>Ga0209474_10000906_pt1 | contig 30155 bp, 22 predicted proteins | sample GraSoiAngelo_145_FD_185902 | JGI IMG/M metagenome (GOLD analysis project Ga0209474, IMG submission 185902) | Grasslands soil microbial communities from the Angelo Coastal Reserve, California, USA - 14_1009_05_20cm (SPAdes) (version 2) | ecosystem: Environmental > Terrestrial > Soil > Grasslands...
CGGGCAATCGCCGCATCGCCTCGACGGCGTCGGTGCGGGTGGCCCAGACGCCGCTCGACGGGAACTCCTTGCCGAAGTTCGTGGACCCGCTGCCGACCTTCCAGGGACGCCGCGTCGACGGAACCTCGCCGATCCAGGTGAACATGGAGGAGTTCCAGCAGAAAGTCCTTCCCGCCAGCGTCTATGCCGCGCTGCCCGCGCCCTACGACGGCGGAACCTATCTCTGGGGATACGACCTCAACGGCACCGGCGCGAGCTGGCCGGCCCGCACCATCGAGGCGCGCAAGGGCACGACCACGACGGTCACCTACACGAATAGCCTGACGAATACGCGGCTGCAGAGCCTGCTCACGGTCGACCAGTCCCTGCACTGGGCCGATCCGCTCGGCACCACCGCGCGCAACAATTGCGTGAACGGGCCGCCGCTCGCGGCGCCGTGCACCGAGCCGTACGCCGGTCCCATCCCCGCGGTCGTGCACCTGCACGGCGCTGAGGTGCCTTCGCAGTACGACGGGCACCCCGACGCCTGGTTCACGCCCGGCGACGAGCACCTCGGGCCGAGCTTCGTCAGCAACGTCTACAACTACCCGAACTCGCAGGAGGCGACGACGCTCTGGTACCACGACCACGCGCTCGGCGTCGTCCGGCAGAACGTGTTCGCGGGTCTCGCGGGCTTCTACTTCATCCGCGACAACCGCGACACCGGTCTCGCGACGAACCCGATCACCCTGCCCGCCGGCCCGCAAGAGGTCGAGCTCCTCATCCAGGATCGGCAGTTCGACAAGAACGGGCAGCTCTACTTCCCCGACTCGGACAACGCCGCCAACCTGAACGGACCGCCGTCCAACCCGGACATGCATCCCTTCTGGATTCCCGAGTTCTTCGGCGACGTCATCACCGTCAACGGGAAGAGCTGGCCGACCCTCGAGGTCGAGCCGCGCCGCTATCGCTTCCGCGTGGTGAACGGCAGCAACGCGCGCTTCTACATCATGCAGATGTTCAACCAGAACGGGCTCGACATGCACGTGAACGGCGAGCCCGGCCCGGCCATCTGGCAGATCGGCTCGGACGGCGGATTCTTCGACGCTCCCGTCAAGCTGGACGACCCCGCCAACGGACCCGACGCCTGCGCCGGCTCGCCCTGGGGCAGCAACAGCGACGTCCGCGCCGGCGAGAAGTGCCTCTTCCTCGCTCCGGCGGAACGCGCCGACATCATCGTCGACTTCGCGGGACAGAACGGGAAGACCTTCACCATGAAGAACTTCGCCGTGCTGCCTTTCCCGAGCGGCGGTCCGGTCGGATTCGGAGCGCCCGATGCGACCTCGGACGGCCTGGTGATGCAGTTCAAGGTCGTAAAGCCGTTGCGCGGAAAGGACGGCAGCTTCAATCCGGCGGCGGTGCACCCCGCGCTGCGGGCGGCGCCGATGGTCAACATCAAGTCCATCCGGCCCGACCTGCGCCGCCAGCTCATCCTCATCGAGGAGGAGAGCAATCCCGCCAATCCCGACGGTCCGGGCTCGCCGGACGCGGCCGGAACTCCGGTCGAGAGCCTGGTCAACAACACCAAGTGGAACGGCAACCGCGAGGGCACGACCATCCGGGTTCCCGGCTCGACGTCGAACGGACGGGGCGTCTCCGCCACCGAGACGCCGCGGGAAGGGGCGACCGAGTTGTGGGAGATCGCCAACCTGACGGGCGACGCGCACCCCATGCACATCCACCTCGTGCAGTTCCAGGTGATCTCGCGCCAGCCCTTCGACGTCGACACCTACCTGGCCGACTGGATCGGGGCGTTCCCGGGCGGCACCTTCAACGGGTTCAACTTCGCGCCCGGCGTCTTCATCCCCGGGTTCGGTCCGCCGATGCCCTATGACGTGCCGAACCCGGCGGGCGCCGTCGGCGGCAACCTGAACTTCGACGCCAACAAGTACCTCAAGGGAGGCGCTTGCGCCGGCGGAGCGTGCCCCGTCCGGTTGCCGGACCCGCTCGATTCCGGCTGGAAGGACACCATCAAGACCTTCCCCGGCGAGATCACGCGGCTGGCCGTGCGCTGGACTCCGCAGAACCTCGCCGTCAACCAGGGACGCGCGGGTCTGAACACCTTCCCGTTCGACCCGACCAGCGGTCCCGGCTACGTCGAGCACTGCCACATCCTCGACCACGAGGACAACGAGTTCATGCGTCCGCTCTTGATCGCGAAGTAGGAACCCCGTGCGCCACCCCGGCCCTCGCCCGTGCCCGTGCGGCGCGAGGGCCGGGATGGCGGCACTCCACCGGAGCGACCCGCGTGCGCAACTCGACCGAGACATCAGGAACCGCGCTAGCGGAGCTGCCGCCGGTCTCGCGACGGTTCCTCGTCGCTTCCCGGATCCTGCTGCTCGTCTTCGCCTTCGGCGCGGTCGCCGCGGCGGCGATCATCGGGCTTCAGGGTCACACGGCCGCGAGGGCCGGCATCGAATACGTCTGCCCCATGCATCCCGAAGTGCGCGCCGCCGAGCCCGGGCCGTGCCCGATCTGCCACATGAAGCTCGAGGCGGTAGCCCGCGGTCCCGCCCGCTCCGCCGAAGCGGCTGGCCTCGTGGACACGACCGCGGTGGAGAACGTGCGCAAGCACAAGATCATCGAGTTCGCGCGCAAGCGATCGCTCCTCTTCGATACTCGCGACTTGCGCGCGCCCGCATCGGTCGATGCCGGCGGCTTCGTCACGGCCCTCTATTACGACGACCAGATCGCCGCAATCGCGGAGGGCGAGCAGGGAACGTTCTCGACGGCCGGCGCGCCGGATGTCCGCTTCCCGGTGCGCCGGACCGGCAACGCTCCGGCCCGCTGGGATCGATCCACCTCCCGCGTCCGCTTCCGCCTCGAGCAGGGCCGTGGGCGGCGCCCCGCGCCCGGGCAGGCCGGATGGCTGGAAGTGCCGCGAAAGTCGCGCGAGGTCCTCACCGTTCCCGCCTCCGCGGTGCTGCAGTCTCCGCAAGGACCGTACGTCCTCACGCCGATCGGCCCCTACTCCTTCGCCAAGCGGCGAATCGAGATCGGCGAGACCTTCTCGAAGCAGGGCTTCGTGGTGGTGCTCTCGGGCCTGGGCGTCCACGAGCCGGTCGTCTCCCGGGCGACGTTCTTTCTCGATGCCGACCGCCGCCTGGGCGCCAATGCCGCAGAGGAAGACTGGTCGTCGCCATGATCGCGCGCCTGGTATCGTGGTGCGCACGGCGCCATTGGCTCGTGATCGGAGCCGCCCTCGTCCTCGCCGCGGGCGGCGAGATCGCGCGCCGCAGCCTCGCCGGCGACGTCATTCCCGACCTGGCGGATCCGCAGATCGGCGTGGTGGCCGACTGGATGGGGCACGCAACGCCCGAAGTCGCCGCCAGGGTGACGGCGGTCTTGACGGAGGCGCTGCAGGACGTCCCCCGCGCAAAGGCGGTTCGCGGCTCGACGATGACGGGAATGGCCTACGTCGACGTCGTCTTCGATTCTGCTTCGGGCCTCGACGATGCGCACAGCTCGATCGTCGATCGGATCGACAAATTGCGCTCCCGGCTGCCCGCGAACGTGCGGCTCCAGGTCGGCCCGGCCGCTTCCAGCACCGGTTGGGTGTTCGAATACGCCTTGAGCGATCCGCAGCTCGTGTCGTCGCAGCTCGACCTGCGCCGCTTCCAGGACGAGGTGCTTCGCCCGGCGCTCTCGGCGATCCCCGGCGTCGCCGAGGTCGCCACGGTCGGCGGCGACATCCGGCAGGTCCGCGTCGAGGTGAAACCGCGCGAGTTGCGCGAGCGTGCCCTCGCCTTCACCGATATGGTATCCGCGCTGCGGGCCGTCGCCGAGCGGCGCAACGATGCGCCCGCGAAAGTGTCGCTGGCCGATCTCGAATCGGCACCTGTCGGGGTCCCTGGAAAGGGCTCCACGCGGATCGGCGACGTCGCGAGCGTCCGCCTCACCGAGGACATGCCGACGGGCATGGCAGACCTCGCGGGGGTCAAGGCGGTAGGCGGGATCGTCATCGCGCGCCGCGACGCCAATCTCGAAAAGCTGGTCGAAGCGGTGAAGCAGACCATCGCTCGCGAGAGCAGAAAGCTGCCCCACCGCGCGGCCGATCCGGGCCGGATGGACTCGGGCGCCGCAGCCGAGGTCCGCGTCTCCACCACCTACGACCGCGTCGACCTCGCCAAGCGCTCGCGGCACACGCTCTTGCGCGCGCTGGCCGAGGAGGTCGGCGTCGTCGTCCTGGTCATCCTGGTTTTCCTCTTGCACGCGCGCAGCGCGCTGGTGCCGCTCGTCACGCTTCCGGTCGTGTTGCTGCTCACCTTCGGGGCGATGTGGGCGCTCGGCGTCCCGGCGACCATCATGAGCCTCGGCGGCATCGGAATCGCGCTCGGCATGGCAGTCGATGCGGACATCGTGGCGCTCGAGGCTTCGCACCGCCAGCTGGAGAACGTTCCCGGATCGGCGCCTCCCGCGGAGCGGCGCAGGCAGATCGTCGCCGCGGCGCAGTCGTTCGCTCCGGCCATCCTCACCTCGCTCCTCATCACGGCGCTCTCCTTCCTTCCGGTGTTCGCATTCTCGGGCGAGACGGGCCGGCTACTCCGGCCGCTCGTCTTGACGAAGACGCTGGTGGTGGCCGCGGCGGCGCTGGTCACGTTGACGCTCGCACCGGCGCTCCGCGACCGCCTCTTGCGCGGACGGGTGATCCCGGAGTTCGACAACCCGCTCACCCGCGGTCTCGTCCGCCTCTACCGTCCCTTCGTCCACTTCGCGCTGAGCCGGCCGGCCATCACCTTGACGACCGCGGCGCTGGCGCTCGCTTCCTGCCTGCCCATCGTCTCCCGGCTCGGCGGCGAGTTCCTCCCCAGGGTCGACGAAGGCGACTTGCTCTACATGCCCACCACGCTGCCTGGCGTAGCGCCCGATCAGGCCGCGCTCCAGCTCTTCTGGCAGGACCACGCCCTCAGCAAGTTCGGCGAGGTCGCGACGGTGTTCGGCAAGGTGGGCCGCGCGGACACCGGCACCGATCCCGCGCCGTACTCGATGGCGGAGACCACCATCCGGCTGCGTCCTCGCGACGAGTGGCCGAAGGTTCCCCGGACCCGCTGGTACTCAGGTTGGGCGCCTGCGCCCCTGCGCCGCGCGCTGTCGCTCGCGTGGCCGGAGAGCACGCCGCGCACGACGCCGGAGCTGATCGAGGAGCTGGACAAGGCCGTCCGCCTGCCGGGTTGGACCGCCTCCTGGACCGCTCCGGCGCGGGCCCGCATGGACATGATGGCGACGGGAATCCGGACACCGGTGGGCATTCGCATCGTCTCGCCCGATCCTCGCCGCCTCGATGCGCTGGGAAGGGCATTGCGCGCGGTGGTGGGCCGCGTTTCCGGAACCCGGAGCGTCGTCTTCGAATCGCTCGGAGGCGAAACGCGGCTCGCGTTCGAGCCCGATCCGGCAGCGCTGGCCCGGTACGGCGTCGAGGCCGCGACCGTCGCACAAGCCGCCGACTTGATCGCGAGCGGAGGGCAGATCGGCGAGATCGAACAAGAGGGCCGGCTCCTGCGGCTCCGCATCGCGCCGGAGCTTCCCGATGTCCAGCTGCGCGGCCCCTCCGACGAGCTGCGGGAGATTACCGTGCGCGCAGGGACCGGCCCCGGGCAGCCCATCCCGCTCGCGCTCCTCGGACGGCCCCTCTACAAGAGGCAGCCCGCGCAGCTGCGCTCGGAAAAGGGCGAGCTCGTCGCGTACGCCTACGTGGACCTCGCCGGCGGGACCGACCTTTCCGCCTACGTCGACCGCGCCCGGCGCGCCGTGGATTCCGCGATCGGGGCCAACGAGATCCACCTCGACCGGCGCGAACGGATCGAGTGGACCGGGCAATACGACCTGCTCCTCTCGGGTCAGCAGAGGCTGAAGTGGATCGTGCCGCTCGTGGTGCTCTCCATGCTCGCCCTGCTTCTCCTGCAGTTTCGCAGCCTGACCGAGGCGCTCCTCGTGCTCGCTTCGGTTCCCTTCGCGCTGGTGGGCAGCTTCTGGACCCTCTATCTCCTCGGCTACCCGCTCTCCGCCCCCGTCTGGGTGGGCCTGCTCTCGGTGGTCGGCCTCGCCATGCAGACCGGAGTGGTGATGGTCGTCTACATCGACGAGGCGTTCCACCGGCGGATGCGCGACGGCCGCCTGCGCACGCGCGAGGACATCGTCGCCGCGCATGCCGAGGGGACGGTGCGGCGCCTGCGGCCCAAGGTCATGACCATCACCACCATGGCGGCGAGCCTGCTGCCGCTCTTGTGGGCTGAAGGAGCCGGCGCGGAGATCATGCGCCGCGTGGCCGCTCCAATGCTCGGCGGCCTGCTCACGAGCGCGTTCCTGACGCTCGAGGTGCTGCCGGTCCTCTACACCATCTGGCGATATCGGCAGCTGCGCCGGAACCAGCTGCGCGGTCCGGTCGAGAGGACCGAGGCCGTTCCGCGGAGCGAGGCGGCATAGGCAACCATCCGGTTGCGTTCCTGTGCCAGCCGCGCTACCACAGACGCAACCAGGAGGTTGCGCATGGCCGGCAGCACCGATCGCATCGAAAAAAAGATCCTCCTCCGCGCACCCCTCGATCGGGTCTGGCGCGCGATCAGCGACGCGAAGGAATTCGGGACCTGGTTCGGGGTCACCTTCGACGGCCCGTTCGTCGCCGGGGCGCGCCTGACCGGGCGCATCGTTCCCACCAAGGTGGACGCGGAGGTCGCCAAGGCCCAGGAGGCCCATACCGGAATGCCGTTCGAGGTGAGCATCGACCGCGTCGAGCCGATGCGCCTCTTCTCCTTCCGCTGGCATCCCTTTGCCGTGGAGCCGGGCGTCGACTACTCGAAGGAGGCGGCGACGCTGGTGACGTTCGCACTGGAGGAGGCCCCCGCGGGGACGATGCTGACCATCACCGAGTCGGGCTTCGACCGGATCCCTCTCGAGCGGCGGGCGAAGGCGTTCTCCGCCAACGAGAAAGGCTGGGCAGCTCAGGCGAGGCTCATCGAGAAGTATCTCGCCGGAGCCGGCCAGGGCGGCCGGGCAGGCTAGCCGCCATGTCTCGAAGGCGCACGGGCGCCGCGGAAAAGCTCGTCGGCGCGGCTCCGCTGTTCGCCGCGCTCGGCGACGAGACGCGCTTGAGCGTCATCGCGAGATTGTGCACGGGCGGCCCGCAATCGATCGTCCGGCTGACGAGCGGCGCGAAGGTCTCGCGCCAGGCGGTCACCAAGCATCTGCAGGCGCTCGCAGACGCCGGGATCGTCCGCAGCAGGCGCGAGGGGCGCGAGCGGATCTGGGAGGTCCGCACCAGCCGCCTCGCCGAGGCGCGGGGATGGCTCGACCAGATCTCCTCGCAATGGGACGAGGCCCTGGACCGGCTACGGGCGCTCGTGGAGTAGCGCCGGAACGTCCGCTCTCCGGCGCTCGCGGAAGTCTTGCCTCGAGAGGCGGTCAGGACCTTCCCGGTTCCTCTTGCGCGAGCGATCGCTGCAGGGCGAGGCGATGCTGGACCTCCTCATAGGCCGCCTTCTCGTCGTCGCCCACGCACTCGAGCGGCGGTACGCCCACGCGCGAGTCGATCGGCGCGTAGGTGAGGAAGGCGCGGAGCGTTTCTTGCTGCTCCCCGGCGAGGGGCTGCTCCGCATCGACGGTGACGATGGCGGTGAGGGAATCGGCCGCCGCATGCGCGATCGCCGCGCGGACGTGCACGAACACGTGCTTGCGTACGGGCCGGAGGAAGCTCAGGCCGTGTAGCCCGACCAGCCGCACCGGCGCGCCGTCGAGATAGGCGCGGGCGGAGAGATTGGCCGCCGTCTCGATCCACTTCATCAAGGCGCCGCCATAGAGCGTGCCGTGGAAGTTCAGCCGGCTCTCGCGGATCGGCTCGATCTTGTGCACGTACGAGACGTGGCGGCGACGTGGCCGGAGCGAGTCGCCGCGATCGAAAGGCAGCCGGAGCGATCGCGGCAAGAGCTTCAACACCTCGCGCACGAACATGCGCTCCTCGTCGCGGGTCAGCGTCGGCGGCGGCGCGGGGAGCTGGCCCGTGCTGAGCTTCTCGCGGAATTCGCGGCGCAAGGCGCCTTCGCGGAAGCGCGCCATCTCGCTGGGCGTGTCGGGATGCAGTTGCGGCACCGGGACCGCGCGACCCCGCGCATCGAGGGCAACGAACGTCATGTATCCGGACAAGGTCATCCGGTCGCCAGCCTCGGACGGCCTGCCGTGGGACATGGCGACGCTGACCCCGATGCTGCGCTCGGAAGTGTGCGCGATTGCGGCTGTCATGGTGACCCGCTCGCCGACGCGGATCGGATGGCGCAATTCCATGCCGTCGACGGATGCGGTCGCGACCGGGCAGCGGCAGTGACGGCTCGCCGCGAGGACGCCGACGACGTCCATCCATTCGAGGATCTTTCCCGCGCGCAAGAATCCCTGCTCGTCGGCGATGTCCGGCGCGACCCATTCGTCGAGATGCGCTTCGCGCCCCCCGCGGGTGGCGAGAGGTGCGGATGTCGGCTCCTGCACGGTCAGTTCGTTGGCAGTCATGGGCGCGCTCAGTAAGCAGAGGCGCCGATCCACGCCACGACAGTTTTGTGCCAGGTGCGATCCGTCACACAAACCGACAGGATCGTCGGTCCGCAAAGCGGCAGCGATAATCGCGACGGTCGTGCCTGCGCTGGGCTCCTCGCCCCAAACCAGCGACCCTCAGGGCTGCGGCTTCGCCTTGAACCGCGCCGCCTCGACGATCACCCGGGCCACTTCCTGTGGCTTGGACAGAAAGGGGACGTGCGAGGTGGTGACGGTCGTCGTCTTCGCCTTCGCGCGCTGCGCGAGGAACTTCTGCAGCTCGGGCGAGAGCATCTTGTCCTTCGAGGTCACGACGTACCAGGTGGGCAGGTCATGCCACCGCGCGACCGCGGTGAGCTTCGCGGCGAACGCGGACTTGTGGATCGGCTTCTCCACCGCCGTCAAGACGCGCGCATCCGCTGCGGGTACATCGGGGCAGAACATCTCGTGGTAGGCGGACGGATCCAGCCAGAGGAAATCGCCGGCCTGCGGCACGATGTGCGCTCCACCCGGCGGCGGAGGGAAGCGCCCGATCAGATCGCCCGCGCTTTCGCCCTGCTCGGGCATCAAGGCAGTGACGTACACGAGGGCGCGCACGTTCGGGTCGTCCGCGGCCGCGGTGATCACCATCCCGCCGTACGAATGCCCGACCAGGACCACCGCTCCCTTCTGGATGGAGAGGGCGCGCTTGGTGGCGGCGACGTCCTCCTCGATCGAGGTCTCGGGAAGCTGCACGGCGACCACGTGGAGGTTCTTCGCCTCGAGGAGCGGAATGACCTTCCGCCAGCTGGAAGCGTCGGCGAACGCGCCGTGCACCAGGATCACGTTGGTCTGCGCGCCCTCCTTGCCGCCCGAGACCGGCGGCTCGGCGGCGAGGGCGCCAGTGGCGGCGAGGAAAACGGACAGCGCCGCCCAGCGGTGGACGTCGATCATGGGCTTCCTCACGTGGCGGCGAGGAACTTCTCCGGCGTGAACGGCACCGACCGCATGCGCTTGCCGGTCGCGTCGAAGACGGCGTTGGCGATCGCGCTCGGTACGACGGCGGCGCTCGGCTCGCCCGCTCCCCACGGCTTCTCGGCGGGCCTCTCGACGAGGTCGATGACGACCTCCGGGACGTCGGGGTGCCGCAGGATGGGATAGCTCGCCCAGTCGACGCTGGTCACCTTCGACCGATCGAACTTCACCTCCTCGAGCAGCGTCCGGCTGGTGGTCTGCACCATGTTGCCTTCGATCTGGTTGCGCAGACCGTCGGGATTGATGATCTGGCCGCAGTCGTGCGCGACGTAGATCTTCCTGGCCCGGATCTTTCCCGACTTCTTCTCCACCTCGACTTCGGCGACGACGCCGACGTAGGTCCGCACGAGCTCGTAGCGGATGTAGGACATCCCGCGGCCGTGCGCGACGTCGCCGTCCTGTGCCTCGCGTTTCGCCCGCGGCGTCCAGCTGGAGAGCTTGCGCAAGCGCTCGAGCAGCTCGATGCCGCGCGGATCCTTCAGGTAGCGGAGCCGGTATTCGAACGGATCCACGCCAGCCGCCGCCGCGAGCTCGTCGATGAAGCTCTCGTTGGCGAAGGTGTTCTGCAGGCGGCCCGGAGTACGGATCCAAGAAGGACGGAACGGGGTCTCGGAAAGCCAGTGCACCGTCGTGCGGATGTTCGCGATCTGGTACGGGATGGCCAGGTCCTGGTGGACGTTGCCCGGGTGCGAGTCCTCGTGTGCCAATTCCGCGAGCTCCCCGGTGAGGAGCTTCACCGACACGTCCTTCGGTTTGTTGGGCGCGAAAAGGACCGCGTCCCAGGTGACGATGTTGCCGCTCTCGTCGAGGGAACCTTGCATGTCGAGCAAGGTCGGCGGGCCCTTGGGGTCCCAACCGTGCTCGTCCTGCCGCATCCACTGGACGCGCACCGGCTTCTTCGTCTCGACGGCGATGAGCGCGGCGTCGGCGGCGGCATCCTCATGGCCGTTGCGCCCGTAGCAGCCCGCTCCCTCGAGATAGACGCAGCGCACGTCCTCGGGCTTGAGCGAGAGCATGGTCGCGATCTGCTTGCGCAACAGGTGCGTCTGCTGCGAGGCGGACCACACCGTCAGCTTCCCGTCCTTCATCTCCGCAACGGCGCAGGAAGGGCCGATCGATCCGTGCGTGTGGATGGCGAAGTCGTACGTCGCCTTCAGCGTCTTCGCTCCGGGCGGGGCCTTGGCGACGTCGCCCGCCTTTTGCAGCTCTTCGGTCGACACCACCTTGGTCGATCGCACCGCGTCCCAGAGGCTGGCTTGATCGGGTAGTCCTGCCCAGTCGCTCCAGGCGGTCTTGATCGCGCGCGCGGCCTTGATGGCGCTCCACTCGTCGCGGGCGACGACGGCGAGGAAGTTCGCCTTGCGAACGAGGCCCCGGTAGCCGGGAATCTCGCGGCACCCGGCGTCGTCGACCGATTGCAACTCCGCCTTGATCCCCGCCGGGTGCACGACGCGGGCGTGTTGCATCCCCGCGATGCGGAAGTCGTGCATGTACTCGAAGGTGCCGGTGACCTTCCCCGGGATGTCGAGCCGGCGGATCGGCTTGCCGACGATGGTGAAGTCCTTCGGGTCCTTGGTGGGCGCCTTGGGATCGAGCTTCAGATCGAACTGCTTGCCGCCGATGAGCTGCCCGTAGCTGACTCCCTTGCCGCCGGCCTTGGGCACGATCCTGCCCTGCGCAACCGTGAGCGATTCCTTGTCGGCGGAGAGCTTGGTCGCCGCCTGGGCAATGAGAGCCTGTCGCGCCGTGGCCGCGGCCTGGCGGATCTGCATGCCGCCGTTCTGGATGGAGAGGCTGCCGAAGGTGACGCCCTGGTCGGGAGTGAGCGCGGTATCGCCCTGTATGACGGTGACGTCGGAGAGCGGAACCGACAACTCCTCCGCCGCGATCTGGGCCATCGCGGTGCGGATGCCGGTGCCGAGATCGACCTTGCCGGAGAAGACCGTGACCTTGCCCTTGGAATCGATGGCGAGGAACCCGTCCACCTGGTCGGGCGCGACGGTCTTTTGCGTAGCGGCCGCCTCTTTCTTGGCCGCGCCTTTCGCCAACCGGGGCGCGAGCGCGAAGCTGACGACCAATGCTCCGCCCGACTTCAACAAGGAACGCCGGCTGAGGGAATTGTTCATGGCGGGCCTCACGTCTTCGCTCCCGCGGCGCGCTTCACCGCGCGGACGATGCGCAGGTGCGTTCCGCAGCGGCAGAGGTTGTCGGCGAGGGCCGCCTTGATCTCCGCGTCGGTCGGGTTCTTCTTGTGCGAGAGGAGGGCCGCGGCCTCCATGATCATGCCGTTGATGCAGTAGCCGCATTGCGCCGCCTGCTCCTCGATGAACGCCTGCTGGAGCGGGTGGGGATGCGCGGGCGTCCCGAGCCCTTCGAGCGTCACCACCTTCTTCCCGACCGCCGAGGAGGACGGATACACGCACGAACGGACGCTCTCGCCGTTGACGTGCACCGTGCAGGCCCCGCATTGCGAGAGGCCGCAGCCGAAGCGCGGACCGCGCAGGCCGAGGTCGTCTCGCAAGACGTAGAGAAGCGGGACGTTTGCATCGTCGACCCGCACGTTCCGGGTCTTGCCGTTCACCGTGAGCCGCAACGTCGCCATCGCCGCGCCCCTCCGTGTCGGATACGAGAGACCGTATCGCACGACTGGGACTCGCGAAGGAAGGGCCGCGCGGCGGAAGCCGCGAGGCGTCGATGCCGGTCAGGCCACGCTGGAAAGATCACCGGTCTTCAGGCCCCGTAGCTCTCCACGATCGACCAGACCCGCTCGGTCCGTCCTCAGTGGGGGCGGATCCTGGGCCCCAGGGATTGCCGGCTACTCCAGCTCGAACCCGATCGGCTTCTCCGGGCCGAACCAGAAGCGGATCGCCGGCGGGTCCACCTCGTAGATCCGCTTCGCCGCTTCGCTCGGGACCACAGCGTGCTCGGGCTGTCCGGGATCCTCCACGACCGCGGCGGCGCCGCTCTCCAGCAATTTCGCCGTCTCCGCCGAAACCGCGAGCCGGCCGATCTTCCCGCTCCGCTTGACGAAGTGGAAGTTCACCTCTCCGGGCGGCTCGCGGACGCGATTCGCCTCGACCAGCTGGCGGAGGCGCAGGGCGCGCTCCGACTGCATGCGCGCCTCGGCCTTCTTGGCGGCTTCCTTGCGCCGTACATCCGAAAGCTCCGCTTCCCGTTGCGCGAACGCTTCCTGGCGCTGGCGCTCATCCGCGGAAACCGCGTCCTGTCGCGCCTTCACCGTCGCCTTGGGCCCCTTCTGCCCCTTGTCGGCTTCCTGGGCCTGCTTCTCGGTGACGAGGCCTGCCTTGAGCAACTTGTCCCGCAAGTTCTGCATCGCGCGCGGAGCATACCTTGACGCCCCCGCGCCGCGTGAGAACGTACACGCGTGGGAGTCGTCTTCGTCGAACAACCCGGGAACCTGCCTCCGGCGCCGGAAGGACGCGTGGCGGTGGTGGACGTGGCCTTCGCCGCCGGCGACGCCTTCGAGCGGGTCACCGTCCCCTTCCTGGAAGCGCTCGGCGATCGGCTCGCGGTCTGGGTCGATCACCATGAGCATCCGATCGGTTGGGCGCGCTACCGCGACGATCCGCGCTTCGTATTGGTGCCGAATCGAGATGCCCACGCCTGCCCGGAGCTGGTCACCGAGGAGCTGGTGGCGCGCAGTGGCCGGGTCGACCAGGTCGTGGCTCATGCCGATTTCGACGGGCTGCTCTCGGCGGTGAAGTTCCTGCGCAAGGGGGTCCCGCCCTGGCCCGAGGCCGACGAGGACGCCCGCGCCGCGGACAGCCCCGGCCGGGGCCACTCCTTGAGCGGCCGCGCGCGCATCTACGTCGCCGCCCTCGACGAAGCCGCGGCCACCCTCCGCTCCAAGCAGCGCGAAGCGTTCCGGCAGGATCTGGCGGCGGCGCTCGTGCAGTCCCCGCAGACTCTGCCTCCCGCGCTGGAAGCCCGGCTCGCCGCCCTCGCCCACGCGCACGAGGAAACCCTCGCGCCTGCGGAAGATCTGGCGCGCAGCGCGCGCGAAGAGGTCAAGGGCGTGCTCGTCGTCCGGGTCCCGAAAGACCTGGGAAGGCCGGTGAAGAAGGCGCTCCTGTCGCGTCTGGAAGGACGCGCCGCGGTCGGGGTGGTGGTCGAGGGCCGCGCCGTAACCGCGGCCACCTTCCGGGAAGACCTGGACCTCGCGGAAGTCCCCGGCCTCGGAGCCGGCCGTAGCGACTACCGATTCGCGCAGGTCGACGACGGCGGCAGGGCGATCGTGGAGGGACTCGGTCGCCTGGTTTCGGAGCGTGCGGGAGGTTAGAACGATCGTCGGGCCCGGGCATCCAAGGGGGCAACGATGACCTTGCCGATCGCCAACGAGGTCAGGCCACAGCGCCCGCGCGCGCCCATCCCCTCGGGGCTCGCGCTGGAGAAGGAGATCGCCCGCCTCCGCAAGGAGATGAAGGCGGTGATCCTGGCGCACTACTACCAGGACCCCGAGATCCAGGACATCGCCGATTTCGTCGGCGACTCCCTGCAACTGTCCCAGGCAGCCGCCAAGACGGACGCGGAAGTGATCGTCTTCTGCGGCGTGCACTTCATGGCCGAGACGGCCAAGATCCTCAACCCGACGAAGCAGGTGCTCCTGCCCGATCTCGACGCCGGCTGCAGCCTCGCCGACCGCTGCCCTCCCGATCAGTTCGCCAAGTGGCTCGAGCAATACCCGGGCCACAAGGTGGTGAGCTACATCAACTGCTCGGCCGGGGTCAAAGCGCTCTCCGACGTCATCTGCACCTCGTCGAACGCGGAGAAGATGGTTGCGAGCTTTCCGCCTGGTACGCCCATCGTCTTCGCTCCCGATCGACACCTGGGCGCCTGGGTGCAGAAGAAGACCGGCCGCGACCTGGTGCTCTGGCCGGGGTTCTGCATCGTCCACGAGCAGTTCACCGAGCGGCAGCTCACCAAGCTCAAGGTGCACCACCCGCAGGCGAAGCTCATCGCGCACCCCGAGTGCGAGGCGAGCGTTCTCGAAATGGCGGATTTCGTGGGCTCGACGCGCGCACTGGTGGATTACGTAAAGTCGAGCCCGGCGAAGAGCTTCATCGTGGCGACGGAGGTGGGGATCCTCCACCTCATGCAGAAGGAGCGCCCTGACGCGGAGCTGATTCCCGCGCCGCCCGCGAGCGGCTGCAACTGCGCCATCTGCCCCTACATGCGGCTCAACTCGCTGGAGAAGATCTATCTCTGCATGCGGGACCGAACGCCGGAGATCGTCGTCCCCGAAGACGTCCGCGTCCGCGCGCTCCGGCCTGTGAAGCGAATGCTCGAACTCTCGGCGTAGCAGCCGGGCGCGCTCCTGGATACGTAATCCTGCGGCCGGATTTTTTACTGCTCGATTGGGCAGAAAAATCTCGCGCCATGTGGGCGAGTAGCTACATTGCCCCGTGGCCGCGCTCGTGCGGCCGGGGTCCTCCACTCAGGGGGCCCGCATTCCGAGGAGTACACGATGAAGCTCGCTCTCGCCGCACTTCTCGCCGCGCTGGTCGCGGCTCCTGCCGCGCATGCCGGTGCCAAACTGCGCGTCGGAGCCGAGGCCGTCCTGGGCTCGCACGACAAGAACACGGGATGGACCTCCCTGACGGATCGGTTCCTGGTCTCGCCGAACCTCATGGTCGGATTCACTACCCCGCTCGACATCCTCTCCGTCGATCTCGAGGTCTCCGAGCAGTTCCTCACAAACCCGGGGAACAGGGCCGACCTGAGCCAGGCCTCGCGCCAGGGCACGACGTTGCGGCCGGGAATCACCCTGTCCGCGCCCCTCATCCCGATCTACGCGCGGGCGGCGATTCCCATCCACATCGAGCCCTCGCCGGTCCAGACCTATGCGCGAGTGGGAGCCGGCCTCGCCTTCAACTTCGTCGCGGCCTCCGTCTACATCGAAGCCGACGCCGACTTCCCGCTCGCCGGCGGGAGCACGACGATCAACGGCGTCACCGTGAGCGCTCCCGACGCCTTCAGCCAGCAGATCTTCTCCGCCGGAGCCGGACTGCAGTTCCTCTTCTGAGGAACCGTTCGCCAGTTTGAACGGGCGGCTTTACCTTCGATGTAAGCGCTCTTCGATCCGGCGCCTGCGGCGCCTCCACGAGGGGGAAGCACGCTCCCCCCTCGACCCCCCAAAATCTTGCGGTCGCTCTGCAAGAGGGCTGAGATTCACACGTGACTGCCCAGGGCGCCGGCGCGCTCGCTCTCGTCCTTTCGGGCGGAGGAGCGCGCGGCGCGTACGAGAGGGCGTATTGCGGTACGCCCTCGGTACCATCGCGCCCCGCCTGGGTCGCGCGGCCGCACCGACCATCTTCTGCGGTACCAGCGTCGGCGCCATCAACGCCTGCGCGCTCGCCGCCCGGGCAGAGGCGGACGATTTCGGGGTCGCCCACGTCGCGGCCCGCTGGGAATCGCTCCGGCTGGACGACATCTTCCGCCTCGGCTGGGGCGACCTCGCCGCCCTCGCCCGCTGGCTCATCGGCCGCGCCACTCCCGGAGGCGCTGCCTCGCTGCTCGACGCGGCGCCCCTCGCCGAACTGGTCCGCGACGTGATCCTCTGGCGCCCCCTGCACGAGAACATCGCCTGCGGCCGCGTGCAGGCGGTGACCACCTCCGCGACGGATCTAGAGACCGGACACACCGTGGTGTTCGTCGAGCGCGCCGCCGAGGATCCGATTCCGACCACCGATGCGGCCGTGGAATGGGTCCCGGCGCGCCTCCGCCCCCAGCACGCTCTCGCCTCGGCGGCCCTTCCCATCGTCTTTCCCACCGTCCGCGTCGGAGGGCGCATCTTCACCGACGGCAGCGTGCGCCAGAACACGCCGATCGCTCCGGCCATCCGGCTCGGCTGCGGCCGGGTGCTGGTGATCGGCTTGCGCGCCAATCCCGCGATTCTCTCCGCGCGTGCCTCCGGGCGGCAGGCGCCCCACGAGCAGAAGAACCTGTCGTCGCCGCTCTACCTCTTCGGCAAGGTGCTCGATGCCCTGCTTCTCGATCACGTCGAGAACGACCTCGCCAACCTGCGCCGCGTGAACAGCGCGCTGCGGGCGATCGACCCCGCCGTCCTCGCCGAGCAGCCCGTCGCGCTCGCCCTGGTCGCGGCGGGCGGCGGGATGCGGCCGGTCCGCGATCTGTTCATCCGTCCCTCGCAAGATCTCTCCCGGCTGGCCGCCGACGTGCTGCTCCGCCCCGTCGTACGGGGAAGGCTGAGCGGGCCCGCCGGCTACCTCATGCGCCGGATAGGCGAGTCGGCCGCGGCGGCTAGCGAGCCCTCCGACCTGCTCAGCTACCTGCTGTTCGACGGCGAGTACGCCCACGAACTGCTCTCCCTCGGAGAGCGTGACGCGCACGCCCATCGCGACCAGCTCGAGGCATTCCTCGCCGACGCCTAGAGGCATGGGCGTCTCGGACCGGGCTTGACGACGGGTTCGCGAAAGGCGACAGACGCCCGGCAGGAGCGTTTTTCGCGGCGGCTCATTAACCTATCGTCCGCCACCCGGCAAAGGCATGCTCTACCCAAGCAAGCGGCCGACTGACATCCCGTCGATCGGGGAGACCGAAACGTGAGAAGGCGCGCACCTCTCGTGGCGCCGCGCCGCGGGCTCGTCTCCGATCCGCTCTGGTACAAGGACGCGGTCATCTACGAGCTGCGCGTCCGCTCGTACATGGACTCGAACGGCGATGGCATCGGCGACTTCCGCGGCCTCACCGAGAAGCTCGACTACTTGCAAGACCTGGGCGTCTCCGCGCTCTGGCTGCTCCCCATCTGCCCCTCGCCCGGCCGCGACGACGGCTACGACATCTCCGACTACACCGACGTGCACCCCGACGTCGGCACCATCGACGATTTCAAGATCTTCCTCGACGAGGCGCACAGGCGCGGGATCCGCGTCATCACCGAGCTGGTGCTGAACCACACCAGCGACCAGCATCCCTGGTTCCAGCGCGCCCGGCGCGCGCCGCCCGGATCGCCAGAGCGGAACTTCTACGTCTGGAGCGACACGCCCGAGCACTACAAGGAAGCGCGCATCATCTTCAAGGACTTCGAGCCGTCCAACTGGTCCTGGGACCCCATCGCCAAGCAGTACTACTGGCATCGCTTCTTCGCCCACCAGCCCGACCTCAATTTCGACAGTCTCGCCGTGCACGACACGATGCTCGGCGTCGTCGATTTCTGGTTCGGCCTCGGCGTCGACGGGCTGCGGCTCGACGCCGTTCCCTACCTCTACGAGCGGGACGGCACCAACTGCGAGAACTTGACCGAGACGCATGCGTTCTTGAAGAAGCTCCGCGCCCACGTCGACCAGCGCTTCCAGGATCGCATGCTGCTCGCCGAGGCGAACCAGTGGCCCGAGGACGCCGCCCAGTACTTCGGCTCCGGCGACGAGTGCCACATGAATTTCCACTTCCCGATCATGCCGCGCATCTTCATGTCGATGCACATGGAGGACCGGCTCCCGATCATCGACATCCTCGCGCAGACGCCGCAGCTTCCGCCCAATTGCCAGTGGGCGATCTTCCTCAGGAACCACGACGAATTGACGCTGGAGATGGTGACCGACGAGGAGCGCGACTACATGTACCGCGCCTTCGCCCAGGAGCAGGCGATGCGGATCAACCTCGGCATCCGCCGCCGCCTCGCTCCGCTCGTCGGGAACGATCGACGCGCCATGGGGCTGATGAACGGCCTGCTCTTCTCGCTGCCCGGTACGCCCGTCCTCTATTACGGCGACGAGATCGGGATGGGCGACAACGTCTTCCTCGGCGACCGGAACGGAGTGCGCACGCCGATGCAGTGGAGCGCCGACCGCAACGCCGGCTTCTCCCGCTGCAACCCGCAGCGACTGGTACTGCCGATCATCATCGATCCCGAGTACCACTACGAGTCGCTCAACGTGGAGGCGCAGCAGCAGAACCCCAATTCGCTGCTCTGGTGGACGAAGAAGATCCTCGCGCTGCGCAAGCGTTTCCATGCCTTCGGCCGCGGCTCGATCGAGTTCCTGAGCCCCGACAATCCCCACGTCCTCGCCTTCATCAGAAGTCACGAGGACGAGATCATCCTCTGCGTCGCGAACCTCTCGCGCCGGGTGCAGTATGTCGAGCTGAACCTCGCCAAGTACAAGGGCTCGATTCCCCTCGAGCTGTTCGGGCAGACCAGGTTCCCCGCCATCGGCGACCTGCCCTATCTCCTCACCCTCGGCACCTACGAGTTCTACTGGTTCTCGCTCGAGGCTCCGAGGTCCGCCGAGGACGTGGCCCGCGAGGCTGCCTACCAGCCGCCGGTTCTCGAGACTTCCTCGATCGAGGCGGTGTTCGGCGACCGCACCATCCTGGAGACGGCGCTCCCCGCCTGGATCGAGGGCCGCCGCTGGTTCACGAGCCGCGACCGCGAGCTGACTGACATCCGTGTACGCGACGTCGTTTCGCTGGACGCGCTGCACCTGGCGCTCGTGCGCGCCGTTTTCACTTTCGGTGAACCCGAGGACTACATCGTTCCCCTCGCGGTCGACACCGCCGAGCGGGGCGCCTTGCTGCGCGAGCGGGCGCCGCAGGCCATCGTCGCCGGACTCCGCATCGCCGGGCGCGGCGAGGACCCCGCCGCCTGGCTTTTCGATCCGCTCGTCGACGCGGGCTCCGCCTCCGTCGCCCTGGAAGCGCTGCGCAGCGGCAAGACCGCGCGAGGCACGATGGGGGTCGTCTCCACCTCGCTGCGCCGCGAGCTCCCGGACGGCCCGCTCGAGCCCAAGCTCGTGCGCGGCGACCACCGCTACGCGGCGGTCAGCTTCGGCGACCAGCTTCTCCTCAAGGTCTACCGCCGCCTCGGCGAAGGGATCAGCCCCGAGCTGGAATTGGGCCGTTACCTGTCCGAGCACGCTCCGCAGGCGCCGGTGCCGCCGCTCCTCGGATCGATCGAGCATCGCACCGGGCGCGGCGAGCCGGTCACGCTGGCGACGCTGCACGGATTCGTGATCAGCGAAGGAACTGCCTGGCAATTCATCCGGGAAGAGCTGCGCCGCTTCTACGAGAACGCGCTCGCCAGCGGGCGCGAGGTCCGGCCTCCGCCGCGGCCGCCGCAGGCGCGTCTGCTCGATCTGGCCGCGATGGAGGCGCCGCCGATCGCGCGCGAGCTGTTCGCCTCGACGCTGGCGGCGGCGCGGCTGCTCGGCAAGCGCACCGCGGAGCTTCACCTCGCCTTCGCGGCGGGAACCCAGGAAGGCCTCGGCCTCGATCCGTACAGCGCCCTGGACCAGCGCAGCGTCTACCAGACGAAGCGCAACCTCACCGGACGGGTGCTGCGCGAGCTGCGGCTGCGCGCCCCGAAGATGCCGCCCAAGATGGTCGAGCTCTCCCAGCAGCTCCTCTCCCGCGCGGACGTCCTCTACAAGCGCTTCGAGCCGCTCTTGCAGCACCGGCTCACCGCACAGAGGTGCCGGATCCACGGCCGCTACCATCTGGGAAAGCTGCTCTACACCGGCAAGGATTTCGTGGTCCTCGACTTCGAGGGCGATTCGGCAAAGCCGCTTCCCGAGCGACGCCGCAGGCGCGCGGCGCTGCGCGACGTGGCCTCGATGATCCGCTCCTTCGAGTACGCCGCGCAGACCGCGCTGCGCGACGAGGCCATCGTCCGCGCCGCCGACCGCAGCGCCGCCGAGCCGTGGGCGAAATTGTGGATGGCATGGGTACCGTCCTCGATGCTCTCGGCGTATCTGGAGGCCACCGCCGGCTCGCCGATCGTGCCCCGCGAGCAGGCGGAGACGGAGCTGCTCCTCGATACGCTGCTCCTGGAGCTGGCCCTGGACGACGTCTACAGCGAGCTCGACCGGCGCACCGACTGGGCGATGATCGCCCTGCGCAGCCTCAACGAGATGCTGGAGAAGTGACCGCCGAGGCGGTGGCGACCTGGTCGATGGTGCAGCGGACCGCGCCCAGCTCGACGATGCGCTCGGGTGACGCAGGCACGTTCAGGTCGAGATTGCAGAAGCCGTCGCGGAACTCGACGAGGCCGTGGTGCTTTCCGGGAGGGACGCCGTCGAGCCAGAACTTGCCCTCTGCCGAGACAGGGGACTCCGCATGTCCACCCTTGTAGTCGACGCGCAGCTCGCCGAACGCCGGCGTCTTTCCGCTCTCCATCCGGATCAGGCCGGCGACGCTCTGCGAGCGCTTCACGTCGAAGACGACCTGCGCGCCTCCGCGCAGGGGTGTGGCAACCAGTTGCTCGAGGGAGCCCACTTCGTAGTCCATGGGCACGTCGGTCCCCTCGATCCTCAAGCGGTTTCCGTAATAAGGCGCGAGAGCGGGGATGAGCAGGTTACCGTGCAAGTCGGTGCGTCCGATCTCCTGGTTGTTCAGGTAGCCCCGGACGCCTTCGACGCCCGGTACCTGGATGAGAGCGAATCCTGCCTGTACCGGACGGGACAAGAACGCGTCGCCGCCGATGAAGACGACACCGCCGGAAGCCTGGGCGAGCCCGGTATTGGAGGCGCCCTCGCGGTGGTATTCGGCCTGGTAGAGGCCGAACGAGCTCTGGGCCTGCACCATCGCCTCGCCGCTGGAGGACGAGGAGTCACCTGCCACGCGATACCCGAAGCCGTTGCCGGCCGAGAGGCTGCGCTGCACGACGACGTTGCTTCCCGACTGGTGATTCTGACTCGACGCACCGGCCGACCCGGTGGTCTGCTCTCCGAAGAAATGGGTGAGGGAGACGAACGCGACGGGAGAGATCGATCCGCCGGCATCGCCGACCCCCGCGCTCGCCGAGAGCGAGGTGCTTCCCCCAAGCTGCATGTCGCCGCGAACCGCGTACCTCCCGAGATACCCGGAGTCGCGCGCCTGGGCGGCTTGCACCTCCACGCCGGCGGAGAACCGACCTGCGATGGGCACCCCGGCCGAGAGCGTAGCCTGTAGTCGCGGGCGATCGTTGAGCGGCGTGAGCGAAAGGTTCGAGTAGGTGTCGCTGAGGTAGCGCAAGAGCACGTTGGCGCCGAACCGTCGCGAGATGTAGCTATAGCCGAGCGAGGCTGCTCCGCCGAGTCCGCCCCGTCCGCCGCTCGACGCGACAGACAAGTCCAACTCGCCGACCGGAAGGCCGGCGGTCAAGGTCGGGCCGCCGCTGACGAAGCCCCTGCCGCCCTCGATGCGCCCTCCGAGCGTCAGATGGTCGGTGAGGCCTCGCCGGTAGCGCCCGGAGAACCCCACGCCTCCTGAATAGTCGAAGCTCTCGACGCCGAAGCCGTTGCGACGCATTCCGACGTTCGCCGAGTAGTCCGTCAAACCTTCGCCGAGCAGACCGGAGGAGAAGTAGTAACGCCCGCTCACTTCCTGCGCGCGGCCGAACGCGTCGCGCACCACCGTGCGGTAAGTCCCGTCGCCGGTATCGATCGGGAGGTTGAGCAGGTCGAAGGTGCCTGCCTTGACCTGCTGTTGCCGGACGAGAACTCCGTTGACGTAGATGTCGACCGTCGACGGCGTGAGCGCGAAGCCCTGCGCCCGCGGCATCGGTCCCTGGACGTAGTACGGGTCGAGCGAGTATTCGCGCGAGACGGAGAAGCCGGCGAGCACTGCCGCACCACCGAGCGTCGAATCGGAGACGACCGCATCGCCGGCCATCCAGCGGCGCAGCTTGTCGGGCTCGTCGTAGGTGAGATTGCTCAGGCCGCGTACGACCCTCCCGTCAGGACCGCGCGAGGCTCCGGAGTAGAGGAGGCCGCCTTTCCAGGTCGCTCCTGCTTCGGCGAAGGCTCCGAGGTTTCCCTGCCCGTCCAGCTGTAGCGAATAGTTGGCGAAGGCGCTCGCATCGCGATGGAGCGTCATGCCCGCGGGCCGCGCCGCTGAGCGCAGATCGACGATCGAGTGGCCCAGTAGCGAGGGCGCGACTTTCAGGCGCACCGCCAGCGCGCGCTCGTCGAACGAGAACTCGATCTTGGGCGAAAGCGAGCGGAGGGAGACCATGTCCCGACCCGCGATGCGGATGCGCGTCCCCGGGACGGAGTCCAGGCCGGACCGCTGCAGATCCTCGACCGCCACGAGGATGTCGGAGGCGCGCAGGACGACGAGCGCCGTCTCCTTCTGATCGCCGTTGACGAAGAGATCGAGCTGCGCCTGCTGATCGCCCGCGGCCATTCCGGCCGGATCGGGCTCCGGCGCGGGCTCGGCTCGCGCCCGCCCGGCGCAAAGCGCCAGCGCGATAGCGAGAGCAAGAGCGCGCTTCACGGCGTGCAAGTCCCGCGCGGCACCTCGACGGTGGCGCGCGCCGGCTCTCCCTGTTCGAAACGAGCCTCGACGTAGATGCTGCGGACCTGCCCGCACCCTTCCTTCGGGAGCGGCCACTGGTAGAGGCGATCGTCGGCCACGAGGACGTACCAGCCGTCCCAGCGCGTTTGCGCCGACGCCTTCTTGTCCGCGGAACGTGCTTCGGCCACGACCTCGGTCGGCCGCATCCGTACGTTTCCCATGTTGCGCAACCGGAAGACGAGCTTGTTGCCCTCCACGCGAGGGGCCTCGATCCGTGCAGCCGCAATCGCGCGACCCGGCTCGAGGAAGACGGGGATGCTCACCCGGGTCAGCACCTGCACCGCGGGACGGTCTCCGGCTCTCTCGGTGGGAGGGAGCTCTTCTATGAAAGCGCGGTAGGACTTTTCCAGCGGTCCGAACTTGTCCGGAGCAGCGCCGACGCGAAGATTGCGCTGCTCTCCGGGTTGCAAGGTGAGGAGCTGGGGAAAGAGGACGAGGTCGCGCGTGGGCGCGAACTTCATGTGGCCGTCCTGGTCTTGCGACCAGCCGACGACGCTCGCCTGGTAGCGGATCGGCGTCGCCCCTTCGTTCTTCAAGGTGATGATGGCGTTCGACTGCGAATGCGTGAGCTCGACCAGGATGGGGCTTACTTGAAGCCCCGCCGCCGAGACGGACCCCGCCCAGAGCATGGCGCCGAGAACGGCGCAGGCGATCTGGTTCGGGGTCCGCACGGTCGGAGGTCGTCGCAATTGGTTAGAAGGTCACCGACGCCGTCACGGTGTCGGAGTAGTTCGTATCCGGCGTGACGTACAGGCCGGTCGCGATGCGCCCGTACACGGTGAGCGTCTGGTTCGGGCCCGTCGCGGCGACGGTGTTGGTCGTATCCCAAGGGGTGGTGCGGGTCGAGTCCGAGTAGATCTCGTACTTGAGCAGGTCCGTGTTCGTGCCCGAGCCCTTCATGTTGCGTGCGCCGTTGACGCCGTTGTTCAGGCTCACCGTGCCCGTGGTGCCCTTGGTGCAGTTCAGCGTGAAGGTCGCCGTCTGATCGTCCGCGGTCCCGGAGGCGGGATCGTACGCGCCGAAATTGAGCGACGTGTTCGTCATCGTGCAGGACTTCGCGACGGAGGCGGTAACGGTGATGGTGCTGGTCTGCGGGCTGGGAAGAGCGCGGGCGGGGGCGACCGCGAAGGCGAGGGCGGCGATTCCGGCAGCGGCGCTGACGAGGACGGTGAGGGAGCGGCGGTTCATCGGGGGACTTTCTCTTTCTGCGCTGGTTGCGCGTTTTGCGATTAGGTTGAAACTTCGTTAACGCAGCTTGTAGCTGACCAGCGGCTCGCGTGTCAATCCGTTGACGACTCCCAAATCTGTAGAATTACGACGAAATCAGGGTGAGTGAAAGGACAGATACGTACATGTAGTATGTTTCCGTCGTGCAATTTGACCGCTACTTCGACACCGCGTTATTACCAACCACATCATGGAGCGCAGGCATTCCCACTTGACGCGTGTAGTCTTCGGCGCATTTCTCCTCGCGCTGGCGCTCCCTGGCGCGGCAAAGGCCTCCTCCTGCAGCATCAACGCGGTCGGGGCGGTGGCTTTCGGCGTGTACGACTACTTGAACCCGAATCCGACCGATTCCGCGGGTACCATCACCTACACGTGTGCCGGCCCGGGCGGCCTCCTCGGGGGGTCGGCGGTGGTCACTCTCTCGCAAGGTTCCTCGGGCACGTACGCGCAGAGAACGATGGTATCGGGTGCGAACGTCCTCGGGTACAACGTGTTTACAGACGCGGCGCGAACCCAGGTCTGGGGCGATTTCACAGCCGGGACGTCTGTAGGCTTTGCGCCGGTGGGAAAGAACCTGTCGCTGCCGGTGTACGGCCGCATGCCGCCCGGCCAGAACGTCGCGGCCGGGTCCTACAGCGACACCCTCACGGTTACCTTCTTCTTCTGATTCCGGGCGGCGCTCCGTCCGCGAGCACGGTGACGACGACGCGACCTTGCGAACCCTCGGGAACGAAGACGCTCAGGTCGCCCTCGAGGGTATCGCCGGCTGTTGCCGCGGAAGACTGCCGGAAGGACATTTCTCCACCTTCGACCGCGATGGAGGGCGCCGCACCGCCGCGCACGCTCGCCGAGCCCTTCAGCGGGAGCACGTACACCGCGCCTCCACCGGTGGCGATCTTCCGGACCGGAGCGCCGAGCAGCTCCGAATAGCGAACACTCGGTAGCACCGACGCGCTGATCCCGATGCGGCTGGAGTTGTTCGCCGAGGCGGTGGCGGGCAAGGCGAGAAGAGCGAGAAGGATCGCGGCGCGCATGCCCTCAATATCGGCACGGTGCCGGCCGCTTGAGAGTTGGCGCCCTGACGCTTTTCCGTTCACCATCCCGTCACCGCTTTGACGGCGCCGCATGTGCGCGCAGCCAGGCAGAGGTTTCCCGCACGAGGCGGTCGCGCAGGGCCACGTCCATGCGCAAGCGCTCGAGCGTCTGGGCGATCGCCTGGCGGGCCCCCTCGATGGGGTGGGCGCCGAGGAAGCGCTCGATCTGCTCGAGGTGCTGGCGTTCGGGCAGCGCTCCCAGCGACTCCACCATGCGGCGCAGCAGCATGGGCGAGTCGGCCTTCTTCTTCACTTCGTTCCACTTGCCCTGGATGAGCTGCCAGGCCGCCTCGCGGGTGGCCCGGTTCGAGAGCAGCGTCCCGACGTAGGAGGCGAAGTCCTGCATCTTGACGTCGTCCTGGAGCGACAACTCGACGGATTGAGAGATGAGGTCGGGCTGCTCCACCATGGCGAGCGCGAGGAGGAAGCGCCGCTTGGCCGCGGGATCGAGCTCGTCGCCGGCGCGCTTGCGCAACTCCTCGAAGCGCGCCCGGTCGGCGGTGCGCGCGGCGGCCGCCACGACCAGGTCGAGCAGGTTGGGGTCGAGCGGGCGCGGATGTGCGCCGACATGGCTGCGGTATCGCTCCTGTGCCTCGCGGACCGCGTTGGGATCGCGGGCTACCAGCGCCAGCGCCCGCAGCACCGCCGCGCGCAAGAGGCGCCGCTCGTCGTCCTCGCCCTCCTTCGCGTCCCAGCCGAGCTCCGCGGCGAGCGGCGCGAAGAGCCGCCGCATCCATTCGTGGAAGAGGGGACGGTCCGCCTCGGAGAGGCCGCGATGCTCGAGCCAGGAGAGGCGCGAGACCACCTCGTCCAGCACCACGTGGTCGCGCTCGGTGCGGACGCTGCCTTCGCACAGCTCGATGAACGGACCGACCGGAGCGCCGGCGCGGACCAGCGCCCACTGGTCGGCGACCAGCGTCATCCGCTCTTCGCTCGCAAGCTGCGGCAGCGCGGCGATGAGACGCCGCAGATCCTCGGGTTCGTACGCGACCCGGTAGAACCCGCGTGCCCCGGCGTTCCCGAGCACCCAGGAAGGCTCCATGCCGAGGTCGATCTCCTGCTCCGGCAAGCGGATCAGCTCGCGGCGCTCCTGCGTTCCCGATCCGGTCCCGATGCGCAGCACGACCGGGACCAGCCAGCGCGTCGGAGATCCGTTTTCGCGCGCTTCCGGATCGCTGAAGAAGCGGCGCTGGCGCAGCGTCACCTTCCTTCCGCGCGTCGCAACCGAGACGAGCGGATACCCGACCTGGCGGATCCAGCCGTTCGCGAGCTCCAGGATGGGTTCGCCGGAGGCGTCGGCGAGCGCGCCCCACAGATCGTCGGCGGTGGCGTTCGCCTCCTTGTGCCTGCGCATGTAGAGCCGGATGCCGTCGCGGAAACGGTCCTCGGCGAGCCACGCCTCGATCATGCGGAGGATCGCTCCGCCCTTCTCGTAGGTGATGGCGTCGAAGGATTCGCCCGCCTCCTCCGCGTTCCTTACCTCGGCGCGAATCGGGTGCGAGCTCTTCAGGGCATCGAGGTGCAGGGCGGCGCCCTTCCCCACCTCGAAGTCCATCCACACCCGCCAGCCCGGCTTCCAGCGATCGACGATCTTGTAGGCCATCCAGGTGGCGAAGGCCTCGTTGAGCCAGAGGTCGTCCCACCACACCATGGTGACGAGGTTCCCGAACCACTGGTGCGCGAGCTCGTGGGTGATCACCTCGGCGACGCGCTTTTGTATGTTCAGCGGCGCGGTCTTCGGATCGAGGAGCAGGGCCACCTCGCGGAAGGTGATGGCGCCCGCGTTCTCCATCGCGCCCGCCTCGAAGTCGGGAACGCCGATCTGGTCGAGCTTTCCATACGCGTACGGCTGGGCGAAGTAGTCCTCGAGGAGCGGCAGGACCGATCCCGCACAGTCCTGCGCGAACGAGGTGAGCGCCTTCTTCTGCGGCACCGCCCAGGTGCGGATGGGAATTCCCCGCACGGTGGCGGGATCGCTCGAGGCCAGCTCCCCGAGGCAGAGCGCGACGAGGTAGCTGGAGAGCACGGGCGTCTCGGCGAAGCGCACCGTGCGATCGCCGCTCTTCTGCTCGTCCTTCTCGACCGCTCCGTTGGAGATGGCGGCGGCGCCCGGAGGGACCCGCGAGACTGTGATCGACCAGCGGGCCTTGAAAGCTGGCTCGTCGAAGCAAGGGAAGACCCTTCGGGCATCGGCTGCTTCGAACTGGGTGACGGCCACCGGCCCGGCGCGGTAGAGCCCGCGCAAGCCGGGGCTGAACTTTCCCTTCCATTCGAGGTCGAGGACGGCGCTGCCCTTGGGGATCTCCTCGGCGAAGCGGAGCGTCACCGTCTGGCTCTCCGCATCGGCCTCCACCCGCTCGGCGGCGAGGGTCTTGCCCGAGACGCGCGCCTCGGCCCGTCCCAGATCCAGCTCGATGGCGTGCAGCACGATCTCCTTGCGCGCGCGGGCGAGCGATAGCTCGATGTCCATCCGTCCGTCGAAACGGCCCTGCGCGAGATCGGGAGCGAGCTCGGCGCGGTAGCGGGTCGGGCGCACGTCCTGAGACAGTCGGAAGTTCTTGCCGAGTGCCATGGGCCTCCTTCTATCCCATCGGGAGGCGCTCGGTCCGGGGATCGGGATGGCGATGTCTTGCGGCCAGGCTGCAGGCGGGCGAGCGTGGGGCCATGAAACGGGTGCTCGTCGTCCAGCACGAACAGTTCGAAGGGCCCGGCACTCTCGGGGAGGCGCTGGCTGGACTCGAGCTGCGCTTCCTGCGGACCTTCGCGGGCGACCCCATCCCGAAGACGCTCGAGGAGGATGCGCTGGTGGTGCTAGGCGGGGGCATGGGCGTCTACGACCGCGATCGCTTGCCCCATCTCAACGACGAGATCGCGCTCTACGCCGCGGCGATGGCGGCGGCTAAGCCCGTGCTAGGCATCTGCCTCGGGAGCCAGTTGCTCGCCGCTGCGCTCGGGGCCGCGGTGGGCAAGGCACCGCGCAAGGAGATCGGCTGGTACGGTGTGAGCCTGCTTCCGGAGGCGCGCGGCGACGCGCTCTTCGAGACGCTCCCGAAGAAGTTCCCCGCCTTCCACTGGCACGGCGACGCCTTCACGCTCCCCGAGGGGGCGGTCCCGCTCGCCTCGAGCGCGATGACGCCGCTCCAGGCATTCCGCGCAGGTCCCCGCGCCTGGGGAATCCAATTCCATCTGGAGACCGACGAGGAGGTCCTTACGGCCATGCTCTCCGGAGGCGCCGCCGAGTTGCGTGAGGTGGGGGCCGACACCGCCCGGATCCGGAGCCGGGCCCGCGAGGAGCTGCCGCAGCTGCGCGAGCGGGCGCTTGCCGTTTTCCGCCGTTGGGCGGCCCTCATCCAAGCACCTTGACACTCCCGAGCGCCCGCCAGCTTGATTCAGCGTACATCTGTCCGCGGTGGCCTCACGGTTCCTGCACGGGTCTCTGCACGTCAGGAGGCCCCCAAAGATGCAGCGCTCCATCTGGTTCGTTCTCGATCTGGAGTCGAACACCCGCGGCGCGTTCTCCGAGCAGCTGGTGGCCCTCGCGGAACGCCTTCGCAGGGAGGACGCCTGGGTCAGCATGGTGTTCTCGGCTCCGCCGCCCGCGCAGTCCCTGGAAGCGCTGAAGTCGCTCGAGGTGGACGTCCGCGTGCTCGATTTCCGCTCGCCGCGGGCGGCGCTCATCCTGCTCCTCTGGTTCCGCGAGTACCGGCCGGACGTCGTCCATTTCCATTTCCTCGAGCCGCGCCCGAGCTTCGTGGCCGCCGCGAAGCTCTCCGGCGCGACCACGCTGGTGCAGGACCACTCGCCCCCGTCCGCCACCCGGGCCATCGCGCAGCGGGCGCGAGAGCTGGCGCTCGACTGGTTCGTCGATACGCGTCTGGAGGTCCACGACGCCGTTCCGCTGGCGAGATTCGAGGGGCGGGACGGCGCGGGCGTCCGCCGGGAACTGGGAATCGGCGAGCAGTCGCTCGTCGTTTCCGTCGCGCTCGACGAGAAGAAGGGCGGCGAGACCTTGCTGCGGGCACTGGCCCTTCTCGAGCCCGACGTCCATCTCGCCATCGCGGGGGAAGGTCCCGTAGGGCTCGCGTTGCGGGCGGTGGCGGACAGACTGGGCATCGCCCCGCGCGTCCATTTCCTCGGCGCGCGTGGCGACCTGGAGGATGTCCTCGCGGCGGCTTCGGTGGTCGTGGTCGCTCCCGAATCGGAAGTGGGCTTCGACAATGCCGCCATCCAAGGCATGGCCGCCTCGCGGCCCGTCATCGTCAGCCGCACGGGCGCCCTGCCGACCATTCTCGGGGAGGCTGGCGTGGTGGTCCCACTACGGGATCCCGCCTCGCTCGGCCTCGCCATCCGGACCGTGCTCTCCGATCCCGAGCAGGGCGCGAGGCTGGGAAAGCTCGGCCGCAAGCGCGTCGAGGAGAACTACTCTTCCAATGCGCACCTGGATTTCTTGATGAAGACGTACCGGCGCATCTTCCTGCGAGGGGAGCCGAAGCCGAAGCTGGTCGAGATGCTCGGCCTCGCCAGGAGCTGTGCCCTGTAGCCGCTACGCGAAGGCCTCTTCGACCAGGCGCTGCTGCTCGAGCTTGTGCGCCGCGGCGCTTCCCGTCGCCGGGCTCGCGCTCTCTTCGCGACAGATGCACTTGATCCGGCGCAGATGGAAGCGCGCCCGGAGGAAGTACCAGGCCCCCATGTTGAACGGCTCTTCCTGCACCCAGAAGAGCCTGGCTTCGGGGTACGGCTCGAGCGCCTCCTTGATGTGCTCGTCGTCGAGCGGATAGAGCTGCTCGATGCGCAGGATGGCGACGTCGTCGCGCTTCTTCTCCGCGCGGGCGGCGAGGAGGTCGTAATAGACCTTGCCCGAGCAGAGGAGGACCCGCTTCGCTTTCTTGGGCGAGACGGTGTCGTCGGGAATGATGCGCTGGAAGGACCCCTCGGCGAGGTCGCGCAGCGTCGAGA
>Ga0209474_10000909_pt1 | contig 30120 bp, 23 predicted proteins | sample GraSoiAngelo_145_FD_185902 | JGI IMG/M metagenome (GOLD analysis project Ga0209474, IMG submission 185902) | Grasslands soil microbial communities from the Angelo Coastal Reserve, California, USA - 14_1009_05_20cm (SPAdes) (version 2) | ecosystem: Environmental > Terrestrial > Soil > Grasslands...
CTGCTCCATCACCAGCCGCGGCTCGCGGTCGGGATCCTGTTCCACGCGGCTCGCGTTGTTGAACAACATGGTGTCGCGCGCCGTCGTCGAATACGCAGGCCACTTCGGCAACCCCGGCGTATTCGGATTCCCCGTTCGCGCGAACGCCACCCACGCCGCGCTCACCTTGTCGGCGAGCGCGTAGGCTTGCGGCATCTTCGAGATCAGCGGCCCCGCGACCTTGATGTTGTTGAACACGAAAGGAACTTCGATCGTGTGCGGCGACCGCATATGTCCCCCGCCCTCCGGCGTTTCCCAGTCGAAACGATAGGCGAACGCCGGTGCCGCGGCCTGCAGCGCCTTGCGCCTGGCGAGCTCGCGCGAATAGGTTCCTCTCGGATGATCCGTCGCAATCAGGATCCACAGATCCCACGGCGTGGCGTCTGGGTGTGCCTTGCGGAACACCTCGATCACCCGCTCCGGGTTCATGCCGAGGCGTTTCTCGGCGCGCGCCCGCAGTCCGGCCTCGTCGAGCGCGAGCGTCTCTGGCGTGGGCCGATCGTAGAGTGTCTCCTCGGTCCGCGCATATCCGATGAGCAATGGAATGTTGGCGGAGAGGGCCGGACCACTCGGATCCCACGGATGGTTCGGTATGACCGCGCCGTCAACCGTCGGCGAGTTGGCCACCATACCCGGTTCGCCGAACGTCAGCTTGCTCGTCACCGCCGCGTTGGCGGCGAGCAGTCTGGCCATCGGCACGTTCTGCAGCTCCCGCGCGTGCCCTTTGGCGAGGCCCAATTCGGCGATCAGCAAATCCGTCGTGCGAACGGCATCTTCCCGCGTCGTCAACCGCAGCACCGCGCCGCTCTCGATGATGGCCCGGTGGAACAGTCCCTTCGCGGACGGCATCGCCATCAACGTCGCAACCTTCCGCCCGCCGCCCGACTGCCCGAAGATCGTGACGAGGTTCGGATCGCCGCCGAACCGGTCGATGTTGTCGCGCACCCACTGAAGCGCCGCGACGATGTCGAGCAGACCGACGGCGCCTGACGACGCGAAGTCCGAACCTTCGGACTCGCCGAGGTACGTGAAGCCGAACACGTTGAGGCGATGGTTGATCGTCACCACGACCACGTCGCCGTGGCGCGCCAGGCTGGTGCCATCGAGGATCGGCCCCGACCCCGACCCCGTGGCGAAGCCGCCTCCATGCAGCCACACCATCACCGGCCGTTTCCTTCCGTCGCTCAGGCCCGGCGAGAAGACGTTGAGCACCAGACAGTCTTCGCTTTCCTCACATGAAGGGCAGGCTGCTGCCGAGCCTCGCGCGGGTCCACTACCGCGGTTGACCGTCTGCGGCGCAGTGGGTCCATAGGCAAGCGCATCGCGCACGCCTGTCCACGGCGCCGGTTTGGTCGGAGGCATGAAGCGATTGTTCCCCGCAGCCGTGCCGCCGTAGGGAATCCCTTTGAAGACGTTGACGCCTTCGCTCGCGATCCCGCGGATCCTGCCCGCCGACGTTGTCGCGATCACGCCGTCGGGCTCCGCGGCCGCGAGCGTCGGCCATCGACTTGCCTGCGTTGCCGCAACCAGCATGGCCGCCTGTTTGACAAACGCTCGACGGCTGGAGACACTCGCCATTTCCATCCCTCCTTCGCGCCCGATGCGGCCAGATTATGCCAGGGATCGGATTCGGTTTTTATTTCGATGGCGCCGCCGCGCGAGTCGGCTCGTACGACTGGAATGTCGCGCCAAACGAGCGCTGTGGAATCGTCGCGTTTAGCTCGCGATAACCGCCTTCGCGCCACACGATCAAAGGGACCCGCGTATCGAAGCCCGATCGGATGACGTACCAATACTGCTGGTGGTTGCGGACCCGAATTCCGTCAACTGCGACGATGACATCACTCATGCGCAGGCCAATGCGTTCGGCGCGGCGACCGTAGTCGTGGAAGACGATGCCGTCCGTCGGTGGATTCGAGAAGGCGGTGAGCGTGACCCGTTCAACGCCCTGCGGAAACGTCTTTCCCGCGATGGCCATCGCCTTCGCCTCCAGTGCGGCGTCATGGGTGCGGCGCGACTCGAGCAGATAGTGCGACGCCAGGTCCGTCGAATTTTCGTAGCGTTCCCTGATTGCCTGATACAGCTCTTCGGCGCGCGCATGTTCGCCGCGGCGGTCGAGCAGCGTCGCGTACGCCGCAAGACCCGCAGCCGAATAAGTGTCAGCCGCATCGCGCGCGAGCGCCGTCGCCCGTTCGGCGAGCCCGCGTTCTTCATAGTAGGTGATCAGCCATTCGAGGCGCTGCGACACGGCAACGCGGCTGCGCGCCTTGCTGATGTAGTGCTCGTACGCGATCGCTGCCTCGCCTTCCTGGCCGTCGCGCAGCAACTGATCCCCGACGCGGTTGCAGTAGTTCTCCTCGATTGTGCACATCACGCGCGCGAGGAGCAGCAGCTCCGCCGGCGTGGCAGGGACCTCGTCGTAGACGTATCGTGCCGCGTTGAGGTCGTAGTCGAGCAAGGTACTTAGTACGCCGCGCGCCTGCGCCATCGTCGGCTTCGGCTGGTTGTCGGGCCAGAGCGTGTACCACGCTGCCCATGTGTCATACGGTGCAGTTTGCGACCAGAGCTGCACGGCTTCAATCGGCACCGGACGTTCACATGGCGTTTGAAGGGCCCGCCAGCGGAGCTCGAAGGCCGTCCCTGTAGGTACATGCGGCCGGAAGAACGCATCGTCTCTGGGGAACGTGTCGGCCTTGTTCGCGAAGTCGGGTTTATGCCGGAGCAGCATCCAGGCCGGTGCGGAAATCAGCTCGGGATGGTCGGCCAGGAGCGCGCGGGCGGTCGTGATCGCGCGCGCGTATTCGGTCTGGTTGCGCGCCATCGAAACCGCGGCGATGGGATAGAGGCGCAACGAGGCCAACCGCGCATTCGCAGCGGTTGCAATTTCTTGACCGCGTTGCGGCAGCCCGAGCATGTAGTCGTTGTGATGCGCCCATCTCGCGACCGACTCGCAAAGGTGTCGTTGAGCGAATGCCGCCCACAACCCCCAGTCGATTACCTGAATCGATTGGCCGCTCGACGCGGTGCCGATCGGTGACGTCGGTTCGTTGAGCGCCGCGATCAGCGCTTCGTCGGTCGGATCCTCTTTGTGAACCTCCTGCCACAGATGCCGCGCCTCTTCGAGCTGCTGCCGAACGTTCGACTCGGCAAACCGGTTTCCAGTTTCGACGTCGGCCGACCCGAGCAATGTCAGCCGCTGCTGATCCCAGCTGCCGTCGACGGTAACGATTCGGTCATAGGCTTCGAGAAACTTGCCGTAGCCTCGGCGCTGAAACACCGCGCGGAGGTATTCGGCCTGCTCGAGTCGGGTCAGCGTCGATGGTGCGTGGATCGCGCGCCAGTCGCCGGTGACGCGCAAGCGAACCGCGCGCCCCCATGCGCGCACGCCGGCCGACGGCGATGCGTCGAGCCCGTCGGCGATCCGCAGCGCGTCGCGCTGGCGGCCGACGAGGGCGGACACGATCGCAGTCGCGAGCGAACGCGACACGCGGACGGTCGACGGCTGCAGCGCCTGAGCCACCGCGAGGTGCACGGTCATGCGATTCAGCGCCGGCCGCACGTCGCTGAAGTCGCGTGCGACCTCCTTCAGCGCCAGCGCGCCGACGACGAGCGCCGCCAGGTCGTGTGCGCTCGCCGAGCGGGGATTCTGCGCGAGACGAGCCGAAACCCGCTCGCTCGCGGCGAGCAGGTGGTCGATCGACGGATCGGTCAGCGCCGTCGCGAGCGACTCGTCATCGTCGGTTGCCGTTTCGGCCGTGGGTGAGAGCAGCGCGCGTGCGATCGGCGCGTATGTCTTCGCATCCCACACGTGATCGACGATGCGCAGCTGACGCGGGAGTCCAGATATCGACGTCGTCACCTGGTACGTTGCATTGGTCTGGAGCAGCTCGTTCGGAGGCGCCAGACCACGAACCCGGACGTCCGACGCTGTGGACAGCCGCCTGTGCGTCGAAACAGAGCTGACGTCGATGATGCCGCGCACCACTTGCTGGACGATCCACTCTTGTTCAACGGTATACGGCGCTGGAGGTGGCGCGGTTTGTCCGAGTGATCGCCGTGCTGTGACGATGACAGCTGCAATCAGAATGGCCCAGAGGACCGCGAAGTATTTCGTCTGACGTGACATGCTGCTATCCGTGCCTCACTTGCCGGGGGGCGGCGGTTCCAGAGGACAGCACTCGCAAGCGTTACAGCCACGATCACGATGACGGCGAGCTGTAATGTCCGGATGGTCCGAGGCGAAACCGAGGGCTAAGTAAAAGGATACAACGAGCGTTCTGTCGAAAGGAATCCGACCTCGAGATCAAATCGCATACACTCATCGAAATTCAGAGCCGAGGCTTGTCATGCACAAGATTGCCGTTCACGTCACCGTCCTGCTCGTCATTTTTTCACCGGCGTTCGCGCGTCCGCTAGCGTTCGCGCAGACGACGAACAACGCGCAGCTCGTCGAGATGGTGACGCGCATGGCAAGAATCGGCCGCGCCTCGTCGCCGACCTTTTCTCCGGACGGCACACGACTCGCGTTCGTGTCGGACCGGACCGGCGTGCCGCAGGTCTGGGTGACTGCCGTCGATCGCGGCGCGGCGCTGCAGGTGACGAACGGCGACGACCCGGTCGGACGCGTGATTTGGTCGCCCGACGGCAAGTGGCTGGCCTTGTCGCTCGCGCCGGGCGGCGGAATGAACACGCAGATCTATATCGTGCATCCCGACGGCACCGGACTGCGTCGGTTGACGGACGGCGGAAAGGAAACCAACAACCTCGGCGGCTGGACGCGTAAGGGCGGGCGCATCACGATGGGATCGAACCGCGCCAATCCGTCTGCGATTGATGCGTACCTCATCGATCCCACGAGCGGCGAGCGAGAGCTGGTTTCGGGCAACAACGGACTGCAAAGGTTGGAGGACGTCAGCCGCGACGGCACACTCGCGCTGATCGATCGTCTGCGCGGTCGCGGTGACAACGATCTGTATGTCGTCGATCTCGCATCGCACGCTGAGGCCGTCGTCACTCCTCACGATCCGCCCGGTTCGTTCGCGGGCGCGTTCGCGCCCGATGGCCGGTCGATCTATCTCTCGTCCGACAAGGATCGCGATACGGCCGCGTTCGCGCGCATCCGCATCGAGGGCGTCGACCGCATCTCGCCGCCGCAGATTATCGCGGCACGAGACGATGCGGAGCTCGACGGCTTCGAGATCGACGACCAGGGGACAATGGCCGCGCTTCTATGGAATGTCGCCGGCCGCAACGAGCTCGCGTTCGTCGATCTCGCGTCGGGACGGCAAACGGCGGGACCGAAGCTGCCTGGTGAGATCGTCGGCGGGCTCACGTTCTCCAAAGACGGTAAACGGCTCGCGATGACGATCTCCGGCGCCACCGCCCCGCCGGACGTCTGGGTGCTCGAGATTCCCAGCGCCCGCCTGCGACAGATGACGCGGACACCGCATGACAGCGTCGATCTCTCGAAACTGGTTCGGCCCGAGCTGGTGACGTTCAAGGCGCACGACGGCCTCGGATTGAGTGGATGGCTCTATCGTCCCGCGAGCCGATCGGGTCCGACGCCATTCGTCGTCAGCTTCCATGGCGGACCGGAAGGCCAGGAGCGTCCCGGCTTTCGAAGCGACTATCAGGCGCTCGTCGCGCAAGGCATCGGCGTGTTCGCCCCGAACGTGCGCGGGTCGTCAGGATTCGGCAAGCGCTTCGTGAACCTCGATAACGGCCCGCTGCGGTTCGAGGGAATCAAGGATCTGAAAGACTGCGTCGATTATCTCGTCGGCAATCGCATCGCCGATCCGAAACGTGTTGGCATCACCGGCGGCTCCTATGGCGGCTATATGACGATGGTCGGTGTCACGTTCTACCCGGACCTGTTCGCGGCCGGCGTCGACCTGTTCGGGATGGTCAACTTCTTCACGTTCTTCGAGCATACCGAGCCGTGGATGGCGGCAATCTCGACGACCGAGTACGGCGATCCGAAGACGCAGGCGGATCTCCTCCGCGATCTGTCGCCGCTCGGAAAGCTGGATCGAATCAAAACGCCGTTGATGGTTCAGCACGGGGCGAACGATACCAACGTCCCCGTCGTCGAGGCGGAGCAGATCGTGGAGAACCTGAAGCGCCGCGGGGTGCCAGTCGAGTACATCCTGTTTCCGGACGAGGGCCATGGATTTCGGAAGGAGAAAAACCGCATCACGTCGACCGTGAAGATGGTGGAGTTCTTCGTTGCGCAACTCGTCGCCCGCCAGCCGGCCACGACGCCAAACGAGGGGAGCACATCGGTGAACATCGACGGGAGTTCGCGCTGACGACCAGAACTGTCGTCGTAGTCGAGTACGACGAGGAATGGCCGCGCCTGTTCGAGAAACTTCGCGCGCACGTCTGGCCGGTGGTGGCGAGTCGCCTCGTGTTTACCCATGCGGCCCTGCTCACAGCGTTGAGAGCACGTAGCGCGCGTCAGCGACGAGCACGTTCGCCACATCGGCCGGAAGCCGCTTGGTGCAGACATCGATGAAGTCGGACAGCTTGTTGCGGACGACTGTCACGTTGCCGCGGTCGAGTGCGGCCTGCGCGTCGTTCAGCTTCGCACGCAGCCTGTTCTCGGTCGCCGGATCGATCTTCCCCTGCGCAGCGTACAAGTTGACGGACGCGATCAGACTGCGGATCGTGGCCACGACATGGAACGTCACCGAGCGTTGCGACATATTGCCGGCCACGTCGGACGCGGACGCAACTACCGTGTGCGCGCCGAGCGACAGCGTCAGAAGCTGGATCTGCTGAGCGTTCGTTGCGAGCGCTCCGTCAAGCGTCCCCCACGGGCTGCCATTGACGAGGCCCGACACGTCATCTCGCGCAGAGAAGCTCAGCGCCAACATGTCGCTGTGCAGATAGTCGCGCTCGACGGGCGCGTCGAGCTGTAACGCCGGCGCGCCTGTGTCGATCGTGATGAGTGCGGACGGCGGCACGGGCTCGACGTTGCCGGCGTTGTCGGTCGCGCGAGCCGTCACCCTCGTGGCGCCTTCCGCCGCGACGGTGAACGCGCCGGCATAGCGCTGGAACGGAGCGTCGTTGATCTGGTAGTCCACGAACGCGACGCCGCTCTCTCCGATCAAATCGGTCGCCGCGAGCGTGACTACGACACTCGACCGGTACCATCCGGCCGGTCCGCCGGTGCCCGACAGGTCGATCGTGGTTACAGGCGGCGTGAAATCGCCCGGATCTTCGATCCGCGCGACGAACGCGTCGTCGAATCCGCCGTTGCTTCCCTGCAGCGGGTTGCGCAGCGGGAAATTGGTGGAATCGGTGAATCCGGTGACGACGACGCCGCCGATCGGGTCAACGGCAATCCGCTTCCCGAAATCGCCAGCCGATCCGCCGAGGAACGTCGACCACTGCAGCAGGCCGCCGGCGGACAACCTCGCGACGAAGGCATCATACTCGCCGCCGCCGTGAGTCGGCTGCAGCGCCCGCACTATCGGAAAGTTTGTCGACGAAGTCGCTCCGGTGACGTACGCCTCTCCAGAGGGCGTCAGGGCGATCGAGACTACCGGGTCGCGTCCGACCGTGTAGACGTGAGGGCCCATTTCCGATCCGCTTCCGCCAAGGAACGTCGAATAGACGAGACCGTTTCCCGTTGCAGTGAGCTTCGTGACGAACGCGTCGCCATCGCCTCCGCCGAACGTGGATTGGTAGGCATTCGCGGTCGGGAAGTTCCCCGACAACGTGTAGCCGGCGACATGCGCCTGACCGCTTGCGTCAACGGCGATCGTACCGCCGTCTTCCGAAGCCGCGCCTCCGAGATAGGTGGCATACGTCAACGCGCCTGCCGGCGAGATCTTGGCGACGAAGAGATCGCGCATGCCCGCGAACGTCGCCTGGAGCGGATTCACAACCGGGAGATCAATCGACATCGTCGCACCGACGATGTAGACGCTGCCCGTTGAATCGACGGCGACAGCAGTGGCGTAGTCGGAGCCGGTGCCGCCGAAGTAGGTCGAGTACTCAAGGGCAGAGCCATCGGGACTGAATGTCGTGACGAACGCATCCCACAGTGCGGATCCGCCGCCGTAGACCGTCGTTGGCACAACTGGATCGACAGCCAGCGCGTAAATCGGCGAGCCTGGTCCGCCGAACGTCCATGTCGCACCGCTGTCGCCGCTGACGGCGACGCCCCCGTGAGCCGATGCCGCATAGACGATGTTGTGTGCGTGGGGCGGGATCACAACGGACGAGATCGAGTCGCCGAATAACTGAACCCATTGATTGCCGCCCGAGGTGGTGATGAAAAGACCGGCGTCGGTGCCGGCATATACAGTCGAGGGATCGGTCGGGTCGACCGCAAGCGCCGAGACGCGGCTTTTCAATCCGCTGCTGGCCGACGTCCACGCCGCGCCGCCGGTCGTCGTCTTGAACACGCCGAAATCGCTGCCCGCATAGATCGTGGACGGCGAGGACCTGCTGAGCCCCAACGACCAGATCGTCGCGCCCATGCCGACATCGGTCCAGTGATCGCCGCCGTCGATGCTCTTCGAAACGCCTCGGGAATAAGAGCTCTGCACGGCCGCCGCGTAGATCGTCAGGGGCGCCGTCGGATCGATGGCGAGTGACGTCACCGAAGCTCCATAGACGCCGACACCCGTCCACATCGCAGCGCTGTCGGTGCTGCGCAAGACGGCACCGTCGACTCCTGCATATACGGTGGATGTCGTAATCGGATCAATCGCGAGGGCGCGTACCGGAACTCCGAAGTTCGCACTGTCCGTCCACGTCTGGCCGCCGTCGACGCTCTTCGCCACACCAGTCTCGGTGCCCGCGTACACGACGAGAGGACTCACCGAGTCAATGGCAAACGAGATCAGAGACGAAGCAATCAGCGATGACAGGGCGCTCCACGATTGGAAACCATTCGTGCTCTTCCATGCCGCGCCGCCGCCAAGCTGTGGCTGGAAGGCGCCGCGCGTCGGGAAATCGGGTGAAATGGTCTGGCCGGTCACGTGAGCCCGACCTGTACTATCGACGGCGATGCCGTACGCACAGTCCTCTCCACGGCCGCCCAGGTACGTCGAGTACACGATCACACCCGTGGCATCAAGCTTCGTCACGAAGCCGTCCGAGAAGCCGCTGAGCGTCGATTGCAGCGCGTGGAGCGTCGGAAAGTTGCGCGACGTCGTGGATCCGGTCACATACGCATTGCCAGCGGCATCCACGGCGACGTCTTTGGCGTACTCGTAGCTGCTGCCGCCAAGATACGTTGCGTACACGAGCTGGTCACCCGTCGGATTCAGCTTCACCACGAACGCATCGAGCGAACCGCCGCCTGAGACGAGCGCTCCGTTCGCCTGCGGGAAGTCGAGCGACGTCGTTTCTCCGGCCAGGTAAATGCTTCCGTCGGCACCGACGGCTACTCCCATCGATGCGTCGCCGGCGCCACCGCCCAGGTACGTTGAGTAGGTCAGCACCGGATCGATGACGAGTGGCAGACGATGGTCGTACCGCCCGACGCGGAATCCAATATGGCCAGCTTTGTCGACGACGAAACCGCCTTCTACCGGCCGCCGCACGTCGTTGACGTCTTGATACACGACCGGGAGCGGCTGCTGCAGAGTGCCGCGCGTGGTCGCGATCCTGAGACCGCCGTCGGCATCGATCGCGACATGCGTGGCGCCGTCGAACGCGATGGCGATGTCGCTGACGCGCGCGCCAGGCGCGAGGACGAAGTCGTATTCGAGCTGTCGCTGATTGCCGTAATAGATGACGTTCACGCCAGGGTAGACGTCGCGATACTCCACTTTGTGATAGCCGTGAATGCCGGTCTTCCACAGCCGCGGATCGTTGCCAATCAGATAGTTCGTCGTCCCGGGAAGCGGCTCGAGACCGGCTGGCGCGGAGGGGTGTCGATGACCGCCGACCAATCGCATTGAGAGCGCAGTCGCCGCTGAGGGCATTGCTGACGAGGACGCGAGTTGCAGCGTCGTTTGGTTCGCCGAGAGGTAAACGGCGTAGTTCGGGCCACGCGCGATGAAGCCGACGCCGCCGGCGCCGACGCTCGGATCGAAGCGCATCGGCAGCTGCAAGGACGCGGCTCGAGCCCGTTCACGGGCGTGCGGATCAGCGGTACGGCGCGGCATATGTGTTGACGTCCGGGCCGCAGGCACGGCGACGATGCCTGCGGCGATGAGTGCGCTCAAGACGCACGTGATGCGGGTTCGATTGTCGGACACGGGCCGATGCCTCCTTTGGATGCACCGGCCCACGAACAAGATCGAAGCCAGGAAAAATGTGTCGAGAACGCTCCGTCAAACCGCCGCCTTCGACATCGAATCCGACGTCTGCCACTGTCGAAATCGGTCACGCGATTACATACGTGTGCCTCCTTTTGCGCCGGGCTGCACGCGGTGGTGAGGGGAAGCTTGCGAAGGGCGCAGCTGCAGGAGTCCGAAGAAGCGGTTCTTGGACTCTACGCCGATCGCGACGTTACGGTCCGCGCGCCGGCTGCTACTTGAGCAACGCCACGGCGAGCGCGATCACGGCGACGATCAGTGCGGCGCCGGCGGCCGACACCGCGTAAGCCAGCAGGCGCGACGCGCGCAGGTCAGCCGCGCGCGCCACGACGTTCGCATCCCGCGCCGCGGGTTCCTCGTCAAACAGCGACTGCCGCATCACGCGCTTGCCGGCAATCACATCCTCGATCCCGGCCTCGAAATGCCGCTGGTGAATGCGTCTCGCCGTGTCGGTCGCCGGCTCCGCCGCGGCCGCGAGCGCCGCCTTGAGCACCGCGTTGCGAATGTCGCCGCCGCTCACCTCGTGGCGCCGCGCCAATGCCCCGAAATCGACGTCCGCCGCAAGGGGCGTGCGCGTAGGATGTATCTGCACGCGCCAAATCTGCTCGCGCTCGGCAGCCCCTGGCATCTCGAAGAGAACGTGTGTCCGTATTCGCCGCTCGAAGGCAGGGTCGAAGTTCGCCGCCAGGTTCGTGGCGAAGATCACCACGCCGTTGTACCACTCGAGCTCCTGCAGAAGTACGCTGACGACGGTGTTCGACTCCCGCTGAAATCCATAGTCGACCGACGTCGAGCGGCGCGCCGCAATCGCATCGGCTTCGTCGAACAGCAGCACGGCACGCTCGTCGCGGGCGGTGCGAAAAATGCCGGCCACGTTCTTCGGCGTCTCGCCCATCCAGAGCGATTCGAGCTCGGCGTAGCGCACGAGCAGCAGTCGGCGACCGAGCGAATGGGCAATGGCTTCGGCGCAGATTGTCTTCCCGGTGCCTGGAGGACCGGCGAAGTTGAAGGCGAGTGCGAGCCCGGTCGGATGGCGCTCGCCGAGCCCCCAGCGGTTGAAGATGAGATCGTGCTGCGTCACCTGCGCCAGCGCCGTGTCGAGCGCGCGTCGCGTCGCCGGCGGCAGAATGACGTCGTCGAAGGTCCGGCGCGGGGCGATCGACTCGATGGCGCGGCGTCCGGCCGTGCCGAACAGACGGGTGAATGGAATCGCCGCCACGCCTCCACGGTACCGCCTCTCGGCCGGACAATCAAATCGAGGGACGACATTCCTTGATACTTTGCCCTGATCCGGGGCATCGAGGAGCGCGGCAACCGTCGATTAGGTCGGTCACCCGCGACGACATGCCGGTCCGGCGTCCGCTGTCGGGCTTGAAACGTCGTCCGGTTCTCGTTTACGCTACACGGCCCCACAAAATGTCTCATGCGATGGTGACTTTGGATTCATGATCAACATCCTTCTCGGAGCCGCGATCGCCTTCGCGCTCGTCGTCGGCGTTCTCGTCGGTCTCGTGCGTCGTTCGGCGCCGCGTTCAGCACACTCCGTCGATTTGCGCAACGTGACCGTCAGCCGGCAATGGTTGATGGAGCATCAGTCACACGATTGATCATGAACGATAGCTTCGGGGCGCGGCTTCGGGCCCAGCGCGAACGGCAGCGAATCGGGCTGGCGGCAATCGCGCACAGCACCAAAATCAACGTCGCGCTGTTCGAGGCGCTCGAACGCGACGATGTGTCCCGCTGGCCGTCGGGTATCTTCCGCCGGGCGTTCATCCGTGCGTACGCCGAAGCGGTCGGACTCGACTCCGTACCGGTCCTCAGAGAATTTCTGGAGCGCTTCCCGGATCCGGCCGGCGAGCCGTACGTGCCCGTTGCAGGGAGCGAACCCGTCGGCCTCGCGGCGGACGATCGCTCGCCCGAGGACGCGGTCTCTTTGCGTCTGACGCTCGCAGACGAAGGCTGGTCACCTGCAAAGACGCGCGTCAAGGTGCTGCTCAAACGCTCGCAGCGCGCTGCAGCCGCGGTGTACGACCTGGCGATCGTGAGCGCGATCGCCGCATTGGTGTTCGTCGTTGCGGGCCGATTCTGGACGCCGTTGACGATCGTGACTGTGTGTTACTACTTCGGCGGAGTTCTCGCGCTGGGCAATTCTCCCGGTAGCTGGCTGGTCGGCCGACCGCACAAGAATCCCGCGATTGGCCGGCGCCAAACGCGACTGCGGCCTCAACCGGCGGCTCGAACTCTTCACGGCGCCGCGAATCTCAGTCAGTTCAAGCCACGCCGCTACACCAAGGCGGGATGAGGCGATAACCTAATCCGTTTGAGCCTGCCGAGCTGCGTGAATCGTCACGTCGTTCTGACGCAGCGCGTGTCGGTCGGTACGTGTACGCATAGACCGTATACTTGTCCGATGCGAACGCGAATATTGCTGATGTTGCCGCTGTTGCTCACGACCGGCGTTCTCGCCGATTCTGGCGCGGGGTTGCGTTGGACTGCGCCCGCAGGTTGGAAAAGCGAAGGCGCGAGGCCGATGCGCGCGGCCTCGTACATCGTCGCGCCCGCAGCAGGCGATCAGGCGAACGGCGAATGCGTCGTGTACTTTTTCGGTGAAGGCCAGGGCGGCAGCGTCGACGCGAACATCGAGCGCTGGAAAGGGCAGTTCCGCACCCGCGATGGCAAGCCCGCCGCCGCGCAGGTCGCGAAACGCACGTCGCACGGACTGACCCTCACGACGATCGACACCTCTGGCGAGTACTCGGGAATGGGCGGCCCGACGGCCGGTGAACATCCGGCGGCCTCTGGTTATCGCCTCCTCGGCGCGATCGTGGAAGGGCCGAAGGGAAACGTCTTCGTGAAATTCACCGGCCCCGCGAAAACGATTGCCGCAAACCAGAACAAGTTCGAGCAGCTGGTCGGATCATTCGAACGCGAACAGTAATTTCATACACCTATTCGCGCAGGCCGAACACGCACAATGAGAGGCCGGAGATGGCCGTGACGTACTGCCGGCCGTCGACTTCGTACGTGATCGGGCCGCTGACGATCTGCGCGCCAAGGCTCGCTTTCCACAGCAGCGATCCCGTGCGGGCGTCGAGCGCGTGGAAGTACCCTTCGCGCCCGCCGGTGAAAAGCACGTCCGAGGCCGTCGTCAGAATGCCGCTGTCGGTGACGTCCGTCATCGGATATCGCCATTTCATCTCGCCGCTGGCCGCATCGAGGGCGAGCACGGCGCCGGTCGCCGCCGCTTCGGTCCAGTTGTTGATCGGACCGCGCCGCAAGCCCGGAATCGACGGCGCGCCCGGGATCGGCACGAGCGGCCGGTTCTGACCGCCGCCGAAGTTGCGCCCCTCCTGATACTCGACCGGCGTGCCGCCGAAAATCGTCGCGTAGTTTTCCCACGCGGAGATGTAGAACAGCCCGGTATGCGGACTGTAGGACGGCGAGTACCAGTTCGTCCCTCCCTGATTGCCGGGCCACGTCGGTTGGCCGGGCGGCTGGACGGTCTGGTGCGGGCGGCCGCGCTCGTCGAAGGTGTCCATCCAGTTCACCTTCACGAACGGTTTGCCGACGAGGAATCGCCCGGTCTCGCGATCCAGCACGTAGAAGTTGCCGTTGCGGTTCGCCCACACCATCGCCTTGATCGGCGTGCCGCGCCACGTGATGTCGGCGAGCACCGGCACCTGCACCGAGTCGTAGTCGTACCGATCGTGCGGCGTGAACTGGTAGTGCCACTTGAGTCTGCCCGTGTCGGCGTCGAGCGCGACGACCGAATCGGTGTACAGGTTGTCCCCAGGCCGCTGATCGGCGTTCCAGTCGGGACCGGCGTTGCCGACGCCCCAGTACGTCTGGTTGAGCGCGGCATCGTACGAGCCGGTCACCCACACGGAGCCGCCGCCGTGCTTCCACGCCTCGGAATCGCAGTACGGTTTCGCATCGGGCGGGCAAGCGTTCCAACTCTCGAACCCGGCCTCGGTTGGTCCCGGAATCGTGTAGAACCGCCAGATCTCGCTGCCGCTGCGCGCGTCGTATGCGGCGACGAATCCGCGGATGCCGTACTCGCCGCCGCCCACGCCGATCATGACCTTGTCTTTCACGACGAGCGGCGCGAGCGTCACGGAATAGCCGGCCTTGTTGTCGGCCACGCGCGTGTTCCACACCGGTCGGCCGCTCTTCGTGTCGATCGCGATGAGATGCGCGTCGAGCGTGCCCATGTACAGCGTGTCGCCCAGAATCGCGAGGCCGCGATTGTTTGAGCCGCAGCAGACGATTTGAGTCGGATCGAGCTGATGCCTGTAGATCCAGAAGACGCGGCCCGTTTTCGCGTCGAGCGCCACCACGTCGTTCGGCCGCTGCGTGAGATACATGATCCCGTCGACGACGAGCGGCGTCGTCTGCCACGCGCCCGCGACGGCGGCCTGATACATCCATTTCAGCTCGAGGTTCTTCGCGTTGGCCGGCGTGATCTGCGTGAGCGCGCTGTACCGATTGCTGAAATAACCGCCGGAGTAGATCAGCCAGTTCCGCGGTTCCTTGGCCGCGTTCAGCAGACGGTCGTAGCCGATCTGCGCCTGCACGCGGTAGGACATCGCGGCCGCGAGAAGAAGTACCAGTGCTGCGGCGGTCGCTCGTCGCGTCATGATCATCGTCCTTTGAGTGAAAGCAGATAGGCCACGACGTCCGCGAGTTCATCGGGATCGAACTTGTCCTTGAACGACGGCATCGGCGAGACGGTGAGGATCGTGTACTCGCGCAGGTCGCTTTTCGTCAGGGAGACCAGGTTTTCCTGATCGTCGATCAGCTGCACGGTGTACGTGTCCTCGTTGAGCCGCCGTCCGTTGACGACCGTGCCGTCGCGCCGCACGGCGCGCACCGGCCGATTGATCGGCATCATCTGACTGTTCGGATCGGTCAGCGAGCGCAGGAGCGAGCCGGCGCTGCGCGTCGCGCCGATGTCGCTCAGGTCGGGCGCCACGCGCGAGCCCTGGCCGAGGACCCGGTGGCAGCGCGTGCAGCCGCCTTTTCCGTTGAACAACGTCCGCCCGCGGTCCGCGTCGCCGAGCCGCGCCGACCCTCGGTCGAACGAATTCATGTTGCGCAGATACGCGATGATTCCCGCGAGCTCGGCCGCATCGAACTTGAACGCCTGCATCCCGGTGCCCTGGATGCCGTTCGTGATCACGCGCGCGAGATCCTGGTCGGTGATCGCGTTGCGGAACGTGCCGCTGCGGAGATTGACGCCGCCGACGGCGTCGCCGTTCGCGCCGTGGCACGTCGTGCACTGAGCATCGTAGAGGCGACCACCGTACGCGATGTCGGCGGCTGTATAGTCGCCCGCCGGAGAAGTCTGTGCCGAGACCGATGGCGCGCTCGCGAGCGCCAGCCCGAGAACAGCACAAGAGAGCAGCAGTTGTGCGGCGGTCATTTGGGAATGCCCACGACGAGGTATCGGGTCTTCGCCATGCCAGAGGCTTCTATGCCGGGGCGCGTCAGTTGTCAAGCGTCACGAGCGGCTCGCCGAAAAACAAAAGGGTGCTACGTTGATCGCATGGAGCTCTTCATAAGGACGCGCATCGTCACGACCGTCGCGATCGCCATGCTGGCCGGCCCGCTGCTCGCGCAGGAGAACAAGCCCGTGCCGAAGGATTCGGCCCGCGTGTCGGTTCCCGGATGCACCAAAGGCTACATCTTCACGGTCGGCTCGCGGGCGGCAAACGAGGCCGGCAGCAACTTCGACATTCCCGAAGGCATGCATTTGCGCATGAACGGGCCGAAGAAGATGATGGCGGAGATCAAGGCCCACGAAGGCTCGATGATCCAGATCACCGGCCTGATGAAGAAAGGGCAGAACAGAACGGACGGAGTCGCGATCGGCGGCGGCGTACGCGTCGGACCCGGGCCGTCAGGCGGCAGCCTGAGTCCGGGCGGCGGCCAGGCCTTCATCGACGTCGAGGGCTGGAGGCCGATTGCGGGCAGCTGCCCTTCGCGATAGCCATCGAGGGGCGATGATTTCCGTGCCCCACATTTTCATCTGCTATCGTCGTGCTCAGAGCTCGATGGGGTGACACGACCGTCGACGTTCCGCTGCGCATTCCGGCGACGGGTTAAGGCCGCGGCGACGACGACTCCAGAAAGAGGCCGCGGACCCGAAGTGCAATTTTGTTCCAAGGATCACAAAAGCCATATCCACGACCGCTTCATCAGCACTGTGTCGCGCTGGTTCCGGCGACGGCCGACCCGGGATCGACGAAGGAAATCGATCCGGCAAGAACTGGTACTCCCGTTGCTATCGCTCGCGACGCCAGCATGCCGCCCGAGGTCTCAATCATCGTTGCCGACGCAAGCAGAGTGGCGGCGATTCGCGACGGCACGTCGCTGCCGGGCCGCGTGATGACTTTCGCTTCGGCCAGCCTCGCGTCGGCGATCGAGAGCATCAAAGCGTACCGGCCCAAGGTCGTCGCGATCGACGCGACCTTCGCCCAGACGCCTGCGGGCCTGACGTTCATCGATCGCGTCGGCGCGTTGGCCATTCCCGGAAGCACCATCCTGCTCGTTGTCGAGCACGATGGACGATGGACAACGATGCCGCTCGGCAACGGCCGGACGCCAACTCAATCGCGTCCCGCGGCGGTCGCTGCATCGCACCCGGGTCTGGTTACGCCATCGCAGCAGGTCGTGGCGGCGTTGTCGAAGATCGTCGCCGCGCACACCGAAACCCTCAACACGAGGCGCGCCCCGCGATTCCTCGTGCGCGATCCGTTCGATGTCACTGTCGAAAGCGGCTGCGCGAGCCTGGTGGACATCTCGGTCCTCGGCGCTCAGATCGTATCGCTGCCGGTGTTGCGCCCCCACCAGAAGATCAACGTTGCGCTGCCGGACAATGACGAGACGATGAACCTCATCGCGCAGGTCGCCTGGTCGACGTTCGAGAAGCCGCAGCCGCAGGCGGAACCGCACTATCGCGTCGGCCTCGAGTTCACGAGCGCGGCAAAGCAGGCACTCGAAGCGTACCGCCAGCGGCACTGCGCCGATCAGCCGATTCCGTTCCGAGCACGCTGATCTATCAGCTATCAGCTGTCAGCTATCAGCTGTCAGCTGTCGGCTGTCGGCTGTCAGCGACCGGCTGTCCGCGATTCGCATTCAGGCGCCTCACCGGACCTTGAGGCCATTGATCCGTGTGGCTGTCGTCGGCGGCGGCCCACTCAGCGTTCTGCATCCACACGACGGCGATCCGTTTGTCCGGGAGCAAGACCAGATTCGTCCGGTAGCCGGTATCGCCACCCTCGTGCGCGATCATTCGCGTGCCCCGATACACATCGAGCCACCAACTAATCCCGACCGCTGCCTGTCCGTCAGCGGCGCCACCGAGTTGATGGGCCGGTTTCCACATGATGTCATGTGTTGACGTCTGAAGAATTCGGTGTCCCTCCAGTTCGCCGCGGTTCATGTTGGCGATAGCCCACCGCGCCATGTCTACGAGATTCGAGTGCAGATTCGAACTCGGTGAATGCATCCGGTTATAGGGAAACACTCGGCTGGGAAAAGGCGCCCCCTGCGCGTCCAATTCGTGACCCCACGTCAGCAGCGTCGCATTGGCCTGGTTCACCAACAGCGTACTGTCCGTCATCCCCAGTGGTGTCAGGATTTGGTGCTGCACGTAATCGTCGAATGACTCACCCGACGCTTTGGCCACCACATCGCCGAGACCCTCGAAGGCCATGTTGCTGTACTGCACGCGTTCGCCAGGCGCGAACAACAGCTTCTCATTGCTCAGACTGCGGACGTATCGCTCCAAGGCCCCATCATCGTACTGAGGCTTGTCCCATTCGTAATCTTCGACATCGGGCATCCCGGACGTGTGCGTCACCATGTGGCGCACGGTGATTTGCTGGTAGCGGTCATCAGCGAGGCGAAAATACGGCAGATACTTCAGTACAGGCGCGTCCAACTCTACGTGGCCGCGCTCCACCAGCTGCATAATCGACGTCCCCACGAATGGCTTGGTAATGGACGCCATGTGAAAGAGCGATCGAACGGTCAGCGGATCTGCCGGGCGTTCGAGATGCTTCAGACCGAACGCGTGCGCAGACACGAGCCGATCGCCTTCGACGATGCCGATCGCAAGGCCAGGGATTTCCTGCCATTGAACAAACTGCTCCAGAAGGGGTTGCAGCTGTTGCACGTAGCGTTGATCGGTCTGCGGCGTTCGCACCGCTCGACACGAAGTCGCACTGGCAACGATCAGAAGCAGGAGGAATGCAACGATGCACTTCCTCCTGCGGCACGCTATTTCGCGAGCAGCGCGACTGGCAATGGCGGCGAGGCGGACCAATGTCATTTGGCCGCTATGGTAGCCCCAGCAGGTTCCACCAGAACCAGACGAGCGCGGCGCAATTCAGAGCGACCGTCACCCAGAACGCGAATCGGAATGACGGCTTCCGTGACTTGTGGCGAAAAATTCTTTGGGCAGCGAGCGCACCGGGCCAGCCGCCGATCAAGGCCAGCACGTGCAACGACCTCTCCGGCGTCCGCCATGCGCCGCTTCGCGCTGACGACTTGTCGATGCTGTACGCGACAGCCGCCGCAAAACTGGCCGTGAGGTAGAGAGCAGCCACTCCCAACGGCAGCGTGCCTCGAGCGGCAAGACCACAAACGACCGCTAAGAACAGAATGGCAATGCCGAGCGCGAACAACTCCGCCCTCCTGCAGTGGCACCAGTCTAATCGGCTACATCAACGAGTTCGAGCTGCTGCAGGAAGCCGGCTTCCATCCGCTCGAAGTCGTCCAGTCGGCGACGATGAGCGGCGCGCTGACGCTGCACGAGCCGATGCACAAACCGATCGAGTTCGGCATCGTCCGCGAAGGCATGCTGGCGGATATGGTCATCGTCGATCACAACCCGCTCCAGAACTTCAAGGTCCTGTACGCGAACGGCACGATTCGGCTCAACGACAAGACCGGAAAGGTGGAGCGCGTCGGCGGTATCACGTGGACGATCAAGGACGGGATCGCCTATGACGCGAAGAAGCTCGCGGCCGACCTGCAGCAGATGGTCGAGAAGCAGAAGAAGGAGCGTGCCGGCCGCCGAACGACTACGGCCGGCCAGTGACGCGCAAAGTCTGAAGTATGAAGTACGAAGTCGAAAGGCACGTCAGGTTTCGGCCTGACTTCGTACTTCTGACTTCGAACTTGCACGTCTCACGGTGCCACTTTGAAGGCCACCGACGCCATCGTCTTCTCCCAGATGAGCGCGATCGTCCCGCCCGCGTCGGTCACGTCCAGGAATTCCCACGACAGCTGATCGTGGGAGTGCGGCAGCACATCGAGCTTCATCGGCGCGCGTACGACGTCCTTCGCCGGCGTGTAGCCGTATGCGCCGAACACCGCGGTTTTATCGTCCGGGTTGAAATCCTTCTGCGCCGGCCACGTCGACACGATCAGCGTCCAGTTGTTCGGCTTCAGATCGATGAACATCGTGTAGGTGCCGGGCGCGATCGTCTTGCCGTTGATGACGAGCGGCGCTTCGGTCTTGAGCTGCGTCGATTCGTTCGCGCCCGCGCGCCACACCGGCGCGTCGGGATTCACCGTCTTGCCGTAGTCCGCACCGCTGCCGCCGAACAGGTTGCGGCCGCGTCTGATCGGCCGCCCGTACGTGATCTCGATCCACTTGCCGTTTCGGTACACCGGCTCGGCGCCGCTCGTATCGTACTTGCCGCCGACCTGCGTGGCGGAGCTGCCTGCCGGGCTCAGCGGTCGTCCACCCTGTGCAAGCGCCATGCTGCCAAAGGCGATCGCGGCGACCACCGTGGCGATGACTGGTCTTACTGCCATATGAATCGGTCCTCCAAGTAGAATTCCGGTCGTGCCGATGACCCCGCCGGACGACGTTACCATCGCGCCCTTCGATTCCGCTCAGGGCAGGCCGCTTGGTCCGTCAGGGTCGTCGGCGCCGCGCGCCAGCCTGTTCGCTCCTGGCTCGATCATCGCCGGCCGCTATCGGCTCGTCGCGCTGCTCGGTCGCGGTGGGATGGGTGAGGTGTACCGCGCCGAAGATCTCACGCTCGATCATCCCGTCGCGCTGAAATTCCTCCCCGAGGGCGCCGCGAACAGTCCAGCGTCGCTGTCCCAGTTTCACAACGAGCTGCGCATCGCCCGACAAGTGTCGCACAAGAATGTCTGCCGGCTCTACGACCTCGGCGAGGCCGACGGCCGCCGCTTCCTGACGATGGAGTACGTCGACGGCGAGGATCTCGCCTCGCTGATCCGACGAATCGGGCGCATCCAGCAGGACAAGGCGATCGACATCGCGCGCCAGATTTGCGCCGGGCTTGCCGCGGCGCACGAGCGCGGCGTGCTGCACCGCGATCTCAAGCCGGCCAACGTGATGCTCGACGGCGAGGGCAACGTCCGCATAACCGATTTCGGCCTTGCCCTTCGACAAGGTTCAGGAGACGCTATCGCCGCCGGCGATGCCGACGTCGTGTGCGCGGGCACGCCGCAGTACATGGCGCCCGAGCAGCTTGCCCCACGATCGGTCGTAGGGCACGGCCTTCAGGCCGTGCCGCCGGCGACCATCAAGTCCGACATCTACGCGCTGGGCCTCGTGCTGTTCGAGATCTTCACAGGCCGGCGCGCGTTCGAGGCGAAGACGCTGCGCGATCTGCTGGAGCTGCACGAGAGCGGAACCGCGCCCCTCACACCCTCGTCGGTCGTCCGCGATCTCGATCCAACGGTCGAACGGATCATCATGCGCTGCCTCGAGCGCGATCCGGAGCGGCGGCCAGGCTCGGCGCTCGCCGTCGCTGCCGCGCTGCCCGGCGGCAATCCACTGGCCGAAGCGCTCGCGGCGGGCGAGACGCCGTCGCCCGACCTGGTCGTCGCGGCCGGCGAGACCGACGCGGTCGCCGTCCTGCCCGGGCTCGCCGCCGCGGCGCTCATCATCGTCTCGACGATCGTGTTCGCGGCGTTCGCGCCGCGCGCATCGATGCCGAGCCTGGTGCCGCTCGACAAACCGATCGACGTGCTGACGGATCGCGCGCAGCAGCTGCTCAGCAGCTTCGGCTATGAAGAAGCCGGGGCCGATCGCGCACGAGGGTTCTCGATTCCGCCCGATTTCCCGCAGTGGGCCCAGGCGCATGGCGGCGCGGGCTGGTGGAGCACGCTGCGCTCGGGTAGACCTGCGGGGATGTTGTTCTGGTATCGGACGAGCCCGCGCGACCTGGTACCCGATGCGCCGCGCGGCAGCGTGATGGCCAACGATCCGCCGCAGCTCCTCTCGGGCATGAGCCTCGTCGTCCTCGACACCGTCGGCCGCCTCGTCGAGTTCCATCACGTGCCGCCCCAGGTCGATTCGGACGCGACGCCGGCGGCCGCACCCGAGTGGCCCAGGGTTTTCGACGCCGCCGGATTGCCGTTCGCGGCATTCACGCCCGCGGCGCCGCAGTGGGCGCCGAAGAACTTCGCCGACACGCGCGCGGCGTGGGAAGGTTCGCTGCCCGATCGAACCGACATCCGCGTGCGCGTCGAGGCCGCATCCTATCGCAGCCATCCGGTGTCGTTTTACATCGTCGGTCCATGGTCGCGCCCCTCGCAGATGCCGCCGGCGTCGCGTACAGCGATGCAGACGGTCCTGGGCACGATCAACGTCGGCGTCTGGCTCGCGGCGCTGATCGGCGGGGCGATTCTCGCCCGCTACAACGTGCGCATGAACCGCGCCGATCGCCGCGCCGCCGCGCGCCTGGCGATCGGCTTGACGATCCTCGCCATCGCCGCGTGGATCGTAAGCGCGCATCACGTGACGACGGCAGACGTCGAGCTGCAGCAGACGTCGCTCACGATGGCCAGCGCGGTGTTCCTGGGTACGATTGTGTGGCTGTACTACCTGGCGATCGAGCCGTACGCGCGGCGGTTTTGGCCCGACGCGCTGCTCGGCTGGACGCGACTACTTGCCGGCCGCGTGCGCGATCCGCGCGTCGGCCGCGACGTGCTGATCGGTCTGCTGATTGGCGTCGCGTTCATGGCGTGCGAGACGGCGCAGGCGATGCTGCCGCAGCGGTTTGGCTACACTGCGCCGCAGCCGCGGTTCGGCAGCTGGGTTCCCGCGCTCGCGTCGACGTCGATGGTGTTCACGAAGTGGGTGAATGTCCTGAACAGCTCGCTGCAGAGCGCGCTGTTCATCATGCTGTTCTTCGTCGTGCTGCGCCTCGTCATCCGGCGCGCATGGATCGCCGCTGTCGTCGGTGCCGCCATCATCACGGTGCTCTCCGACAACGGCGAAGCGATTACGGGATCGCGCGTTGACACGGTGATGATCGCCACGATCATCGCGCTCGCGACCTACGCGATCTTCCGGCACGGACTGCTGGTGCTCGTCGTCGCGTCGTTCGCGGACAACGTGCTGACGAGCGTCCCACTGACACTGCACACGGCGGCGTGGTGGGCCACGCCGTCGAACCTCACGCTCGCGCTGTTCATTCTCATCGCCTGTTTCGGGTATTACGCCGCGCGCGCGGGACAGCCGATCCTCGGATCACCGGCCGATTAAATGCCGCGAGCAGACGACGACCTCACGATTGCGGACTCGACACCGGGACGGATCACCGACAGCAAGCGTTTCGCAACCGGCTCGATCATCGCCGGCGATACCGCCTCGTCGCGCTGCTCGGCAAAGGCGGCATGGGCGAGGTGTACCGCGCCGAGGATCTCACGCTCGATCATCCGGTCGCTCTGAATTTCCTCCCCGAGGGCGCGGCGAGGACCCGGCATCGCCGGCGCAGTTCCACAACGAGCTGCGCATCGCCCGCCAGGTGTCGCACAAGAATGTCTGCCGCCTCTACGATCTCGGCGAGGCCGACGGCCGCCGCTTCCTGACGATGGAGTACGTCGACGGCGAAGATCTCGCCTCGCTCGTCCGCCGGATCGGACGCATTCAGCAGGACAAGGCGATCGACATCGCGCGCCAGATTTGCGCCGGGCTCGCGGCGGCGCACGAGCGCAGCGTGCTGCACCGCGATCTCAAACCGGCGAACGTGATGCTCGACAGCGACGGCAACGTGCGCATCACCGACTTCGGACTGGCGCTTCGACACAGCGCAGGGCAGGCCGCTGCCGGCGATGCGAACGCGGTGGTCGCGGGAACGCCGCACTACATGGCGCCCGAGCAGCTCGCTGCACCGTCGGTTGCAGGGCACGGCCGTCCGGCCGTGCCGCCGACGACGATCAAGTCCGACATCTACGCGCTGGGTCTCGTGCTGTTCGAAATATTCACGGGCCGCCGCACCTACGACGCGAAGACGCTCCACGAGCTGCGACAGCTGCACGAGAGCGGCACGACGCCCTCCTCGCTCGCGCGCGATCTCGATCCCGCGATCGAACGGATCGTCCTGCGCTGCATTGTGCTGAATGGACCGGCGTGGGCATCATGGCCAGGCAACCTGTCGATGGCGCCCGTCGCAGCGCTCGCCTGTTTCGGCTTCTACGCGGCCCGCGCGGGTCAGCCACTGTTCGGAGACTTTGACAGCGAGTAGGGAACGGCCCCACTTTTTCAATCGCGGCGGGAACGCCAAGTCGTTTTCAGAGCTTTCAACTGGGGGAAGTTCGAACAAACCATTTTCGGGCGGGTACGCATTTGCGCGAAGCGCCGCGACATGGTAAGTAAGTTACATGTAACCCTTGGAGGACCGTCTATGGCGACTGCTGCTCGATCGGCATCCCGCGACAAGGTGCGCGCGCACCGTGCTCGTCTGCGCGAAGAGGGACTTCGTCCCGTTCAGATCTGGGTTCCAGATGTACGATCGAGGGCCTTCGCCCGCGCGGCTCACCGTCAGTCGCTTGCGGTTGCCAAGAGTCCCCACGCAAAAGAGGATCAGGAATTCGTCGACGCAGTCTCGGCCTGGAATGCCGAATGAAGCGTGGCGAAATCTGGACGGTCGCGGGTGGCGCTGCCTATGCCGGCAAGCCGCGTCCTGCGGTCATCGTCCAAGACGACCGGTTCGACGCCAACGATTCGATCGTGGTGTGTCCCTTGACAACAGATCCAACGCCAGCGCCAATCTTCAGACTTTCCGTCCAACCCAGCGCCCGGAGTGGATTACATAGAGCATGTCGCGTCATGGTGGACAAGCTCACGGCGGTGCCAAGGAGACGCCTGGGACGGTCCATTGGATCGCTGACGTCCGGGGAAATGAGGGCGCTCAACCGTGCCATCTTTGTTTTTCTGGGCCTGGCCGAAACAGAGAGTAACAAGGGTTAGCCGGAAAGAGCCGCGGCTCCAAGACTAAGATTGCCGACGCTTCGTGCGGTGCGTCGCCTGCGCGGTCCACGGATCCTCAGGCCATGGATGCTTCGGGTAGCGACCCTGCAATTCCTTTCTGACCTCCGGATAGGTCCGGTCCCAGAAGCTGCGCAGATCGCGGGTGATCTGGACCGGCCGTCCGTTCGGCGCGAGCAGCGAGAGCACGACCGGTTCGCGCCGCCTGCCGATGCGCGGCGTGTCGGCGAGGCCGAACAGCTCCTGCAGCTTCACCGACGCGGAAACGGTTCCATCGTCGTGGTAGTCGAGTCTCGCGTGGCGGCCGCTCGGCACGGCGATGGTCTCCGGAGCGTCGCGTTCGATCTCGCGCATCACGTTCGACGGTATCGCTCGCGCGAGCTGTAGATCGTCCAACCTTCGTGCGCCGAGAGCGGCCAGGCGTACCAGATCGTCGACGTCGGCCGCGTGCCCAGCGAACCGCAGGCGTCGGAGGAGGCGCTCGTCCTCGGGCCGCGGTCCGCGCTGCAGCCACGCATCGGTGAGGAGCTGTGCGGCGATCTCAGGATCGATCTCGGCCGGACGCTCTGAAAGCACCAGGGAGTCGTATCGCTGCACCAGCGCGGCCTTCACGGAGCCCGACTCCTCGTCGAACCGATGCACGACTTCCGAAGAGGTCGCCTCGAGCCACTCGCGCTCGACGCGGCTCGCGATGCGGATGACAGGATCGCGCGGCTGAAAGCCCCGCGCCCCATCGCGCGGCCGAACGCCCCGCGCCAGATCGCGGGGCCGAGAGTCCGACGCAACATCGACATCGGATACGTCAATGGCGACGAGGAACTCACCGTCGTGAACACCGCTCTCGCGACCGACGATCGCGCCGGTTCCGGATGAAAGGAGCACACTGGGTGAACCGGGCTCGCGGCGCCTGGCGACGCGATCGGGATAGCCGCTCAGGATCGCGCGACGAAAATCGGCATCGGTGATGCCCGAATCGTCGACGATCGACAGCAAATCGGATGTCGTCGCAGCCGTGCGGGGCGTCAGCCGATGCCGATCGGTCAGGAACTGACACGCCTGCACGAGAGCGCGCGCGCCGCCGCCGGCGACGACGATGCGCGCCAGACGCGGATGCATGGCGAGATGACGCGCTTTCTCTCCGATAGCGGTGAGGCGCATCGGCGCGATCGTGATCAGGCCGAGCCGCGCCAGCAGCGACAGCGCCGCGTCGAGCGCGTCCTCCTGCGGCCGCTCGAACCATTCGAGCGTTCGCGGATCGCCGCCCCAGGCGATGACGTCGAGCGCGGCTCCCGACAAATCGATGCGGTGAATCTCCGGATCACGATGCGGCCGCAGGCGATCGCGGGCGTCCCACAACCGCCGGACGCGGCCGGGCGCGAGGCGGCCGGCGCGACCCGCCCGCTGTTCGGCGGCGTCCGCCGTGATGCGCTCGGTCTCGAGACTGTCTATGCCGCGATGGCGGTCGTATCGCGCAACCTTGTGCAGACCGGTATCGATGACCGCGGTTACGCCCGGCACCGTCAGCGACGTTTCCGCGATGTTGGTCGCGACGACGATGCGGCGACCAGAGGCGGGCGCGAGCGCGCGATCCTGATCGGCGGCGTCGAGCGATCCGTGGAGGGCGACGATCTCGACGCCGGCCGGTATCCGCCGCTCGATTTCGGCGATTGCGCGGCCGATCTCCGCGGCGCCCTGCAGAAAACAGAGAAGCTGGCCGTCGGTGGCGCGCAGCACATCTGCCGCGGCGTCGCCGATCGGCTCGCCCGGCGCATAGCCGACCTCGAGCGGATAGAGGCGGCCCGGCACCTCGATCACCGGGCAATCGTCGAAAAATGCCGACGCGGCGCGCGAGTCGAGCGTCGCCGACATGACCGCAATGCGCAGATCGGCGCGCGCGCGCCACGCCTGCTTCGCGAGCGCGATGGCGACGTCGGCGTGGATGCTCCGCTCGTGGAACTCGTCGATCACGATCGTGGCGAACTCCGACAGGAGCGGATCGCTCTGCAGACGCGCCGTGAGGATTCCTTCGGTGACGACGAGCAGGCGCGTGTCGGCGGTGAACTTTCGATCGAGGCGAATCTGCCAGCCGACTTCGCGGCCGAGGGTCCATCCGCGCTCGGCGGCAATCCGGGCCGCAATGGCGCGCGCGGCGACGCGGCGCGGCTGCAGCAGGATCACCTTTCCCGCCTCGATGAGCGCCGGAGGCACGCGCGTCGTCTTACCCGCGCCCGGTGCCGCCGTGATCACCGCCGCGCGCGATCGCCGCACCGCCTCTCGAATCGGTTCGATGAACGGATCGATCGGGAGAGCGATCAATGACACGGTAGGGCGAGCCCTTCAGGCGAGCCTGGAACGCTCAACTGCCTGAGCGCTCGGCTGAAAGCCTCGCGCTACGGATGCGAAGTGCCCCAGAGCGCGTGCAGCGTGGCGTCGCGGCGGCAGCCGATGCGATACATCGTGTACGCGGCCGCATGGGTCTTGTAGTAGTGCTGGTGGTAGTCCTCGGCGATCCAGAACGTCGACGCCGGCTCGATGCGCGTGAGGACGCGCTTGAACTGATGCGACTCTTCGAGCGCGCGCTTCGACGCTTCGGCGCGCAGCCGCTGCGCATCGTCGCCATAGAAGATGATCGGACGGTACTGGGGTCCCGTATCGCAGAACTGACCGGCCCCATCGCTCGGGTCGGTGTTGTGCCAGTACGCGTCGAGGAGCGCATCGTAGCCGACCCTGGCCGGATCGAACACGACCAGGACCGATTCGACGTGGCCGGTCGTGCCCGTCTCGACCTGCTCGTAGCTCGGACCCTTCGCCGAACCACCCGTGTATCCGACCGTCACCGACTGGACGCCGGGAATCTCGTCGAAGACGTGCTCCATGCTCCAGAAGCAGCCGCCGGCAAAGATTGCCTGCTGCATGCCCGCGGGAGGACTGCCGGCGGGCTTCGTCGCGGCCGCCGCGATCGCGATCGTACAGAACGCAGATATCGCAAGGAACGCGGAGAAATATTTGGCGCTCACACGTTCGCTCCAACGCCGACCGGGCAGGTCACACCCGTGCCGCCGAGGCCGCAGTAGCCTTCGGGGTTCTTCGCGAGGTACTGCTGGTGATAGTCCTCGGCGTAGTAGAACTCCGGCGCCGGCAGGATCTCTGTCGTGATCACGCCGTAGCCGGCGGCGGTGAGCTGCGTCTGAAACATATCGCGCGATCGTTCGGCGGCGCGCCGCTGCTCGTCGTCGTGGTAATAAATGCCGGAGCGGTACTGCGTCCCGACGTCGTTGCCCTGGCGCATCCCCTGCGTCGGATCGTGATTCTCCCAGAACACCTTCAGCAGATCGTCGTAGCCGATCGTCTTCGGATCGAAGACGACGAGGACGACTTCTGCATGTCCTGTCATGCCGCTGCACACTTCGCGGTAGGTCGGGTTGGGCGTGTGTCCCGCGGCATAGCCGACGGCTGTGCTGTATACGCCGTTCAACTTCCAGAATTTTCTCTCCGCGCCCCAGAAACATCCCATCGCAAACACGACCTGCCGCAGTCCGTCGGGAAACGGCGGCGCGATCCGATTCCCGTTCACGAAATGCGTTTCTGTAATCGCCATGCGATCGCTGCGTCCGGGCAACGAGTCAGCCGATGACGGAATTGTGAGCGGTTTTCTCGTGAGCATCGTGCGACTCCACTTTTATAATCGCGAGGGTTCATCGCCCCGTGAACCGAAGGAGATTTCATGAGACGTGTCGTGTTCGCGCTATCATTCGCAACCTTCGTCGCATTCGCCGGCAGCCGCGTGACGCTCGGCCAATCGAGGGGTAACGGCAATCCGTTCATCGATCATTCTGACACGGGCGAGACCATTCACGTGCTGCCGGCGCCGGCGGCGATTCACTCGCCCCACGACACGCAGCCGACCGACGCGCCGCCTCGCAACGCGCTGAATGTCTACCCGGCCAGCTACGGTTCCGGCAATCTGATCAACCACGGTGGACACCAGATTCCGTTCGCGGGATTCTTCGCGATCTACTGGAATTCGACCGTGGCCAACAGCGCCGGATCGCAGGGACAGACGTCGCTGCGGTCTCAGGTCGCCGACTTCGCCACCCACTTCTCGGACGGCGTCGCGTACAGCCAGAGCGATACCGCCGCAGACTATACGATCGTCACTCAGTACAGCGCGGCCGACACGATTTCGCCCGTCCTGGCATTCGCCGGCGATTACGTCGATTCGCGCGCGGCGCAGTCGAGCTTCTCCGACACGAAGGTCAAGAACTACATCGCGTCGCTGTTCAACAGCGGCGTCGTGACGCCCGACCCGAACACGATCTTCGGCATGTACTTCCCCGCGGGAATGCGCATCACGCTGCAGGGCGGCGCGTCGTGCTCCAGCTTCTGTGGTTATCACGGTCATTTCGCGTACAACGGACAGGACATCAAGTACGCCGTGTTCCCGTACACGAACTGCGCGGCGTGCTCGCTGCCGGGCAAGGCCGTCGCCGATATGCTGACGATCGTGAGCAGCCACGAGATTCGCGAAGCAGTCACCGATCCGGACCTGAACGCGTGGTACGACGCCGCCGGCGACGAGGCGGACGACAAGTGCGCGTGGCACAACCTCTATCAGATGACGCGCGGCAACTACTGGGTACAGCCGGAATACTCGAACGGTGGAACCTCCACCTATCCGGGTCCCGGGTGCGTCGTTCCGCAGTAGTCAGGTATTCGATGGTTTGAAGATCGCGAACATGGCGCCTTGCGGGTCCTGAATCATCGCAAAGCGTCCGACCTTCGGGATGTCGGTCGGCGGCACGATCGTCTTGCCGCCGGCCGACGTCGCCTTCGCCGCTGACGCGTCGCAATCGGTCACCTGAAAGTAGGGCGTCCAGTGCGCCGGCACCTGACTCGGCACCTGCGACGGCATCGCCATCATCCCGCCGCTCGGCGATCCGCCTGCGCTGAATTCGGTGTACTCGACTCCTCCGTCGGTGCCGAGCTTCGCGTTCCATCCGAACAGCTGCGTATAGAACGTCTCGGCCTTGCGTGTGTCGCGCGTCGCGAGCTCGGTCCAGCACAGCGCGCCTGGCTCGCGCTGAAGCCTCGTGCCGATGTGGCGCTTGGCCTGCCAGACCTGGAACGTGGCGCCCGTGGGATCCTGCAGCACGGCCATGCGTCCTGCATCCATCACGTCGAACGGCGGCGCGAGAACCTTCCCGCCGAGCTCCTGCGCGCGCTTGGCCGCCGCGTCGGCGTTCTCGACGCTGACGTAGGTGTTCCAGTGCGGCGGCACGCCGTATTGACGTTCCTGATCCCGCAGCGTGTAGGCGGCGGCGACTTCCCTGCCGCGCATCTTGAACATCGAGTAGGTCTCCGTAGGGCCAATCGGCTGTACGTCAACGTCCCAGCCGAAGACCGTTCGGTAAAAGCCGGCGGCGGCTTTCGGATCGGTCGTCCCGAGCTCCGGCCAGCAGAACGATCCCGGCGGCAGCGAATCGAGTTCGGCCATTTCACACTCCCTGAGATTTCTGATTTCAGATTGCTGATTTC
>Ga0209474_10000911_pt1 | contig 30073 bp, 18 predicted proteins | sample GraSoiAngelo_145_FD_185902 | JGI IMG/M metagenome (GOLD analysis project Ga0209474, IMG submission 185902) | Grasslands soil microbial communities from the Angelo Coastal Reserve, California, USA - 14_1009_05_20cm (SPAdes) (version 2) | ecosystem: Environmental > Terrestrial > Soil > Grasslands...
GATGAGCACATTCGCGTCCGACGGCGCCATGGCGCTGATTAACTCCTCCATTTCCTGCATAACCTTGCTTTTGAAGACCGGGGCCAGCCGTGTCTCTGCCAACTCCAGCCGCTTCTCCAGTTGCTCGGCTTTTTCGCGTAGCGCCTGCGTCTCTTGCAAAAGCGATCGTTTCTCCAGCGCCTGTTCCGCCAGGCTCAACAATTCCTCGGGCGCATATGGCTTGCTGATGAAATGAAATGCACCGCGCTTGATCGATTCAATGGCGTTGTTCAGCGAATCATGCGCTGTCAGAATGATGACTTGGGAATCGGCGAAATCTTTCTTGAGCCGATCGAGTGTTTCCAAGCCATCGGCATCGGGCAATTGCAGATCAAGCAACACCAGTGCGGCTGGATTTGTTTTCATCGCACGCAATCCGAGCGTTGCCGTCGTGGCTGTTTCCGTTCGATAACCGTGACGGCTCAATAACGCTTCCAGCGTCAGCAAAATCGGACGCTCATCATCGATGATAAGGATGCGACGCGTTTCGGAATTCGTTCTCACAACTACGCCATGATACCACTCAGGGACTTTCCGTGGAACAAGGGAGCATGATCGTGCTGGTCAACGTTCGCGAAGCTGGATCAAATTTTGCCGTTAACTCGCCGCCCTGTGCCGCGATGATCTTCCGTGCCCGACGTAATCCGAGACCATAATGACCGTGCGACACGTTCTGCAACGGTTGCGTCCATTGCGCCGGATCAATTTCTTCTTTTTTCGCTTCGCGAATGGAAAAGGTGAACCAATCACCTTCGACCGAAGCTTGCGCCTGCACCGCATCGCCGGCCAGATCATGGCGAAAAGCGTTCCGGAATAATTCCACCGCCGCCCACTCCGTTAATTCCGGATCAATATTCAACGTCGCGCTCGCTGGCAATACCTCCCACTTCACCGTTTGCCCTTTCTCCGGAAACTCGTGGGCGATCTTCTTTTGCATGTCGGCAATAAAATCTTTCGCAGCATAGGGCAACGCGGTCGGCCGCGGCTCTGCCACCGATGCCGACAAGCTCTGCAGCGTGACGCCGAGTTGCGAAACCAGTTCGCGTAACCGGCGAATCTCCGATTTTATTTCGGCATCGTTCGTTAACTCACCGATCAAGGCCGACTGCAGCTCGGCCGCGTTTAATTGGTTGCGCAGATCGTGACTGAGCTGACGGACGAACTTCACAAAATTTTCCCACGAAACATTTCCATTGGCCGCTTGCGGAGCCGCTTCTACTTCCGTCTTCACGCCACGAAAAACTTGTCGGCCGCCACTTCCTTCTCATCCGCAGATTGCACACTTGGGTCGTTGGCGTGCAGGTGCACGAGCAGATGATAGACCGATTCGGGATCGGCGCCGAGCGCACGAGCGATATCCTCGGCCGTCCGCGGATTTCGATTCAAATTCTCTCGCACTTTTGCCTGCAATTGCAGCAATTCTGTTGCCGCTTTCTTGCCCGCTTCAACCCCGGGCTGATTGTAGGCATTAATGTTTACCAGTGAACCGTAAAAACCGACTGCGCGTTCATACAGCGCGATCAGTGCCCCGAGCGAGAACGCACTCACATCTGGCATGCTAATAGTGATCGATTCGCGTTGGTTTTCGAACAAAGCCTTGCGGGTTCCGCGCAAAAACCCGTGCAAATAATCCCCACTGGTAAAATCATTCTCTACCTTCACCGGCGCAGCCGTGCGGTCCTTTTGTACTTCAATGAAGGTGACAAAAAAATTCAGAACGCCATCGCGCAATTCTTGCACGTAGGCATGCTGATCAGTCGATCCTTTGTTGCCATAAACCGCGATCCCCTGATGGACAATTTTGCCTTCGCGATCTTTCTCCTTTCCTAACGACTCCATGACTAATTGCTGCAAGTATCTGCTAAACAGTGCCAGCCGGTCCTTATACGGGAGAATGACCATGTCTTTGGCGCCTCTGCCTTCACCGGCGTAAAACCACATTAGCGCCAGCAACATGGCGGCGTTTTGTTCGACGACGTCCGCTCGAGTCAGTTGGTCCATTGCAGCGGCGCCCTCGAGAAATCGATCAATATCAAATCCGAGCAGCGCCATTGGGAGCAGACCCACCGCACTCATCACCGAGGTTCGGCCACCGACCCAATCGTGCATCGGGAAACGCGCCAGCCAGTCATTTTCCTGCGCATGTCGATCAAGTTCACTCCCGATCCCGGTCACGGCCACGGCATGCCGTGCGAAGTCCACGCGCGCGGCCCGATACTGCGCTTCTGCTTCCACCATCCCATTGCGCGTTTCTTTTGTGCCGCCCGATTTTGAAATGACGATTACCAGCGTTTGCTCAAGGGCGTCCTTTAATTTTGCCCACACTCGATCGAAACCATCCGGATCGGTGTTATCAAAAAAGAAAGCGTCCATCGGGTCGCCAGGGTTCCCAAGAGCATCGGCGACAAATTGCGGGCCAAGCGCTGAGCCGCCGATGCCGATGATCAAGAGATGGCGGAATTTTCCCTCCGATGGTGTTATCTCGCCGGCATGGATCTCAGCGGCAAATCTTTTGATCCGCGCGTTCGTTTCCTCGATGTCATTTCGCAAGCTGGCGTTTGGCGCCAATCCGGCATCGCGCAACCAATAGTGACCAACCATGCGGCGCTCATCAGCATTCGCGATCGCGCCCGTCTCGAGCTGCCGCATTTCGGAAAATGCCTTTTGCGCACGCGCCCCCATCGATCGCAGAAAATCATCGGCAAATCGCATCCGACTGATGTCGATCGCGAAACCGATGTCGTTATAACGCAGAAAATACTTTTGGAAGCGCTGCCAGAGCGAGTTCATCAGCTGGAGCTAACTCGGATTTTCGATCGACGAAAGTGCGGTTTGTGGGGGACATTGAATTGTTTGTCGTTACAGCGTTAAATCAGTTCAGGATTCTCGAATGACGAAGGAATGGCCGACTCCGGAATCAAATTCGCATCTACTTCGTCATTTGGTAATTCGATCTTCCTTCGTGCTTCAACGCCAGTCCGGCTCGGACCATTCGGGTTCCGTCATTTTTCCGTCACATATGCTCAATAATATTGTCACCAAACACGCTGCATTTGATCTCGGTCGCGCCTTCCATTAAGCGCGCGAAATCATAGGTGACGCGTTTGCTAGCGATCGCGCCGTTCAATCCTTTCAAGATTAAATCGGCTGCTTCCGTCCAGCCCACGTAACGGAACATCATTTCGCCCGAGAGAACCACCGAGCCGGGATTCACCTTGTCCAGGTTGGCATATTTCGGTGCAGTTCCATGGGTAGCTTCGAAAACGGCGTGACCCGTAATGTAGTTAATGTTCCCGCCGGGCGCGATGCCAATACCACCCACTTGCGCAGCCAGCGCGTCACTCAGGTAGTCGCCATTCAAATTTAATGTCGCGATGACGTCGAAGTCTTCCGGACGCGTCAGCACTTGCTGCAACGTGATGTCGGCGATCGCATCTTTAATGACAATGCCGGCGCCTGGCTTTCCCATTGGGATTCGGCACCACGGCCCGCCATCCATTTCTTCGGCGCCAAACATATTTTTGGCCACCTCATAACCCCAATCACGAAACGCCCCTTCGGTGAACTTCATAATGTTGCCCTTGTGCACCAGGGTTACACTTTTGCGGTTGTTGCGAATGGCGTAGCTGATCGCGCTGTGAATCAAACGCACGCTACCCGAATAGCTCACTGGTTTGATCCCAATGCCTACACGAACCTCGGCGGGAAAATCTTTTGCTCCGACGGCACTCCAAAACTTCTTAGCTTTTTCTTGCGTGCCGAAGCGAACCTTCTCGAATTCTTTGGGAAATTCCTTGGCTAGGAACTCTAGTATCTTGTTCGATTCTGGAGTTCCGGCTGCATATTCAATCCCGGCGTAAATATCTTCCGTGTTTTCGCGAAAGATGATCATGTCCACTTTCTCCGGACGCTTTACGGGTGAGGGAACGTCTTTGAAGTACTGCACCGGTCGGAGACAAACATACAGATCGAGCAGCTGCCGAAGGGCGACGTTCAACGATCGAATCCCGCCACCGACGGGCGTGGTCAGTGGACCTTTAATTCCAACAAGATATTCGCGAAATGCTTCAACCGTGTCATCCGGAAGCCAAGTATCGAATTTGTCTTTGGCCCCCTGGCCGGCAAAAACTTCGAACCACGCGATTTTCTTTTTGCCGCCGTAAGCCTTATCGACCGCGGCATCAAACACGCGCACGCTCGCCGCCCAAATGTCAGGTCCGGTCCCGTCGCCGCGAATGAACGGAATCACCGGCTGGTCCGGCACATTCAATGTTCGACCTCGGGTGATCTTTTCCCCCGCTGGCGGCGTGATGTCTTTGTATGGCATGGGGTGAAATAAATTAAAAATTACAAATTAAAAATGCTTTTTAACCGCGGATAACGCGGATTCTACAAAAAGTAAAAAGCTGTAAGAGCAAAAAGTGCGCGGGTAATGGCGGCGCTCTCGCTAACGAGCTGCTTGCAGCTGAGATCGATTCGAGGGCGGATTCGGGCTGCAAGACATGACGCATCTTACAATTTACCCGCACGAAACAAGGGCGCGCTAACGCTGGAGATTGTGATGCGTGAATCGTGACATTGTCAACGATTCGGTCATTTAGCGAATTGCCGCTGCAACGATGCAAAGATTTAACGATGTAACGATTCGAAGATGTAACGTAAAATCCTGCGGTTTGACGATGTCTTCGCCATTTGCAACCAAACGGATGCTCGGCATCGATTTTTTTGTTGGCACTGCTGCCGAAGCCGTCGCTCACATCTCGAAAAATGGTGGGCTGGTGGTCGCCCCGGCCGCGCCTTCATTCATCGCGTTGCAGGATGACCCCAATTATGCTCGCGCTATTGCCGATGCCGATCTCGCCATTGCCGACAGCGGCTGGGCTGTCCTCTTTTGGAGATTGCTGCGGCACGAAAAACTTACTCGCGTATCTGGGCTCGCGCTTTTCAAAGCCCTGCTAGAAACTGCGGATGCGCAAACTCCAAGAAATCTCTTTTTCATTTTGCCAAGCGAAAAAGCGAAAATCAAAACACTCGAGTTTGCGCGCACTTCAGTTTATCCAATCACCGCCGGCGACTGCTATGTCGCATCCTATTACGGCCTACGCGGGCAATCTTCTCTCATCCGCGCAGGCGCGCCACCTCTCCCTGAGGGAGAGGGTAGGGTGAGGGTCGAAAAAACTCGCACGCCAAGGGCAGGCATCGAAGATCCAGATCTCGTTAGGATGATCGAACAACGTAAACCAAAACATATCATCGTTGGCATTGGTGGCGGGATGCAGGATAAGCTTGGGAGTTACTTAAAACAGCAATTGAGTTATCGTCCGGGAATTTATTGCATCGGAGCCGCGCCCGGTTTTGTCACCGGCGACCAAATCGTCATCCCGATGTGGGCCGATCGATTTTTTGTCGGCTGGATCTTCCGCCTTTTTGCGCAACCGCGCACCTTATTGCCACGATTCTGGAGCGCACGTCGATTGCCAGGATTGATTTTGCGCTACGGACGTGAGCGACCAACAACGCGAACATTCAAAACACTAAAAGGCTGAAGCGTGAAAGCGAGACCACGGAAATCCACTCCTGATAACAGACGATTGTTAATGGATAGTCAGCAACGAACATCCTCGGCCTTCGCTTCCCATTGCGATTCTGCGGGGTGTCTGTTCGTCGATCGCAGATTGGTTGTCGCAGCGGAGGCAGAGCGATTCCGGCAAACGTTGGGCGGGATTACCAACTCAGGCGATCGACTCCTGTTTGCGCGAGGCGGGACTAACGATAAATGAGCTCGATCATATCGCCGTCAATCGCATCTCATCGCTGGCAAATGCAACCCGGGCTATCAATGCAAGCTCCAGACGGAGCCTGGTCGGCTTCGAACTGGCAGCGCCGTGCTACCGGCCTGGCTTCTTATCCGGAGTGGACAAAGCAGCTGCAAGGACAGGAGCCCTATGGGACGACATTCTTACATGGCAAGAGTGGGGCATCGCACCGGAAACAAAATCGCGGCCCATGTTTTTCTCGATCTGTGTCAGCGAACCTGATTATGCTTACATCCTACGGCGTTGTTGGTAGCACTGCTGTTTATGATTTCACTTACGGCACTGGTATTAACCTATAATGAGCAAGAGAACATTCGGCGCAATCTCGAGGCGCTGCTTTGGGTGCCGAAGGTCATCGTCGTGGATAGCTTTAGTAACGATCGAACGCTCGAAATCGTCCGGTCGTTTCCCAATGTTCAGGTGGTCCAGCGCGTATTCGATACGCATGCCAATCAATGGAATGCAGGTCTTGATCGGATCGATACGGAATGGGTATTGACGTTGGATGCAGATTATGTGCTGACGGCAGAGTTGCAGGAGGAGATCAAGAATTTGGAGCCGGCATCCGACCTGGCGTTGTATTGGGGGGAGTTCGATTATTGCATCTTCGGGCGGCCGCTGCGCGCGTCAATTTATCCGCCGCGGGTAGTTCTCTTTCGCACGAAGCGGGCGCGTTACGTGGATGAAGGACATATCCAACAACTGCGAGTAAAAGGTAAGCTGGCGAAATTCAAGGGTAAGATTTGGCATGATGATCGCAAGCCGTTGAATCGCTGGTTTCAATCGCAGGTGCGTTATGCCGAGCTCGAAGCGACCTATTTGCTCGGAGCAAAGAGCGAGGAGCTAAGTCGGCTGGATCGGTTACGCAAAAATTGGTTGATTGTCGCGCCGATGGCGATGCCGATCTATTTGTTGTTAGTGCGCGGACTGATCTTTGATGGGTGGAATGGCTGGTACTACGCGTTCCAGAGGACAGTTGCGGAAATGATGCTTTCACTTCGCCTATTCGAGGCGAAGTTGCGAGGCTGAGACCTCGCAGAGGACTACAAGACAACGGACAACAGGATCACGGGAATAACGGGACGGCAGGATAACGGGAGAAATCGAGGCGACGAGCCGCGGGACGACTAAACAACGAGGTCGCAAGTGATTCGACGCTTAGCGTGCGAGGGAGCGCAGCGCGCACGGGAGTCGAACCCACTTATCACATTTCGTGGGGTTTGCGCGATTTTGGCGCAGTCCCGCCGAGTTCAGCGCATTAATCGCTCTCCTTGAGAATCGAGCGTTAGCGCAAATCATGCAGAATAAGGCAGGCTTCGTGTCCGAATTTGTCCGAAATCAACGGCTCGCGTAGAGCGGAACGCACGGTGGCCGACTCACGCTCTCGCCCTTCATCACGCGCCTGCTGTGTTCTTGCAAATCGCGACTGAATTTGCCACCATCGGCAGTATGTTCTCCCTCTCGCAGCCGATCCGATTGGCCGTACAAGATAAGCTCGCTGCTTTGCGACGGCTCGCTAAAAGAAATCCCATGCAAAAGCCCTTCTACATCTTCGGTGCCGGCTGCCAGGCCCGCTGCATTCTCAATGCCGCGCTCGAAGCCGGCTATCGCCCCTCTGCCTTCCTCGACGATCATCCGCAGGCTTCTGATTTGCTAGGGGTGCCGATTTTTGTGGCCGCCGGTTTTCCTTTTGAACCGGGCTTCCGATTTGTAGTGGGTATCGGAGATTGCGATCGGCGCCGCGAAAAGTTCGATCTCCTGGTTAGCAAGGGCGGCGAGCCGATGACCATCATTCATCCCGATTCATCGGTGTCGCGATTTTCTAGGATCGGCGCCGGCACGGTTGTGTTCGCGTATGCGCTTCTCGATCCTTGTGTTCGCGTGGATGAAAACTGCATTGTGAACGCCGGCGCCATGATCGGACACGATGCGATCGTAGAACGGGACGCTCACATTTCCGCTGGAGCAAGGGTGGGCGCCGGCTGCCATATTGGCGAAGCTTCGTTTCTCGGGATTGGCGCGATCATCAACAACGGTGTCACGGTCGGACGTTCCGCGTTTCTCGCCATGGGCGCGTTAGTCTCCCACGATGTGCCGCCGCACTTCAAAGCAGTCAGCCCCCATCGCAAGGAAGCCATTCTGACGCCGATCGCGGGATAGAAATAGGCTTAACTGCGCAAATATTCTCCGAAAATTGTCCGAAAACGCGAGTGAAAAGGCATGGCAGCGCGTACGGGAGTCGAACCCGTGCACCAGCCTTGAGAGGGCTGTGTCCTAACCACTAGACGAACGCGCCAGAATTCGGAGCGTTTAGAATAGCTGCGCGCGCACCGGCGGCAAGCGCCTCATTATTTTCGCCTCGGCAACGCGTTCCGCTCCATCAGGTAGCAGTTCCTTTACCTTAAGGGACAGCTGAAGGTCGATGCGACGGTTTCGGGCGAGATTATTGCCCAACAGGCTTAAGCTTCACGGAGCGAGCCGGGTCCTTCATCCATCAATCGTTAGTCAATAGCCACCACGCTTAAGGCCATTTCGAAAACTCGCACTTAACATTCAGGTGTCGCAGGTGCGACATCCAAATGTTAACTCGCGTTGTAGGAAACCTCCGGTGCGTCGCTTAGACGGTTCCGATCCCTAACTGGGAGGGCAACTTCCAAGTTGCCCTCTTTGTTAGCATTATTGCGGCAACGGCGGTTCTGGCGGGTGCAGGTGCGGTCTGGGCTTCGGTGAAGCGGTGGCAGCAGGAGCAGGTGAGGGTCGGACACGGTTTTGTGCCAGCAACGCCAAATGCTGCGTTTTGTGCGTGTCGATGTAGCTCTTAAGTTCCTGGGAGCCTGCTTGCGCGCGCATCCGATCGTAAAACAACGTATAATAGGCCCGCAGCCGCTGACGTTTTTCCAAATCCGTCCTTGCCTTGCCTGCGTTGGCCCGCGCCTCCACCAAGTCACGATCATTAATAATGCGATTGGAAAGCTCCCGCCATTGTGCATGCAGGCGCGCTTCATCCGCGGCTTTTCCAAGCGAAGTTTGCTTGAACGCTTGGTCCAACTCTTCGATAGCAGGAATACGCGGTGCTGGTCCTTCGTTCTGCGGCGGCGTTGGCGAAATCTGCGGGGCCGAACTTCCTTGCGTATTGGTTGAACTTGAAACCGCCGCCTGCGCAAAAACAGACGCTGCTATCATTGGCATCGAAGCGGCGATCAGGAAAAATTTGGCGATCATGTTCAAAGTCGGTGAGCCGAATTAAGCTGCATCGCCATGGGCGATTCTTTCAAGCTATGCATTTTTTTGCATGCGGCCACTTCACCTGCATGTCATGCTCCGTTCACCATCGGGGCGTAGCTTAGCTTGGTAGAGCGCGTGGTTTGGGACCACGAGGTCGCAGGTTCAAATCCTGTCGCCCCGATTTTCTCGCTATTACCGAGGGGCGCTTGCGACACCAATTCGGCTAGCGCGCGCATCTCGCAGGCTAACGCCAGTCCGGCTCGGACTTTTCGCGTCTCGCGAAAGCAAACTTTACGAATGACGAAGAAGGTCCCAATGCGCAAATGATCAAATCAGCAATTGCTGATGCCCTTCATTCTTCGGGTTTCGTCATTTCCCCGGCTCGTACCCAAGATTCGGTGCCAGGCGTTTTTCGATCTCCGTAACCGACGAGCGTGTGCGCGCGGCGTAGTCTTCCACCTGGTCGCGCGCGATTTTCCCAACCCCAAAATATTTCGCTTCCGGATGCGAGAAATAAAGTCCGCTCACGCTCGCGCCCGGATGCATCGCGAACGATTCCGTAAGCTTGATGTCGCTGTTTTTCTCTGCCTCGAGCAAATCAAAAAGCGTGCGCTTCTCCGTATGATCAGGGCAGGCCGGATAACCCGCGGCGGGGCGGATTCCGCGATATCTTTCGCGGATCAAATCCTCCGGCGCCAGGTTCTCGTTCCGCCCGAATCCCCAGGCTTCGCGCGCGAGTTTGTGGGCGTATTCGGCGAACGCTTCCGCCAGTCGATCTGCCAGGGCTTTCAACATGATCGCGCTGTAATCATCGTGCGCGGCTTTAAATTCTGCCGCGACTTCGTCCGCACCGATGCCTGCGGTTACAGCGAACCCTCCGATATAGTCCCATAGCGGCCGTCTACGATCGCCATTCGGTTGCGTTTTAGGCGCAACGTAATCGGCCAGACAATGATCGAATTGTCCGCTCGCTTTCCGCATTTGCTGTCGCAAGAAATGCAAAGTCGTGAGGCGGGTTGAACGCGAGTCGTCGGTGAAAAGTTCAACGTCGTCCCCGACAGCGTTCGCCGGCCAGAATCCAATGACACCGCGCGCCTGGACTAGTTTCTCCTTTACAATCTTTACGAGCAATTTTTGCGCGTCATCAAAAAGCTCGCGCGCTTGTTTGCCGAAGGTCGCGTCATCAAAAATTGCCGGATAACGGCCGCGCAATTCCCAAGTGTGAAAAAATGGCGACCAATCGATGAAAAGAATGAGCGTCTCCAACGAGATCTGCTGGGGAGCACAGCCTGCGCTCCCCGGATCACTGGGAAACACGCGTACCCCTAAAAACTCTGGCTTCGGCGGGGTGTAATTTTCCCAATCAATCTTCGGTGCATTCCGGCGCGCTTCCGCGATGCTCAAAAGATCGCGCTGGCTAATCTTCGCCGAATGTTCCGCCCGTAATCGTTCATAATCAGCCCGGGTTTCTTGATCAAAAGGTTTGGCCGAGTCTGGATTGCTCAATTTGTTCACCACCCCGACCGCGCGCGAGGCGTCGAGCACATGGACGGTGCTGGACTGATAATGCGGCGCGATTTTTACCGCGGTATGCGCGCGACTGGTGGTTGCTCCACCGATCAGGAGCGGCACGCGAAATTTTTCCCGTTCCATTTCCTGCGCGACATGCACCATTTCATCAAGCGAAGGGGTAATGAGGCCGCTCAGGCCGATCGCGTCGGCATTTATCGCGCGCGCGGTTTCCAAAATTTTAGCCGCCGGCACCATCACCCCGAGGTCGATCACTTCGTAGTTGTTACATTGCAGCACGACGCCGACGATATTTTTGCCGATGTCGTGGACGTCGCCTTTGACCGTGGCCATGATGATGCGCGCCTGTGCTTTCGCGCCCGCCGTTTTTTCCGCTTCCATGAACGGCATCAAATACGCCACAGCTTTTTTCATCACCCGCGCCGATTTCACCACCTGCGGCAAGAACATTTTGCCGGCGCCAAACAAATCGCCCACCACGCTCATTCCAGCCATGAGCGGCCCTTCGATTACTTGGAGCGGTTTGGAAAATTTACGACGCGCTTCTTCGGTATCGCTTTCGATGAAATCGACCACCCCCTGCACCAGCGCGTGTTTGAGCCGCTCCTCCACCGGAGCAGAGCGCCAGGCTTTTTCCTGCACTGGCTCTTTCACTTTCGCTTGCACGCGCTCGGCAAAATCAACCAACCGCTCCGTCGCATCGGCGCGTCGGTTCAGGAGCACGTCCTCCACTCGTTCGCGCAGCTCCGGTTCGATCTCTTCGTAAACGGCAAGCTGACCTGCATTCACAATTCCCATGTCCAAGCCAGCGCGAATCGCATGATATAAAAACGCCGCGTGCATCGCTTCGCGGACGGCGTTGTTGCCGCGAAAGGAGAACGAAATGTTACTGATGCCGCCACTCACTCTTGCGCCGGGCAAATTCTCTTTGATCCAGCGCGTTGCTGCGATGAAATCGACGGCGTAATTGCGGTGCTCCTCCAGTCCGGTGGCAACGGTAAGGACGTTAGGATCGAAAATGATGTCGCTGGCGGAGAAATCGAGGCGCTGCCTCAGTAAATCGTAAGCGCGCCGGCAGATTTCGATTCTGCGCTCAAGATTATCGGCCTGCCCGCGCTCATCGAAAGCCATCACGATTACCGCAGCGCCATACCGGCGGACCAATTGGGCCTGCCGCAGGAATTCTTCCTCGCCGTTCTTGAGCGAGATCGAATTGACCACGCTTTTCCCCTGAGCGCATTTCAATCCAGCTTCGATGACGCTCCATTTCGAGCTATCGATCATAACCGGGACACGCGCGATTTCCGGTTCGCTGCCAATGAGATTTAGGAAACGCGTCATCGTCTCCTCCGAATCCAGCATTCCTTCGTCGACATTAACGTCGATAATATTTGCTCCATTCGCGACCTGCTGGCGCGCAATTGTGACTGCGCCCTCGAAATCGCCGCCTAGAATCAGTTTCGAAAACTTTGGCGAACCGGTGATATTCGTGCGCTCACCGATGACGGCGAATCCAAAGTCGCGCGTGATGTTTAGTGGCTCGAGCCCGGAGAGCTGAAGCGAAATTGCGGATTGCGGATCGCGGATTTCAGATTGATCCAGGGCTCGATCGCCGTCTCCCGGGCGCGCACGCGCATTCGGTGTCAATACTCGCGGCGGCAGCTCGCGCGCCTGTTTCGCGAACGCTGCGATGTGTGCCGGGGTTGTTCCGCAACAGCCGCCGACCATGTTTAACCAGCCGTTGCGAGCCCATTGCAAAACTTTCGGGGCGAAGGTTTCCGGTGTTTCCGGAAACCCGGTTTCGGAAAGCGGATCGGGAAGTCCGGCATTCGGATAAGCGCTAACGAATGTTGGTGCGACCCGTGCCAGCTCTTCGATGAAGGAATTCATTTCATCAGGGCCGAGCGCGCAATTCAATCCCACCATCAGCGGATCGGCATGCGCGATGGAAGTGAGAAATGCTTCGAGCGTTTGTCCACTGAGAGTGCGGCCGGAACGGTCCGTTATCGTTCCAGAAACGATCAGCGGAATGGGGTTTTTCTCGGATGCTTCTAAAATCGCGAACAACGCTGCCTTGGCATTGAGCGTGTCGAAGATCGTTTCAACCATTAACAAGTCCACGCCACCTGCAAGCAAGGCATCGATTTGATCGCGATAACTCTGCTTAATTTGATCGAAAGTAACGGCGCGAAATCCGGGATCGTTAACATCGGAAGAAAGTGATGCGGTAACGGGGAGGGGACCAAGCGCACCGGCGACAAAACGTTGTTCACCGGTTTCGTTGCCGACGCGATCGGCCGCTTCTCGGGCCATGCCAGCGGCAACGCTATTTATCTCGCGGATCGTATCGCGCAGGCCGACGTCATAAACGACTTGCTCGAAAAAATCCGGATCTTTGCGGCCATTGTTTGGTTTGCCGGCAAAAAGAAATTCGTGCAGACCGATCGTGGTCGCACTGAAAGTATTGGTTTCAATCACGTCGGCGCCGGTGCGGAGATATTCTTCGTGGACGCGCTCGACCGCCGCCGGTTTCGTTAGCAGCAAAAGTTCGATTGCACCTTTGAGGTCCTTGCCTTTCCAATCGCGAAAACGTTCGCCGCGATAGTCCGCTTCGGTCAGGCCGAGGCGCTGCAAAGTTGTGCCCATGGCACCGTCGAGGACGACGATGCGTTTCTGCAAAAGCGCGGCAAAAGGATGGGAGGCATTCGGCACAGGAAGAAAGAAACCAGCTTTCGTGGCCGCTTCAAGGAACAAATTGACGCATCATGATATGTAGATGCGTTGTTACTCATACTCCTGCGCGTAATCGTACTCGAATTTGAACTTCACGGGCGCCGCGGGCTCCCTCAGTCCGAGCCGGACTGGCGTTTCGCTCGGGATGACCGGTTTGGCGGGCGACTACAACGTTCTCGTCCTCAGTTTTTGCAAAAACGATTCGCCACTCGACGCCAGTCTCTCTTCCAGGCGTTTCGTGCAATCGCAATCGCAGCACGCCCAAGGCTCGGTCCCATTTTCGTGACGACAATTACGGCGCGAATGCGCGTCTTTCACCGACAAGAGATCAAAATATTTCTCCCAATAGGGGCGCTCTTCTTCCAGTGGCGGGTCACAAAAACAAGTCTCCACCCAATGCGCCTCACCCTTGGCATTCACGCGCGCCATCTGCATGTCGTACAAGTACTCGTCGCCCGCGATTGAACCGCGACCAAGAGTGCAATCTGCGATCGCCTTAGCCAACGCGCCTGCGCGTCCTGATTTCACTCGGCCCTTCACCAGATAACGCATTCCAGAATTTACCCGCCACACTCGTGCTTTCCACCTCGGCGTGATTTCACGTCGTATTTTGCCTACAGCGGCTTGATGAAATGGCCATGATAAACGTCGTCTCGTTTGCCGACCCCAGCTGTCGCGGAACTCGTTGAACCGCAGAGGGATTTGATGTGACCTGAGAACGAATCACTTTTTCATTTACAATACGGGGAAGATTTACCATAATCACCAGCGCTCGTAATAATGTCCCCAGTTTTGAGCACAGGTACAAAAACTGCACAGCGAATCGATTCCAATCCCTCGTAGCGGCAGTCGTCGCCGCTAGGACAGCGCAATCCCGGGGAGCTTATGGAGTTAACGATAATTAAATGAGAATAACGCTAATTGGGTGGCTGGAAAAGAATAACAAAGCTTTCGTCGCGCTTCTCGCCGCTGGCGCCACGCTGGCGATGGTAACGCTGATCGATGCTTCAAGTTCTAGCCAGGTCGAACAACTTGGTCCACTTGCCGTTCCGCGTACGGGACACGCTGCAACTGGGCTGGCCGATGGCCGCGTCCTCATCACCGGTGGGCGCGACAGCGTCGGGACTATTGTGGCCACCGCAGAAGTCGTTGATCCCGCGAACCAAACGTCGACCGCCATCGGCATGCTCAACACCGCCCGCATCGATCACACGGCCACGCTCCTGGCTGATGGCCGAGTTCTTATTGCTGGCGGCACCGGTGCGAGCGGGGCGCTAGCGTCCGCCGAGATCTTTGACCCGGCAAACCTTGGCGCGGGTTTTCGAATGCTCTCTGCCACGATGGGCGCCGCGCGCGCGCGACACACCGCTACCCGGCTCCATGATGGCAGAGTAATCATTGCCGGCGGCGACGTTGATGGCACCGCGGAGATATTTGAGCCGACGGCAGAATCATTTTCTTCGACGCTGTTGGCCATGGCCGCGCCGCGAATTGGCCATACCGCTACTTTATTTTCCGACGACAGCGTTTTGCTCGCCGGCGGTAACACCGACTCGATGGAGTATTTCAGCGCTACGGATCAAAAGTTTACGCTCGATCTCCAAAAGATGACGGCGGTTCGCACCGGGCAGGAGGCGATCGCGCTTGACGATACCCACCTGCTTTTCTTCGGCGGCGATTCCGGCAACACCATCGACGAGTTCAATTCTTCATCGGACACGATCACGCTCAAGGGAACGATGGACGCGCCCGCATCCAGCGCCACGCTTTTGGCCAACGGCAAAATTCTGGTGCTGCGCTCGGATGTAGCCGGCCTCTATGCGCCGGACGCGGTCGATCAGAGCTCAGCCTTCATTCCGTTTGATGAGACATCGGTTCCCGGCAGCACGACGTTGCGGCGCAAAGGGCAAACCGCGACAGAACTTTCCGGGGACAAAAAGATCATAATCGCTGGCGGCGAGAACGCACAGAACCAGCCGATGTTGCAAATTGCCGCTTTCAATCCGGCGCGTATCTGGACTGATAAAGACGATTATCAGCCCACTGACCCGGTTATCCTGAGCGGATCCGGTTGGAAAGCGAACGAAAACATTTATCTCTTCGCCGTCGATTCCGAGACGAACCAGTGGACTTACGAAAGCACGATTACCGCGGACGGGAACGGGGAATTCTCTGTCGATCCCTACTTCATAGTTCAACTACGGCAACTAGGCACCCTGTTTCACGTCACTGCGATGGGTGCTCAGTCGAGCATGCAGGCAGAAGTAGAGTTCACGGATGCCGTAAACCTTAACTCTATCACTGTGGGAGCACAGACCGGGACGGCCGTTGCCGCCGTTGCTAGCTCAGTCACCTATCAAATTACCGCTAGTTACAGCGGAAGTGGCACCAATAACGACGATCCAGTAACCTTGAGTTTTCTTGGATGGACCGGCGCTACCCCAGCTGGTGTCACCGCGTCCTTTTCCCCCACCACTGTTGCTCAGGGGTCCCCAAATTCGACACTGACTCTGCAGACATCCTCCTCGACGATAGTGGCCGGTACCTACACATTTACTGTTCGAGGCACAACGGCAGGCGGGCAGCGTAAAGACGGTACGGGAACCCTTACTATTGCAGCGGGAACGGCGACGAAGCTGGCGTTAAGCGGTTCTACTAGCAGCTTAGCATCGGGCAGCACCCGCGTTTTGACGGCAACCATCCAAGACGCAAACGGAAACACTGTCACTTCGGGTCCGAACAGCACGCTCAGCGTGATGTTCGCCAAGACTGCTGGCGTGGGGACCGTGACCGGCCTCGGCTCGACGAACGCTGTGGCTGGCGTTGCAGCGTTGACCGTGACCGGAAATCAGCTAGGCGCGGTTACGATCAGTGCTTCAGGAAGCGCGTTGTCAGCCGGAGCTGGGAATCCGATTACGTTTAACGTAGTGGCGGGTGCTGCCAACAAGCTGCTGTTGAGCGGTTCTACCGCCGACCTGGCGGCAGGCGCCACGCGACAACTCACCGCAACGATCCAAGACGTCAACGGCAACACGATTACCACAGGGGCGGACAGTACACTGAGTGTGACCTTTGCCAAGACCGCGGGTACCGGGACGGTAACAGGTCTTGGATCAGCTACTGCGTCAGGGGGTGCAGCGACGTTAACGGTAACTGGAAATCAGCCTGGTGCCATAACGATCACTGCTTCGGCTACCGGATCAGCTGGTGCGTTGACTCCTGGGACCGGTAATCCAATCACGTTCAACGTTGTTACTGGCACTGCTAGCAAGATCGCGCTCAGCGGTTCCACAGCCAACCTGACAGCAGGCACTACGCGGACACTGACTGCAACGATTCAAGACAGCGCCGGCAATACGATTACCACCGGTGCTGACAGTACATTAAGTGTGACGTTCGCAAAGACGACAGGCACTGGCAGCGTGACGGGCGTCGGCTCGGTCAATGCCGTAGCGGGCGTAGCAAACATAACAATTACTGGCGCCACCGCCGGTTCCGTGACGATCGGGGCGTCAGGCGGTTCATTAGCAGCAGGAACAGGAAACCCGATCACATTTACTGTCGTTGCCAACACAACGGTCGACCACTTTGCATTCGCTACAATCAGCAGTCCGCAGACGGCCGGAACCCCATTCAACATCACTATCACGGCTCAGGACGCCGGTAACAACACCGTCATCGGTTACAGCGGCAACGGCTTCAAGGTAAAGCTCACCTCAACCGGAACGTTTAGCGCCAGTACCGCGATCACGACGGCGGCGTTCACAAACGGTGTTCTTACTAACCACAGCGTCACCATTACCAACACCGGCAACTTCACGATCACGGCAACTGACAACGGAGGCGGCACCGCAACGGGAACGAGCAATTCGTTCCAGGTAAACGCAGGCGCAGCGAGCAAACTCGCGTTCATTCAGCAACCGACGAATACCAATGCGGGCCAGGCTGCTATCACACCGGCTGTCACAGTTCAGATTCAGGACGCCAATGGCAACCTGACGAACAGCACCGCCTCGGTTGCGATTGCGATAGCTAACAATCCGAGCAGCGGAACGTTGAGCGGCACAACACCCGTGACGGCAGTGAACGGCACTGCCACTTTCGCCGACCTTTCGATCAATAAGGGCGGCACTGGGTACACGCTTCAGGCCACTAGCGCCGGGCTAACCTCTGTAACGAGCGCACCGTTTAATATCAACAATCCGGCCCCAAATCTCACCAGCATCGCGCCCACCAGCGGAAACATCTCCGACACATTAGACGTGGTCTTCAACGGCACCAATTACATCAGTGGTGTAACTAACGTTAGCTTTGGAACCAACATCACGGTCAACACGGTAACCGTGAACAGCAGTATCAAGCTCACCGCCAATATTACGATTGGATCAGGAGCGGCGGTTGGCCAGCGCAACGTCTCAGTAACTAATCCGGTTCCGGGCGGCGGAACGGCTACTCTAACGAACGGCTTCACCGTCAACAATCCGGCCACGACGACCGTAGTTACTTCCTCCTCGGTCGGGAACACCTCGACTTATGGCCAGTCAGTAACCGTCACAGCCACTGTCACGACCGGCAGCGGAACACCGACGGGCAGCGTTACCTTCTACGACAGCGCAACCTGTGGAGGCACCGCTCTGGCCGGGCCGACTAACCTCGACGCCAACGGTAAGGCCAGCTTCACCACGACATCGCTCACCGCCCCAGGACATACCATCACTGGCTGTTACACACCCACCGGTATCTATCGGGCGAGCAATGGCAGCATCACACAGACGGTCAATAAGGCCCATCTCACTGTCACGGCTGACGATAAATCCAAGCCTTACGACGGCCATATCTTCACGGCCTTTACCTCGACGATTACGGGGTTTGTCAACGGCGATACCAGCAGCGTCGTCATCACCGGCTCGGCTGCCTACACCGGCGACGCAACCGGTGCTCTCAACGCAGGCACCTACACTATAACACCGACAGTTGGCTCGCTGAGTGCAGCTAACTACGATTTTCTGGTTTTCAAGAACGGCACGCTGACAATCGATAAAATTGACGCAACGTGGACAACAAATAACGCCAGTAAGACTTATGGTAATGCCGATCCCAATCCGTTGACCACCGGAAGCGGCTCAGGGTTCGCCGCCAGCGATAATATAACCGCAACCTACACGCGTGCTGCTGGTGAAAGCGTCGCGGGTGGGTCGTATCATATCACTGCCGCGCTGAGTCCAGCTTCCGTTCTAACAAATTATAACATCACCAACCTTGGTGCGGACTTCACCATTAAAAAGAGGGATGCGACATGGACCACGAATGACGCCAGCAAGACGTACGGTACTCCCGATCCGACTCCGTTGACCACCGGAAGTGGCTCAGGCTTTTTGTTTAGTGATAGCGTGACGGCGACCTATGGCCGCGCGCCGGGTGAAACAGCTGCCGGTAGTCCCTATCACATTACCGCGATGCTGGCCCCAGCCGCCGCATTGGCCAACTACAACATCACCAACGATGGCGCCAACTTCACGATCGATAGGAAGGATGCTTCAGTCACACCGAACGCAGCGAGCAAGATCTATGGCAGCGCTGATCCGGTTTTCACTGGCACGCTGGTTGGCTTCGTCGCAGCTGACAACGTAACGGCCACATATACGCGCGCTGCCGGCGAAACCGTTGCGGGTAGCCCGTACAAGATTAGTGCGACCCTGGCTCCCGCAGGCGTGCTCGGCAACTACAACATTACCTATAACACGGCTGACTTCACCATCGAGAAAAAGGACGCTTCTGTAACGCCGAATGCCGCGAACAAGATCTATGGCAGCGCCGACCCAGCGTTTACCGGCACCCTGGTTGGCTTCCTCACTGCTGACAATGTCACTGCCACCTACAGTCGTACCGCTGGCGAGACGGTGGCCAGTAGCCCATATAAGATCAGTGCCACGCTCAGCCCGGCAGGTGTTCTTGGGAACTACAACATCACCTACAACAATGCCGACTTTACCATCGAGAAGAAGGATGCTTCAGTCACACCGAACGCAGCAAGTAAGATCTACGGTGAGGTTGATCCGGCCTTTACTGGTACCCTCGTTGGCTTCCTGACGGGGGATGGTGTCACGGCCACGTATACGCGCGCTGCCGGTGAAACGGTGGCGGCTAGTCCGTACACGATCAGCGCGACCCTGGCTCCCGCCGGTGTCCTCGGGAACTACAACATCACTTACAACACCGCTGAGTTCACGATTAACAGGAAGGACGCTTCGGTCACACCCAATGCCGCCAGCAAGACTTATGGCAGTGCCGATCCGGCCTTCACTGGCACACTGGTTGGATTCCTGGCAGCCGACGGCGTGAGTGTGACCTACAGCCGCACGAGCGGTGAGACGGTAGCGGGCAGTCCTTACAAAATTAGTGGGATCCTGGCTCCGGCGGGTGTGCTCGGCAACTACAACATCAGTTACAACACCGCGGACTTTACTATCGAGAAGAAGGACGCTTCCGTGACACCTAACGCCGCTAGCAAGACTTACGGCAGCGCTGATCCAGCCTTTACCGGGACCCTCACTGGCTTCCTGGCCGGCGATGGCGTGACAGCCATCTACAGCCGCACGAGCGGTGAGATGGTCGCCGGCAGTCCGTACGTGATCAGTGCGATCCTGACTCCGGCAGGCGTGCTCGGCAACTACAACATCACTTACTACACGGCCGACTTCACGATCAGCAAGCGTTCGGCCACAGTTACAGCAGACGATAAGAACAAAACCTATGGTGATGCGAACCCTGTTTTGACCGCTACCGTCACAGGCACTGTCAACGGCGATGTATTGAACTACACGCTAGCTACCACGGCCGTGCAGTTCTCGAACGTAAATAACTACCCGATTACGGTAACACTCGGATCGAACCCGAACTACGACATCACGCCTACTGACGGCACGCTGACTATAAACCGACGAGCGGCCACCGTAACAGCGGACGATAAGAGCAAGACCTACGGCGACGCCAACCCGTCCTTCACCGCTACGGTCACGGGCACGGTCAACGGCGATGTCTTGAATTATACCTTAGCCACCACGGCTGTGCAGTTCTCAAATGTTGCCGGCTACCCGATCACGGTGACTCTTGGGTCTAATCCGAATTATGACGTGACGCCGCACAACGGAACGCTGACGGTAAACAAGAGACAGCTGGATATTACCGCGAACAGCCGGTCGAAGACCTATGGAGACAGCCTAACCTTCGCCGGAACGGAGTTCATGACTGGCTCTGGCCAGTTAGTAAGCAGCGACGCTGTGACTAGTGTCATGTTAACGAGCACTGGTGCCGCTGCAACCGCAACGGTCGCAGGATCGCCCTATGCAATTACGCCGAGTGGGGCAGTGGGCATGGGACTGTCGAATTACACTATTACTTATCACGATGGCCAGCTGTCGGTGAACCCGAAAGGGTTGGATATCACGGCGAATAACCGGTCCAAGACGTATGGAGATACCGTCACCTTTGCGGGTACGGAATTTACCACTGTCATGGGTCAGTTGGTCAACGGCGACACCGTTACGAGCGTGACTCTGACAAGCGCAGGAGCGGCTGCGACGGCAACGACAGCCGGCTCCCCGTATGCTATCACGCCAAGTGCCGCAATGGGCACAGGACTGGGTAACTACGCGATCAGCTATCACAACGCGCCGGTCGGGTTCACGGTTAATCCGAAGGGACTGGACATCACGGCGAACGACCGGAGCAAGACCTACGGGCAAGCGGTAACCTTCGCCGGCACTGAGTTCACGGTTGGTCCCGGCCAGTTAGTCGTTGGCGACACGGTAACCAGTGTGACGCTGACCAGTGCAGGCGCAGCGGCGACGGCAAACGTCGTGGGATCGCCATATGTGATCACGCCGAGCGCCGCAGTGGGCACGGGCCTGGGCAACTACACGATCAGCTATCACAACGCGCCCATGGGCCTCACCGTCAGCAAGGCAGCGCTCACGATCAAAGCAGACGATAAAACGATCGTGTTGCATGCGGCGCTGCCGACGTTCACCGTCACCCCCACTGGTTTGGTCAATGGTGAGACGCTTGCTGTTCTCGGCGGCTCGCTCACGTTCACGCCGACAACGACTCCCGCTAATGCCGGCGCATACGATATTGTACCGAGCGGCTACACCTCGAACAACTACACGATCACGCTCCAGAAGGGCACGTTGAGTGTGATGTACTCGGCGTCGTGCATCATTTCTGGCGATCCGACGCATGTGATTCTGCAGCCAATCAATGCGGATGGCAGCAGCGTGAATAAAGCAGGCAGCACGGTGCCAGCGAAATTCCGAGTCACCGATGCGAACTGCAACTCGATCGGAACACCCGGCGTTGTTACGGCGTTCAAGCTCATCGGACAATCTTCGGATCCGAGTGCCGTCATCAACGAAGAAGTTGTGTCGACGACTCCTGACACGGCTTTCCGCTGGGATCCAAGTGCACAACAATGGATCTTTAACATCAGCACCAAGGGCATGAAAGCCGGTGTCAAATACACCTACCAAATCACCTTGAACGATGGTTCTTCGATCGTGTTTAGCTTCGCACTGAAATAGTTGTTAGGTTAGGTTCCTCCGAACCGCCGCGGCAGGGTGCAATTCCCTGCCGCGGGTTTTTGGTCGTCTGTCAGTGTGGGATGGACCTTAGCGTCTTAACCTGTGATTGATCGCGGCGTTGCGGCTCCCAAATTTTGTGCGGACGGTTGTGCCAACCGCCTGATCGTAATTCCCGGTGCGTGACACAAGGACCGCTGCATGCGCAATACATGTCACGCCATAGCCTTATCTCTGAGAGATGTCTCGACTTCGCGCAACATGACATTTAGTTGACTCGGCGTGGAAGCGGTCCGGCTCTTCAAATCACTCGACCGCGTTCAGCGCAACACTTTCATCGCTTGTTTCCTCGGGTGGACCTTGGATGCGCTCGATTTCTTCCTACTCACCTTTGTCTTTGACCCGGTCGCCCATGATTTCGGGCGGACTATTCCGCAAGTTACGTTCGCCATCACTCTCACTCTGATGATGCGTCCACTCGGGGCATTCATCTTTGGATGGCTCGGCGATCAATTTGGCCGCCGCATCCCTTTGATGATCGACATCGTTTTTTATTCGATCGTCGAATTGCTGACTGCCTTCGCGCCGAATTTCGCGACGTTTCTGTTGTTGCGAGCGCTATTCGGGATCGGGATGGGCGGCGAATGGGGCCTGGGTGCATCGCTCGCAATGGAATCATTGCCAACGCCCGCGCGTGGTTTGTTCTCCGGAATTTTGCAACAAGGATACGCCTTTGGGTATCTCCTGGCCGCGCTGGTTTACTGGATCGTCTTCCCAATTTTCGGGTGGCGCGGCCTGTTTGTCGCAGGGGCATTGCCGGCGCTACTCGTGATTTATATTCGGGCGCATGTGCCGGAGTCACCGGTTTGGGAACGTAATCGCGCAGCTGCAGAAGGCCGAAGATTCGATCTACGGCGCTTCGCCAGAGAACACGGGGCGTTGCTAATCTACGCAGCCCTGCTCATGACCGCATTCAACTACATGTCGCACGGGACTCAGGATCTCTACTCGACTTTTCTCGAGAAACAGCGCGGCTTCGGCGTCAGCGCGAAATCGACGATCACCATCGTCTATGCCATCGGCATGATTTGTGGCGGCACTGTCATCGGCTTTCTTTCGCAACGATGGGGCCGTCGCCGATGCATTATTTTGTCGGCGGTTTGTGGGATGCTTTTGATTCCGGCGTGGATTTTCGCGCCCGGGACAACGCTACTCATTGCCGGCGGATTCCTGATGCAATTCATGGTGCAAGGTGCATGGGGAGTAGTGCCGGTACATTTAAACGAACTTTCGCCGGGTGAGTTCCGCGGAACATTTCCCGGACTAGCATATCAGCTGGGGAATTTCGCTGCTGCCTATGCCGCGCAACAACAGGCCTGGCTGGCCGACCGTTTTCGAGACGCGAACGGAAATCCCAATTACGCCCTGACTATGGCGTTGGTGGAGTGCTTCGTTTTTCTCGCGATCATTCTGCTGGCCGCAATCGGTCCGGAGAAGCACGGCCGGGAATTCTGAAAGGCCATTCTGGCCAAAGATCCAAATCCCAGGGAAGAGTCAAACTTCAATCTTCAAAGGGACTAAACACGCAGTGGATAATTTGAGATTTGCTGATTGAAATTTCCTTGGAGCTTGGGGTTTGGTTCTTGGGATTTCCAGACCGGCGGTGTCTAGGGTCCATGCCCACTCAGAGTCGGTGGCGCCAACCCCGGACCTTCTCCGGGCGGAGCTAGCGCGGGTTTGCGTTTTTGCGGCTGCGGCTGCGGTTCCTGATTTACGACCGCGGCCGCTGGAGCACGATGATAGGCGCCCACGCCGTAACGTTGCTCCACAATGGCTTGCGCGATTTTATCGGCCAACAGCTCGCGATACTCTCCGTTTCGCGCTTCGCGACCTTCCGATCGATTGCTCAAATAACCACATTCCACCAGTACGGCTGGATAAAGTGCTTTGCGCACCACGCGAAAATCGGCGGTGTGCACACCGCGATTAACCGCTCCGTTTAGCGAGCAAAGCCTGTTTTGGATATTTTGCGCCAACTCGGCCGCATATGGTGAATGATAGTACGTCTCGAACCCTTTCACGCCGCGCCGTCGCGAATCGTTGAAATGAATACTGACGAAAATTGAATTCGGTGTGCTGTTCTCGATATCAACGCGCGTGTCGAGTGGAATGAAAACATCGTTTGTCCTCGTCATGACGACGTTCAATTGCGAGTCGCGCAATTTGCGGCTGAGCCGGGTGGCGACATCGAGGGTTACCACTTTTTCCGGCGGGCCGGATCGACGATAAGCGCCGCTGTCGCGACCGCCGTGTCCGGCATCGACGACCACGCTGGTAAAAGAGCGGCTGGTGTTCTTGAGCGCTTGCGGCGGCGGAACGGTTTTGCAACCTGCCAGAAAAAGCAGACAAAGCGCGACGCCTCTACCCCACATCCAACTCGGCATTGCGACTGATAAACGATTCGAATCGCGCTGACAAATTTTCAGGGCGAAACACCAAAGCGAGCTGCGATGGTGCAAAAACCGCTTGTTTTTAGCGTGACCAGATTTAAAGGCGTTTCTCACGTTTATGCGACTTAAATTAATAGCAGCTCCTGTGCTCCTGACGCTGGCATTAGCGGCCTGTAACAAAAAACAAAAGGCCCAAACTATTGGTGAGGGATCGAGCCCAGCCGGTGCCGCCTCAGCTGCGCCGGGCGTGTCTGCTTTGCCAACCGTGGCCCCGATCACAGCCCCAACTTCGCCAGCAAAGGTGGCGGTCGATCAGACGGCGCAGGTCATCGTTTATGGATATCACCGCTTCGTCAATCAGGTTCGCCGGCCGGATACCGAAATCACGCCCCAGATGTTTGAACAACAAATGCAGGAGCTCAAAAATCGCGGCATCACTGTAATCGGGATGCAGGATTTCCTGGCCTGGAAGCGTGGCGAAAAAAATGTTCCGCCCCGCTGCGCCATTATCACTTTCGATGACGGCTGGAAATCGCAATACGATGTGGCCTGGCCAATTATGAAGAAATTCGGCTACACCTTTACGATGTTCATTTACACCGAAGGCGTCCGCGGTGGGCATTTTGGGGGCGGCGAAGCCATTACCTGGGAACAGCTCGCGGAAATGCGCGATGCTGGGATCGATATTCAGGCACATTCGGAAACGCACCAGGATTTGCGCAAACCCTATGACAAGGTGGCGAAGAAAAAACTCAGCCCGCCCGAATACGAACAGTGGCTGCAAAATGAAGTGGGCCGATGCAAAGAGACACTGGAACAACGGCTCGGAATCAAGGTGAATTGTTTCGCGGTTCCTTACGGATTCTACAATCAGCACGTCAAAGATGTGGCCACCCGCGCAGGCTACGAAGCGATATTTACCGTTTACGGGCAACCGATCACGTTTCGATCGACCATGGATTCGCTCGGGCGCTACCTGATTGAAGGAAACAAGCCGAAAGTTTTTGCTGATGCCGTTTCCATGATTGCGACTTCCAGCGGAGGCGGCGCGCCGGTCGCCGAATTTGGGGCGTCGAACATCGCGAGCAAACCAGCGGATGGCGAGACGATCCGCAATCCGTTGCCGTTAATCAGCGCGAATCTTTCCGCCTTTGGCGCAATCGATCCCGGCAGTGTAACGATGCGGGTGAGTGGGTTAGGCGTCGTTCCGGCGTCCTTCGATTCGAAAACAAACACCGTTTCCTATCAGGTAACGAAAAAATTGCGTGATAAATGCAGCGTGATCGTCGAGGCAAAGTCGGGCGGCAAAAAAGTGGAGGCGCACTGGAACTTCGCGGTTGAAGAAGGCGGAGCGGCAGCAAGCCCATCAGTGACACCGAAAAAATAAAACGCGTGGTGCAGCGAATCTTTCGGGTAGCGCACGCGTCTCGCGTGTTGGTTTTGGTGTCTCACCAAAACAGTCTTTTCTGGGGAGCGCAGGCAGCTTGCCTGCTGGCGTCGGCAGCTTGCCGACGCATTCTTTTCGGCAATGTTGCCGAAAAAGGCAGGCAAGTTGCCTGCGCTCCCCAAACGTGGTTCGCGAGAACGCATCAGCATTGACCCCATGTTTTCTCAGCTCGGCGATAAGCTTCAGGACATTTTCAAGGATCTGCGCGGTCACGGGACGATCAGCGAGTCAAACATTAACGATGCGCTACGCCAGGTCCGTCTCGCGTTGCTCGAAGCCGATGTCGATTTCCAAGTCGCAAAAAACTTTGTCGCGCGAGTCAAAGAAAAAGCACTAGGCGAAGAAGTGTTACGCAGCATCACGCCCGGCCAACAAATCGTTAAGATATTTCACGATGAGCTGACAGGATTACTCGGAGGCGATGCCGCTCCGCTGAATCTGGAAAAACCAGCGCGCATTTTAATGGTGGGTTTGAATGGCGCTGGGAAAACAACGTCGGCGGCGAAGCTGGCGCGTCTTTTGAAGAAACAAGGGCATTCGCCTCGTTTGGTCGCGATGGATCTGCAACGTCCGGCCGCGATCGAGCAACTCGTCACTCTCGGCAAGCAAGTCGATGTGCCGGTCTTCACCCCAGCACCTAACGAGAAAGATGTCTTGCGCGCCGCTGTAGCCGCGGTCGCCGGCCGCGGCAGTATTGAGAACGTCGACAGACAAGCCGCGGCCGACGACCGGAGCGAGAGCATCGATATCTTCGACACCGCCGGCCGCCAGGAAATCGATCAGCCTCTCATCGAGGAACTAAAACGGCTGCGCGAATTTTTGCAGCCCCAGGAAATTCTGCTCGTGGCCGATGCCGCCACTGGCCAGCAGGCGGTTAGCGTTGCGACACATTTCAATGACGCTCTTCAGATCACGGGAATTGTTTTGACCAAACTCGACGGCGACGCGCGCGGGGGCGCAGCGCTTTCGATGCGTGAAGTGACGCAACGCCCAATCAAATTCGCCGGCGTTGGCGAAAAGCTCGATCAATTCGAAACCTTCGTGCCCGATCGGCTGGCGGGTCGCATTCTCGGAATGGGCGACATCGTTGGTTTGGTCGAGAAAGCGGCCGAAGCGGTAGACGAAGAAGAAGCGGAGCGGCTGGAGCGAAAGTTGCGCACCGCGAAATTCGATTTCAATGATTTCCTCGTGCAATTCAAAATGATGCGCAAGCTCGGCCCGCTCGAGAATATCCTTGGCATGTTACCCGGAATGAGTAATGTGCCCGGCCTTTCGGTCGACGACAGGCAGCTCCGGCGCATCGAAGCCATTGTGCTTTCGATGACACCGCAGGAGCGCACCCGGCCCGACATTTTAAATGCGCGGCGTCGTCAGCGGATCGCGCGCGGAAGCGGGCGGACTGTCACCGAGGTCAATGATTTGCTCCAGCGTTTCAATCAAATGCGCAAGTTGATGAAGAACGCCGGCAAAATGAAGAGGAAGTTAAAAGAGTTACAAAGGTTACATCGTTAAATTGAAACTGTTGCTCACCCTTGTAATGGTAACCCTCTTAACCTTTTAACGTTTTTTATATGGCCGTTTCAATTCGACTCCGCAGAGAAGGGGCGCTCAATCGCCCTTATTATAAAGTGGTCGTCACCGATAAACGCAGTCCGCGCGACGGAAAATTCCTCGAGCTCGTCGGCACTTACGATCCGAAAAAGCAAGGGCACAACAGCTCGCTCAAGCTCGATCGCATTGAGCACTGGCTCGCGCGGGGCGCCCAGCCGTCAGACACCGTCCGCAGCCTGATTAAGAAAAATAAAAAGCAGGCGGCGAGCGCGCCTGTTCTGTAGCCGCGGTCTATAACCGCCGTGGAAGTGAGGCCAGGCTTAGTCTAGGCTGGACGGCGCTCATAGAACGCCGCTACAAGGAATACGACGATGCGCGAATTTCTCGAATTTGTTGTCCGCCAGCTCGCGGAATTCCCTGACGAGGCAATCATCACGGAAATTCCATCGGGCAGAACAACCGTTTTCCGCCTGCAACTGCGGCAAACCGACGTTGGACGCATCATTGGCCGCAATGGTCAGACCATTCAGTCAATTCGGGCGCTGCTTTCGAGTGCCGCAGCTCGCCACAATCAACGCGCCACCCTCGAAATCGTGGAGTGATCCCGTTATCCCGAGCGTTAGTCGAGGGATCCCGCCGCGAAAGCTTTAAGGTAACTTCAGCGGGATTCCTCGACTGCGCTCGGGATGACCGCATATTAGCGACTCCTCATGCGCATCGATATCATCACGCTTTTCCCGGAAATTTGCCGAGCGCCACTGAACGAAAGCATAATGAAGCGCGCGCAGGAAAACGGCGCGCTCGATTTGCACATTCATAATCTGCGCGATTGGACGAGCGACAAACATCATGTGGTGGACGATGCGCCTTTTGGCGGAGGGCAGGGGATGGTGATGAAACCGGAACCTATTTTCGCCGCGGTGGAAGATTTGCGAAATCAAACTTCAAACATCAAACATCAAACATCCAAGTTTATTTTGATGTCGCCCACCGGGCGCCGTTTCGATCAACGAATGGCCGAACAGTTTTCACGCGAATCGCATCTCATTATCGTCTGTGGGCATTACGAGGGCGTCGATCATCGAGTAGTTGAACATTTGATCGATGAGGAAATATCCATCGGCGATTATGTGCTGACGAACGGCGCGATCGCAGCTGTGGTTCTCGTTGATGCGGTTGTCCGATTAATCCCCGGTGTTCTCGGCGACGAACAATCCGCGCATGACGACAGTTTTCGCGGGGGACTCCTGGAGGCACCGCAATACACGCGTCCCGCAGAATTTCGTGATTGGAAAGTTCCGGAGATCTTGCTGAGTGGAAATCACGCCCAGATTGCAGCATGGAGGAAAGAGCAATCGAAGAAACGGACGCGCGAAAATCGACCCGACCTTTTCCGCGAATAAATGCTGGTCATCCCGAGCGCAGTCGAGGGGATTCTCAGGCGGAAGCTTTAAGGTAACTTCAACGGGATCCCTCGACTTCGCTCGGGGTGGCCGGATGATTAACTTTCCCTAAGATCACACACGCATTAATTCCACCGAACCCAAACGAATTACTCATGACGTAACTCAACTTCGCGGATCGGCCATGATTTGGCACCACGTCCAGGTCGCACGCCGGATCGGGATTTTGATAGTTGATCGTGGGCGGAATCCACTGCCGATCCAGTGCCAACGCGCAGAGGGCGGCTTCGATCGCCCCAGTCGCCCCCAACGGATGAGCATAGTATCCTTTTGTGCCACTCACCGGAATCGTTTTCGCCCGTTCGCCGAAAACTTCCTTGATCGACATCGTTTCGGTATTGTCGTTTAGCTGCGTGGAACTCGCGTGGGCATTGATGTAGTCGATCTGCTCGCTCTCTACTTGTGCGTCCGCCAGGGCTTCGTGCATTGCGCGAATGCACGATTCGCCATTGGGCAAGGGCGAAGTCATGTGGAAGGCGTCATTGTTCAGGCTGTAGCCAAGCACTTCCGCATAAATGCGAGCGCCACGGCCTCGTGCGTGTTCGAGTTCTTCGATAATCAGCGATGCGGCACCTTCGCCCATGACGAAGCCATCACGCAGACGATCGAATGGTCGGCAAGCCAGAGCGGGGTCGCCAGCCCAGCGGCTCATGGTCTTAATGAGATCGAACGCGCCAAAGGAAAGCGTGGCCAGCGCCGCTTCCGCTCCACCCGCTACGATCACATCGGCAAAATCATCGCGAACGTAGCGCAACGCTTCGCCGACTGAGACGGTACCGCTGGCACAACTGTTTGAATTAGTGGTGCCCACCCCGCGAAATCCAAATTCAATCGCGATATTGGAATGGGCGGAGCCGCCGAAGACTTGAAGGGCCAACGTTGGATTCACCCCACGCGTTCCTTTTTTCAGAAAGCGGATGTGCTGATCTTCAGCCTGGCAAACTCCGCCCAGCGCAGTCCCGAAGCTAACGCCGAACCGATGCTGTGGCTGCCCCCGCGAATAGGTCAGGCCAGCGTCATCCAGTGCCATTTTGGCCGAGGCCACGGAGAACTGGGCATAGCGATCCAGGCGCTTCAATCGATGCGGTGGAAAAAATTCTTCCGCACTCCAACTGAAAATTTCGCCACCGCAATGGGCGTTGAACATCGAAGTATCGAAACTGGAGATGCGCGAGATTCCACTTTTCTCGGCGAGGATACCTTTCCAAAAATTTTCGACGCCCATCCCGATGCACGTGATCGG
>Ga0209474_10000912_pt1 | contig 30072 bp, 24 predicted proteins | sample GraSoiAngelo_145_FD_185902 | JGI IMG/M metagenome (GOLD analysis project Ga0209474, IMG submission 185902) | Grasslands soil microbial communities from the Angelo Coastal Reserve, California, USA - 14_1009_05_20cm (SPAdes) (version 2) | ecosystem: Environmental > Terrestrial > Soil > Grasslands...
TGGCGCCCGCGAGAGCGCAGGCGCGCTCGATCGCTTCCGGCGGAACGGACGCGTCTCCCAGAGTGAGGTTGTCCCGGACCGTTCCGGCGAAAAGTTGGACCATCTGCGGCACGACGCCGATCGTCCGCCGCCTCTCTTCGACCGGAAGCGCACGGGGATCGATGCCGCCGACGCGCACGCTGCCGGCCCACGGGGCGTAGAGGCCTGCCGCGAGATGGAGGGCGCTGGTCTTCCCGGCTCCGGTGCGGCCGACGAGCGCCACGTGCTCGCCCGGATCCGCCCACAGCGAGAGATCGCGAAGGATCGGCGCTCGCGGAAGGTACCCGAACGAGACGCCGCTCATCCGAATCCCGCCGTCAGCGCTCGCGCGCGAATGAGGGCGATAGCTCACCTCTTCCTCGGGGACAGCCAACACCTCGAAAATTCGCTCGGCCCCCGTAATCGCGCCCTGGACGCTCTGCCACTCGTCCCCCAGTGCGATGAGCGGCTTGAAGAACCGCTGGAAGAGCAGGACGAATGCCGCCAGCGTACCGACTGTGATGGACGAGGCGGCGAATACATTCCGTGCATAGCCCCACAGCAAGGCTGCGGAGCACAAGGCGACGAGAAGCTGCATCAGCGGCGAGTAGAGCGCCGAGTACACGACCGTCTCGTCGAAGGCGGCGAGAACGGAATCCAGGATCCGGCGGAACCGCGCGGCGAAATACTGCTCTCGTCCGAAAGCGCGGACCATCTCGTTGCCGGAAAGCGCTTCTTGCAGGTGCGCATTCAGGTCGCCAATGGCACGGCGGTGCGTTGCCTCCGCGGCCCGCACACGGAGCTGGAACAGGCGAGTGAGAAAGGCAAGGGGCGGGATGAGCAGCGCCGAGAGCGCGGCGAGGGCAGGACTCAAGATCGTCATGGCGACCGCGATGCTTCCCAGTCGCAAGCCATCGGTCGCGAGACCGGCGACGCCGGACGAGAAGAGCGCATCCACCGCCTCGACGTCGGCCGTGGCGCGCGCGATCGTGTCGCCGACCGGCGCCCGATCGTAATAGGCGACGGGAAGCCGCTGCAGATGCGCCAGCAGGCGGATGCGCAGCGAGTGCAGGCTGCCTTGAGCCGTGATCGCGAGGAGGTAGGCGGCCCCGAGGCCAGCGACCTGGATGCCCGCCGTGGCGACGAGGTACCAGAAGGCCAGAAGCGACAAGCCCGCGGCCTGCCGGCGGGCGAGATGGTCGTCGACGATCCGGCGCAAGAGCAGTGGAGGCGCGAGCTCGAGAAGCGCTCCCGCGAGCGCGCATCCGATCGCGAGCGTGAGGTACGCGCGAAAGGGCCGGAGGACCGTCGCCATATGACGGGCGGCCCGCATCAGACGGCGACCTCCTCGCGCCCCGCCTCCGCGAGCTGCGCTCGATAGATCCGGGCGTAGAGCCCGCTTGCCTGCATCAAGCTGGCATGCGTTCCTTTTTCGGCAACGCGCCCCCGATCGAGGACGATGACGAGGTCTGCTCGGGGGAACGCCGCCAGCCGGTGGGAGCACAGAACGATTGTCGAACGATGCCCGGGCGGCGCGGCGCTACCGAAAGCGGCAAGCAGCGAATCGACGATCTTCGCTTCGGTGTCGACGTCCACCGCCGAGAACGGATCGTCGAGCACCAGCAGCCTCGGGCCCACGGCGGCGATGGCGCGAGCGAGCCCGACGCGCTGTCGCTGGCCGCCGGAGAGCCGGATCCCGAGCTCGCCGATCTGCGTCTCGGCGCCATCCGTGAATCCATCGAGATCGGGTCCCATGCCAACGATGTGCAGCGCCGCCTTGGCACGTCGCTCCGCATCGCGATCCCTCCGAGCCTCGAGCAGCACGTTTTCGCGGATGGTGCCCGAAAACAGGATGGGCTCCTGCGGAAGCAAACCCACGGAGCCGCGCAAACCCGTTGCATACGCCTCCGGGATCGGCACTCCGTCGAGCTCGATGATTCCGCCCTCGATGGGTAGGAGTCCGAGCAGCGCGCGAGCGAGCGCGCTCTTCCCGGAACCCACGGGACCGGTGACGCCGACGAGCGATCCGGCAGGAAGGTCGAGCGTTAGACCTCGCAGCGCTGGCTCCTCGGAGGCGGGATAACGGAACGTGACCGCCCGCAGCCGCACCGCGACCGCTCCTCGCGCGACCTGCCCCGAGGTGCTCGGCCGGGATGGGCCGCCCTCGAGCAGAGGGCGCAGGCGCTCGAACGCAGACGCGCCGCTCTGTACGGAATTGACGAGCTGGGGAATTCGTGGAGCGCGCCCGACGAAGCGGAGGAAGATTTCCAGGTATGCGACGAACCCGCCCACGGTCATGACGCCGGCGATCACGTCTTCGCCACCCTTCCAGACGACGATCAGCACTCCCGAGACCATCAGGAGCGAATAGACCGGTTGCAGCAGAGCGCGCAGCCGCGTGGTGGCAACGTTGGCACGAGCGTATCGCTCCGAGAGCGAGCTGATGCGCTCGAGGAAGGCTCCGCCCCTTCCAAACAATCGGAGCAGCCGCACGCCCGAGACCATCTCCTGGATCGCAGCGGTGAGGACGCCGTTTGCGGCGCGCGCCTCTGCGATGCGTTTTCCCACGCCGCCTCCCACGGCCCAGGCGACGAGCATCGCAGGCACGACCGGAGCGAGCGCCAGGATCGACAGCCTCGGGCTCTTCAAGAGCAGCGTGACCGCGAGCGTGGCGCAGAGCAGCACCGTGTCCCAGGCCTCGATGGTCGTCTCGCGTACGCCGACTCCGACGACTTCGACGTCGCCGACGATGCGCGCGATCAGCTCTCCCACGGGCGTCGCGTGCACCCGGGCCATGGGCCAGGAGAGGACGCCGCGGACCGCGTCCGCCCGCAGGTCGGCACGGATGCGCGCGTTCGCGGTGATGAGGAACCACCGCTTCAGCATGCGCGGACCCTCGGTCGCGAACGTGCCCGCGAGGAAGAGGAGCGCGGACCATCCGACGCGCGCGGCGGTGGCTTCCCCGCGCGAGAAAGCGATGGCCGAGTCGATCGCCGCCCCGAGCAGGAGCGGCGGCAGCACCGCCGCCGTGTTCATCGCGATGCCGGCGAGGGAGCCGACGACGAGGCGCCACCGGACCGGCGCGAAGTACCGGCTGACATCGCGGAGGAAGCGCAAAGTCCCGAGCTGCGAGGAGCCTGCGCCGGGCCCGGCTACCATGTCGCAACCGTATCATGCCTGATACATCCGAATCCAAGAGCGCGTCTGTCCGGTTCAGCGGTATCGATCCGCGAAGACGAGCAAGCGGCCTTTGCCGGGATCGCAGACGTAAACGTTGCCATCTCCATCGGCGGCAGCGCAGTGCGCGTCAGGGGCTGCAACGATGGTGCCGATACTCTTGAGGTCGCCGCCCTCGCCGACATCGAGCACCGTGAGGTTGCCTGCCTCGGCGGCGGGGACATACAGATGCGACAGCTTCGCGCTGAAAGCGATGATGTCCACGCCTTTGCCAGCTTTTGCGGTACCGAGCACCTTGCCATCATGGGCTGCATCGAGGACGACCGCTTTCCCCTCGGTACACCCGACGAAGACGAAGCCACGCGCCGTGTCGACGGCCAGGCCCCGTGCACCCTCGCAACCGTTCGACCACCGCGCCGCGATCGCACGCGACCCGAGATCGATCGCGATCGTCTTGTCGTGCCAGGTGTTGGAGTAGACACGATTCCGCGGGGGATCGATCTCGAGCGACTCCGGCCCATCCGCCACCTCGATGTTTCCCGCAGGTACGAGCCTGGGCGGCGACTTCTCCGCCAACCGGAAGGTCTCGATCCGCTTCGAACCCGGCTCGCTGACCCACACCTCGCGGACCGGCGCAACCCATCGGACGTAGTCGGGCGACCCGCCGAGCTTGATGCGGGCATTGATGCGCCGCGTAGCGGGATCGATGACCACGAGGCTCTGCTCGGAGCGATCCGATGCGAAGATGAGCCCGTCGCCAAAATCCGCGGAGGTCGTTCCTTGCGAGTGGCCGCGTGGACCTTCGCGGGACGAGCTGAAACCAGCGATCTCGACGATCGCTCGCGTTTTCGGATCCAGTAGATCGAGCCGCCCCGACCGACCGGCTGGAACGAGCAGCTTGCCCAATTCCGGCGAGAATCGCAGATCGTCGAAGCCGATCCCGCCCTCTCCTCCCCGGAGCGGGAGGGCAGTCATGGTTTCTCCTGCGCCAAGAAGCAATGCGCCGAGAACGATCAGTGCGCTCATGGGTCCCTCCACGCCGGCAATCGGCGAGAGACGTCGTTGCTGGGAATTCCGACGCCGAAGGACCAGGTCAGCCCGGCGCGGATTTCCGTGGTGTTCGTTCCTCCCGAGCGCGCGAGGCGCACCCCGGCGTCGATCGACAACTCCTCGCGCAATCGCAACACCGCACCTGCAAGCCACGAAACCGTGAGTGGCACGTCACGCTCGCCTTCCACGAAGACTTCCGTGACGGGACGCAATGTCCACGCGTCGTGGCCCTCCACGATGAGCCCGCCAAAAACTCCCGGGGCGTGCGCCCGCGTCCACGAGACGGCTCCGTTGAGGTGCACCGTCGCTGCGTCCCAGCGCTCCGACGCGATGATCGTCGCCTCGGCGCCGGCGCCTCCATCGCCATGGATTGCCGGCAAGAGGGCGCTCACCTCCGCCGCCACACTGGGGCCGTTCTTTTCTTGAAGTCCCCCTTCGCGAAGCACCGCTTTCACTGAAAAGGCATTGTCGTCGACCCGCAGCCGCGGCGCCTGCGTCGCGCCGCTTCCGAGTCGCACGAAGTGCCGCCCCTCCAGCACCACTTCCCACCTCTGCGCGACACCCCAGTTCAGGATGACGCTCGGCGCGACGACGAATCGATCCGGCCCTTCTTCCAGGAAGCCGAGCGGGCCCAGCTCGATCTCGACTCTACCGATGTCAGCCACGGCCGCGTCAGTGGAATTGAATGGCCGGTACGCGCGCGCTGGTAGAGCGACCATGACGAGGAGCCCGGTGATGCGTCCAAAGCTCATTGCAATGGCTTCACCGAAAGCCCGGCGAACCAGGTGATCGAGTCCGCCTTCGTCCACACGCCCACTTTCCCGGCGCTCTTGAAGGTGTCGTCGGTGGCGTCGATGACGGGCTTGCCGTCGAAGAACACCTGGAACCGGTTCCCGCGCGCCTCGACGGCGAGAGCATGCCAGTTCTGCCCAGCGACCTTGCCGTTCCAGCCAGCGAATTGCCGCCGCCGGCCGCCCACGACGTGATAGAGACGCACATTGTCCTCGAGCGCATTCGCGCGCGTGACGTAATAGTTGTTCTCGTCCTGGTAGCGGAAGACGATCCCGCAGGCCTGGTCGGTCTTCCCGGAAACAGGCTTGCAGTTGACCTCGAGGCGTAAGTCCTTCAGCAGCGGTTCGGTCGCTACCGCTACCGGGAAACGGTAATCGGTATCGTCGGTATCGGTCTGCGCCAGAACGCGATTCCCTCCCGGCGCACCGGGATCTTCGCGAACCACCCACTTGCCCGGTCGCCCCTGCCCGGTCTTCCCGAAGATGAAGCCGGTCGGGGGTTCATCGACCTTCTCGGTCTGGAAGTTCCAGGTCTTCACCGTTCCCTCCTCTGCGAACGCCGCCGAACTTGCGAGCAGAAGCGCCGCCATGCTCCTTGCGCACATTTGCCGGTCCCTCCTCGAGTGGCTGGAGGATGCAGTACGAGAGCGTCGAAGTCTCCTGAAGATTTCCTGACAGCGACGTCAGGTGCGGGACACGGTCGGCGCCGGTATAGTCCCTTTGCCCTGCGCGTGGCGGACATCGTGCGCATCCTGGTCATCGAAGACGAGACGAAGGTTGCGAAGGCTCTCGGCGAGGGTCTGTCGGCCGAAGGATACGACGTCCGCATCGCCATGTCGGGCGAAGAAGGGTTCTTTGTCGTCAACGACGAGGCATTCGACCTCGTCCTGCTCGACCTGATGCTTCCCCGGCGCGACGGGCTCGAGATCCTGACCGCGCTCCGGAAGCGCGGCGTGCAAACGCCGGTGCTGGTGCTCACCGCCAAGGATACCGTGGAGGACAGGGTTCTCGGCCTCGACTGCGGGGCTGACGACTACGTCGTGAAGCCGTTCGCGTTCGCCGAGCTGCTCGCGCGGATCCGCGCGCTGCTCCGCCGCGGACGGATGGACCAGGTGCTCAAGCTACGGCACGAGGACCTCGAGATGGACCTCGTGACCCGCAAGGTGACGAGAGGAGTGCAAACACTCGATCTCACGGCCAAGGAATCGGAGATCGTCGAGTATCTCCTCCGCCACAGCACTTGCGTCGTTTCCCGCGAGATGCTCGCCCGCGACGTCTGGCAGGTAACCGCCCGTGCCACGCCGCTCGACAATGTCATCGACGTGAGCATCGCGCGCGTCCGTCGCAAGGTGGACGATCCCTTTGCGAAGAAGCTCATCCATACCATCCGTGGCCTCGGGTTCGTCCTCGGTTCGGAGCCACCATGATGCTGCGCCCGCGCAGCATCCGCGCGCGCTTGACGCTCTGGCACGCCGGCATCCTGGCCGCGATCGTCACGGCTTTCTCGTCAGCCATCTTCTTCTTCGTTCGCGCGCGCCTGATCGACGAGCTCGACGCGCGCCTCGACCGCGAGATCGCAATCATCGAGAGGACATACCGCGACGATCCGGGTGAGCTACGCGAAGCGGAGTCTCGCGCCGGTATCAAGCTCTTCGAGGTCGTGGAGGACGGCGCCCTCGTCTATCAGACGGCGGACTGGGGACAGTTGCAGCTCGATGCGGCCCCCGCCGCCGCGCGGCCACGATCGGCTGCAATGTCATGGTCTCCGTCCGAGCATCAGGCCTATCGGATTCACACCGTCCCGGGTCCCGGGCATCGCATCTCCGTTGCCGCAGACGAGAGTCCACTGCGCGACGCGCTGCGAACGCTGGCCCTCGTCCTCGCACTCGGTATACCGAGCGCCATCGGTCTCGCCATCGCCGGCGGAGCCTTCCTCGCAGGTCGCGTTCTCGCACCGATCGCCGCGATGGGTGAACGCGCAAGGAAGATCACCGCGGATCGTTTGAGCGAGCGGCTTCCGGTCGACGATCCGCACGACGAGTTCGGTCGCCTCGCGACGATCTTCAACGAGACGCTCGCGCGACTGCAAGATTCCTTCGAGCGCCTCCGCCGGTTCACCGCGGACGCCTCACACGAGCTGCGCACGCCGTTGACGGCCCTGCGGAGCGTGGGCGAGGTAGCGCTCCACGATTCCCTCGATCGGGCAGCGTATCGGGACGTCATCGGGAGCATGCTCGAGGAAGTCCAGCGGCTCACCACGCTCGTGGAGAGCCTTCTGCTGTTGACGCGCGCCGAATCCGGGCGCCTGCAGGTTTCAAACACGGTCGCCGACCTTGGCAGTCTCACGGCGCGTGCCGCCGAGCAATTGCGCGTGCTGGCGGAGGAGAAGCAGCAGCTGCTCGTGATCGAGGTGCCCGCCTCTTTGAACGCGCGCTGCGACCCGGCGCTGCTCCGCCAGGCAATCCTCAACCTCGTCGACAACGCCATCAAGTACACGCCACCTGGAGGCGAAATCCACGTTGGCGTGAGACGGCTCGCGTCTGCGGAAGCCGCAATCGAGGTCAAAGACGACGGGCCCGGGATTGCGCCCCTCCATCGCGATCGGATCTTCGAGCGTTTCTATCGCGTCGACTCCGCTCGATCGCGAGCCGGCGGCGGACTCGGCCTGGGCCTCGCGCTGGCACGCCTCACCGTGGAAGCGGCCGGTGGAAGGATCGAGGTGGAAAGCGAGGAAGGGCACGGGAGCCTGTTCCGGATCCTCTTGCCAGCGGTTCCGGACGCCGGCTCGTAGAATCGAGGCGTTCGAGCGGACCCCCGTCCGCGTCACTCCAACTTTTCGGAGACCGTCTTCGAATCGGCACCCTTCATCAAGGTGATCTCCGCGACTGAACGCCCATCCTTGACCGACGGCATCGCGCTCACGGCCTTGTAGCCCTTGTGGGCCTTCACCGCCTTCGAGACGGCGGCGGCGAGCGACGTCTTCGCCTTGCTCATTGCTTCGCTCTGCGACTTCGCGGCGGTCAGGTCGTCGCCGCTGGTGATGGGCTCGGATTTGGCCACCTTCCCGGTCTTGTGGTCGACGATGACTTCGGAGAAGGAATCGCCCTTCGCCGTGTACACCGAAAGCTGCAGCTTTCCGTCTTCGACTTCGTACTTCGCCGAAACAGGGGTTCCCGAGGCCTTGCTGGCGGTGATCGCGCGCTCCAGCGGCACCTTTGCTTCAGGCAACTTCGCCGCGAGGTCACCTTTCTCCTCAGCGAGCGAGGGAAGAGCAAGAACGGCGCTGAACGCTGCGACGAAAAGGCTGCGCATATGCGTCTCCTCTTGAGGGTCCGAGCACCGTTGTAGGCCAGCTGAATCGGCTGTCAAATGACATCTGTGTCAGGTGTATCACCGCGTCTTGGACCAACGTCCATCGTCCTCAGACGTGCGTTCCGCCGAGGCCGCGAAGGATCAGGCCGGCCGCTCCAGCCGCGAGGATGACGAGCGGTTCCGGAATCTTTCGCACCTTGATGAGCACGATCAGCGTCACGACGAAGATGACGACCGTGGGAATGTCGATCAGCGCGCGCCGGCCGAGGACGTAAGTGGCGCCCGCGATCGCGCCCGTCGCCGCCGCCGTCACGCCGTCGACGAACGACTTGATCTGCGGTATCCGCGCCCAGCGCCGATAGTAAGGGGCTGGGATGATCACGAACAGATAGCAAGGCAGGAACACCCCGATTGCGGCGAGAACCGCCCCGGTAAAGCCGGCAACGAGGTATCCGATGAAACCGACCGTGATGACCACCGGACCGGGCGTGATCATGGCGACCGCAACCGCATCGAGGAACTGACGCTCGTCGAGCCAATGGAAATCGCCGACGACGCCACCGTGCAGGAACGGAACGATGGCGAGACCGCTTCCGAAAACCACGGCTCCGGCGCCGGCGAAGAACCAGACGATCTTCCAGAGCACGGGCAAAGACGCCGGGCCGGCAAGGCCGGCAAACAGCCAGGGCGGCAGGAACGCCATCGCCGGACCAGAGGCGCGCAGCCACGCGGGCGGTGTGCGGACGAGCATCGCCGCGACTCCAGCGGCAAGGAAGATCCAGAGGATCTCCTGCTCCGTCCAACCAGTCACGATGGCGCTGACCAGGAAGATGAACCACAAAAGGCGGTCGCGCCCGAGCGTCAGCTTGACGAGCTTCGCTGCGCTGCGCGCGATGATGGCGATGACGGCGGCGCCGATGCCGTAGAACACGCCCTGCATCCACGAGAGCCCGCCGTAGGCGACGTAGAGCGCGGAAATGGCCAGCACCATCACGAACGACGGGGCGACGAAGGCGACGCTCACGAGCGTCGCGCCGAGGACGCGAGCCCGGACCCATCCGAGATAGATGGCGAGCTGCGCAGCAAGGGGTCCGGGTGCGAGCTGCGCGAGCGCGAGGCCTTCCAGGTAATCCTGCTTGGAGATCCAGCGGCGGCGCTCGACCAGGTCGCGCTGCATGTAGCCGGCGAGCGCGATCGGGCCGCCGAAGCCGAACGTCCCGAGACGAAGGAAGTACAGCAGGAACTCGCGCATCGTGCATGGAACCGTTTCCGATGCGGCGTTGGGAGCGGCCTGGTCGGTCGCGGCCTTCGCGCTCTCTGGCAGTCCGACCATGGCAGGCGGCATCGTAGGCGATTCAATTGTCGCAGGCACGTGTTGACACACGATACGTGTGCTCTATAACCGCGGCCCGGTGCCCGACGGAAGCAAGACGGCAACTGAGCCTGGCTGGCTGCTCCTCATCCACCAGATCCCGCCCAAGCCGAACTACTTCCGTGTGAAAATCTGGCGACGCCTGCAGAAGCTCGGTGCGGTCGGGATCAAGAACTCCGTCTATGCGTTACCAAGCAGCGAGCAGGCGCACGAGGACCTGAACTGGGTGCTCCGCGAGATCGTCGAAGGGGGCGGCGACGCGTCCCTCGTCGAGGCGCGATTCATCGAGGGTCTCAGCGACGAGCAAGTGAAGGAGATGTTCCGCGCCGCGCGCGATGCCGACTATCAGGAAATAGCCAGCGAGGCGCGGGCGCTGGCGCAAAAGCTGCCCAAGAAGGGCGAAGTGTCGGAGGAGAAGCGGGCGGAGCTCGCGCCCGCGCTGGGTCGGCTGGAGAAGCGGATCGCCGAGATCGCCACCATCGACTTCTTCCATGGCCGTGCCCGCGAACCGACCTCTGGCCTCTTGCAAGAGCTCGCGGAGCGCCTCGCGCCGCCCGAGCCGGCGCCCGTGAAGCAAACCGGGCCCGTCGAAAGGCCGCGCGGCCGCACCTGGGTCACCCGGACGGGGATCCACGTCGATCGCATGGCGAGCGCGTGGCTCGTCCGCCGGTTCATCGATCCGGACGCGAAGTTCAAGTTCGTGACGGCGCACGAGTACCGGCACAAACAAGGCGAGTTGCGCTTCGACATGTTCGACGGCGAGTACACGCACAAGGGCGAGCTGTGCACGTTCGAGGTGCTGCTTCGCAGCTTCGAGATCACCGATGCAGCGCTGCGGCCGATCGCCGAAATCGTCCACGACATCGACCTCAAGGTCGACACCTATGGGCGACCCGAAACGAAGGGATTCGAGCTGTTCGTCAATGCGATCGCGATGGCGCACCGGGAGGACGAGGATCGCCTCTCGCGCGCGAGCGCGATGCTCGACGACCTCTACGAGCTGTACAAGCGCAAGCGCCCCGACCGCGGGCGCGCAGAGGACCGATGAAGGACGCTGGTGATCAGACAGGAGATGCACCATGAAAAGGACGCTGATCGCAATCGCTCTGCTTTCGCTTCCCGCCGCCGCCGCCAAGAACGGCCTCGATACCGCGCGGATCGAGCAGATCACCGGGGTCAAGGGCAAGTGGAACGAGAAGGAGGGCGTTTTCAAGGTGGAGATGCCGCGGAGCGATCTCGCGGTGACCACGGCCGGCACCAAGATGATCCCACCCCTCGGCCTGACCGCCTGGGCGGCTTTCACGAAGGCCGGAGCGCACACGGTCGTCATGGGCGACATGGTGCTGACCGAAGACCAGGTGAACCCGGCGATGAGCGCCGCGCTCGACAATGGGCTTCAGGTGACCGCTCTGCACAACCACTTCTTCTGGGAGCAGCCGCGGGTCATGTTCATGCACATCGGCGGCATGGGCGACGAGGCGAAGCTCGCTGCGGGCGTCGCGAAGATATTCGAGACGATGAAGCAGAAGTTCGAGGTGCCTTCGGCGAACATCGATCCTGCGAGCAGCACGCTGGATCCGAAGAAGATCGACGCGGTCCTGGGCAAGAGCGGCGAGTCGAACAAAGGCGTGTACAAGGTCACCATCGGTCGCGAGGTGAAGATGGCCGGCCACACCATGGGAAACGCCATGGGCGTCAATACCTGGGCCGCGTTCGCCGGAAGCGACGACCAGGCGATCGTCGATGGCGACTTCGCAATGCTGGAGAGCGAGCTGCAGGGGGTGCTCAAGGCGCTACGGAAGGCCGGCATCAACATCGTGGCGATCCACCAGCACATGACGGGTGAGACGCCGCGGATGCTCTTCCTGCACTACTGGGGCATTGGACGCACCGAGGACCTGGCGCGCGGACTGAAGGACGCGCTCGGTCAGACTCGCAGCTGACGACCTCAATCAGAGCCATACAGGCGCAAGATCGCGTCGGTCGCCGCCTTGGCGCTCCGCACCAACTCCGAGGGCTCCGGTGTTGCGACAAGCCCGAGGAGAAGAGGAACGTGGACCTCGCCCGTGAGCAAGGCGAGAAACCGGGCCATCATTGCTGAAGGCTCGCCAGCCACCAATCCGGCGGCTCTCGCCTGTCTCATCAGCGCCTCGACGGCTGCGCGAACGGGAGCTCGTGCCTTGCTGTCGAGTGCGCGCGACATCTCCGGCGAACGCTCCGCCCCCGAGATCGCCAGACGGAAGATCGAGACGACGGCCGGATCGCACAGCTGCCCTAGAAAACCCGCGCCGAAGGCTCGCAAGGTGGCAACGAGCGATGCGCGGTCGTGGACGTCTGGGTGCTCGAGCGGCTGACGCATCTTCGCCGCCCGCGCAGCGATCAGCGCGCCGAGGATGCCCTCCTTGCTCCCAAACTGGGCGTACAGCTCGCGCTTGGACACCTTGGCCCGAGCGGCGATCTCGCGCGTGCTCGTCGCCGCGTATCCGCGCTCCTGGAGCACCATGAAGGCGGCGTTCAGGATGCGAGCGCGCACCGGGATCGTCTGGCCGGGGGCGCGATCTTCATCAGGCTTTGGTCGCTTCATGGCGAAATCTCCTTGCATGGTACCAGCGGGTACCGTATGACTCCTTTTGCCGGTACCGCACGGTACCACAAATGGAGGCCCTTCGATGAGCGCAACCATGAGCGCCGCAGCCCGCCCGGAGACGGCTGCTGCCCCGCCCCCGGTCGTTCGATTCCAGAACGTGGTCAAGACCTACGACGAGGACGGGCTCAAGGTGGAGGCGATCCGCGGCGTGAGCTTCGCGATCCCCAAGGGCCGCTTCTCGATGATCGTCGGACCGTCCGGCAGCGGCAAGACGACGCTCCTCAACCTGATCGGCTGCATCGACCGCCCGACCAGCGGCGCGCTGGAGGTATGCGGGGAGGACGTCGGCACGCTGTCCGACGACCAGGTCACCGACTTCCGCTCCCGCAACATCGCGTTCGTGTTCCAGACCTTCAACCTCTTCCCGGTGCTCACCGCGTACGAGAACGTCGAATACCCGCTGCTTCTGCTCCGGGTACCTTCCGCCGAGCGCCGCGCGCGCACCCTGGCGATGCTCGATGCAGTCGGGCTCTCAGACCACAAGGACCACCGGCCCAATCAGCTGAGCGGGGGGCAGAGACAGCGAGTCGCGATCGCGCGCGCCCTGGTGAAGCACCCCGCGCTGGTGCTCGCCGACGAGCCGACGGCAAACCTCGATACCCGGACCGGCGCGGAGATCATCTCGCTCTTGCGCAAGGTGCAGCTCGAGCAGTCGGTGAGCTTCGTCTTCTCCACCCACGACCCGCAGCTGATCTCCCATGCCGAGGACACGTTCCCGATCCGCGACGGCATCCTGCTGGAGGCACGGCGATGATGACCTTCAAGATCGCGTTCCGGAACGTCCTGCGGAACCGGCGCCGCTCGGCGATGACCTTGCTCGCGATCGCGGTCGGCGTGATCGGGATCGTCCTGTTCGGCGACTTCGTCCGGTTCGTGACCGCCGGCCTGGAGACCAATGCCGTCGACAAAGTGGGCCACCTCGAGGTGTTCCGCACGGGCTACTTTGCCTTCGGCGCCGGCAACCCTGCCGAATTCGGGATCGACGACTACGCCTCTGTGGTGAAGGCGATCGGCGACGATCCGGCGCTGGCGGGGAAGCTCAGCGTCGTCACGCCGGTGGTACAGCTCGCCGGGATCGCCGGCAACTTCGCGCTCGACGTCTCCAAGACCTTCCTCGGCACCGGCGTGGTTCCCTCCGACCGCGATCGGTTGCGGCTCTGGGACGAACACGGCGTCAACCGCCGGCGTCTCCTGCCCGACTCCGGCCTCCGGGACAGCGACGAAGCGCGCGGCATCGTCGGAGTGGGGGTCGCGCGCGTGCTCGGCTTGTGCGAGCCGCTCAAGCTAGACGGATGCCCTGCGCGTCCGAAGAAGTCGGGCCCGGACGGTGCCGCGCTCGCGGTCAATCTCGCCGGCCTCGCCGAGGCCGAGCGCCCATCCCAATCGCCCCCGGACGACGACCTGGCGCGGATAGACCTCCTCGCCGCGACGGCCGGCGGGGCACCCAACGTGGTGAACATGCTCGTCAGCCGCGCCGAGCCGCAAGCAGCGCGGGAGCTGGACGACAATTTCGTTGCCATGCACATCGGGCTCGCGCAGCGGCTGCTCTACGGCCGCACCACTCCGAAAGCGACTGGCATCGTCGTCCAGCTGCGGCGCACCGAAGATCTCGCGTTCGCGCGCCAGCGCCTCGGCCAGATGTTCCGCGAGCGCCATCTCGATCTCGAGATCCGCGACTTCGCCGAGCTGGAACCCTTCTACAGGCAAGCCGTGGGGATGTTCCGCGCCATCTTCCTCTTCATCTCGCTGATCATGGGGATCATCGTTCTCTTCACCATCGTCAACACGATGGGGATGAGCGTGATGGAGCGAACCACCGAGATCGGAACCGCGCGCGCGATGGGCGTCCGGCGCGTCGGGGTCCGCCGGGTGTTCCTCCTCGAGGGCGCGATCCTGGGCGCCATCGGCTCCACCATCGGCGCCGCCTTCGCGCAGGTCATCGGTATGGTCGTCAACCGCGCCTCGTTGACCTGGACACCACCCGGTCAAGCGGCGCCGTCGCCTCTCGAGGTGCTGACTGCCAACTCGATGGGGTTCGTGACTCTGGTCTGGTTGGCGATCGTCCTTGCCGCCACCCTCGCCGCGCTCATTCCAGCGAATCGCGGCGCGCGCCTCGAGGTCGTCGATGCCCTCCGCCATGTCTAGGGGACTCGGGCTGGTGCTGCTCGTCCTGGTATCCGTTCCGGTGCTCGCCGATCCGCCGGAAGCACAGGCGATCGTCGATGCCGCCGACAGGGCGCGCAATCCGCAAAAACCGTTCCAGCAGACGCTGACTCTCGTCGACTATGTCCACGGCAAGGCGCAAGACAGCGTCACGCTCGGGGTCCAGGCGAAGATCGATCCGCAGACGCGCCAGTTCAGGAACCTCGTGCGCTACCTTGCACCGCCTCGCGACGAGGGAAAGCTGGTGCTCCTCGATGCGAGCAAGATGTGGTTCTACGACCCCGCATCGAAGACGAGCATCCGGATCTCGGCGCAACAGCGGCTGACAGGCCAGGCCTCCAACGGCGATGTGCTGACCGTCAACCTCGCGCACGATTACACGGCAAAGCTCGTGGGTGAGGAGACCATCAAGGACGCGGACCGCCAGGAACGCAGGGCCTGGCATCTCGATCTGGCCGCGGCGACGGGCGATGCCATGTACAACCGCCTCGAATGCTGGGTCGAGCGAGACACCTATCGCGCGATTAAAACGAAGTTCTACGCGGACAGCGGGCGGCTACTGAAAATCGCTTACTATCGCGCTTTCGCCGCCGTGCTGGGGGGAACTCGACCGACCGAGACCGTGATCATCGATGCAGTCGACTCGAACCTCGTCACTACCGTGGGCGCGGGCGACTTTCACGAGCAAGAGATCCCGGACGCCTGGTTCCAGCGCGACTACCTGCCGCGCCTCGAGCAGAAGTGATGCGCGCCGCGATCGTCTGCGCGTTCCTCATGGCGCGTACCGCAATCGCCGCGCCTGAGGACAGCGATGACCTCGACCGGATTCCCAGGGACCTGCCGCACGCGCAGACCATTCCCACTACGTCCAGGCAGGATCGCGTCCATCTCAAGATCTACTTCGAGAACGCGGCGACGCTCGCCGCACGGCGCGACGTCGACATTCCCTTTCCACCGCCGCTTCCCTACGATTTCCAGAATCGCACCAGCCTCGACTCGGTGATCGAGTGGAGACCCGTCAGGCAAGTCAAGCTCGTGCTCAGCGATCGCGCGGACCTCGTCGAGCAGGAATCCCTGGCGCTGATGTCCAAGCAGACTGTGCGCAACGAGCTACGCGAAGCGTACGTGAGCTGGGAGCCGTTCGCGCGCACCTACGTCGATGCGGGGCGCATCAATGCGCGCGAGGGGACGGCGCTCGGCTTCAACCCGACGGACTTCTTCCGCCCGGGAACGCTGGTCGGTCAAGCTTCCCTCGACCCGTCGGTATTGAGCCGCAACCGGCTCGGGACGGTGATGCTCCGCGCCCAGGCGATCTGGGACGGCGGCTCGGTCAGCGCGCTCTACGCCCCGAGGTTGTTCGCGCCATCCGCGATCAAATCCGCTCTGCTAGGAATCGATCCGCGGTTCGCCGTTACCAACGCGGCCGATCGCGGCCTCGCAAAGATCACCTGGAACCTCGGTGACACGAGCGCCGAGGCGCTCCTCTATCTCGAGACTCATCGGTCCAAGGTTGGCTTCGATGTCACGCGCCCTGTGGGGCAGAGCGTGATCGCGTATGCCGAGTGGGCGGGCGGGTACGACGAAGCTTTGATCGCTCGCGCAATCGGCTACGGCCGGGAGACCGGGACGCTGCCTCGCGACGCGCCACCACCGATTCCTACCCAGACGGCGCGCTCGTTCCACAACGATCTGGCCGTGGGTGGCTCGTGGACGATCGCAGCCGCGGTGACCTTCAACCTCGAATATCACCTCCATCAAGGTGGGCTTTCGCGGAACGACTGGGAGCGGTGGTCAGGCGCACGCCGCGATATTCCTGCTCTGGCAAACGAGCTCTGGTACATCCGCGGCTACGCCAGCGACCAGCTGGAGCCCGCGACGAGGCAACAGCTGTTTCTGCGCGCGGCCGCCCCCAAGGCTTTCGTCGATCGTCTGGAGCTGGATGGCTTTTCGTTCGTGAGCCTGGCCGACGGCTCGACGCTCACCCAGATCACGGCCAGCTACTATCTGTCCGATGCGTGGACAGCCGCTTTCTCGGCGAGCGCCAACCTCGGCTCCTCGCGTTCGGAGCGAGGAAGCTTCCCGCAGGTGATCAGCGGGATCGTCCAGCTCGTTCGATACCAGTGATGCCTGGCGGGGCACTTGAGCAGGAGCGTCCCCCTCGAATCCTCGACGGGCGGGGGAGCATCGCATAGTCACTCTCCTGAAGAGAGTCACTCGCTCCGAGGAGCGACTCCAAACCGAGGTACCGCGATGATCCCGAAGACCAGTTCTTTCGTCCGCGTTTCGTTGCTTGCCGCGCTTCTTTCGGCATCGGCCGTGTGCGTTTCGTTGCCCGCACGGGCAGAATCGATTGCCCCCGAACGCGCCCTCTTGAACCGCACCGAAGCGCGAGAAGCCGTCGTCTCACCCGATCGCCATGCATCGCCCTGGAAGGCATCGGAGCAGCTGAGTGGCGAGGAAGCACTGCTGAACCGACGACCTTCCCCCGCAGACCGGCCGGCTGCGAGCACCCCCGTCCGCTTCAGCGCCGCGTCGCGCGATGGCGCGCAGGTCCTCTTGAACCGGCCTCTCTGACCGGTTGCGCCGGAGCCAGCATTTTTGCGATCACCCTCGTCCCCGCCGCTCGCGCGCCGCCAGGCCCGGCGAGCGGCGTCACCTCGTCGGCGACGATGTCGCCGCCACAGCGCGAGCAGGTCACCTGGGCGGTCATCAGGCGGCCGCAGCGCTCGTGCCGGAGGAGCATCGGCGGTCTCCGGTCCGGCGACGCCCATCGATCTCCCCACGCCATGAGCGCGAGAAGCGGCGGGACCAGGGCGCGGCCCTTCGCGGTCAGCACGTACGAGTCGCGACGCGGACGGCTCTGGTACGGCTTCCGCTCCGCGATTCCGGCACGGGTGAGCGCTCGAAGGCGCTCGCTCAGGACCTTTGCGGAGATCCCTAGATCCTCCTGCAACTCGTCGAAACGCGCGACGCCGACGAAGAGGTCGCGCAGGATAAGCGGGCTCCACCATTCGCCGGCAACGTCGAGGGTGCGCGCGAGCGAGCAATGCATGTCGCGAAACGAAGTGCGCTGCATCGGGCCATGTTATCGGCTCCGGTTGCTTGAAGAAACCCACTACACGTGAGCTGCGGGCACCGCCGTGAGCGGCGCCGTCCGTGGATCGGTCTTCACTCCCAGGCAGACGAGCGAGGTGAGCACTCCACCGGCGACGAGGATGGTCGCGATGCTCCTGAAAGCTCCGATCTCGCTCGCGGGACCCGCGCGGCCGAGGAGCGCGATGACGAGCCCGACGCCGATCACCGAGCCGAGCTGGCGCACCGCCTGGTTGATGGCACTACCGAGGGCGAGCTTTCCGGGCGGAAGGCCGTGGACGGCTGCGCCACTCAGCGCAGGCAGGACGAGGCCGACACCGGTGCCGGTCACCAGCGCCCGCGGGAGCCAGGTGCGGACGAAGTCGGGCGGCGACTCGACCGCCGAGTACAACAGCGCTCCGCCGAACGCGAAGACGAGGCCGCCGGCGACGAGCACGGCCCGATGGCCGCGGCGGTCGGCGATGCGGCCCGCGACGATGGCGACGGGGATCACGACCAGCGGTCCAGGCGTGATCGCGAGACCGGCCTGGAAAAGCGTGTAGCCCCACCTCTGGGTAAGGAAGAAGACGAAGTTGAAGAACATGGCGGTGAAGGCGATCGCGAATACGAACGTCGCCAGGTTCGCGAGGCGATACGTGTGGTTCGAAAACAGGCTGAGATCCACTGCCGGCGAGGTCGCCTCGCGCGATCGACGCACGAAGCCCGCAAACAGCAAGGCTCCCCCGATGAGGGTCGCGAGGGTGCGCGGATCGAGGAGGCCCCAGCCGCCTCCCTCGACGATTCCGAGCGCGAACGACGCCACCGCGGCGATGAGAAGGACGATGCCGAACAGATCGGGTAGCTCGCTCGCCGCTTCGTCGCGCGACTCGAAGAGCAGCTTGTTGCCGCGGACCACGGCGGCGATGCCGACCGGGACGTTGATGTAGAAGACCCACCGCCAGCCCCAGGACTGGATGATGAGCGAACCCAGCGACGGGCCGATCGCCGCCGCCAGCGCACCGACTGCGCCCCAGAGGGCCACCGCGCTCGCACGGCGCTCCGCCGGGAAGGCGTGGAGCACGAGCGCGAGCGAAGAAGGCAAGAGGAGCGCGGCGCCGACCGCCTGCAGCGCGCGCGCCGCGATCAATATGCCGGCCGAGGGTGCCACGCCGCAGAGCGTGGAGGCGGCGCTGAAGAGCGCGAGGCCGAGCAGGAAGATGCGCTTGCGACCGACGCGATCGGCAATGCGTCCGGCCGGCACGAGCAGCGCCCCGAACACGATGGTGTACGCGTTGAGGACCCAGGAGAGCTGGGCGGCGGAGACGTGCGCGAACGTCGCGCGGATCGCGGGAAAGGCGACGAAGAGCACGGTACCGTCGAGCGAGACGACGAACACCGCCACGCTGGTGAGCGCGAGCGTTCGCCAGGCCGAAGAAGAAGGCGTCATCTCCGGACCAGCGTGATCATGACCTCGATACCTCGCGCTTCCTGGTCAGTACGCGGATCCAGAATTCGCGCGAGGCGCGCAGGATGGCAGAGCTCAACTCGTCGTCGTCCACCGCGCGCGCGATGGCGAGGGCCCCGACCAGGCCCGCCAGCAGCGCATGGCGCGTCGCGGACGGCGTGCTCGGCGCGAGTTGCTCCAGCCGCGCCAGAGCGCTGCGTACGCCGTCGCTGTAGGTGCGCCGGACCGCATGGGTCTGGCGCGCCATGTCGGAGGCCAACGCGGGCAACGGGCATCCGGCCCCCGGCGCGTCGCGATGTGCTTTGCTCAGATAGCCACGCACCACCTGCTCGGCCGAATTTGCCGGTCCGCGAGCCAGCCCCGATTTCGCGAACGCCTCGGAGCAAGCTTCCGCGGCCAGCGCCTCCTTGCTTTCGAAATGGCGGTAGAAGCCGCCGCCCGTCATGCCAAGCTCCGCCATGACGTCGTTCACAGAGGCCGCGTCGATGCCGCGCTCGCGAAAGAGCCGCGAGGCGGCTTGCACCGCCGCCGTGCGCGTGCGCGCGGTTTCTTCACGCGACCGACGCACGCTTTGCTCCCGTCTCCTCGAGCCCGAAGTCTTTGCGGAGCGCGCCGTCGAAGATGCGCGCCGGCAGATATCGGCGCAGGCGCACGAGCAGGCCAGCGCGCCGCCCGGCCGGGTAACGGAGGCGCGGCTTTTCGGCGGTCGCGGCTTCCAGCACCGCCTCGGCAACGACCTCCGGTTCGTCGCCAGCGCTCAGCGCGGCGCGCATCTTTGCGTTCGTGCGACCGAGGGCGGCGGCGTAGTCGGCGATCAGGGCGGGCGCCGACGATCCGTTGCTATCGAAGTTCGTGCGCGTGAAGGCAGGCTCGACGAGCGCGACACGGATACCGAGCGTGCGGGTCTCGTGGTCCAGCGACTCGGCCAGCCCCTCCAGCGCGTGCTTGGACGCCGCATAGAAGCCCATGAACGGCGCGGGCAAGAAGCCGAGCACGCTGCTGATGAAGACGATCCGCCCGCTTTTCCGTGCCCGCATCGCCGGCAGCACAGCTTGCGTCATCCGGACCGCTCCGAAGAAGTTCAGGTCGAACAGGTCCCGCGCCTGTCCCAGCGGGGTCTCTTCGAACGCTCCGTTCAGCGATCCGCCGGCATTGTTCACCAGAAGGTCGATGTGGCCCGCCTTGGCGAGCACTTCGTCGACGCCTCGCCGGATCGACGCGGCGTCCCGGACGTCCAGCAACACGCGCTCGACCTTCTCGGGAACGATGCTCGCCTCGGACCGCGCCGTACCGAAGACCCGGTATCCCCGCGCGACGAGTGCGCGAGCGGTCGCGTTTCCGATGCCCGACGACACTCCCGTGACCACCGCCACTGAACTGTTCATGATTTCTCCGTAGTATTAGATGGCGATCGCCATCTAAATCATCCGATGCCGCCGCGGCCCGGTCGATTCATCACCGTTCCGTCTCACGCGCGTCGGGTGGACCGCGGTACTCGCAAGAGTGCGGGGCGGTTAACTTGGCCGCGACGACCCGCTCGGCGCGCCATTGGCCGCGCAGGTCGACCTGCTGCAGCTCGGCGGTCTGCTCGAACGCGGCGCCGCTGAGGGGGCCGGCCGTGATCCGGCCACGTAGCACCATCCTTCCTTGCTTCCAGTCGATGGTCCCGTCCACGTCGGCGGCAAAGCTTTCCTCCGGCGCGCCGGAGACGAAGACGATCCCTTCGACCTGCCACACGGGCCGGTTCGACTCGATTGCGGGGCCCTTGTCGGCGAGCAGGATGAGCATCCCACCCGGAACGCCTCCACCCGCGGTGCCGGTCCACATGAGGTCCTTCCCATTGCCGGCCACCCCGCTGAATGGCGTCGAGAACGTCCCGCTGCCGCGCACCGGGTTCACGCCCACGTCGATGGAGGTGGGAAACTGGTTGCCCCCGCCGACCACACGGTACGTGGCGGCCGGAGTCCGGTTCAGGAGCGCCCGTCCAGGACCCGGGCTCTGCGCCTGAGCGGTCGCGGCCGAAGCGGCCAGGCCGATCAGGATCAAGGCGGGCATGACGATCGGCCGGCGAGGGTGGGAGCGAGTGGTGCGAGACATCGGGGCCTCCTTTTGTGCTGGCGAACCTGCTGATATTGACACCGTCAACATAGATGCCCGGCCGGGTCTACGGATTCGCTGGAATGTTTCCAGTGTTAAGATCGGCCCCATCAGCTCCACTCAGAGGGAGCCGCATGCCCAAGCCCCGAGCTCGCTCAGCCGCATCCGCCCGGCCCGCCGCGCCCTACCATCACGGCGACCTCCGGCGCGCCCTGATCGACACGGCGCTCGCCATGGTCACCGAGGAGGGCGCGTGGAATTTCACGCTCCGCGAGGTCGCGCGCCGGGCGGGCGTGAGTCAGGCGGCCCCGTACAACCATTTCGAGGACAAATCAGCGCTGCTCGCCGAGGTGGCGGCGCTCGGCTTCCAGTCGCTCAGGCAAACAATGGACGCGGCTGCCCGCGGGCAGCCGCGCTCTGGGCGCCAAGCTCTCGCCGGGGTCGGCGCCGCCTACGTCCGGTTCGGGGTCGAGCACCCGGCGCACTACCGCTTGATGTTCGGGGCCGAGCTGGCCGACAAGGCGCGCCACCCCACCCTCCAAGCGGCCAGCGACGCGACCTTCGCGGTCCTGACCGGCGTGCTGGAGCGCGGCCAGGCTTCGGGCCAGGTCCGCCGGGGTGCCGTGCGCGATCAGGCGCTCGCGGCGTGGTCCCTGGTGCACGGCCTTACGACCCTGTTGATCGACCAGCGCCTGAGCTTCCTCGGGGTCTCGACCGGCGATGCCGAGCGGCACGCGCGGCTGGCGGGGATGACCCTGTTCGCGGGCTTGAGCGCCAAAACGGCGTCGCATCGCAGTCGCGGGTAGACTCGCCCGCCGTGCCGCCGTCGCCTTCCGAAATGATCCATGCCGGGCGCGTCCGCCTGCGCGCCCTGCAGAGAGGCGATGGCCCTGCGCTCGCGCGCCTGTACGCGGCGAACCGCGATCGCTTCGCCGACTCGTTCCCGAAGTCGGTCGCGGCGCTCGTCGACGACGAGGCCGGCGAGGCGTACGTCGCCGAGCGCGCGGCCGAATGGACGGCGCGGAAGGCGTACTGGTTCGGGATCTGGCTCCGCGAGACGCTCGTCGGGCAGATCCAGATCAAGAACCTCGACTGGTCGGTCCCGAAGGGAGAGATCGCCTATCTCCTCGACCGCGAGGCCGAGGGGCGCGGCTACATGACGGAGACGTTCGAGGCGATCCTGCGCGTCGCGTTCGGCGAGCTCGGGCTCGGGAAGCTCTTCCTGCGGGCGATCGTGGGCAACGAGCGCAGCGCCCGGCTCGCGCGAAAGTTCGGCTTCACGCGCGAAGGGGTGCTGCGCGAGGAATTCGCGACGCTCGACGGACGGCGCGTCGACCTCGAGTACTACGGGCTGCTCGCACGCGAGTTCAAGGGGCCCGCGTGAGGTCCTCGACCGGCTCGGGCGCGCGGCGGTCGAGGAGCGATTGCGACAGGAGCTCTGCCGGTCAGACGCGGAACCACTGCGCGATCCGCCACCACCGCGATGCGCCGAATCGCCGTGCGATTTCCCGGACCGCCCCGCGATACACCTTTATGGCCAGGGTTCCTGGGGGCACGGCGCGCGCCACCTCCTCGAGTTGCGCCCGCGCTTCGTCGAACCGATCCACCGTGAGCGTGGAGGCGACGGAGCAGACGAACCTGGAGAAGGGATCGGACGGCGCAAAGGAGCGCAGGTGCTGGCGCGCCGATTCCGCCTCGCCGCGCAGCGCGGAACGATACCCGGCCCAGGCCAGCACCTTGACTTCCCGATCTCCGCCGGGAAGCCGGCGAGCGGCGTCGATGACGCGATCCACTTCGGCATCTCGTCCTAGCAATATCAACGCATTGATTAGATTGACCAGCATCCACGGCTCGCACGAGCGCCGCTCGTATTCGCGCAGCCAGCGCGCGGCGCGCCGCGTGAGCCCCCGTGCGTACAACGCATATCCGACAGTCCCCCACGTCACGTCGTCTTCGCAAAGCGTCTTTTTGAAGAATGCCAGGAACAGGAGGAACGTGAGCAGGCTGCCCTTTGCCGATCCCAACAGGTAGCCATGATGCGCGGCTGCGCGGAGCGGCGCGGGAAGCTTCGTCATCCGGCGCCAGAGCGATACGACGTTCAGATGCTGGCGGGCTTGTTCGACCCAAATGCCCGCTACCTCCGGAGCTGCCTTGCCAGCCTGCATCGACGAATCGATGACGGCGAACCCGTTCGGCGCCCACCCGTCGCGCGCCATCACCGCGAGCGCGGACCGGATCGGCCAGTCGCTCGTCTGTCCGGGCTCGGCGCAGATCCACGAGAGCTGCTTCGTCGCCTCGGCCAGATCGCCCCGCCGCGCCGCGAGCGCGACCACACGCGCGGCGACGAACGGTCCTCCGAGTCGCGACTGCAGCTGCGCGAGGGTCGCGGCGGCCGAATCGAGGTCGCCGTTCTCCAGATGCAGGTCGAAGAGGAGCATCCCCGCTCCGTGATCGCCGGAATCATGGCGGTACGCGAGAGCGAGCTCGCGGCGGGCCCGCGCCGGATCGGTCCGCATCACCAGCTGGGCGATCGCGCGACGGCCGAATCCGCTGCCGGGATCGACCTGCACCAGCCGCTCCGCGACCGACAGCGCTCGCTCGGCGTCGCCGCTCTTCTCATACCATTCGACCAGACAGCAGAGGCCCCAGCGGTAGTCGCGCTCGGTTTCGACGAGCGCCTCCATGCTCCGGATGGCCTCGGTGAGCTCGCCCTTCTGCGCGGCGATGCAGATGGCGCGCCCGCGCAGAGGGACTGGCACGGCGTCCCCGAACACCGCGGGCCGGCACGCCGCCAACGCCTCGTCCGTCCGCCCCGCCCGCGCGAGCAGCTCCGCGCGCAAGTCGTGCACGGGGATCGAGCGCGGAGATGCCTCGCCCGCGCGCGCCAGCGCTTGGAGCCGGTCGTCGAGCGCGCTGTCGGGAAGCGCCTGCGCCAGCGCCATCCAGGAGTTCGCGTCGTGCGGCCGCTGCGCCACGATCTCGCGCGCGAGCTTCAGGGCGCGATCGGCGCTCCACCCGACCAGCCGCAGCCATCGGGCGCCGTGCTGCGCCTCGAGCCGCAGCGAGCGCTCGAGGCGCGCGATCGCGCCATTCCGGTCGCCAAGCCGCTCGAGCGTTTCAGCGAGAGCGCCGTGCAAGCCTGCGTCCAGGGGGGATGCGGCGATGGCGCGCTCGAGCACTTCCTGGACCTTGGCCAGCTCTCCGGTGCGCTCGTGCGCAGCCGCGAGTAGCCGCACCACGTCCGTCCAGCGGGGATTCAGCGCGAGCGCGGTTTCGAGGGCTTTCTTCTCCTTGTCCGTCTCGCCGTTCTCGGCCCGGACCTGCGCCACTTCGCGCCAGGTGCCCGGGACCAGCGGGAACCGTTCGGCGAGGCGCTGCGCGAGCTCGACCGCCTCGCTCAGCCGCCGCATGCGCACGAGCTGGCGCAAGAGGGCGATCCAGGCCTGCCAGAGATCCGGGCGCGCCTCGAACGCTTCGCGGAGCTGCGCGAGCAGCGCGGCCGGATCGAGCACCCCATCGGCGGCGTGGCGGTACGCGAGGATCCCCTCGCCGACGAGCGCCTGGCGCCGGATCTCCTCCCAGACGAAGCCCAGTTCAGCGGTCCGCTGCGAGGCTCCGCTGCACGACCGGAGCAGCGCCTCGATCGCCCAAGGCTGGTCGACCGTCACGCGGAGACTCGCGCGGAACGCGCTGCGCGCCTCGTCGAGCCGTCCCGTCTCCTCGAGAAGGGTGCCGCGCACGTTCCAGGTGGATTCGGCGCGCGGGTCGATTCGCGTCGCCGCATCGAGCTCCGCGAACGCCTCGGCCGTCCGGCCGAGACGTTGCAGGAGCAGCGCGCGCTCCTTTCGTGTCCAGGCGTCTTCCGGATGGTGCTCGCAGATGCGACCGGCCAGCTCGACCGCTCTTTGCGGATCTTGCTGTCGCAGCGACGCGAGGCGCAGCCGCTGGAGCTCTTGGTGATACGGGAAGCGCTCGCCGGCGGCGTCGAGGTGCGCGACCGCGGCGCCCGGTCCTTCCGTCGCCGCGAGGAGGTTGGCGATCGCCGTGTGAGCATCGATCGCGAGGGGCTCCTCCTCGAGTACGGAGCGCCAGCTGTCCATCGCGCTGCCGGGCGCGCCCGCGTACCCCTCGATCTCCGCCTCCTGCCGGAGCCACGAGGTTCGCTTCGTCTTGCCCTTTGCGGCTGCGAGCTGGGCGCGCGCTGCGTCGAACCGGCCGACGCGCGCGTGGGCCTCGGCGGCGAAGAGCCGCAGCTCGCCATCGTCGGGGCGGAGGTCGAGCGCCTCGTCGAGCGCGGCAAACGCCTCGTGTTTGCGTTCGACCGACGCGAGCGCCGCGAACAGCGTTCGAGCGGGCCATCCGGCGAGCGACCCGAATCTGCGGAAGCGTTCGCGAAGGAAGAGGAGAGCCTCTGCCGTTCTCCCCAGGTGGTTGCAGGCGACGAAGTATGCGTGCGCGCGGTTCTCGTCCCTTTCGTCGAGACACGCAGCCGCTCGGAAAAGCTCGACCGCTTCGCCGCGGCGAAGCTGGTTCCACCGCAGCTCGGCGAGCGCGAACACGGCCCTGCCGAGCGTCCGGTTCATGCGAATCGCCCGTTGGAGGACCATCTCCGCTCGTTCGTGCCGCTGCGCATCGCGCAACAGCTCCTCGGCGAGCGCGCACCCCAGGAGGGGTTCGCGATGTCCGGCGGAGCGCTCGAGCAGCTCGAGCGCCTCCTTCCGCCTCCCGAGGCGCTGCAGAGCGTCGATCTTCGACAAGAGCAGATTTGTGTTCTCGGGATACCGGGCGAGGAGCGCATCGGCGCAAGCGAGGAGCTCGAGCGCGTTTCCGTCGTACCCGGCAAGCGCCCGCCGGCCCTGCAACGCGAGCCGGTGCCCGGGCGCCGCGTCTTCCAGCGCGCGCAGCGCGGCCGTGGCGGCGGGTCGATCGTGCGCGACCAGGGCGCGATCGAGGCGGTGGAGCACGTCGTGCAGCTCCGCATCCTCGAGGACGACGCCATCGAGGCGGGCGCGTTCGCCGGGCGGCACGAGCGCCATCCCGCGGGGACCGTAGGCGGCCTGATCGCGCAACATGCCCTCGGCGTCGATCTCGACGTGGTTGCGCACCGTCGGGTCTCGCACGAGCAGCGTTCCGCGCCGGGCGTCGTATCCGATCAGCGCCTGCAGATGGCCGCGGCCAGGGAAGAAAATGGTAAGCGTCGAGGGGACGCCGCGATCCACCAGCGCCATCGCCGATGCGAAGGTGACGCGGAACTCGCGCACCTCGAAAGAGCGTTCCTCGGCCCACCGGCGCTCGCTGTGCGACGGCGTCCCGTCGTAGCAGATTGCCTCGGCAATCTCGAGCTGCTCGGCGGGAACGGCCCAGTGCGCGCTGATCGCGGCGAGCGTGGCCGGCGCGCACGTCAGGTGGTGCTGGCGCACGAACTTCACGGGCAAGAGCACGCGCGCGCCCTCGCGCGACTTTTTCAGCCTGTCCGCCACGCGGAGATGGAACGGGCTCTGCGAGATCTCCGCGCGCTCGATCGCCTCGTCGAGGTCGCCGCACTCGTAGGCAGCGTCGGAAAGACGGGCATTGACCCAGCGGAAGGTTTCCAACTCCATCTCGGGGAGCAGATCGACGATCCGCGAGCAGCTTCGCCGCGCGGCGGCGTGCTCGCCCATTGCCGTCTCGAGCGCGGCAAGCTGGATTACGAGCGGCGCGAGCTCGCACCGCGAAGCCGCGGCGCGCAACAGCTCCAGGGCCTCGCCGTCGCCGCCGGTGAGCTGCAGGACGTGGGCGAGGCATTGCACCCCGGGCCAGTACCAGGGCCGGAGCGAGAGCGCCCGGCGGGCGGCAGCGGCTGCGTCTGGATAACGATCCTCCGCCGCGAGGACGGTCGCTCGTTCCACCTGGACCCAGGCATCGTCCACGGACGCGCGCTCCGCGGCGGACAGCTCGCGCTCGGCCCCGTCGAAGTCGCGCAATTGCGCGAATGCCCGCGCGCGCAGAGCGCTGCGATACGCGCGGTGCATCGCGGTCGCGGTCTCGTGCACTTCGGCGCGATCGTCGAACCGCAAGAAGGGCAGCGGACCTCGCCGCTCGAGGATCGTCCACGCGGCGAAGTAGACGGCAGCGGGATCGGTCCGATCCGCGCGATAGGCGGTCAGGAATGCCCTCCGCGCGGCGCGCGGGGCGCCGGTCGCCTCGAGCAGACGTCCGGCGAGGAGCCGCGCTTCGGTGCCGCGCCAGGACGGCAGCGGACCGAACAGCTCCCGGCCGCGAGCCCAGGCGCTGAAGCTCAGCCCAGCCTCGTGCAAGGCAGCGACATGGGCCAGCGCACCGGCATCGCCGGTGCCGGGAATGGAAGCGACGGCTTCGGCCAAGGACCCGGAGGATAGGCCATTCAACCCGCGCTTTCGAGGGGCGAGTATCTGGTAACTGGGGCTTGCAGGAAGGAATCGCGAGTGGCTTCTTCGAGCAGGAACCAGATCGACCGGTACGGCTTTCCGGTTGCCCGTACCATTCCCATCTCGCAGGTGCGGCTCGAGGAATAGTAACCGTCGTGTTCGCCAGGCCGGACCTCGGCAGCTTCCCTCGCGGTCGCGGACGCGGTGAGCTCGGGCACGAGGAAGCCGCGGTCGCCGGCGAATCCGCAACAGCCGGCGTCGCGGGGCACGAAGACCCGCTCGCTGCACGCCTTCGCTACCTCTGCCAGCTCGCCGGCGAGTCCCATCTTGATGACCGAGCACACCGGGTGGAGCGCGACCGACGCCGCCTTGCGATGCACGCGCAACGTCGGCAAGAGGTCGTGGGCGAGGGCAATCGAGTCGATGATCCGCAGCCCGTCGAACCTTTCCTGGTTGTCGAGGCCGAGCACCTCGCGCGAGTGGAGGAGCCCGTAAGTGCAGGGGCTCGTGTCGACGACGACGGGCAGCCGCCCGCCGTCCGACCACTTCCACATGCGCGCGATGGCCTGATTCGCGGCCAGGGCGTGCGCATCGGCGTATCCCTTCGACGAGAAGGGCACGCCGCAGCACGTGCCAGAGGCGTCGGGCGGGATGTGAACGGGAAAACCGGCGCGCTCCGCGACGCTGACGAGCGCGGCTTGCAGGGATCCGTCCCCGGGTTCGCCAGGCAACGCGCCCATCGTGCGCGAAATGCACGAGGGAAAGTAGACGGCCCGCGCGGAGGCGGACTCCGTCCTCGGCAAGCGTTCCACCCGCGCCGGCGTTCCCTCCCGGAAGATTCGCAGCGGCAGACCGATCTTCCGCAAGACCTGGCCTGCTCTCAGCGCGCCGCCGACGAGGGCTTCCACAGCCGCGAAATTCGTCGCCGCGCTGCACGCGAGCGCGTGCGCGGGGCCGGAGTGTCGAGCGCGCCGCAGCCGCTTCGTCAGCATCCCGGTATCGATGCCCACCGGGCACGCGGTCGCGCACAGGCCGTCGACGGCGCAGGTGTCGAGCGCGAGATAGGGCCAGTCCGCCTCCAGCTCGTCGAGGGTCGCCCCGGCCGATTCGCCGCCGGCGGAGAGCCGCGAAATCTCCCGCCGCATGACGATGCGCTGCCTTGGCGTCAGGGTCAGCTCGCGGCTCGGGCAGCGCGGCTCGCAGAAGCCGCACTCGATGCAGGCGTCCACCTCTTCTTCGACGGTCGGCATCGGCTTGAGGTCGTCGAGGTGCGAGCGCGCGCTGGCCGGCAGGATGACGCCGGGATTGAGCAGGCCGCGGGGATCGGCCAGCCGCTTGAGCCATTGCATGACCGAGAGCGCCTCCCTCCCCCACTCCGCCTCGACGAAGGGCGCCATGTTCCGGCCGGTCCCGTGCTCGGCCTTGAGCGCGCCGCCATGCCGCCGCACCACCAGATCCACCAGGTCGTCGATGAAGCGCTCGTACCGGCCGACGGAAGCTTTGTCGTTGAACGACTGGGTGATGACGAAATGGAGGTTGCCGTCCTTGGCGTGTCCGAAGACGATCGCCTCGGAGTAGCCGTGCCTTCTGAAGAGCACGGTCAGATCGTCGGCGGCGTCCGCCAGCCGTTCGAGGGGAAATGCGACGTCCTCGATGATCACCGTGGTGCCGCTCTTGCGCACCGCGCCCACCGAGGGGAAAAGGCCCTGCCGCACGAGCCACAGCTTTGCCTGCTCGGAGGAATCGCGAGTGAAGCGCGCGGGTTCGAGCAGCGAGAGCCGCGCGCAGGCGGCGTGTCCGGCGCGTTCGAGGTCCGCAGGGTCGGCGCCCTGCTCCGCCTGGAATTCCGCGAGTAGCGCGGCGGCGCGCGGGCCGAGCCCCTTGAACGAGGCGGGCATGCCCGGCTTGTCCTGTACCGATCGCAAGGAGGCCCGATCCATCAGCTCCAGCGCCTTCGCGCCCGCATCGCGCAAGGGCGCGATCGCGTCGCAGGCGGCATGGACGTCGGGAAAGAGGAGCAGGCCGGTCAGCTTCACCGGCAAGTCGGGCACCGTCGCGAGTACCGCCTCGGAGATGAACGCCAGCGTCCCCTCGCCGCCGATGAGCAGGTGGGCGAAGACGTCGACTGGGCGCTCGAAGTCCAGGAATGCGTTGAGCGAGTAGCCGGTGGTGTTCTTCATCCGGTACTTGGAACGGATGCGCGCGGACAAGGCGGCGTCGCCCACAAGGCGCCGTTTCAGCTCGAGCAGGCCTTCATGCAGGGCCGGCTCCCTCGCGCGAAGCTCGTCGTCCGCGCGCGGGTCTTCCGTATCGATGCGCGTCCCCGAGGGGAGGACGAAGGTGAGCGACCGCAGCGTGTGATACGCGTTCTGCTCCACGCCGCAGCACATGCCGCTGGCGTTGTTGGAGAGGATGCCGCCAATCCTGCAGGTGTGGATCGAGGCGGGGTCCGGCCCCATCTTTGTGCCGAACGGCCGGAGCGCGAGGTTGACGTGACCGCCGATCGCCCCGGGTCCGACGCG
>Ga0209474_10000915_pt1 | contig 30036 bp, 30 predicted proteins | sample GraSoiAngelo_145_FD_185902 | JGI IMG/M metagenome (GOLD analysis project Ga0209474, IMG submission 185902) | Grasslands soil microbial communities from the Angelo Coastal Reserve, California, USA - 14_1009_05_20cm (SPAdes) (version 2) | ecosystem: Environmental > Terrestrial > Soil > Grasslands...
GCTGATCTCGGAGGTCTTCTCCAAGCCTGCCGGCGAGCGAGACGCGCAGCGGATCGCACGCGCCCGCGCCGGCATCGCGCAGCACTACGACGGTCTCGAGCGACGGCTCGACGAGCGGCCCTACCTGTGCGGGGATTTCAGCGTCGCCGACATCGGCTACTTCCTCACGATCACGTTCGCGGCGAGCCTCGGCGCGCCGCTGGCCGACGCCCACCCGCGTCTGCGCGCCTGGTACGAGCGCGTGCTGGCCCGGCCGAGCGTGGCGAAGGAGGTCGCGGGCCTCGGCGCGGCGATGCAAGCGCTCGCGGCGTGAAGGGAGGCTACGGCTCGAGGGACCGCCACGCGACGATCTCCGGCTCCACCCCCGCCGGCGCCGAGAGCGTGGTCTCGACGGTGCGACGGAGCGCCCCGACGCCACCCACGGCCCGCACCGTGTAGTGCTGGCCGCGCGGCACGAGCGCGAGGCGGACGGCGTAAGGCGCGTCGGGGAGCAGCGCCGCGACGTCCTCGGCCACAATTGCGCCGCGCCTTCGCGCGGCGAGCAGCCGGTCGACCCCCGCCGCATCCTGCACCACCGCGAGCAGCACCTCGCGCGAGGCGGTGTTGGGATTGACCGCATGCTCGCCGGCGACGGTCACGAAAGGCCTGAGGCGCGTCAGCACCGCGGCGTCGATCCCGCGTACGAGCGCGAGCTCGCCCACGCTCGCGAAGGGCGCGTTCCGCGGCACGAGCGGCGGCGTCTGCGCGAGGTACCACTCCCGCTCCGCGCCGCGCGGGCGCGGCGCATCGTCGGCGTCGGCCCAGTCGGCGAGCGTGTCGGCCAGGCCGGGATCGAGGCCGAGGAGTACCAGCAGCCGCGGCACCGCGTCCGCCAGCTCGGGCGCGTCGAGGTCGAGGCGGCGTGCTTCGTCCTCGACGTGCACCTCGACCCAGCCGGGGCCGAGCGGCTGGCGGCCCACGTCCACCGCCCACGGCGCGCCGAGCGTGTCGGGCCCCCCGGCGGCGTCCGTCTCGGCGAGCACGACGGCGGCGACGGCCACGCCGGAGCGCGCGAGCGCCTGGGCCTGGAGGGCGGCGAGCGACTTCTCGCCGAGCCGCGCGTCGAGCGCGCTCGTCTCCGCCAGGCCGAGCGCCAGCACGCTCATCAGCGCGAGCGCCGTGACCGCGGCCACCAGCACCACGCCGCGCTCAGGGTCTGTGAACGAATCCCCTCCCGTCGCCGGGGATTCGTTCACAAACCCTCCACTGGCGGCACACGGATCATCTCCACCAGCTCGCAGGCGGTCCCGCCCGCCTCCGGGTAGACGCGCACGCGTACCTCGCGCAGCGCCGGATGCAGCGTGCGCCGCACCTCGCGCTCGAAGTGGAGGCCGCCGGGCCGCACGCCTTCGCTCCGCCCCGGCTCCGGCGGCTTCACCTCCGCCTCGGCGAGGAGCGCCTGCGCGAGCAACATCGCGCGGGTCGTCTCCCGATCAGCGGTCACGGTGGCCACGCTGCGCACGAGCAGGCGCTGGAGCGCGCTCACGCCGACGGCGAGGATGACGAGCGCCACCAGGACCTCGAGGAGCGTGAAGCCGCGGCGCCGCATCACGGCGCTGCCTCGAAACGGGGCGCGTCGATCGTCCCGGTGACGGCGAGGCGGCGCACGTCCGTGCCCTCGGCGGACGCCGGCAGGTCGGCGATCAACCGCCGCAGGCCCGGCGACGTGTCCGGGCCCGGCGCGAGCGTCAGCTGAACGTCGAGCGCGCTCCGCCCGAGCGGGGTCGCGAGGCGCACCGACCCGGCGCCCTTCGCCTCGACGCCGGCGCCGTGCGCCGTGACGGCGTCGAGTGCGAGCCGCCGGCCGGCGAGCGTCCACCACACGGTCGCATCGATCGGCATCGCCTCGGCGCCGACGAGGAAGCGTGCCGCGCTCGGCCACGTCATGCGGCGCACCCCGAGCGTTCCCTCGCCCGCGGCGCCCTTCAGCGTGGCCGCGCCGCCGGTCGTGCCCTCGAGCCGCTCGCCGCCCACCTTGAGCGTCGGCATGCGCGCCAGGTCGAGGTCGTGCCACTCGAGGTCGGTCGCCTCGCGGCCGAGGAGCGCGGCGAACGTGCCGCCGTACGCGGCGCCCGTCGCGCGCCAGGGGCGTCCCGTCCGATCGTGGAGGAAACCCGGCAGTGACGGGTGCGCGAGCAGCCAGTCGGCGGCCGCGAGCCGGTAGCCCGCGGCGTCGCGCAGCGTGACCGGTGCGAGCCGCACGCCCCAGGGGCGGAGCGTCGCGTGGTCGAAGTCCAGCCGCGGGCCGCCGGGCGGGAGCGCGCGTGCCAGCGCCCAGCGCACCAGCGCGTCGGTCGGGAAGGTGAGCGCGACGACGCCCGCGAAGATCGCGCCCGCGACCAGGATGCGGCCGAGTCTCACGGCGCGGCGTGCAGCTCGGCCACCTCGACGGTCGCGTCGAAGTGCGCGGGATCGTCCGGCCGCTTGCGCAGCTCGAGGCGCGCGACGTGGAGCGGCGGGTCGGCCGTCTCGAGCCGGTGGAGGAGGCGCACCGTGTCGGCGAGGGAGGCGCCGCGCACGGCGAGCGCGACGCGCTCCTCGGCGAGCCCATCCTCCACCGGGCCGGCCGTGGGCGTCATGCTCGCGATGCGCTCGCGTCCGACGGCGTCGGTGGCCGCCGCCTCCAGGCGCGCGAGCAGCGCGGGCGGATCGGCCGCCTCGCCGGCGGCCGGCGCGCCGCCACGGCGGAGCGCGGCGGCGGCACGCCGCACGGCGGCCAGCTCGCGCTCGTGGCCGGCGACACGCGCGCCGAGCGTCGCGAGGTCGTCGCGCACGGCGAGCACGCCGCTCGCGACCAGGCCGAGGCCGGCCGCGGCGGCCGCCGCGGCGACCAGCGTCCGCTCGCGTGCGGAGAGGGTGGCGAGCCAGGCGGCGAGGCGCCTCACGAGCTCGCTCCCAGGGCCGGCTTCCGCGCCGCGCGCAGCCGGAACTCGACCCCGCGGCCGTCGACCGTGGTCCGGGTCTCGCCGGCGGTGACGTCGGCCAGGAGCGGCGAGGCGGAGAGCGCGCGGCGGAGCGCATCGACCGCGTCGAAGCTCTCCGCGCGGCCGTGGAGGAGGACGCTGTCGCGCTCGACGGCGAGCTCGTCCAGGTCGAGGCGCAGCGCGGGCGGCACGCGCGCCGAGAGCTCGCGCAGCACCTCCAGGGGGCCCGTCTCGCCCCCGAGCCGCGCCGCGCGCCGCGTGGCGGCCGCGGCCGCCGCCTCGAGCTGCGCCCGCGGCGCGACCAGGCGCGCGCCGGGGAGCGCAGCGGCCGCCTCGGCCGCGAGCGCGCGGACGAGCGCCGCGTCGCGGCGCGCCAGGCGGTGGTGCGCGAGGCCGACGTCGAGCGCACCGAGGGTGAGCGCGAGGCCGGCGAGCGCGGCCGCCCGCCGGAGAGAGCCGTGGCCCGCCGGCTCCGTCCCGCCGAGCGCCAGGCCTTCGCGCGTGGCGCGTCCCGCGCCGGCGACCAGGCCGGCGGCGACCGCGCACGCGGCGATCTCGTCCGTGCCGCACCCGAGGACGTGAGGCGCAACCTCCGCGAGGGGCACGACGCGCGCCCCGGTGGCGGCGGCGAGCGCACGCGCGAGCACCTGGCCGGCATCCGCGCCGGCGACCACGACGGTCGCCGGCGCGCCGCCGAGCGCCGCGAGCGACCAGCGCACCTCGCTCGCCAGCGCGGCCGGCTCCCGTGCGGAGGCGCCGAGCGGACGCAGCCCGGCGAGCCGCCCGCCGCGCCGGAGGGCGAGCGCGCTCTCGCCGCCGTCGGCGACGACGAGCGCCTGGTCGTCGCGGGTCGCGGGCAGGAGGTTCCAGGCCGGGAGCGGCGCCAGGTCGACGCGCGCCGGCGCGAGCCCGGCGCCGGCGAGCAGCGCCCCGTGCGCCTCCAGCTCGTCGCGTCTCACGGCGGCGGCGAGCACGGCGCTCCCGCCGGGCGTGGGCCCGAGCGGCTCGCACGCGACGGCGAGGCCCGCCGGGTCGAGCGGGAGCTGCCCCAGCAGCTCGAGCGGCGCGGTGCGCGCGAGACGCCCGCGGTCGCGGAAGGGGAGGGTGAGGAAGCGGTGGGTCGCGGAGGCGGCGGGGAGCGCCGTGAGCACGACGTCGGCACGGGTTTGCGCGAGCTCCCCGAGCACCTCCGGGAGCGCCGCCGGGCTCGCGAGCGGCCGGCGCTCGAGCGCGGTCAGGCGCAGCGCGCCGAAGCTGCGCTCGCCGCGTGCCACGCGCACCTCGCGCGCGGCGATCTCGAGCCCGAGGAGCCGCGTCACGACGCGCTCCCCAGCGGCAGCGTGACCGCCGTGGCGAGCTCCAGGGCGCCCCCCGCGCCGTCGTCCACGCCGAGCGTCAGCTCGACCGCGCGCGGCAGCGCGGGCGCCGTCCACGCGGCCTTCCACTCGCGCCCGTCGAAGCAGCGCACGCGGAACGTGCGCACGCCGGCCAGGGCGGGCGTCCCCGCCGGCTCGCGCGCGTCGGGCGGCGCGAAGCGCCCGCCCTCGCGCCGCACCAGCACGCCCGGCCCGGGCGCGGCGGTCTCGACGCGGTAGGCAAGCAGGTGCACGTCGTCGCCCGCTGCGCTCGCGAGCCGCAGCTCCGACCACGGCGGCTTCCCGTCGGCCGGCGCGACCACGATGAAGCGCTCCGGCGCGCCAGGGACCCCCGGCACGAGCGCCCCCTCGACCTCCCCCGCCATGCGAAGGAGCAGCGTCCGCGCCTTCGTCACGCGCTCCGCGCTCCGCGCCGCCCGCTCCCGCACCCCCGCCGCCCGCACCACCGCCCCAGAGAGCGCCACCAAGAGGAGCGCACTGATCGCTAGCGCGACCAAGGCTTCAAGGAGCGTGAAGCCACTGCGCCCAGCAGGACCGTTGGAGATCCGCGTGTCCCGGCGCGGGCGCGGGGTGCCCCCAGCGGCGCCTCTCGCGCCGCACGCCCGCACGGTCGTGGATGGAGGAACGTCGGCGCGAGCGAAGCCGCAGGGGGTACCCCGCGCCCGCGCCGCGCACCGCGAAAACTCAGAAATCCCTGCTGTCGAGGTCCGCAAACGTTCCTTCCCCGCCTTCGACGCCGTCCGCGCCGAGCGACTTCAGCGTGTAGCGGCTGCCGTCGGCCAGGTAGACGTAGACGTGCCCCCAGGGGTCGAGCGGCACGCGCTCCAGGTAGCCGTTCGGGTTCCAGGCGCGCGGCACGGGCGGCCGGTCGGGCCTGTGGACCAGCGCCTCGAGCCCCTGCTCGGTGGTCGGGTAGCCGCCGCTGTCGAGACGGTAGAGGTTGAGCGCCTGCTCGATGCCCTTCATGTCGGCGATCGCCTTGGTGCGGCGCGCGTCGTCGGTGCGGCCGACGATCCGCGGCGCGACCAGCGTGGCGAGGAGCCCCAGGATGAACATCACGACCATCACCTCGAGCAGCGTGAAGCCGTGTCTCATCGGACGAGCCCGTTCAGGTCGAGGAGCGGCAGCAGCACCGCGGCCACCAGCGCGAGGACGACGCCGCCCATGACGAGCACGAGGAGCGGCTCGACCAGCGCCGTCGCGGCGGAGACGGCGGTCTCCACCTCGCGCTCGTAGGCCGCCGCCGCCCGCTCGAGCATCGGGCCGAGCGAGCCCGCGCGCTCGCCGACGGCGGCGAGGTGGAGGACGAGCGGCGGGAACACGCCCGTCGCGGCGAGCGCCGGCGCGAGCGGCTCGCCCCGGCGCACCGCCTCGCGCGCGCCCGCGACCGCGTCGGCGAGGCGGCGGTTCCCCGTCGCGGCGCCCGCGATGCCGAGCGCGGCGTCGAGCGGGAGCCCGCCGGCAAGCAGGGTGCCGAGGGTGCGTGCGAAGCGCGCGACAGCCGCCTTCAGCACGATCGGTCCCGCGAGCGGCGCGCCGAGGAGCGCCGCGTCGCAGCGGGCGCGCCCGGCGGGGGTGGCGGCCCACCGCGCGAGCGCCCACGCCGCGCCCGCGCCGGCCGCGAGGACGAGCCACCACGTCCGCCCGACGCCGGCGGTCGCGCCGATCAGGAGGCGCGTCGCGAGCGGGAGGCGCGTGCCCGTCTCCGCGAAGAGCTGCGTCAGCTGCGGCACCACCCAGGCGAGCAGGAAGGCCAGCACCGCGACGGTCGCGGCGGCCATGACGGCGGGGTAGGTGAGGCCGGCGCGCAGGCGCGCGCGAAGCGCGGCCGAGGCCTCGGCGTGGTCGGCCAGGCGGGCGAGCACGGTCGCGAGGGCGCCGCTCGCCTCGCCGGCGCGCACCAGGTCGCGGAAGAGGGGCGGGAAGACGCGCGGGCTGGCGGCGAGCGCGTCGGCGAGCGGCTCGCCCTCGCGCAGCCGCGCCTCGGCCACGGTGAGCCCGCGCACGAGCGTCGGATGCTCGCTCTGCTCGGCCACGGCGGCGAGCGCCTCCGCGACCGGGACCCCCGCCCCGACCAGCGTCGCGAGCTGGCGGGTCGCGGCGGCGAGCTCCTCGGCGCCGAGGCGGCTTCCCGCCCACCCCGCGCCCGCCGCCTGCTCGCGCAGGTCGGTCGGGTAGACGCCGCGGGCGCGGAGCTCCTGCCAGGCGGCGCGCGCGCTCTCGGCGCCGATGACGCCGCCGCGGGCGCGCCCGCCGCCCGTCAGCGCGCGGTACGCGAAGACCGGCATATCAGCCCTCGTCCTGCGTCACGCGCAGGACCTCGGCGACCGTGGTCAGGCCCGCACGTGCCTTCGCGCAGCCGTCGTCGCGCAGCGTCGCCATGCCGGCCGCGGTCGCGTGGCGGCGGACCTGAGCGGCGTCGGCACGCGCCATGACGAGCGTGCGCACGGGGTCGTCGACGACCAGCAGCTCGTGGATGGCGGTGCGGCCGCGGTAGCCCGTGCCGCGGCAGGCAACGCAGCCGGGGCCGGCGTGGCGCAGCACTTCGGGCGCGGCGTCGCCCAGCGCGCGCCCCGCGCGCCCCTCGTCGTCCGCCGGCCGTCCCGCGACGGCGCAGCCGTCGCACACGCGGCGGAGGAGCCGCTGCGCCAGCACCGACGACGCGATGAGGAACGGCTCGACGCCCATGTCGACGAGGCGCGTCATGGCGCCGGGCGCATCATTGGTATGCAGCGTGGAGAAGACCAGGTGCCCGGTGAGGGCCGCCTGCATGGCGATCTCGGCCGTCTCGCGGTCGCGGATCTCGCCGACCAGGATCACGTCGGGGTCCTGGCGCAGCACGGCGCGCAGCCCGGCCGCGAAGGTGAGGCCGATTCGGCTGCTGGCCTGGATCTGCCCGATCCCGCGCAGCTGGTACTCGATCGGGTCCTCGATGGTCATGATGTTGCGCTCGCCGGTGGCGAGCCGGCGGAGCGCGGCGTAGAGGGTCGTCGTCTTGCCGCTCCCGGTCGGGCCCGTCACCAGGATGATGCCGTGGCTCTGGCCGAGCAGGCGCTCGAGCGCACGGGCGGTCGGCGGTTCGAGCCCCAGGTCGGTGAGCTCCAGGAGCGCGCTCGCGCGGTCGAGCAGGCGGAGCGCCACGCGCTCGCCGAAGGCGGTCGGCACGATCGACACGCGCACGTCGATGTCGCGCCCGGCGACGCGCACCCGGATGCGCCCGTCCTGCGGCAGCCGCCGCTCCGCGATGTCGAGCCCGGCCATGATCTTGACGCGCGAGGCGATGGCCGCGGCCAGGCGTCCCGGCGGGGCCAGCACCTCGTGCAGGAGGCCGTCCAGGCGGAAGCGCACCGCGAGGCCGCGCTCCCAGGGCTCGATGTGGATGTCGCTCGCGCCGTCCTTGACGGCCTGGGCGAGGAGCGCGTTCACCAGCCGGATGACCGGCGTGTCGTCGCCCGCCTCGAGGAGGTCCGGCGGCTCGTCGAGCTCGCTCGCGACCAGATCCAGGCGCTCGCCCTCGATCGCGTCCATGGTGTCGGCGGCCGAGCGCGCGGTGGCGTCGTAGGCACGCGTGATCGCGTCGCGCAGCGCCGGCGCGGGAACGACGAGCGGCCGCAGCGGGGCGCGGTAGAGGAGGCGGAGGTCGTCGAGCGCCGCGAGCGCGGCCGGGTCGGCGAGCGCGACGGCGAGCCCGGCCCCGTCGCGCGCGAGCGGGAGCACGAGGTGCCGCCTGGCGAACGGCATGGGGAGGACCGCGGTCAGCTCGCGCGCGGGGAGCGCGGGCGGCGCGGGCGCGAAGGGGAGCCCGGCCGCCTCCGCCAGTGCGCGGGCGAAGGTCGCGGCGTCGGTCGCGCCGAGCTCGGCGAGCGCCTCGCCGAGCGTGCGGCCCTCGCGCCGGCGCGCGGCGGCGCGCGCGACCACGTCGCCGGGGATGCCGAGCGCGGCGGCCGCCTCGCGGTCGAGCTCCATCGCCGTCTACTTGGGCGCCTGCCAGGACGGCCCCGTGAGCGGGGGCCGGTCGCGCAGCGCGCGCGGCAGCGCGCCGCGCATGCGCTCCCGCTCGCGCTCGGAGTTGTGCGCCATCTGCTCGTCGGTGGCGATGATGTGCGGCGTCAGGAAGACGAGCAGGTTGGTCTTCGTGCGCCGGTCGTTGTCGCTGCGGAAGAGGTGGCCGAGGACCGGGATGCGCCCGAAGAACGGAACCGACTGCGCGCGGGCGCGGATCGTGTCGGCGAGGAGTCCTCCGATCACGACCGTCTGCCCGTCGCGCGCCGCCACGGCGGTGCTCGCGGAGCGGATGGTCGTGGTTGGGCCGACGAGCGTCGGGTCGCCGACGCTGGCGGTGGCGGTGGGGTCGATGTCGGAGACCTCCTCGAAGAGGGCGAGGCGCACGAAGTCGTCGGCGGTGATCTGCGGCGTCATGCGGAGCGTGATGCCGACGTCGTGGCGCTCGACGGTGGTGAACAGGTTGGCGAGGTTGGAGGCGCTGGTGGCCCGGCTGGCGACGAAGGGGACGTTCCGGCCGACCACGATCTCGGCCTCCTCGTTGTCGGTGGTGATGATGTTGGGGGCGGAGAGGACGTTCACGTCGGAGTCGGTCTGGAGGGCGGTCAGGAGGACGGTGTGCGCCGGCACCTCCTGGCCGCTCGGCAGCCTGACCTTCTGGTTCGCGGCCGCGGCGAGGACGAGGCCCGGGAGCGAGGTCGGGTCGGCGAGCGCGCCCGCGAGCGTGCCGAGGTTCACCTGCGCGAGGCCCTTGTGGCCGTCGAGCGTCGTGCCGCCCTGGAACTCGATGCCGAGCGCGCGCGTCTTCTCGAGCGTGGCCTCCAGGATGATCGCCTCGACGAACACCTGCCGCCGGCGCACGTCGAGCTGCTCGATCACGGCGCGGAGCGTCTCCCAGTCCTCGGGCGTGGCGCTCACGATGAGCGCGTTGGTGGCGGGGTCGGCCGTGAGCCGCACGGGCGCGGCGAGCGGGATCGCGGCGGGCGTGCCGGCGGCCGCGGGCTCGGCCACGGCGCTGACCGGCGTGGGCGGAGGCGCCTGCCCCATGCCGCCGTCGTAGCCGAAGGGGGGGATCTCCGCGCGGCGCGCGGAGCTCCGCGCGAGCGAGCTGCCGTGCGGCTCGGGCGGCGGGGGCGGGCCCACCGCCTGCCCGATCAGCTGTGCCAGCACGCGCACCAGGCCGTCCGCCGCCGCGTACTTGAGATGGTAGACGTTGACGCGCGTGCTCCCCGGCGGGACGGCCTGGTCGAGGCGTGCCGCGACGGCGCGCGCCCGCCGCACCTCGTCGGGCGGGCCGGAGAGCACGAGGGCGTTCGTGCGCGCGTCGGCGGTGACGCGGAGCACCTGGCCCCCGACCGAGTCGCGCAGGCGCCGCGCGGTGTCCTCGGCGGGCGCGAAGCGCAGCGCCACGACCTCGGTCGCGCGCTCGCTCGAGGGCACGTCGAGGTCGGCGAGGAGCGCGGCCAGACGGTCGACGTTGGCGCCCGCGTCGACCACGACCAGGCTGTTGGTGGGCGGATAGGCCGTCAGCAGGCCGTCCTTCGAGACCAGCGGCTGGAGCACGGGCACGAGCCCGCTCGCCTCCGCGTGGCCGAGCGGCAGGATGCGGGTCACGACCTCGTCGCCGCGGCGGGCGCCGCTCGCCACCGCCTCGCGCGCGGGCACGATCTTCGTGAACGCGCCGCTCGGCACCGTGGTGAAGCCCTTCACCTGCAGGACGGACTGGAAAACGAGGTAGGCCTCGTCGGGCGTGATCCGGGTCGGCGAGATGATGGTCACCTTGCCGCGCACGCGGTCGTCGACGATGAAGTTGCGGCCGGTCACCTCGCTCACGAACCTGGCGAGGACGGGCAGCTCGACGTCCTGGAAGTTGAGCGCGACGGTGGCCTCCTCGGCGGCGGGGGCGGAGGCGGCGAGCGCGAGGGCGAGCGCGACGGTGGCCCAGATCCTCATCGGAGGTCGTAGACCAGGGTGCGCGGCGCGTCGCCGCGCACGATGTCGAGCGCGACCCGCGGCTCGGTGCGGAGCCGCTGGAGGAAGCCGAGGAGCGCCGTCGGGTCCGCGACCTGCGCGCCGTTCACGCGCTCGACGACGTCGCCGTTGCGCAGCCCGAGCTTCGCGAACAGGCTATCGTCGCGGATCTGGAAGAGGCGGAAGCCCGCGGGGCGGCCCTCGCGCACCTCGGCCACGGCGCGGAGCTGCGTCATGAGGCCGCTCACGTTGTCGACCGCGCCGGCGACCTCGCGCCGGTCCACGATGAAGGCGTTCTCGGCGGTGCGGCGGATGCGGTCGTCGGCGCGGGCGCCGGGCGCGTCGGGCGTCTCGGCGGAGGGTGGGGCCGCGGGCGGCGCGAGCTCGAGCACCTCCTCGCCGCCATCGCCCTCCAGCGTGACGCGGTCCCAGTCGATCGACGCGATGCGCGCCCCGCCCACCTGGTCGCCGACGCGGTAGAGCTCCTGGCGGTGCGTCGCGCTGTCCTCGATGACGGCGCGCGCCTCGCGGCCCTGGAGGCCGACGCCCCAGAGGCGAAGCCCCGCATGGCTTCTCGGCCCCTCGCCACCGCCCCGCGCCGGGTTGAAGAGGTCGCGCTCGGCGATCAGCGCGTAGTCGGCGAGGGAACCGGGCAGGTGCGGGGTGACCGCGGCGGCGGCTTCGGCAGGCGCTGGCGGCACGTCGTCGACGGCCGTGTCGAGACCGGTGGTGACCCCGACCCCGGCCAGGTACGCGACGAGCGCGAGGAGAGCGAGCTCGAGGACGAGCCGGTGACGCCGGACGAACCCCATGACGGGTCGGCGGGGTCATACGCCAGATGATCGCGAGGGTGCAATGGGCCGCGGCGATCGACTGCGGTCCGTGCGCGGCGTCCCCCCCGAGGCTTCAGCGCGCGACCGCCGCCGCGCTTCCCGCGTCGCTCGCCTTGTGCGCGCGCGACGCGCTGCTCCACCGGTGCGCCCGCCGCTCGATCTCCCGCCGCGGCAGGAGCGTCACGCGGTTGCGCTCGAACACGTCCGCGTACCGCTCGTAGTCGCCGAGGAGCGTCTTCACGGTCGTCCGGTACCCGCGCCGGATCACCTCGTGGCGCAGCGAGTACGTCATCAGCGGATAGTCGAACAGCCGGAGGTCGCGCTCGTAGGGCTCGAGGAGCACGAAGTCGGTCGCGGGGCTCGTGTAGGTGTGGCGCGCGAGCCCGTCGTGGAGGCGGCGGTGGATCGCGATGCGGAGCGCCTGGCCGGCGACCGCGAACGGCCCGCCGTCGGCGAGCGGCGGCTGGGTCTTCGGGTCGCGCAGGAGGGGCCGCATCGGGTTCACCACCACCACCAGGCCGGCGCCCCGCTCGACCGCGAGCCGGGCGTGCGCCGTCTTGGTGACCGACGCGTCGACGTAGTGGAGGCCGTCGATCGTGACCGGCTCGAAGAGAATCGGGACGGCGGCCGAGGCGGCCACCGCGCGCGAGATCGGCGTGCGCTCGTCGAGGCGCGCCCCGAAGACGCGGATCGCGCCCGTGTCGAGCGCGGTCGCCGGGACGAGGAGCCGCCGGCGCAGGCGGCGGAAGTCGTTGCTGCGGCCAGCTTGCGTGAGGACGTCCCGCACGTAGCGCTCGAGGCCGTCCAGCGAGAAGATGCCGCCTGGCAGAACGCGCAGCAGCGAGGCGACCGTGTCGAGCACGAGCGCCTCCTGCCAGTGCACCCAGAGGTCGCCCGCCATGCGAGGCAGCGCCGTCGCGAGCCGCGGCACCGTGCCCAGGTAGGAGCGCCACGGAAGCGTCATGAAGCGCGAGGCGGAGAGGCGAGGGAGCGTCCGCTGGTCCGCGTCGAGCGCCTCCCTGAGGCGATCGGCCGAGACGCGGTTGGCGAGCAGCGCGGCGATGAAGGCGCCCGCGCTGCTCCCGACGTAGAGGTCGAAGTCGCAGGTCGAGAAGCCCTCGCACACCGAGTCGAGAGCGAGCAGCGCCCCCACCTCGTAGAGGCCCCCCACGATGCCGCCGCCGGCGAGCACGAGGGCCCGCTGGCTCGGCCGCTGCCGCCCGGCACCCACGACGGTCCTCCGGGTATCTCGGCAGGGAGCGCCCCGCCCATGAGTGCCGGTGTGTGCTACAATGCGCTTGCCATGCGGCGCTCCTTCCTCGCGCTCGTCTGCCTCGCGGGGCTCTGCTCGGCCGCGGCGGCGGGCCCGGTCGAGGTGAAGGTGGACGGCGTCATGCTCGATCCCGACACCGGCTCGCCGGTCGTCCGCCTGGTCGAGAAGGCGAAGGCACACCGCGAGCTGCCCATCTGGATCGGGCCCTTCGAGGCGCAGGCGATCGCGCTCGAGATGCAGGGCGTGCCTCCGCCGCGCCCGCTGACCCACGACCTCATGAAGCAGCTGGTCGAGCGCCTGGGCGGCAGGCTCACGCGCGTGGTGATCGGCGAGCTGCACGACAACACCTACTTCGCCACGCTCCACCTCCAACGCGAGGGCGGGAAGGAGCTCACCGTCGATGCGCGCCCGAGCGATGCGATCGCGCTCGCGCTCCGCTTCCACGGGTCGATCCTGGTCGCCGAGGAGCTGTTCGCGCGCGCCGCGGCGGGGCGCGCCTCGCCCGCGGCGCACCTCTGGGGGCTCACGCTGCAGGACCTGACGCCCGAGATGGCCGCCTTCTTCCAGGCGCCCGAGGGGCGCGGCGTGTTGGTCTCGGACGTGGCCGCGGCGGCGCCCGCCCGCGGCATGGCACGCGGCGACGTCATCGTCGCGCTCGACGACGAACCGGTCGGGTCGGTCGACGAGCTCACCAGCCGCGCCGGCGCGCGCGCCGCGGCCGCGCCCGTCCGCCTCTCCGTCCGCCGCGCAGGTCAGCCGCTCCAGGTCCGCTTCCAGGCGCCCGAGTAGCCGCGGGGGATAGGTCCGCGAGCTTCGGCCAGGTACTGCGCTACTTCCGCATCGAACGCACCGCCCCGGGCCTGGAGCCGTCCGGGCGCCGCCTGCGGGTCGGCTCGTAAACGGCGGACGTCATCCGACGGCGCGGAGCTCCCCCAGCAGCGCCTCCCGTCGCGGGTGATCCGCGACGCAGCGCTCGATCACCTGCGTCCGGAACGCCACGTTGGCCCGCTGCCGCGGGCCGGCCTGGAAGCCGACGATCGTGTCGCGGGCGCGGTCGATCAGATCGCGACCCGGCAGGGGCTCGCCGCCCTCGCCCCCGAGACGCCGGCAGCGGAGCTCCGCGAGAGCGGTCGCGAGGTAGCCGACGTGCGGCGCCTCGTCCTGCTGGATGAAGCCGATCAGCGTGCGGACCTCGTCGTGCCGGCGAAAGAGCGCCGCGTCGCCCAAGGTCTCGCGGGCCCAGCGGAACGCCTCGGCCGCGAACACCTCGACCACGAGGACGCCGACCATACGCAGCACGAGGGCCTCCATGTCGCCCGGGATCTCGGGCAGGAGCCGCGGCGCCGCGGCGGGCGTCATGTTCGGGGCGAGGTCCGGCGGAATCGACGGCCGATCGAGCGCGATGTCGCGCGCCAGCTCCCACATCCGACGGTGCCCGGCCTCGTCGCGGGCATGGGCCTCGAAGAGCGCGCCCAGGTGCGCGAGCGCCGTGCCGTCGATCGGGTCGAGGACCCTCTCGCCGAGCGGCGGCAGCCTGACCAGGCGCAGCACCTCGCCGCCGAATCCTTCGATGATCGCGATGATGGTGAGGATGCGCACCAGCGGCACCGTCACGCCGTGGCGGACGAGGAGCTTCGTCTGCGCCACGCTCGGGAAGTGGGGCGGGACACGCGCCGTGATGGGATCGAGGACGGCGGCGAGCTCACCCGCGGGCAGGCGCGACTGCCAGGCCTCGATGGCCGGCGCACGCCAGAGCGTGCGCGGCGACACGTAGCGTCCGTCGATGAACCCGCCGTGGCACGGCACGCCGTCGAGCACGAGCGGACGCTCGTACCTGTGCTCGGCCAGGATCTCGTCGCGGCCGTAGTCGAGGCGCATGCTCGCAGTGTGCTCGCGGCGGCGAGCTGAGAGTAGGGGGGACCGCCGGATGCGGTCCGGCAGCCAGCACCGAACGCCCGGCTCGTTGACAACCCCCCGGCAGGGGCCTAGAAAGCCCCGTTTGGCGGAAGATCGGCGGACGCCGGACCCGGCTGCGGCGCACCAGCGCGAGCTCGACCAGCGGGTCGAGGACTTGGCGCGGCAGCTCGCGGACGTGGTCAACACGGCCGGGCTCGAATCCAGGCAGGACTTGCGCGAATACGCGATCGGCCTACTGAAGGAGGAGACGGAGCGCGACGACGCCCCCGCGGCGACGCCGGCCACCGAGACGCATGTCCCGCAGTTCAGCCCCCTCGCGTTCGCGATCCTCATCGGTCTCGTCTCCCTGCCGCTCGTGCTGCTCTTCCCGCCGCTCGGCCTCGGCCTCTTCGGGATGGCGGTGGTGATGGGGATATGGGGGCTGATCGACACCTTCTTTCACCGCGCACCCGCCAAGCCGCGCTAATGCAGCACCTGAGCGTTTCTGATTTTTCCCGCGCCGGCCGGCGGGGCATGCTCCGACGGGGGGAACCGGGGACCGATGGCTAAGGCCGAGGCCCAGCAGGAAGATCCGGCCGCGCTCGCCGCCCGGCGGGTGCTCGAGCAGCAGCGCGAGCGCGAGAAGCGCGCCCGCGAGCGGGCGGCGCTGGGCGGGCTCTGGTCGCGGCGCGACGTCTTCGGCCGCTTCGGCTGGAGCGTCTTCGGCGCCTTCTCCCTCGTCTCGCTCCTGGCCGCCGTGCGCTCCGCCTTCCCGCGCGTCCTCTTCCAGCCGCCGTCGACCTTCAAGGCCGGCTTCCCGAGCGACTACACGATCGGCGAGGTGAGCGAGAAGTTCAAGAAGGACCAGCGCGTCTGGATCATCCGCACCGAGGCGGGGCTCTACGCGCTGTTCGCCAAGTGCACGCACCTCGGCTGCACCCCGCGCTGGCTCACCGCCGAGAACAAGTTCAAGTGCCCCTGCCACGGGAGCGGCTTCTACAAGACCGGCATCAACTTCGAGGGCCCGGCGCCGCGCCCGCTCGAGCGCCTGCGCGTCACCAAGGCGGAGGACGGCCAGCTCCTGATCGACAAGGGCGTCAAGTATCTCTACGAGAAGGGCGACTGGACCAAGCCGGGCGCCTTCCTGAAGGTGTGAACCATGTCCGGATGGGATGAGATCAAGCGGCAGATCACCGAGTCGCAGATCTGGCAGTCCATCTTCCGCCACGGCTACGACGACACGCCGCGGAACCGCATCCTCATGGTGTCGGGGAACGTGTGGCTCCACCTCCATCCCTCCAAGGTGCGCCGGCACGCCACGCGGCTGCGCTTCACGTGGTGCATGGGCGGCATCACCTTCCTCATGTACCTGGTGACCGTCGTGACCGGCGTCTACCTCATGTTCTACTACCGGCCGACGGCGGAGTACGCCTACGCCGACATGAAGTACCTCGAGTACGACATGCCGTTCGGCATGCTCATGCGGAACATGCACCGCTGGGCCGCGCACGGCATGGTGATCGCGGTCTGGCTGCACATGTTCCGCGTCTTCCTGACCGGCTCCTACAAGCCCCCGCGCGAGTTCAACTGGGTGGTGGGCGTGATCCTGCTCGTGCTGACGCTGCTCCTCTCCTTCACGGGCTACCTGCTGCCCTGGGACCAGCTCTCGATCTGGGCCGTGACGGTGGGCTCGAACATGGGGCGCGCCACCCCCGTCCTCGGCCACGAGGGCCCCGGCCACGAGCTCATCCCCGGCCTGAACAACGTCTACGACGCGCGCGCCTTCCTCTTCGGCGGGGGCGAGATCGGCCCCCACACGCTCCTCCGCTTCTACATCCTCCACTGCATCTTCATCCCGCTGGTCGCGAGCCTGTTCATGGCGGTGCACTTCTGGCGCATCCGCCGCGACGGCTTCTCGGGGCCGGCGCTCTGAACCCGAGATGCAGGCCGTCACCGCCTTCGCGCTCCTGCTCGCCGCCGCGGTCCTCGCGTTCATCGCCGTCCGCGGCCGGGGCACGGCCGAGCTCTGTGGGAGCCTCGCGACCCTGGCCCTGATGGCCGACACTTTCGTTGTCCAGCGGGCGCGGGTGCTCACCATCCCCTTCTTCTTCGTCTTCGTCATCATCCTCATCTTCTGGTCGGCGCGCCGTGGCGCCGAGCGCGCGGACGCGGAGGAAGAGAGGTAGCGACGCATGGCCACGCCTGAGACGAAGCCGACACTCAAGGCCGTCGCGCCCGCCGGCAAGCGGATCGAGGTCCCGATCAAGAAGGCGACCGGGCCGGGCGACGACAAGATCCACACCTGGCCGCACCTCGTGCGCAACGAGTTCCTGATCTCGATCGGCATCATCCTGTTGCTGATCGTGTGGTCGCTCCTGGTCGACGCGCCGCTCGAGGAGCCCGCGAACCCCACCCGCACGCCGAACCCCTCCAAGGCGCCGTGGTACTTCCTCGGCCTGCAGGAGATGCTCGTCTTCTTCGACCCGTGGCACGCGGGCGTGGTGCTGCCCACGTTCATCATCCTCGGGCTGATGGTGATCCCGTACCTCGACATCAACCCCGCGGGGAACGGCTACTACTGCTGGAAGGACCGGAAGTGGGAGATCCTGACCTTCATCCTGGGCTTCCACATCCTGTGGGTGTCGCTCATCATCATCGGGACCTTCGTGCGCGGGCCAGGGTGGAACTGGTTCTGGTTCTGGGAGAAGTGGGACGCGCACAAGGTGGAGGCGCTCACCAACGTCGACCTGCCCTATCTCCTCGGCGTGCGCGACGAGACCATGGCGACCATCGTCGGTGCCGCGGTCGTGCTCGGCTACTTCGTGGCCGGCTACGCGGGCTTCTACCTCTTCTGCCGCTGGGTGAAGGGCGCCGACTTCCCGGACTTCATGCGCCGCTGGGGCTGGCCGCGCTTCGCGCTCACCGGCTTCCTCTTCTTGAACATGATGGCGGTCGTCTTCAAGATGCTCGGGCGGCACCTCCTGAACCTCAAGTACATCATGGTGCTGAAGACGCCGTACTTCAGCATCAATATTTGAACGCTGGCGCGGTGCTTCCGGGCGGTGTTCCTCTTCGCGAAGCTCCTCCAGGCGATCGGCTTCGCCCACGTGGGGCTCGGGCTCTACCTGGGCATCGCGCAGGACGACATGTGGAAGGAGCTCTACCTGGCGCTCAGCGGGCTCGCGTTCTTCGCCCTGGGGCGCTTCCTCGAGCCGAAAGCATGATCCGCTGATGCCGCGGCAGACTCCCGTCCTCGACGAGGAGAAGCGCTCCTACGGGGCGCTCTGGCTCGTCGCCTCGCTGCTCCTCTTCGTCGGCGCGCTGTGGGCGATCGCCGACGACAACATCTTCCGCCGGCCGTGGAAGAAGTGGCAGGCGGAGTTCAACCGGCTCGAGATCCGCCGTCTGAAGGACGCGATCGCGGACGAGCAGAAGCGTCTCGACGCGGATCCGGAGTACCAGGCCGCGGCCAAGGCGCTCGAGGACGCCAGGAGGAGCGTCACCACGGGCGAGGGTGCACGGAAGATCGCCGAGCTGCAGCGCGAACTGACGCAGGCGCAGCATGAGGACCAGAAGAAGGACTTCGATCTCCGGTTCGTGAAGAGCGAGCTCGAGGAGCTGCGCTTCAAGTACGACGACGCGCTCCACACCGGCCGCCCGACCGAGGCGCTCCTGCACGAGATCCAGGAGAAGGAGCAGGTGCGTGTCGAGCGCCAGAATATCTACAGCGGGTCGCAGGCGCACATCGAGGACCTGCAGAACCAGATCAAGACACTCCAGGGCACCGTGAAGACGGGGGAGGACGCGCTCGCCAAGCTGACGACGGCGCGCGACGACCTCCAGCAGAAGCTCGAGGGCGTATCGCTCGGCTATCTCCCCGGGCCGAAGGCGAGCCCGCCGTTCTTCGGCTTCGACTGGCAGCCGAAGATCCCCAAGATCCAGCAGCTCGTGCTCGAGGAGTTCGACCGCAACAACTTCAACAAGCCGATCGCGCGCGTCGATCGGTGCGTGTCCTGCCACGCCGGCATCGACAAGGCTGGCTTCGAGGACCAGCCGAACCCGTGGAAGACGCACCCCCGGCGCGAGCTCTTCCTCGGCAAACATCCGCCCGAGAAGTTCGGCTGCACACCCTGCCACGGCGGGCAGGGGCCGGCGGTCAACAGCGTCGAGACCGCGCACGGAAACTTCCTCGACAAGAACGGACACGTCGAGAACGTCGAGTTCATCGAGCAGCCGCTCTTCCGCGGCGAGAAGATGACCGCCAACTGCGTCAAGTGCCACGCCGGCGTGCAGCACCTCGACGGCGCGGACGAGATCGCGCGCGGCGAGCACCTCTTCGAGGAGCTCGGCTGTCACGGCTGCCACCTGACCGAGGGCTACGAGGAGCTCGCCAAGTCGAACGGCGTGTCCGCGATCGGCCCCTCGCTGCGCCGCATCGGCGCCAAGCTCGACCAGGGCTGGATGGTGCGCTGGATCAAGAACCCGCACGAGTTCCGCCCGCGCACGCGCATGCCGAACTTCATGTTCGACGAGGACCAGGCGACCGAGATCGCCGCCTTCGTCCTCTCCGTCACCAAGCAGCCGAGCGAGGAGTGGCGCGCGGCGCACGCCGCGCCGGCGGTGGACCTCGGGCAGGCCTCCCGCGGCAAGGAGCTGGTCGGCTCGCTCGGCTGCCGCGCCTGCCACGCGCTCGCCCCCGACGAGGTCGCGGGGCAGCTCGGCGCCAACAAGGACATCGCGCCCAACCTCTCCGCCGTCGCCGCGAAGACCGACGCGACCTGGATCTACCACTGGATCAAGAACCCGCGCGGCTACTCCGCGATCGCGCGCATGCCGAACCTCCGCCTCTCCGACGACGAGGCGCGCGCCATCACCGCCTACCTGGTGACGCTCGGCGAGAAGAAGCCCGTGCCGGCCGACCTGACGGCCCGCCTCGCCGACCCGGCCAACGTCGCCGCGGGCGAGAAGCTCGTGCGCAAGTACGGCTGCCCCGGCTGCCACGACATTCCCGGGATGGAGAGCGAGTCGCGCATCGGCGTCGAGCTCTCCTCCTTCGGCTCCAAGACCAGGGAGGAGCTCTTCTTCGGCGACCGCACCGAGATCCCGGAGACCTGGGACGACTGGACCCTGAACAAGCTCCGCGACCCGCGCATCTACGCCACCAAGTGGATCGAGCAGGTGATGCCGCAGTTCGACCTGGCCGAGGAGGACATCAAGGCGCTGCGGGCGTTCCTCGCGAGCCGCACCGACGCCAAGGTGCCGGTGCGCTACACCTACCACGCGCCCGGCGAGGAGAAGGTCATCGCCGGCCGCCGCCTGGTCGCGCGCTACAACTGCACCGGCTGCCACGTGATCGAGAACACGGGCGGCGACATCCGCCGCCTCTACGTCGAGAACCCGACCCTCGCCCCCCCGCTCCTTGGCGGCGAGGGCGAGAAGGTGCAGGCCGACTGGCTCTTCAACTTCGTGAAGGCGCCGCAGCCGATCCGCCCGTGGCTCAGCCTCCGCATGCCGACCTTCGGCCTCTCGGACGAGGAGGCCAACACCGTGGTCGGCTACTTCGAGTCGCTCGACCGCGTGCAGGTGCCCTTCGTCCACATCGAGAAGGCGGCCTTCGATCCCGAGAGCATCGCGGCCGGGAAGCTCCTCACCACGAAGGACTACTTCGACTGCTTCTCGTGCCACCAGCGTGGCGCGCAGAAGCCGCAGGGCCCGCCGGAAGGCTGGGCGCCCGACCTGGCGCTCGCCCACCAGCGGCTCAACCCCGTGTGGATCATCAAGTGGCTGCGCGATCCGCAGAAGGTCATGCCGGGGACCAAGATGCCGTCCTTCTTCCCGGACGGCCCCCCCGACGTGCTGGGCGGCGACGACGAGGCGCAGATCCGTGCGCTGCGCGACTACGTCGTCTCGCTCGGGCTGCCCGACGTGCCGCCGTCACCCCAGCAGGCCGCCGGCGTTACGAGCGCCGGCCCTGGCGCGAGCCAGTAAACCCGAGACCAAGGAGGTCAGGATGCGAAGGAAGCTGGTCCTCTCCGCCCTCGCCGTGGTGGCGACGGCGTCCCTCGCCGGGCGCGCCGCCGCCTACGAGGCGATCGCGGTGACCGACGGCGGCACGCTCTCCGGCACCGTCACGATCGAGGGCACGGCGCCGCCGCCCGCCAAGATCGAGGTCACCAAGGACCCCGAGGTGTGCGGCAAGGAGAGCAAGGAGAAGGTGAACCCGAGCCTGCTGGTCGGGCAGGGCGGCGGCATCGCCAACGTGGTGGTGACCGTCAAGGCCGCGAAGGGGAAGAAGCTCGAGGTCCCCGCGGAGCACCCGGTCTTCGACCAGAGGACGTGCGAGTTCCACCCGCACGTGCTCGTGTTCCCGGCCGGCAGCACGATCGACGTCATCAACAGCGACGGCATCCTGCACAACATCCACACCACCAGCACGGTCAACCCCTCGCAGAACCAGGCGCAGCCCAAGTTCAAGCCGAAGATCCAGATCAAGGTCGAGAAGCCCGAGACCATCGCCATCAAGTGCGACGTGCACGGCTGGATGAGCGGGTACTGGGTCGCGACTGAGACGCCGTACGTGGCCGTGACGGCCGCCGACGGCAGCTTCAAGATCGCCGACCTGCCGCCAGGCGACTACGACGTCGAGCTCTGGCAGGAGAAGCTGGGGAAGGTGACGCAGAAGGCGAGCATCAAGCCGAAGGAGGAGACCAAGGTCGCCTGGAAGATGGCGGCGAAGTAGCACGCCCCTTCGCGCTTGCGTATGGACCCCGGCCCGCCCTGGCGGTGGGCCGGGGTCTTTGTTTTGGTTCGTCCGATGGACGGCCGCTCGCCGGTTGCCCGGCCTCAACCGCTGCGTGCCCAGTCGTGGATTGCGTCGTGCAGCTCGGCCTTCACGGCCTCGGGCGCGAAGGAGCCGTCCACCGAGTTCGCGGCCAGGCGTGCGTAGCCGCGCCGGTCGAGGCCGAGCAGCCGGCCGGCGATCGCGTACTCCGAGACGAGGTCGCTCCCGAAGAAGCCCGGATCGTCGGTGTTGACCGACACGATGGCGCCCGCGTCCCAGAGCCGGCGGAGCGGGTGCGCGTCGAGCGAGGGCACGACGCCGAGGCGCAGGTTCGAGGTGGGGCAGACGGCGAGGGGAATCCGCCGCTCCACGATCTCCGCCAGGAGGGCCAGGTCCTCGACCGCCCGCACGCCGTGCTGGATGCGCTCCGCGCCGAGCGCGTCGAGCGCGCTTCGGATCGAGGCGGGGCCGGCCGCCTCGCCCGCGTGGGGCGCCGCGCGGAGGCCGCGCCGGCGCGCCTCGGCGAAGAGCGCGGCGAACGGCTCGGGCGGAAAGCCCTCCTCGGGTCCGCCGAGGCCGATCGCCACCACCTCGGGCACGCCGCGTGCCGCCTCGAGCATCATCCAACCGATCTCGAGCGGCAGGTCGCGCGCGTTGCCGGCCACGAAGCGGACGACGACGTCGCGCTGCTTCGACGCCGCCTCGACCGCCTCGGCGAGGCAGTCGTAGGGCCGGCCGCCGGTCGCCAGCTCGAGCTCGGCGTAGCGCACGCCGGCGCGCGCCGCGTCCTCGCAGTACTCGCGCACGAGGCGCGCGTAGTCGCCGGGGGTGGTCATGGTGGCCCAGGCGCACGAGTACATCGCGACGAAGCTCGGCAGGTCGGCGAACGAGCGCGGGACGCCGATGCCGGTGCGGGCGCACAGTTCCGCGAGCGTCGCCGGCCGCACCGTGCCCTCGAGGTGGACGTGGATCTCGGCCTTGGGGAGCGTCGCGAGGTCACCCGGGACGGTCATGCGCCGCGCGACTCGTCGCAGGGGAGGCGGCGCCTTGTCAAGGCGCGGGCTTCGCGTCTAGTGGAGCGATGCGCCGTCCGGTCCTCGCGCTGATCCTGCTCTCGGTGGCCGTGGCGGGCGCCGAGGAGCCGCGCCCCGGACGCATCGTGGGAAGGGTGCGCCTCGCCGGGCCGCCGCCGGCAGCGCGGCCGCCGATCGCTGCGCTCATCGACTCCGCCGTGTGCGGGACGGAGATCCCCGACGAGTCGCTGCTCGTGGACCACGACGGGGGCGTCGCGAACGCGATCGTCGTGGTGCGCGGCGTCGCGGCCGGCGCTACGGCCGAGCGCCCCGAGGCGATGGTCGACAACGCGCACTGCCGCTTCGTCCCGCGCGTGCAGGTGGTGACTCGGGGCCAGAGCGTGCGCGTGCGGAGCTCCGACCCGGTCCTGCACAACGCCCATCCCGTGCTGGTCGCGGAGCCGGAGGTCTCGATCGCGAACTTCGCGCTCGCGGTCCCGGGGCGGCCGATGGACCTGACGCGCCGTCTCGCGGCCGCGCTCCCCGCGCGCGGCGAGGCGCTCGTCCGCCTCGGCTGCGACGTGCACCCCTGGATGCGCGGCTGGCTCGTGGTCCTCGACCATCCGTACGCTGCCGTGACCGGCGCCGACGGGCGCTTCGCGATCGCCGCCGTGCCGGCGGGGTCGTACACGCTCGCGCTCTGGCACGAGACGCTCGGCCGCGCCGAGCGCGCGGCGACCGTCCCGCCGGGCGCCCACGTCAGCATCGACTTCACGCTGCCCTCGGGACGGTAGACCTTCCTCGCCTGAAGCGAACGGGTGTCCCGCGGCCCGAGGACGCGCAACCTCGTCCAGTGCGCCGTGTTGTCACGCCGCGCCGCGGGAGGTCACGCCATGCGAAAGTTGATCTGGTTCGTCGCCATGGGGCTCGCGCTCGGCCCGGCGGTCGCCGCGGAGCGGGGCACCCTCGCCCGGGTCATCGCCACGAAGCTCTACGCGCACAAGGCGATCCAGCCCGAGACGCACACGACCGACTTCCGGGGCGACAGCCTGGGCTGCATCACGCTGACGGCCTGGGAGCTCCGGCAGTTCGGTTACCGGGGCCACGCGTTCTTCTGCGAGGAGGCGGCGACCGGCGAGGTGCTGGGCGCCGTCCTCACACGCGGGGGCGTCGTGCGTTGCTTCATCAGCGGCGACTACGTCGGCGACGGCTGCTACGACTTCACGATCTGCGGCGTGGCCGACGGGGCGTGCGTGGTGCAGTAGCCCCGGTGCACGACTGACGCAGGCCCGCACGGGGACCTACAACCCGCCGACCTCCAGCCAGCCCGCCGGGTCGGCGGCGGACGCGCTCTCCAGACAGCAGGCCGCGAACTCGACGCGCACCGGCGCGCGGCCGCGGGCGCGGATCACGGGCAGGCGGTGGAGCGCGCGGGCCGCGATGCGGAGCCGGCGGCCGTCGGCCAGCTCGAGCTCGAGCCCGACGCGCGCGAGCGGCGCGTCGGCCGAGCCGAGCGCCGCATGCGCCGCCGCCACCGCGACGTGCCGCCCGTCGCGACAGAGGAAGCCGCTCGCCTCGCCGCCGTGGAGCCCGAGCGTGAGGGCGAGGCTCGCGCCGTCGCCCAGGTCGAGCGCGGCGCGCAGCCGCGGCCACGGTCCCGCGGGCGCGCCGTCCTCGGCGAAGCCGTGCGCCGTGACGGGGTGACGCACGCCGCCCAGCGCGACGCTCCCGGTGACCGTGCCGAACTCGGCCGTGCCGTCGTGCGCGTGCGCGGGCGCGAAGCGGAGCTCGATCTCGCCCTCGAGCAGCTCGGCGCGCGCGAGGCCGGTCTCCAGGTCGAGGAACGGCGTCGTGTCCGCGAAGCGGAGGAGGGGCCCGTCGTAGCGGAGCGCGAGGCCCCCGCTCGCCGACGGCTCCACGCGGAGCCCTCCCGGCGCGTGCCCGAGCCGCTCGCCGGTGAAGAGGACGAGCCCCCCGCCCTCGGGGAAGAGGAGGAGGCGCCCGGTGCGGCTCGCGTCGAGCCCGACCAGGCCCGAGAGCGCCGCGCCGGCGAACTCGAGCCGGCGCGGGACGGGCGGCGCGGCCTCGGCGGCGCCGGTGCCGCTCGGCGGTGCGCCCGGAGAGTGCGGCGCGGCGAGGAGCGCCGGCAGCGCCTCGGCGCACGCCGCGACGAGGCGGGCGCGCCACGTCCCCGGCCAGCGCAGCGCGATGCCCAGCTCGAGCTGCACGGCATCGACCAGTGGCGCCAGGGCCGCGAGCGCGCGCACCTGCGGGCGGCCGTCCTCGGCGTAGCGCCGCGTGAAGAGCTGGATCAGGTTCTCGCGGTGGCGCGCCGGGTAGCGCGCGCCGACCGTGGCGGCGATGCCATGCGCGCGGCACGCCTCGACGAGGCGCGGAAGCGCGCTCGCCGCGAAGGCCGGGCTCACGGCCGCGGCGCGTCCGACGACGAACGGGTTCTCGCCCGGCGTGCAGCCGAGCCCCAGGTCGACGACCGGCTGCACCACGTTCCAGCCGTGCAGGGCGAGGAGCGTGGCGCGCCCATGGCGGCGGACGGCCGTGTCGAGCAGGTCGGCGAGGCGCTCGAGGAACCACGGCGCGCGCTGGTGCGCCTCGCTCACCCGGTTCAGGTCGACCTCGTTGCGATCGTGTGCCTCGTTGATGAGCGCGCCGGCCCCGAGGAGCGCCGCCAGCTCGGCGGTGAACGACGCCGTGTGCAGGTCGTTCATGCGGAGGTGCCCGCCCGCCCACGGCCGGCGCTCGGCGTCCCGGCGCCCGCCGTGCGGTGCCACCAGGACGAGCGGGCCGTCGCCGGGGAGGACCGTCAAGCGCGCGCTCGTCGGCACGTCCGCTTCTAGCTTTTCGCGCGCGAGGGGTCTACACGCCCGAGATGCGCGCCCTCCTCGCCCTCGCGTGCCTGCTCGCCTCCGCGCTGCCCGCGGCGGCGGGCGCGCCGCCGCGCGCGCACGTCTACCTCGTGATCGTGGACGGTCTCGCCGCGCGCGTCGCGGACGCGGCGCACATGCCGCGGCTCTTCGACGCGGTCGCGCACGAGCCCGCGCACAGCTCCGTCTTCCCGGCCGCGCACGCGGTCATGCCGGCGCGCACGAACCCGAACCACGTGACGCTGCTGACGGGCGTCTACGCCGACGCGCACGGCGTCACGGGGAACGCTTACTGGAGCCGCACGCCCGGCGCGCCGCCGGAGCTGCTCGAGGCCGCGGCGCTGATCGAGGTGGAGACGCTCTTCACGGTGGCCGAGACGACGGCGCCCTCGCTCGTGACGCTGGGCGTGGTAGGGAAGCCGAAGCTCGCCAGTTTGTTCGCCACCGTGCCCGGGCGGCAGCACGCCCCCGACGTGCTCTGGTTGCCGGACCGGCTGCCGCCCGAGCGCCGGGAGGCGGCGAGCGGCTACAGCCCCGATGGTGAAACGGTCGCCGCGGCGCTCGAGCTCGCGGCCCGGGCCGAGCCCGACCTCGTGGTGATGAACCTGTGCGACGTCGATGGCGCCGGCCACGCGCACGGACCCGACAGCGCCGAGTACGCCCGGGCCGTCGCCGCCGCCGACGCCGCCCTCGCCCGCCTGCTCGGCGATCTGCACGCCCAGGGTCGCTGGGGTCGCTCGGTCATCATCGTGACCGCCGACCACGGCATGAGCGCCGTCGGCCCGACGCCGGAGCGTCCGCACCCGACGATCTCGCTCGGGCCCGTGCTCCGAGAGGCCGGCATCGGCGGGGTGACGCTGGTCGGCGATGGCGGCGTCGAGCACGTCTACGCCGAGCGCGTGGCGGCGAGCGCGACCACGGTGGGCGACGCGGGTGAGACGCTGGCGCGCGTCGCCGCGCTCGCGCGCACGACCCCCGGCGTCGCGGAGGTGCTGGCGCGCCTGGCGGTGCCGGGCGTGCCGACGCTCCACGCCGCCCATCCCGGCTGGCATCTCGACCACCCGCGCACCGGCGAGCTTCTCCTCGTGGCCGCGTCCGGCCACCAGTTCCTCGACCCGTTCAACCCGGTCGACGCGAGCCTGCGCGGCAACCACGGCGGGCCCGAGGAGCTCGCCGTGCCGCTCGTGGTGACGGGCGGCTGGGCCGGGCTGCACGCGGCGCCGCGCGGCACGCCGTCGCCCGGCGCGGTCGACGTCGCGCCGACCATCGCCGCGCTCCTCGGGCTGCGCGCGCCGCGCTTGCTCGACGGACACCGGGTGCCGCCCGCGCGCGCCGGGCACCCGATCGCGGCCCTACTCGGTCAGAGCCCGCACTGTGCGAAGAACTCCGAGAACACCTTCTCGACCACGGTGCCGAGGCGGCGCACGTGGGTCGCGGCGCCCCGCACGAGCGCCTGCGGATCGACGCCGGCGCCGGTGATGTAGGCGCGCGACCCGGCCTCGCTGGCGAGCTTCTGGATCATGGTCTCCGTGAACTCGAGGTGGAACTGGAGCCCGTAGACGACGTCGCCCCAGCGGAAGGCCTGCTGCTCGTAGAGGGCGGAGCGTGCCAGGTTCTTCGCGTCGGCCGGCAGCTCGTAGGTGTCGCCATGCATGTGGAAGACGGTGAGCTCCGGCTCGAGGACGCCGAAGACGGAGTCGTCGCGTCCCTCGGGGGTGAGCGTGATGGGCGCCCAGCCGACCTCGCGCCGCTCGCCGCCGTAGACCCGCGCCCCGAGCGCGCTCGCGATGAGCTGCGCCCCGAGGCAGATGCCGAGCACCGGGCGGCCCGCGGTGAGCGCCCGCTCCACGAGCCCGCTCTCGGTGCGGAGGAACGTGTGCCGCTCCGCCTCGTAGACCGCCATCGGCCCGCCCAGGACGATGAGCCCGCCCACGTTGGTGAGGTCGCGCGGCGGCGCCTCGCCGCGCGGCAGGTCCAGGTAGCGATGATGGATGCCGCGGTCGCGGAGCACGTTGGTCAGGAGCCCGAGCCCCTCGGCCTGCACGTGCCGGAGCACGAGCCAGGAGGTGCCCTCGCCCGAGGCGTCCGCGTCCCCACCCCGACGCACCATGGGGTCTCTCTTTTCCCAAGCGGTGGCCCACAGTCAAGGCGCCCGGGGGCGCGCGGGTCGGCGAGAGTTCACCGTCCCGTCACCGGGGTGTCATAATGCGCCGGTAGCCTTGGGGGTGGATCACCGTGGCCGTCAAGCGCACGATCCTCGTGGTCGAGGACGAGAAGGACATCCGCGAGCTCGTCCGCTTCCACCTCGAGCAGGAAGGCTACGCCGTCCGCGAGGCGGAATCGGGCGAGAGCGCCCTCACCGTGGTGGCGGCCGAGCGGCCGGCGCTCGTGGTGCTCGACCTCATGCTGCCAGCGATGGACGGGCTCGAGGTCTGCCGGCGCCTCAGGGCGGCCGAGGCGACGCGCGCCCTGCCCGTCATCATGCTCACCGCCAAGGCGGCGGAGGTGGATCGCGTCCTCGGCCTCGAGTTCGGCGCCGACGACTACGTGACCAAGCCCTTCAGCCCGCGCGAGCTGGTGGCGCGGGTGCGGGCCGTGCTCCGGCGCACGCACGGCGAGGACACGCCGGCCCCGCACGAGATCTTCGAGCGGGGTCGCCTGCGGCTCGACTTCGACACCTACGAGGCGTTCATCGATGGGGAGCGCCTCGGCCTCTCGCTGCGCGAGTTCGAGCTGCTCAAGTTCTTCGTCCGCCACCCCAATCGGGTGTACGATCGCCTCCAGCTGCTGGACCTCGTATGGGGCCCCGAGACGCACGTCGAGCCGCGCACCGTGGACGTCCACGTCCGCCGGCTGCGCCGACGCATCGAGCGCGATGACGCCAACCCCGAGCTCATCCTCACCGTCCGGGGCGTGGGCTACAAGTTCAGCCCCGACGCGCTCGAGCCGTAGGCTCGTCCTCCAGTTCGTCCTGCCGACGCTGGCGGCGCTCGCCGCCGCGCTCGTGAGCGCGATCCCCTACGTCGCGTTCACGCTCGAGCGGCATCAGATCGAGACGCTCGGCGAGCGCCTCCTGGCCGAGGCGCGCCTGGCGGGCGAGGCCCTGCCCTGGACGGCCGGCGCGGAGCTCGATGCGGCCTGCGCGCGGCTCGCCGCCGACCTCGGCGTCCGCCTGACCGTGATCGCAGCGGACGGACGCGTGCTCGGCGAGTCGACGCGCTCCTCGGAGTCGCTCGAGAACCACGCCGACCGGCCCGAGGTCCGCGCCGCGCTGGCGACCGGCCAGGGGCGGGCCGTCCGTCAGAGCGGCACGATCGGCGTCCGGCTCCTCTACACCGCCTGGCGGCAGACGCGCGGCGAGGGCGTACGCGTCGTGCGCACGGCGCTGCCCCTCACGGCGGTGGCGAAGAACGTGGCGCATCTCCGCCGGCTCCTCGTCGGGGGGCTCCTCGCCGCGATGCTCCTCGGCCTCGCGACCTCGCTCGTCCTCTCCCGCCGCCTGCTCCGACGTATCCAGCGGCTGGTCGCGTTCGCGCGCGCCGTCGCCGGCGGCGCGCCCGCGCCCTACCTGGCGCCCGAGCGGCGCGACGACCTGGGCGTCCTCGAGGCGCAGCTCGCGGACATGGCGCGCGAGGTGGCGGCCACCATCGCGGCGCTGCGCGTCGAGCGCGAGCGGCTGGAGGCGATCCTGAGCGGCATGGTGGAGGGCGTGCTGGTGACCGACCTCGTCGGCCGGGTGGCGCTCATGAACGAGCGCGCCCGCGAGCTGCTCGCCCTGCCCGCCGGCCACGACGGCGCGGGGCGGCCACTGGTCGAGGTCGCGCGCCAGCCGCAGGTGAGCGAGACGCTGCGCGCGCTCGCCGCGGGCAGCGCGGTCATCTCGCGCGACCTGACGCTCGACGGCGCCGAGCGCACCACCCTCCAGGTGAACGGCGCCCGGCTGTGCGGCCCCGACGGGCAGCCCTTCGGCTACGTGCTCGTGCTGCACGACGTGAGCGAGCTGCGCCGGCTCGAGGTCATCCGCCGCGACTTCGTCGCCAACGTGTCGCACGAGCTGCGCACGCCGCTGACGGCGATGAAGGGCTACGCGGAGACCCTCCTCGGCCCGGCGGGCGACGACCGCGAGACGCGGCGGCGTTTTCTCTCGGTCATCGACCGGCACTCGGAGCGTCTGGGGCGGCTGATCGACGATCTGCTCACCCTCTCCGATCTGGAGCTCGGGCGGAGCCCCCTCCGCCTCGGCATGGTCGCCGTCGCGCCCGCGGTGGAGGACGTGCTCCAGATCCTCTCCGACCCGGCGGCGCGCGGCGGCGTCGAGCTCGGCGCACGGATCGATCCGGCCACCCCCGCGCTCGAGGCCGACGCGGATCGCTTCCGGCAGGTGCTCATCAACCTGGTCGACAACGCGATCAAGTACACGTCGGGGGGCGGCCGCGTCTTCGTGCGGGCCACCGCCGTCCGGGGCGCCGAGCACGAGGGCATGGTGGAGATCGCCGTCGAGGACACCGGCGTCGGCATTCCCGCACAGGACCTGCCGCGTCTGACCGAGCGCTTCTTCCGCGTCGACAAAGGGCGCTCGCGCGCCCTCGGCGGCACGGGGCTCGGGCTCGCGATCGTGAAGCACATCGTGCAGGCCCACGGCGGCGAGCTCGGGATCACGAGCGCGGTGGGTCGCGGCACGACGGTGCGGGTGCTCTGGCCCGCGGCGGCGCCGTCACGGCGAGCGGGCGAGGTGGGGGGCTAGGAGGCTGTCCGAGTAAGCATGTCGGCTGCGGCGAACGATCCGGGGGCTGCGAGCGGGGTGCTCGCTCCTCCCTCCTGCGGCGTGCCTTCAGGCACGCCTCGTCGGTCGTCGCTGCGCTTCCCGCTCTCGCTCCCCGGCTCATTCGCCTCGCTCGCCATGGTTACTCGGACAGACTCCTAGTACACCAGCCGCCCGATCCGGTCCCAGCGCACCCAGCGGTCGGGGCCGTCCCACGACCAGTAGATGATGAGCGCCTGCCCCTTGATGTCGCTGATCGGCACCGGACCCCAGAAGCGCGAGTC
>Ga0209474_10000916_pt1 | contig 30034 bp, 41 predicted proteins | sample GraSoiAngelo_145_FD_185902 | JGI IMG/M metagenome (GOLD analysis project Ga0209474, IMG submission 185902) | Grasslands soil microbial communities from the Angelo Coastal Reserve, California, USA - 14_1009_05_20cm (SPAdes) (version 2) | ecosystem: Environmental > Terrestrial > Soil > Grasslands...
TCAAGGAGAACGTGATCATCGGCAAGCTGATCCCGGCAGGCACCGGTCTCGACTACTACAAGAAGCAGCGCGAGGCGGCCGCCCGGATGATCGAAGAGGAGCCGATCGACCTCGACACTCTGAGCGTCTAACACGTAGGGGCGGGGCTTGCCCCGCCCCTTTTTTTGACCCGACGCACTGCTAGATGCCTGAAGTAGTCAACACCGAGACCGACCTTGCCTCGCAAAACGGCCTGCTGACGCCCAACGAGCGGCACTTTCGCCGCAACAACTTTCCATATCCGGACTCCTGGCCCGGGCTGCTCATCGAAGGCCGACCGCCGCTCACCCTCCAGGACCTCGAGAGATTTGAAACCAGAGAGCTGGTCGTCACACTCGAGTGCGCCGGCAATGGCCGGGCCTTCCTGGACCCGCCGGTGCCCGGCGAGCAGTGGGGACTGGGAGCCGTGTCGACCGCCCGCTGGGGCGGGGCGCCGTTGGTTCGGCTCCTCCCGGACCTGCCGGATTGGGCCGTCGAGATCGGCTTCGAGGGCGCCGACGGCTTCGTCCGCTCACTGCCGATCGAGATGGCACGCCACCCCGACGTCCTGCTGGCCACCACCATGAACGGCGAGCCGCTGCCGCGGGAGCACGGCGGCCCAGTGCGGCTCCTCGTCCCAGGCTGGTACGGGATGGCCTCGGTGAAGTGGCTCACGGCCATCCGGGCGCTGCGGGAACCGTTTCAGGGCCACTTCCAGGTCGAGCGCTACGTCATCGATGACAGGCCGGTGCGCGAGATGCAGGTGCGGGCGGTGATCACCCAGGCCGGTCCGGGGCAGGCCCGGGGTTACGCCTGGAGTGGGCAGGGGGCGGTTTCGGCGGTCGAAGTCTCAGACGATGGCGGCGTTACCTGGTTCCCCGCCGAGCTCAAAGAGTCGGCGCCGCCGTATGGCTGGACGCGCTGGGAGGCTGGCTGGAAACCAGGTGGGTCCGGCGCCACGCAACTGCTGGCGCGCGCCCACGACAGCGCCGGCAACCGGCAGCCGCTGGAACAGGTCTGGAACACGCTCGGGTACTGCAACAACGCGGTGAGGCCCTATGCGATCTCTTAAATGGGGCGCACCAGGGGCCTGCTAGCAGCATCATCTGCCGGCTGTGAGCCGGCGCCTCCGACTGCTGGTCGGAATCACCTCCCTGATCGGCGTCTGCCTCAGCGTCATCATGCTCACGGCCGTCACCGCGGTCGTCTTCCACGACAACCAGTGCGATCCGGGCGGCGCGCGCACACGCGCGATACAGCGCGACCCGGTGCTGGCGATTTCCGCCCCCAGCGGGGTTCGAAGCAGCCTCCACGTGAGCGCCCCGCACAGCGACCTGCTGCTGCCCGGGTGCCAGCAAGGACTGGTCGAGATCCGCTTCCGAGGCAGCCTGGATCCGGCCTATGCCGAGCTCCACGCCGGCATCGAAGAGGCGGGCTGGTCCCTGGGCGGCGACGAGAGCCAACTCGTGGACACCGTCCTGCGTTCGGCCTACTTCACCAAGATGATCGCCGGGGTTCCCTACACGTTGGACCTGGACCGCTTTGCGTCCGGGCTGGGGATCTTCATCACGATCCCGGCCGCTGGCTGACGCGAACCCGGAAGGGCAGCGCCTTCACCTCGCGCTCGTCGATGCGGATCTTGAAGACGTAGGCCCCGGCCCGCTCGAAGCTGAGGCCGTCGAGGTTGATCGCGAGCGCCACCAGCTGCTCATCCCCGGGCTGAATGCCCGGCGGCCGCCCCACGGTGAACGACCCCTCGATAGCGGCCTGCCCGCCAGGATCTCCGATCGGGAGCTGGTTGCCGTCCTCGTCCTCCAGGGTCAGCTCGAAACGCTTGGCCAGGTTGTCGGCGAGGGCATAAGGCACGCGCACGACCAGACCGATGCCGATGCGCGGGTGCCGGGCCGGCAGGGCCTGGGCGAAGATGGTGTTCCAGGCGCCGCCCTGGACGTACATCTTGTGTTCGGCGACCACCACCGAGTCGGCGAGCAGTGCCTCCGCCGTCACCTGCTCGGCCAGCAGCCGCTCCGGGACCATGCCATGAGGTTAAGTCGCGCCGACTGGGGCAAAGGCGAGCGCGGGTACAGTAGGTTCGTGCGTCGCCCGCCGGCGCCGGCGCTGGCCGTGCTGCTGGTAGCCCTGGCCGCCTGTTCGACTTCCGCCCCGCCGTCGCTGCGCACGCAGAGCCAGAGCCTGGCCTCGGACCAGACACTGCGCATCCGGCTGCTGGACGGTCCCCGCAGCCTCGACCCGGCCCTGGTGCAGGACGAGCGTGAGCTGGCGGTCGTGCGCCAGTTCTCGGAACCGCTGCTGAAGCCCACGGCCGACCAGCGTGATGTCCAGCCGGCGGCCGCCGAGTCGTACTCGGCCTCGGGCGACGGCCTCACCTACACGTTCCACCTGCGCGGCAACGCGCGCTACGCCGACGGGCAGCCGGTCCACGCCCAGGACTTCATCTACGCCTGGCGCCGCCTTATCGACCCCCGGACGGCGGCTCCACGGGCCGATTTCTTCGCCCGCATCGTCCAGGGCGGGGAGGACGCCAACGCCCTGGATCCTCGCCACGACGCCGATCGCATCGACCCGGCCCTGGCGGCTTTGGGTCTGCAGGCGCCAGACGACCTCACGTTCGTGGTCAAGCTGTCCACGCCCGCGGCCGAGGCCAGGTGGATCGCGGCCATGCCCGAGGGCGGTCCGCTGCGCCCGGAGATGCTGAAGGCGCCGGGCACGAACGGCAACGGACCGTTTCGGGTCTCGGACACCACCAAGGACCAGATCACCCTGGCCCCCAACAACAGCTACTGGGGCGGCCGGCCCACGCTCTCCACGATCGTCTTCACCTTCGGTTCCGATGCCGCGGCCGTGACCAGGTACCGCGCCGGCGAGCTGGACCTGGTGGTCGATCCGCCCGACCCGCTATCGGCCGACATCGTCAAGGTCCCCGAGCTCACGACCTTCTGGGTCGACTTCAACGTGGAGCGCGCTCCGTTCCAGGACAGCCGCGTGCGACAGGCTTTCGCTACGGCCGTCGATCGTCAGGCGCTGGTCAGCGACGAGTTCAAGGGTCGTGCCGAAGCCGCGACCTCGCTGGTCCCGCGTGGGATGAACGGGTACCACCCGGAGGACGGCAAGCCGCAGGAGACCAACGCGACCGCGGCCAAGCAGCAGCTGGACGGATTGGGCGTGCCAAGAGCCCAGCTGACCGGGTTGCCGATGATCGTCCACGATCGGCCCCTCGACCGTGCCATCGCCGAAGCGCTGGCCTCTCAATGGAGCAAGACGCTCGGCGTCAGCGTGTCCATCCAACCACTGAATCCGGTCGACTACGGCCACCGGCTGCGTGCTGGCGACTTCGCGCTGGCCGGCCCGACCGGGTGGACGGCCGACTACCCGGACCCGCGCGACTTCTTCGACCTCTTCCGGTCCAACGACGGCAACAACGGCGCCCGCTGGCGCAATGCGCGGTATGACGCCGTGGTGCGGGTGGCCGACATCGAGAGCGACGAGACCAAGCGGGACGCGCTCTACAACCAGGCCCACCAGCTGCTCGAGTCGGACACTCCGGTCGCCTTCCTGGTCCAGCGCTGGCATTGGAGCCTGGAGAAGCCGTATGTGAAGGGCGCGCCGGTCATCTCGGTCGACGAGTGGCCCGGCGCAAGCTATTCCAATCTGCTCTACGTAGCCGCACACTAGCGGGCGCCATGCGCGCCGAGGAGCTGACGCGGGTGCTGCGGGCCGCGGGCGCCCTGACTCGGGGTGAGGTGGCGGCAGTCGAGTCGCGGGCCACGACCGCCTTCAACTCCGACGTCACCCGGTTGACCCTCACCTTTTCGGAAGACGCCCCGGCCCAGGCGCCCAAGCACCTGGTCCAGAAGGTCTCGCTGAAGAAGGACTGGGCCACCCGCGCCGGGGCCATCGAGGTGTCCTTCTACAAGCAGGCGCAGAAGCGACGGCTGCCGATGATCGCGGAGTGCTACCTGGCCTACCAGGAGCCAGAGACCGGGCGCGCGGTGGTGCTCCTCCAGGACCTGAGCCCGAGCCACGAGCAGCCCGTCACGCGGCGGTCCCTGATCGACGGCCACGGCCTGCCCACCTCGGTCCGCATGCGGGCGATCGTCGAGTCCCTCGCCGACTTCCACCACGCCTGGCGGGGCCGGGCTGCCCTGCGCACCGGCCTGCCCGAGGCCTTCTGGTTGCAGGGGCCGACCGCGTTCGGGCGCTTCGCGGACGCGTGCCGCAAGGAGCTCAACAGCTTTCGGCGCACGGTGGGCGACCGCCTGGACGAGGCTGACTGGGCGGCCTGCGAGTCGATCGTGGACTCACTGCGGCCGGTGTGGGGACGCTGGCTGAACAAACGCGGCGGCCGGGTCTCGCACCTGGTCCTTGCGCACGGCGACTGCTACCTGAGCAACTGGCTGGTGCCGCGGCCGGAGTGCAGCGGCAGCCCTACCTTGATCGACTTCCAGCATGCGCACGTGGACACCCCCGGCGAGGACCTTGCTTTCCTGGTCGGCACCTTCTGGACCGAAGCTCAGCGGGCCACCCATGAGCTGTCGACGCTGCGCCGCTACCACGCGCGCCTCGACGCCCCCGCCTATTCCTTCGAGGCCCTGCTCGAGGACTATCGGTGGGGCCTGGTGCGCATGCTGGCGCGCACGGTATGGGACCACCACAACGGGTCGCCCGAGGCCTACTGGCGCCCTAAGCTGCGCCGCGTGCTCGGCGCGCTGCGCGACCACGGCGTCGTGTATGCGCCGAAACTCTTCGTGTGATTCGTAGGGGAGGGGCTTGCCCCTCCCGCCGAGGGGCGAGGCAAGCCTCGCCCCTACGATTACGACTGTGGTAGACGCGTTCAGCTCTGCGACCGAGATGCTGCGCGCCCTGCAGATGCGCCAGATTTCGCCGAGCGAGCTGGTTGAGCTCCACCTGGAACGCATCGCGCGCTTCAACCCGGATCTGAACGCGATCGTCACGGACAATGGGGAAGACGCGCGCGCACGTGCGCGCGAGGAGCGTTCGGGCGCGCTGGGCGGCCTGCCGGTCACGATCAAGGACTCCATCGACCTCGCCGGTCTACCCACCACCTCCGGCGACCCCGCCAGGCGCAACGCAATAGCGGAAGCCGACAGCCCCCTGGCGGCCCGCGTGCGCGCCGCCGGCGCGCTCGTCCTGGGCAAGACCAATGTGCCCTTGCTGACAGGCGACTGGCAGACCAACAACGCGGTCTTCGGCCGCACCCTAAACCCCTGGGACCGCACCCGCACGCCGGGCGGGTCGACCGGCGGGGGCGCTGCCGCCGTGGCGGCCGGGCTCAGCCCGCTGGAGTTCGGCTCCGACATCGGCGGTTCGATCCGGGTTCCGGCAGCCTTCTGCGGGATCTTCGGCCACAAGCCCAGCGAGGGGCTGGTGCCGCCGATCGGCCACTTCCCGACCGCAACCGTCATGGCGGTGCTGGGCCCGCTGGCTCGCAGCGCCGCCGATCTCCAGCTGGGGCTCGACGTGATCAAGGAGCGCCAGTTGCCTCCGGCGCGCGCGAAGAGCCTGCGCGAGCTGCGGGTGGCCGTGCTGCCCTGGTTGAACTGGCTGCCGGTCGACGTCGAGATCCAGGCAGCAGTCGAGGAGCTGGCCCGCTGCCTACCCCGCTGCCGCACGGCGCAGCCCGCGGGCTACGTCGCCTGGGCCCAGGAAGAGCTGTTCGCCTCGATGCTGGCCGCAGTTACCTTCGGCGAGGTGGGCGAGGCTCGGGAAGGGATCGCCGGCAGCATCTCCAAAGCCCCCGAGCCGCTGGGCCCGGCCATACTCCGGGGCTTGCGCGCCGGCCCGGCGGAGTTCGACCAGCTCCTGGCCGAAAGGGAGCAGGCGAGAGCCCGCTGGCAAGCCTTTTTCCAGGACTTCGACGTCCTGCTGACGCCGGTGACGCTGGTCAACGCCTTCCCCCATCAGGACGGTCCGTTTTTGCGCCGGACCATCGAGGTCAATGGCGAGCCCCAGCCTTACAAGCGGCTGGAGGTGTACCCGGGCCTGGCGGCGCTGACGGGCCTGCCGGCGACCGCGATCCCGGCCGGCCTCAGCGAGGACGGCCTGCCCATCGGCATCCAGGCCGTCGGTCCGCTCTTCGAGGACCTCACCCCACTGACCTTCGCCGCTCTGGTCGAAGAGGAGCTTGGCTACACATTCCAGCCACCTCCCACGTACTCGGGCGTGACCTCGATCGCCTGATATACTCCTCGTTTGTCGCCTACGCGGTGGATTCCGCGTGGGATCAAAAATCGTATTCGGAGACCCGTTTGCCCACCATCCAGCAGCTGATTCGGATCGGCCGCAAGCCGTCCGTCAAGAAGTCGAAATCACCGGCGCTCAAGGGCTCGCCCCAGCGCCGGGGCGTCTGCGTGCGCGTCTACACGACCACGCCCAAGAAGCCCAACTCCGCGCTGCGCAAGGTCGCCCGGGTCCGCCTCACCACGGGCATCGAGGTCACCGCCTACATCCCCGGCATCGGCCACAACCTGCAGGAGCACTCGGTAGTCCTCATCCGCGGTGGCCGCGTCAAGGACCTGCCCGGCGTCCGCTACCACATCATCCGAGGCACTCTCGACACCGCCGGCACCAAGAACCGCAAGCAGGGGCGCTCAAAATACGGCGCCAAGCGCGAAAAAGCGGCGCGAGCCTAGCCCATGCCGCGACGTAACAAGCCCCCCAAGCGTCCCACCACGCCCGACCCGATCTACAACTCGGAGGCTGTGGCCAAGTTCGTCAACATCGTCATGCGCGACGGCAAACGCGCGGTGGCCGAGCACATCATGTACGACGCCCTGCGCCGCGCCAGCCGCCAGGCCAAGCGCGAGCCCATGGAGATCTTCGACACCGCCATGCGCAACGCCACGCCGTTGCTGGAGGTCAAGCCCCGGCGGGTGGGCGGCGCCACCTACCAGGTCCCGATCGAGATCCGGCCCGAGCGCCGGCTCGCCCTCGCCCGGCGCTGGCTCGTGCGTTTCGCGCGCCAGCGCGGGGGGAAGAGTATGTCCGAGAAGCTCGCCTTCGAGCTGCTCGACGCTGCCAACAACACCGGCGGCGCCGTGAAGCGGAAGGAAGAGACCCACCGGATGGCCGAAAGCAACAAGGCTTTCAGCCATTTCCGGTACTAGCAGGAGGACTGAGGACATCACCGCCGTGGCTCAAACCGCGCCCGCCACCAAGACGCGTCTCGCCAAGATCCGGAACATCGGGATCATGGCGCATATCGACGCGGGCAAGACCACGACGACGGAGCGGATCCTCTTCTACGCGGGCCGCCTGCACAAGATGGGCGAGGTCCACGAGGGCGCCGCGACCATGGACTGGATGGTCCAGGAGAAGGAGCGCGGGATCACGATCACCTCGGCGGCCACCACCGCCCAGTGGCGCGACCACTCCATCAACATCCTGGACACACCCGGGCACGTGGACTTCACGGTCGAGGTCGAGCGCAGCCTGCGCGTGCTGGATGGCGCGGTCGCCGTCTTCGACGCCGTGGCCGGCGTCGAGCCGCAATCCGAGACGGTCTGGCGCCAGGCCGACCGCTACTCGGTTCCGCGCATCGCCTTCATCAACAAGATGGACCGAATGGGGGCCGACTTTTACGGGTCGGTCGACTCCATCCGCACCCGCCTGGGAGCCAAGGCCGTGCCCGTGCAGCTGCCGATCGGCGCCGAGGACGGCTTCAAGGGCGTGGTCGACCTGATCCACAAGCGCTCGATCATCTACACCGACGACCTGGGCAAGAACGTCGAGTCGGGCGAGATCCCGGCCGAGCTGGTCGAACGCGTGGAGCAGTACCGCCATGACCTGATCGAGGCCATCGCCGACTTCGACGACGAGGTCATGCACAAGTACCTCGAGGAGCAGGAGGTGACGCCGGCCGAGGTTGTGCGCGGCCTCCGGGCCGGCACCGTCCGGGGCGTGCTGGTGCCCGTGATCTGCGGCGCCGCGCTGCGCAACAAGGGCGTGCAGCCGCTGCTGGACGCGGTCGTCGACTTCCTGCCCAGCCCGGCCGACAAGCCGGCGGTCGAGGGCATCGACCCCGCCTCCGGCCAGCTGATGGTGCGCGAGGCCTCCGACGACGAGCCCTTCTCGGCGCTCGCCTTCAAGGTCCAGATCGACCCCCAGGGCGTGGGCAAGCTCACCTTCTTCCGCGTGTATTCGGGGCGCCTCCGGGCGGGCACCAGCGTGCTCAACGTGACCACCGGGCGCAAGGAGCGGATCGGCCGCATCCTGCAGATGCACGCCATCCGGCGCGAGGAGCTGCAGGACGTCGCCACCGGCGACATCGCCGCTGCCGTGGGCCTGAAGGGCACGACCACCGGCGACACGCTGGCCGACGAGCACAAGCCGATCCTGCTCGAGAACATCACGTTCCCCGAGCCCGTGATCTCGGTCGCCATCGAGCCCAAGACCAAGGTCGATCAGGACAAGCTGGGTATGGCGCTGCAGCGCCTCTCAGAGGAGGACCCCACCTTCCGCGTCTACACCGACGAGGAAACCGGCCAGAACATCATCGCCGGCATGGGCGAGCTGCACCTGGAGATCATCGTCGACCGGCTCACGCGCGAGTTCAAGGTCGACGCCAACATCGGCAAGCCGCAGGTGGCCTACCGGGAGGCCGTGCGCCGGCCCGCCAAGGGCACCGGCCGCTTCGTCCGCCAGACCGGCGGCAAAGGGCAGTTCGGCCACGTCGAGATCGAGATCGAGCCGGGCGAAAAGGGCAGCGGCTACGTCTTCGAAGACAAGATCACCCAGGGCCGGATCCCGCGCGAGTACATCCCGGCTGTGCAGAAGGGCATCGGCGAGGCGCTCACCACGGGCGTGGTCGCCGGCTACCCGGTGCTCGACGTCACTGTCAAGCTGGTCGACGGGTCATATCACCCCGTCGACTCCAGCGAGATGGCGTTCGGCATCGCGGGTTCGATGGCCATCAAGGACGCGCTGCGCAAGGCCGACCCCACGCTGCTGGAGCCGATCATGAAGGTCGACGTCGTGATGCCCGAGGAGTACCTGGGCGATGTGATGGGCGACCTCAGCTCGCGGCGCGGGCACATCCTGGGCATGGAGGGCAAGGGCAACTCGCAGGCGGTCGTGGCGCACGTGCCGCTGGCCGAGATGTTCGGTTACGCGACCGAGCTGCGCTCGATGACCTCGGGTCGCGCCACCTATTCGATGGAGTTCAGTCACTACGCGGAGCTGCCGGCCCAGATGGCCGAGGCGATCAGCAAGCGCACGAGCTAAGGAGGAACTAGTGGGTAAGAAGAAGTTCGAGAGGAACAAGCCGCACCTCAACGTCGGCACCATCGGTCACATCGACCATGGCAAGACGACGCTGACGGCCGCCATCACCAAGGTCCAGGCCGAGAAGGGCCTGGCCCAGTTCACAGCGTTCGACAAGATCGACAAGGCGCCGGAAGAGAAGGCCCGCGGAATCACAATCTCGATCGCCCACGTCGAGTACGAGACCGAGAAGCGGCACTACGCGCACGTCGACTGCCCCGGCCACCACGACTACATCAAGAACATGATCACGGGCGCCGCCCAGATGGACGGCGCGATCCTGGTCGTGGCGGCCAACGACGGTGCCATGCCGCAGACGCGCGAGCACGTGCTGCTGGCGCGCCAGGTCAACGTGCCTTACCTGGTCGTGGCGCTCAACAAGATCGACATGGTCGACGACGAGGAGTTCATCGAGCTGGTCGAGCTCGACCTCCGTGAGCTGCTGACCAAGTACGAGTTCCCCGGCGACGACGTGCCCATCGTGCGTGTCTCGGCGCTCAAGGCGCTGGAAGGCGACAAGGAGGCGATGGAGGGCATCGGCCGCCTGCTGGAGGCCGTCGACACCTACATCCCGGAACCGACGCGCGAGATCGACAAGCCCTACCTGATGCCGGTCGAGGATGTGTTCACGATCGAGGGTCGCGGCACCGTAGTCACCGGCCGGATCGAGCGCGGTCAGGTCAAGCTCAACGAAGAAGTCGAGATCGTCGGCATCCGCGACCCCCGCAAGACGGTCGCCACCGGCCTCGAGATGTTCTACAAGCAGATGGACGTCAGCCAGGCCGGCGACAACGTCGGCGTGCTGCTGCGCGGCATCAAGCGCGAGGAGGTCGAGCGCGGCCAGGTGCTGGCCAAGCCCGGCTCCATCAAGCCGCACACCAACTTCAAGGCCAACGTGTACGTCCTGACCAAGGAGGAGGGCGGGCGGCACACGCCGTTCTTCTCCAACTACCGGCCGCAGTTCTACATGCGGACCACCGACGTCACCGGCGCCATCAAGCTCCCCGAGGGAGTCGAGATGTGCATGCCCGGCGACAACGTGGAAATGGACGTCGAGCTGATCACCCCGATCGCGATCGAGGAAGGCCTGCGCTTCGCCATCCGCGAAGGCGGCCGCACCGTCGGTTCGGGCGTCGTGACCTCGGTCACGAAGTAGCTCGGTAGGGGCTCGCAAGTGGCGCAGAAGATCCGGATTCGCCTCAAGGCGTACGACCACAAGGTGCTCGACCAGGCCGCCGACAAGATCGTCGACACGGCCCGGCGCACCAACGCGCGCACGGCGGGCCCCATCCCGCTCCCGACGGAGATCAACAAACTGACGGTCATCCGCTCACCGTTCATCGACAAAGACTCGCGGGAGCAGTTCGAGATGCGCACACACAAGCGCATCGTCGACATCCTCGACCCCAACCCGCGCGTGGTCGACGCGCTCATGCGCTTGAACCTGCCTGCGGGTGTGGCAATTGAAATCAAGCTGTAGATGACTAAAGGACTTATCGCCCGCAAGCTGGGCATGACGCAGCTCTTCAACGCCGACGGCACTCTGTCGGCGGTGACGGTGCTGGAGGCGGGGCCCTGCCGCGTGGTCGGGCTGCGTACGGTCGAGAAGCACGGCTACACCGCGGCCCAGCTGGGCTTCGGCGAGCCGCGTAAGAAGGGCCTCAGCAAGCCCGAGGCGGGCGTCTTCACCAAGGCCGGCGTCGACCCTGCGCGCACCGTGCTGGAGGTCCGCGACTACGACGGGCTCGAGGTAGGGCAGGAGCTGAACGCCGACCTCTTCGCCGAGGGCGAGCTGGTCGACGTCACCGCCACCTCCAAAGGCAAGGGCTTCCAGGGCCTGGTCAAGCGGCACCGCTTCAGCCGCGGCCCTGAGTCGCACGGCTCCATGAACGTGCGCCGGCCGGGCTCGATCGGCGCCACCGACGCGGCCCGGGTCTTCCGGGGCGTGCGCATGGCCGGCCAGATGGGCAACGCCAAGACCACGGTCCAGGGCCTCAAGGTCCTGCGCGTCGACACCGAGCGCAACCTCCTACTGATCGGCGGCGCCGTTCCCGGCGCCAAGGGTGCGGTGGTGATGGTCCGCGGTTCGGGCAAGGCCGCCCGCCAGGCCGCAAGGAAGAAGAAGTAGTGCCAGAGAACGAGGACGTAGGGGAGGGGCGTGCCCCTGCCGCCCCGAAGCGAGCCCCGCGGGCCCGCAAGAAGGCCGCCGAGATCGAGGCTTCGCCGCTGAACGTCAGCTCCTTCGGGGCCGACGGCGAACGCTCGGGCGAGATCCGCCTTCCGGAGTCGATCTTCGGCCAGGAGCCCAACGGCTCCTCCATGCACCAGGCCTACCTGCGCCAGCTCGCCAACGCCCGCCAGGGCACCGCCAAAACCAAGCGCCGCGGCGAGGTGAGCGGCGGCGGCGCCAAGCCCTATCGCCAGAAGGGCACGGGCCGGGCGCGGCACGGCTCCATACGGGAGCCCTCAATGGTGGGCGGCGGCACCGTGTTCGGCCCTCAGCCCCGCAGCTTCGCCCAGCGCATGCCGCGCAAGATGCGCCGGCTGGCGCTGCGCAGCGCCCTTTCCGTCAAGGCGAACGAGGGCCGGGTGGCGGTGCTGGACGGCTTCGAGCTGGAGGAACCCAAGACTCGCGCCGTCGTCGACCTGCTGCACGCGGCAGGGGTCGAGAACTCCGCGCTGGTGGTGCTGCCGGCGTCCAACGACCTGGTGCAGCGCTCCTTCAACAACCTGCCCTGGGCCAAGGTCGTGCTGGCGCGCAACCTCAACCTCTACGACCTCTTCACGCACGAGCACCTCGTGCTGACCAAGGACTCGCTGGAGCTGCTTGAGGAGAACTTCGCATGAAGACCGCCGACCAGGTCGTGCTGGGTCCGGTGATCACCGAGCGCTCGTACGCGCTGTATCAGCTCGGCCGCTACACCTTTCGCGTCGCCAGCGACGCCACCAAGCCGGAGATCGCGGCTGCGCTCGAGCAGCACTACTCGGCGCAGGGCATCCGCGTGGTCGCTGTCAACACCGTGCACGTGCGCGGCAAGACCCGCCGCAGCGGCCGCCGCGGGATCAGCGGCAAGACCTCGGATTGGAAGAAGGCGATCGTCACCCTCGGCCCCGGCCAGAAGCTGGAAGGCCTCTTTGGGAGTGTCTGAGATTGGCTGTTAAGAAGTACAAGCCCACCAGCCCCGGCCGCCGCTTCATGGCGACCTCGAGCTTCGACGAGATCACGTCCGCCGAGCCGGAGAAGTCGCTGCTCGAGAAGCTGCCCTCGAACTCCGGACGCAACAACCAGGGCCGGATCACCGTCCGCCACCGCGGCGGCGAGGGGCGCCGGCAGTACCGCAAGATCGACTTCAAGCGGGACAAGCTGGGCGTGCCGGCCAAGGTCGCGACCATCGAGTACGACCCCAACCGCACGGGCCGGATCGCGCTGCTGCACTACAAGGACGGCGAGAAGCGCTACATCCTGGCCCCACTGGGCCTGCGCGTCGGCGACCAGCTCATGAGCGGCCCCGACGCGCCCATCCGGGTCGGCAACGCGCTGCCGCTGCAGCGGATCCCCGTGGGCTCCACCATCCACGCCATCGAGCTCACGCTGGGCCGCGGCGCGCAGCTGGTGCGCAGCGCGGGCACCAGCGCCCAGCTGCTGGCCAAGGAAGGCGACTACGCGGTGATCCGCATGCCCTCGGGCGAGCTGCGCCGCGTGCACGTGCGCTGCACGGCCACCATCGGCCAGGTCGGTAACCTGGAGCATGAGAACGAGTCCGGCGGCAAGGCCGGGCGCTCGCGCTGGCTGGGCAAGCGGCCCGCCGTGCGCGGCTCGACGATGAACCCCACCGACCACCCGCACGGTGGCGGCGAGGGCAAGACCGGGCCCGGCGGCAACCCCAAGACGCCTTGGGGCAAGCCCGCCATCGGCTACCGAACGCGGAAGCCGAAGAAGGCCTCCAACAAGCTGATCATCCGGCGCCGGGAGAAGAAATAAGTGTCGCGCTCGACCAAGAAGGGACCCTTCATCGACCAGAACCTGCGGGAGAAGGTCGAGAAGCTGAACAAGAGCCGGGACCAGAAGGTCATCCGCACCTGGGCGCGCGCCTCCACGGTGTTCCCGGAGATGGTCGGCCACACCGTGGCCGTGCACGACGGCCAGCGCCACGTGCCCGTGCTGATCAACGAGAACATGGTCGGCCACCGGCTGGGCGAGTTCGCACCCACCCGCCGCTTCCGCGGCCACGGCGATAAGACCGAAAAGGTATCGAAGGTTCACTGATCTGATGGAAGTCATCGCGAAGGCGAAGTACATCCGGCGCACGCCGCGCAAGGCGCGGCTGATCGCGGATGCCGTGCGCGGCATGCCCGTGGCGGAAGCGCTCGCCTTCCTGGAGTTCTCGCCGCGGCACGCGGCGCTGGACGTGGCCAAGGTCATCAAGTCAGCCGCGGCCAACGCCGAGCACAACTTCAACCTCAACCGCGAGGACCTGGTCGTGAAGGCGCTGATGGTGGACGAGGGTCCGACCATGAAGCGCATCCGGCCGGTCAGCCGGGGCATGGCCCACCAGTACTTCCACCGCACCTGCCACATCACGGCGGTGGTGGAGGACCGCGAAGAGGCCGTTCCCACAGTGCGCGCCACCCCGGCGCGCACTCCGCGCACCACAAGGAGTAACAGCTAGTTGGGCCACAAGGTTCACCCCAACGCTTTCCGCCTGGGCGTCTATCGCCCCTGGGAGGCCAACTGGTTCGCGCAGAAGAAGGACTACACCAAGCTGCTGCACGAAGACCTCGACATGCGGCGGTTGATCCTGCGCCGCCTGCGCAACGCGGGCATCGCCAAGATCGAGACCGAGCGCTCGTCCAACGCGCAGATGACGGTCACCATCCACACCGCCAAGCCGGGCATCGTGATCGGCAAAGGCGGATCGTCGGTCGACCAGCTGCGCGAGGACCTGGAGAAGCGCTTCGGCAACCGCGTGCGCATCTCGATCCAGGAGATCAAGCAGCCCGAGCTGGACGCTCAGCTGGTGGCCGAGAACATCGCCAGCCAGATCGAGCGCCGAATCAGCTACCGGCGCGCCATGAAGCAGTCCATCCTGCGCACCATGCGCTCGGGCGCCAAGGGCGTCCGGGTGGCGCTGGGCGGCCGCCTGCGCGGCTCCGAGATGGCGCGCCGCGAATGGGACCGCGAGGGTAGGGTGCCGCTGCACACGCTGCGCGCCGACATCATGTTCGGGCGCGCCACCGCGCGCACCACCTTCGGCGTGATCGGCGTCAAGGTCTGGATCTACAAGGACAACTTCTCGATCGCGCCCAAGGGCGGAACGCCTCCCGAAGAGGTGGCTCCGCAGCCTGCGCCGCCGGTTCCGCCCCAGCCTGTGATGGAGGCTGAGGCTGCCGCAACGGCACCGGTCGTGACCGATATTCCCCCTGTCAACCCGGGCTCCCCCGCGGTCGCCGAGGCGGCTGTCGCCGAGCAGGTCAAGACCGAGGAATCGGCCAAGGCGCCGCGCAAGCGGGCCACCAAGAAGGCGGAGACGCCGAATGCGGAGGCTGACGGCGATGCTTCTTCCTAAGCGCGTCAAGCACCGCAAGCAGCACAAGGGCCGGCGCGCCGGCATCGCGACGCGGGGCGCCACGATCGCGTTTGGCCAGTTCGGCCTGCAGGCGATCGAGGACTGCTGGATGACCAACCGGCAGATCGAGGCCGCTCGCCGTGCGATGACCCGCCACGTCAAGCGCGGCGGTCAGATCTGGATCCGGATCTTCCCGGACAAGCCTGTAACCAAGAAGCCGGCCGAGACTCGCATGGGCTCGGGCAAGGGCAACCCGGAAGGCTGGGTGGCGGTGATCAAGCCGGGCCGCATCCTGTTCGAGATGGGCGGCGTCGACCACGCCACCGCCAAAGAGGCGATGAAGCTGGCGGCCGCCAAGCTGCCGATCAAGACTCGTTTCGTCGAGCTCGAGGCTGCCGGCGTGGGAGGTCAGGAATGAAGGTGACCGACCAGCTGCGCGACCTGCGGGAGCTCGACCAGGAGGAGCTGGACGCGCGCTTGAAGCAGTCGCGGCGCGAGCTCTACGAGCTGCGCTTCAAGCTGGCCGTCGGCCAGCTCGAGAACAACCGCGAGATCCACAAGGTGCGCAAGGACATCGCGCGCATCCTCACCGTGATCCACCAGCAGCGCCTGGACATGGCGCCCGCACTGGAACCCGTAGGGGCGGGGCTTGCCCCGCCCGTTGAATCAGCGCCTGAGGAGGACGTTGCAGCGACGGACGAGGAGGAGTCGGAGTGAGCGAGGTCCAGACCAAAACGCGGGGTTTCCGCAAGGTCCGGCTGGGCCGGGTGGTCTCGGACAAGATGGAGAAGACAGTCGTGGTGCAGGTCCAGGACCTGAAGAGCCATCCGCTCTACAAGAAGGTCATGAAGCACCGCGTGCGCTTCAAGGTTCACGACGAGCGCAATGAGGCCAAGGTCGGCGACCTGGTGCGCATCACCGAGACACGCCCGCTCTCCAAGGAGAAGCGGTGGCGTGTAGTCGAGATCGTGGAGAAGGCCAGGTGACGTCCTCCCAGATCGTCGCGGCCGTCTCATCGGCCCGGAGCCACGATGCGTGCGTCGCCTTGTGCGCGCGCTCGGTCACGCACCTTTTGGTGCGCTCCCTCACGTGCTCCGCGGCTCCTTCGCCTCGTGTCTCGGGGCCGCGATCCGGCTCGGACGCCAGGGAGGCCGTCACCTAGCAATGGTCCAGCAAGAAACCCGGTTGAAGGTGGCGGACAACAGTGGCGCGAAGGAGCTGCTGTGCATCCGCGTGATGGGCGGCCACTACCGCAAGTACGCGCACGTGGGCGACATCATCACGGCCACCGTCAAGTCGGCGCAGCCCGGGGGCCAGGTGAAGAAGGGCGAGGTGGTGAAGGCCGTGGTCGTGCGCGTGGCCAAGGAATACCGGCGCACCGACGGCTCCAACATCCGCTTCGACGACAACGCGGCCGTGATCATCAACCAGCAGATGAACCCACGCGGCACGCGCATCTTCGGACCGGTCGCGCGCGAGTTGCGCGAGCGCAACTTCATGAAGATCGTGTCCCTGGCCCCGGAGGTCCTGTAGCAGTGTTAACCAACAAGAACGCAACCATGCCCAAGCGCCTCGACCTGGCGCCTGGCGACACCGTGGTCGTGATCGCGGGCAAAGACCGCGGCAAGCGCGGGCGCGTGCTGCGCACGCTGCCTCGCGAGCACAAGATCGTCGTCGAGGGCGTCAACATCCTCAAGCGCCACACCAAGGCAGGCCAGTCGCGCGGCGGCACGCGCGCCATCCAGGGCGGCATCGTCGACTTCGAGTCGCCGCTGGCGTACTCCAACGTGATGCTGGTCTGCCCCAGCTGCGACAAGCCCACACGGGTGCGCCACACGGTCCTGGAGTCGGGCAAGAAGGCGACCGTGTGCCTGCACTGCGGCGAGCCCTATGAGCGTGTGCGCCAGGCGGAGAACCAATGAGCGAAGTCAAGACCAAGGCACCCGCGGCAGCCCCCGGCATGCTCAAGCTCTACAACGACACGGTGGTGCCCGCGCTGATGCGCGAGTTCGACTACGCCAACGACATGCAGGTGCCGCGGATCGCCAAGGTGGTGGTCAACATCGGCATCGGCGAAGCCAAGGACAACCCCAAGGCGCTGGAGGCGGCGGTGGGCGACGTGCGCCGGATCACCGGCCAGCAGCCCATCACGATCAATGCGCGCAAGGCCGTGGCCGCTTTCAAGCTGCGCGCGGGCATGACCGTCGGCATCAAGACGACGCTGCGCGGCCGGCGCATGTGGTACTTCCTGGAGAAGCTGATCGGCGTCGCGCTGCCCCGCATCCGCGACTTCCGCGGCGTCAGCCCCGAAGGCTTCGACGGCCGCGGGAACTACTCGCTCGGCTTGCGCGAGCAGATCGTGTTTCCGGAAGTCGACTACGACAAGATCGACAAGATCCGCGGCCTCGAGGTCTCGATCGTGACCACGGCCCGGACCGACGACGAAGCCCGCTCGCTGCTCACGCGGCTGGGCATGCCATTCCGAAGGAGAGGTACGCAGTAGCTTGGCTAAGAAATCCTCGATAGAGCGCTGGAAGCGAGCCCCCAAGTTCCAGGTGCGGTTCCACAACCGCTGCCGGATCTGTGGTCGCTCCCGCGCCTACCTGCGCAAGTTCGGCATGTGCCGGATCTGCTTCCGCACCCTAGCCGCCGAAGGGCGCGTCCCCGGCGTGACGAAGTCGAGTTGGTAGTGGTGGCTCCTCACGTGCCCGCCGCCGCAGCCTCGCTCGCTCAGTCGCTCGATGCACGCGTCGCCTTGTGCGCGCGCTCAGTCACGCATCTGCCGATGCGCTCCCTCACGTGCTCCGCGGCTCCCAACCCCATCGAATCCACGGATTCGATGGGGGCCCCTTTCACAAGTGGTCTCCACGAAGTCACGCGACTTCGTGGAGTTGGAGCGCCGGAGCGGCGAGCAGTGCGGGCCGTGCCCGCGAGGAGCCACTGATGGCGACCGCAACCCCGACCAAGCCCAAGATCGACAGCGGAGTCGTCAGCGACCCCATCGCCGACATGCTCACCCGGATCCGCAACGCCAACCACGCGCGCCACACGGAAGTGCGCGTGCCCGCCAGCAAGCTGAAGCTGGAGCTGGCGCGGGTGCTCCGCGAGGAGGGTTACATCGCCTCTTTCGAGGTCGAGCGCAACGAGGGGGTTGCGGGGGAGACGCTGCGCATCCAGTTCAAGACTCGCCCCGACCGCCGGCGCGTGATCAGCGGCCTCAAGCGCATCAGCCGTCCCGGGCTGCGCGTGTACGCTCGTAAGACCGAGATCCCGCGCGTCCTGGGCGGGCTCGGAATTGCCATCCTGTCGACCAGCCAGGGCGTGATGAGTGGCCGCCAGGCCCTCCGCGCCGGCGTGGGCGGCGAAGTCCTCTGCTACGTCTGGTAGGAGCCAAGCAACTTGTCGCGTATCGGAAAGCTACCGATTCCGGTGCCCAGCTCGGTCAAGGTCGAGCTGGCCGCCAATCGCGTGAAGGTGGAGGGGCCGAAGGGCGCCCTCGAACGGACCCTGCCCGCGCAGGTCTCCATCAAGATGGATGACGGCCAGATCCTGTGCGAGCGGCCCACCGACGGCCGCGAGCACCGTTCGCTGCACGGGCTCACGCGCACGCTGGTGGCGAACATGGTCACCGGGGTCAGCCAGGGCTTCACGAAGCACCTCGAGCTGGTCGGGGTCGGCTATCGCGTGTCCAAGCAGGGCGACGACCTGGTCCTCAATCTCGGCTATTCGCACCCGATGCGCTACACGCCGCGCAGCGGCATCAGCATCGAGGTCGCCGATCCCACGCACTTCTCTGTGACCGGGATCTCGAAGGAAGATGTCGGCCAGGTTGCGGCCGAGCTGCGCAAGCTGCGCCCGCCCGAGCCCTACAAGGGCAAGGGCGTGATGTACCGCGGCGAGCGCATCCGGCGCAAGGCCGGCAAGGCCGGTAAGGGAGCGAAATAGCTCAAATGCTGAAAACCTTCGATCGCAAAGGCGCGCGGGCCAAGCGGCATCGCCGCGTGCGCGTGAAGCTGGCCGGCACGGCCGAGCGTCCGCGCCTGTCAGTGTTCCGCAGCCTCAACCACATCTATGCGCAGGTGATCGACGACAGCAGCGCGCGCACGCTCGCCTCGGCTTCCACGGTGGGGCTGAAGAGCGGCAAGAACGACGCCGCCGCGGCGGCCGCCGTGGGCAAGGCGATTGCGCAGGCGGCGTCGAAGGCCGGCATCAAGACCGTCGTGTTCGACCGCGGTGGGTTCCTTTACCACGGCCGCATCAAGGCGCTGGCGGAGGCCGCCCGCGAAGCCGGCCTGGAGTTTTAGAACGCATGGCAATTCGTAACCCGCAGTACTCGGGCGAGCGGTCCGACCTCCTCGACCGCATCGTCTCTCTCAACCGCGTGGCCAAGGTGGTCAAGGGCGGTCGCAAGTTCAGCTTCTCGGCCATGATCGTGGTCGGCGACGGCAACGGCCGCGTGGGCGCCGGCCTGGGCAAGGCGCGCGAAGTCCCCGAGGCCATCCGGAAGGGCATGGACATCGCCAAGCGCAACATGATCACGGTGCCCATGGTGGGCACCACGATTCCGCACGAGGTCCGCCTCAAGTGGGGCGCGGCGCGAATAATGCTCAAGCCCGCGGCGCCCGGTACCGGCGTGATCTCGGGCGGCGCCATGCGCGCCGTGCTCGAGGTGGCCGGTGTCAAGGACATCCTCACCAAGTCCACGGGCACCAACAACCCGATCAACACCGTGCGCGCCACACTGGCCGCGCTGGAGTCGATGCGCACGGCCCAGGAGATCGCCGAGTTGCGCGGCAAGTCCGTCGAGGAGATCGTCGGTCGTAGGCTGGCCCAGGCCTATCGCCACGCCGAGCAGACCGGCCACGTCGAGGCCGGTCCGCAGCCTGAGTCGGATGCCGCCGTCGTGGGGGCGCCGACACCCACCGAGGCCAGGGAGGAGCCGCCGGCGCGGCCGCGCCGCACCGCCGAGCCCAAGCCGCAGCCGCAGCCGCAGCCGACCCCTGAGCGGACCGAAACCTTGACGCCAGAGGCACCGGCTGTCGCCGCCGATGAGCCGCCGGCCGCCACCACCCCGCCGGAGCCCGAAGCTTAAGCTTGATCAAGGCCACCTATCGCAAGAGCTCCGGAGGGTATGGACCTGCGATTCGGGCAACCATCCAGAGCCTTGGCTTTCGCAAGCTGAACCAGACCCGCGAGCTGCCCGACACGGACGCCGTCCGCGGCATGCTGGCCAAGGTCGACTTCCTGGTCTCGGTTGAGGGCAAGCCCTGGAACCCGCCCCAGCGCTCGCGCTACAAGATCTGGCGCAAGCGCTCGGACAAGAAGCACGCAAGAGGAAAGTAGCCGTTGAAATTGCATGAGCTGCGGGCCCCCGAGGGCTCGCGCACCAAGAAGCAGCGCGTCGGCCGGGGCACAGGCTCCGGGCGTGGCAAGACCTCGGGCCGCGGCCAGAAGGGCCAGCTCTCGCGCAGCGAGGGGTTCCGGCTTGGTTTTGAAGGCGGGCAGATGCCTCTCGCACAGCGCCTGCCCAAGCTGGGTGGCTTCAAGAATCCGTTCAAGAAGTACTACCGGCCTCTCAACCTCACCAAGCTGAACCGCTTCCAGGACGGCGCCGAGGTGGGTCCCGAGCTGCTGGCCGAAGCCCGGCTGGTGCGGCCTGGCGAGCCCTACAAGGTGCTCGGCACCGGCTCGCTCGGACGCAAGCTGACGGTGACCGCCCACGCCTTCAGCGCCTCGGCCCGCGCCGCCATCGAGAAAGCCGGTGGCAAGGTGGTCTGGATCGGCGGCGAGCCCGAGCCCAAACCCCAGCCCAAACAGGCGGAGCTTGCCCCGCCCGCCAACGCGGCTCCCGAACCCGAAGAGGAACCAGAACAGGAACCTGAAGAGGAACCCGAGCCCGAGGCATAGCGCTTGAACCTGCTCCAGGCGGTCTACAACGCTTTGCGGCTGCCGGAGCTCCGGAACAAGCTCCTGTTCACGGCCGGGATGCTGATCATCTTCCGGCTCTTCGCCAACATCGCGGTGCCCGGCGCCAACAGCGCCGCCCTGCAAACGCTGTTCAACAGCACCGCCCTTCTGGGCCTGCTCGACCTCTTCTCAGGCGGCGGACTGTCGCAGTTCAGCGTTGTCGCCATGGGCATGAACCCGTACATCAACGCCAGCATCATCATGCAGCTGATGACGGTGGTGTCCGAGCGCATCAAGGACATCTCCAAAGAGGGCGAAATGGGGCGCCGCCGCATCACTCGGTACACGCGCATGCTCACCGTTGCGCTGGCCGCCGGACAGGCCTACGGACTGACCGTGCTCTTCCAGAACAGCACACCCAATGTGCTGCCCACCAACCTGGAATGGTTCACGCGCCTGGCCATCATCCTCACGCTCACCAGCGGCACCGTGATGCTGATGTGGTTCGGTGAGCTGATCACGGAGTACGGCATCGGCAACGGCATCTCGCTCGTGATCTTCGCGGGCATCATCGCGCGCGGCCCGCGCACGCTGATCAGCACCGTGCAGTCGCACACGACCGGCGCCGGCATCGGCGACTTCCTGCCCTTCATCGCCTTCGGCGTGATCGCGCTCGCGGTGACGGCCTTCATCATCGAGGTCCAGCAGGCGGTCCGGAAGATCCCCATCCAGTCCGCGCAGCGCGTATCGGGCGGCACCCGCACGGTGCAGGGCCGCGCGTCCTACCTGCCGCTCCGTGTTAATCAGGCGGGCGTGATCCCGATCATCTTTGCGATCTCGATCATGTTCTTCCCGACCATCCTCGCCAACTATTTCGCGGCCGCTCCGGTCGACAGCATCTTCTACAAGTCCTCGACCTGGATCCGAACCAACTTCGTGCCCACCGGACCCAACATCACGATGGACATCGTCTACAACTCGCTGTACTTCCTCTTTGTGTTCGGGTTTACGTACTTCTACACCGCGGTCACCTTCGACGTGTACGACGTGGCCGACAACCTGAAGCGCTACTCGAGTTTCATCCCCGGCATCAGACCAGGGCTGCAGACTGCCCGCTATCTGGGCGCGGTGCTCAACCGCGTGACCTTCGCGGGCGCGGTGTTCCTGGGATTCATCACCGTCGTCTTACCCATCCTCACCTCGCGCATCACGGGCATCGGATCGCAGCAGCTGTACCTGGGCGGCACCGCCATCCTGATTGTGGTCGGCGTCGCGCTGGACACCATGAAGCAGCTGGAGACGCAGCTGATCATGCGTCAATACCGAGGGTTCATCCGCTAGGTGAACCTCTTGCTGTTCGGCGCCCCCGGCAGCGGCAAAGGCACGCAGGCCGAGTTCTTGAAGGAGAAGCACGGGATTCCGCAGATCTCGACCGGCGACATGTTCCGGGCCGAGGCGGCGCGCGGCACCGAAGAGGGCAAACGCGTCGACGCCATCATGAAGTCCGGCGAGCTGGTTCCCGACGACCTCACCATTGCGATCGTGCGCGAGCGGCTCAAGCAGCCTGACACCAAGCCGGGCATGATCTTCGACGGGTTTCCACGCACGCTGCCCCAGGCCGAGGCGCTTGACCAGGTGATGCGTGAATCCGGTCGCCGCTTCGACAACGCCCTCTACCTGGTGGCTCCGGAAGCGGAGCTGATCGCCCGCCTCTCCGGCCGTCTCACCTGCCCCAAGGACGGGCGCACCTTCCACCCCAAGTTCAACCCGCCGCCGGTGGCGGGGATCTGCCCGTTCGACGGGACACCACTGATCCAGCGCAAGGACGACACGGAGGAGACGGCCCGCACGCGGGTCCAGGTGTACCTTCGAGACACCATGCCGGTGATCGACTACTACCGCCGCCAGGGCCTCGTCCAGGAGATCGACGCCCTGCGCTCCATCCCCGAGGTGCGGGCGGAAATCGAAAAGGCCCTCGAGGGCGTCAACGCAGCTTGATCAACCTGAAGACCCAGCACGAGCTCGACATCATGCGCAGGGCCGGCCTCGCCCTGAGCAAGGTCACGGCCGAGCTGATCGATGCCTGCCGGGTGGGTGTCAAGACCGCCGAGATCGACCGTCTCGCCGACCGCCGGATCCGGGAGGCGGGCGGCCGGCCCGGGTTCCTGGGCTACAACGGCTTCCCCAAGTCAATCTGCATCTCGGTCAACGACGAGGCGGTCCACGGCATCCCGGGGCCGCGCCGGATCCAGGACGGCGACCTCGTCAGCCTCGACCTGGGGCTGGTCATCGACGGCTTCTGGGCGGACATGGGCGTCACCGTGCCGGTCGGCAACGTCAGCGCCGAGAACATGCGCCTGGTCAAGGTCACTGAGGAGGCCTTCTGGAAGGCGGTCGAGCAGTGCGTCCCCGGCAACCGCCTGGGCGACGTCTCCAGTGCCGTCCAGCGCCACGTTGAAGCCGCCGGATTCAGCGTGATCCGCCAGTTCGTGGGCCACGGCATCGGCCGGAACATGCACGAAGACCCGCAGGTCCCCAACTTCGGCCGCCCGGGCACCGGGCCCGAGCTGAAGCCCGGCATGACCCTGGCGATCGAGCCCATGGTCAACCTGGGCTCGCCCGACGTCTACATCAAGCCGGACGGCTGGACCGTCTGCACGGTCGACGGGCTGCCCTCCAGCTACTACGAGCACACGGTGGCGATCACCAAGGAAGGCGCCCTGATCCTGACCGCCGCCGAGGCTGGGCTCCCGGCCGACCGGGCCCTGGCAGGTTGAGGTACAATCGCAGTTCGTGCCCGAGCGCCCCGAGCTGGTTCGAGGCGTGGTTTTGGAACCCCTCCCCAACGGTATCTTCCGTGTGGAGCTCCAGAACGGGGCCAAGGTCCTCGCTCACGTCGCCGACCGCCTCGGCACCCACTTCACCCGGCTCCGGGCCGGGGATCGGGTGCAGGTAGAGCTGGCGGAGAGCGACCACAGCCGAGGGCGTATTCGACAAGTTGATCGGTAACGAACTGAAGGAGACGTAAGGGGTCCCCGTGAAATCGCAGATTTCATGGGGATCGTGACAGATGAAAGTGAGACCGTCGGTGAAGAGGATCTGCCCCAACTGCAATCTGATCAAGCGAGCTGGGGTCGTTCGCGTGCGTGCTCCAACCCGAAGCACAAGCAGCGGCAGGGCTGAGGCCAGGAGAGTAGATGGCGCGCATCGCCGGCGTCGACATACCCCGCGACAAGCGAATCGTAATCTCGCTCACGTACATCCACGGCATCGGCCGGACCACCTCCGAGAAGGTCCTGAAGATGGCCAACATCGACGAGAACCGCCGGGTCAAGGATGTGCCCGACGAGGAGATCGCGCGCCTGCGCCAGGTCATCGACCGCCTCTCCAGCACCAAGGAGATCCTCATCGAGGGTGACCTCCGGCGCGAGGTGGCCATGAACATCAAGCGCCTGATCGAGATCGGCACCTACCGCGGCATCCGCCACCGCCGCGGCCTGCCCGTTCGCGGGCAGCGCACGCGCACCAACGCACGTGCCCGCCGGGGCCCCAAGCGCACGGTCGGCGTCCGCCGGAAGAAGAAGTAGCAGTGCTGCCCCTCAATCGTCCACTGTCGCTAAGCGGCCTAGGCGGTCGACCGGCGCCTTCGGCGCCTGGCCAGCGTCAGCTCCTGTGCGCGCTCAGTCACGCACCTGTCAGTGCCCTCCCTCGCGTGCTCGTCGCTTCCTTGGCCTCGGCCGCCGATCCCGCTGATCGCCAGCGGCCGCTCGAGGGTCAGCACTGATGGCCAAAAAGAAAACCGTTCGCACCCGGCGCCGCGAGCGCAAGAACGTGGTCACCGGGCAGGCTCATATCCAGAGCACGTTCAACAACACCATCGTGTCGATCACCGACACCACCGGCAACGTGGTGGCCTGGGGCTCGGCCGGCGGCCAGGGCTTCAAGGGCAGCCGCAAGTCGACGCCCTTCGCCGCCCAGGTCACTGCCGAGGCGACGGCCCGCAAGGCCATGGAGCACGGCATGCGCCAGATCGAGGTCTTCGTCAAGGGTCCGGGCTCGGGCCGCGAGGCGGCGATCCGCTCGCTGCAGGCCACCGGTTTGGAGGTGACGGCGATCACTGACGTCACGCCGATCCCGCACAACGGTTGCCGCCCACCCAAGCGGCGGAGGGTCTGACGCAGATTGGCTAACTACCACGGTCCCGTCTGCCGCTTCTGCCGGCGGGAGGGCGCCAAGCTCTACCTGAAGGGGGAGCGCTGCTACACGCCCAAGTGCGCCATCGAGCGCCGAGCGGTGCCGCCGGGCATCCACGGCCAGGCCCGCCGGCGCAAGACCTCCGACTACGGCTTGCAGCTGCGCGCCAAGCAGAAGGCCCGGCGCACGTACGGCCTACTCGAGAAGCAGTTCCGCAACTACTTCGACGCCTCCGTGCGTGAGGGCGGCGTGACGGGCCTCAACCTGCTCCGCCACCTCGAGCTCAGGCTCGACAATGTGGTCTACCGGCTGGGGATGGGCTCGTCGCGCAAGCAGGCGCGGCAGCTGGTCACGCACCGCCATTTCGAGGTCAACGGCCGCCTCGTCAACGTGCCCTCGTACCGGCTCAAGCCGGGCGACGAGGTGCGCCTGCGCGAGAGCAACGGCGCCGTCGAGATGGCGCTGGAGGCCTCCAACGTGCGCACCGTGCCGTCCTGGCTGGCCTTCAACGATGAACAGAAATCAGCCAAGGTGCTGGCCCTGCCCGATCGCGGCGAGATGGAGCAGGGCGTGGAAGAGCACCTGATCGTGGAGTTCTACAGCCGCTAGCGGCTGGAGGGAGAAAGTTTCGTTTGGCAATCGACATCCAGGCACCGGTCAACCCGCAGGTTCGCAAGCTCGACGAAGGCGAGGGTGGTGGCGACGATCGCTACGGCCGCTTCGACATCGAGCCGCTGGAGCCCGGCTTCGGGACCACGCTCGGCAACACGCTGCGGCGGGTCCTGCTGTCGTCGCTCTGGGGAGCCGCGGTCACTTCGATCCAGATCGAGGGCGTGGCACACGAGTTCACCTCGATCCCGCACGTCAAAGAGGACGTCACCGAGCTGATCCTCAACCTGAAGCAGCTCAACCTGAAGAGCTTCACCGAGGACCCCGTCACTCTCATGCTCGACGTCAAGGGCCCGGCGGAGGTGCACGCCTCCGACATCCAGACCACCTCCGATGTGGAGATCGTCAACCCCGACCTCTACATCTGCACGATTGCGGCCAAGGGCCACCTGCGGATGGAGCTCAACGTGGAGCGCGGCAAGGGCTACGTGCCGGCCGAGCGCAACAAGCGCGAGGGCCAGCCGATCGGCGTGATCCCGATCGACGCCATCTTCTCGCCCGTCCACAAGGCCAACTTCACCGTGGAGAAGACGCGCGTCGGGCAGTCTACCGACTACGACCGCCTGCTGATCGAGGTCACCACCGACGGCACCGTCACGCCGGAGGAGGCGGTTAGCACCGCCGCCCAGCTGTTCACCCAGCACCTGGATCTCTTCGTGCGTTTCGGCGATTCCATCGTCACGACGCAGCCGGGCGCGCCCGCCAAGGGCCCCGGCAACCGGCTCAACGAGACGCCGATCGAGGAGCTCGACCTGTCGGTGCGCGCGTTCAACTGCCTCAAGGCCAACGACATCACGTCGGTCGGCCAGCTGCTCACCAAGAAGGAAGAGGAGCTGCTGGGGCTGCGCAACTTCGGGCGCAAGTCGCTGGACGAGATCAAGGAGAAGCTGGTCGAGAAGGGCTTCGTGCAGCCCGAGGACATGGAGACCGTCTTCCGCTAGAGATGCGTCACCAAAAGAGCGGCCGTCGCTTCAACCGTGACACCGATGCGCGCAAGGCGCTCATGCGCAACCTGTGCACGTCGCTGCTGCAGAACGGCCGCATCACCACCACCGAAGCCAAGGCCAAGGAGCTGCGGCGCTGGGTCGACCGCCTGATCACCACGGCCCGGTCGGGCGACGTCGCCGCCCGCCGCCAGGTGGCCACCGAGGTCAGCCAGCCCGAGGTGGTGGAGCGGCTCTTCAGCAACCTGGTTCCCCGGCTCGGCGAGCGGCCGGGGGGCTACACGCGGATCATCCACAAGGGCCCGCGCCACGGCGACGCGGCGCCCATGGTCGTGATCGAGCTCGTCGACTGAGACAACCGATTAACAACTGAATATCAAGGTCGTGCTCGAGTACGACGGCACCGGTTTCGCCGGCTGGCAGCGCCAGACGGGACGCCGGACCGTCGAGGGCGAGCTGCGGCGAGCACTCCGCGAGCTGTGCGGCTCCGAGGTCCACGTGACCGCGGCCGGCCGCACCGACGCGGGCGCCCACGCGCTGGGCCAGGTGGTCAACTTCCGTCTCGACCGGATCCCGGTCGGCAGGTTGGCCGGCGCCCTGAACTCGCTGCTGCCGGAGGACGTCAGCGCGCTCTCCGCGGAGGACGTCGACGACGGCTTCCACGCCCGCTACTCAGCCCGCTGGCGGCGGTACCGATATCGGTATCTCGACCGCCGGCCGCGCCCTGCGCTGGAGCGAAACCGCTGCTGGTGGCTGGTGGGACGGCTGGACGTCCCGGCCATGCGGCAGGCCGCGCAGGCGCTGGTGGGCGAGCACGATTGGACCAGCTTCTGTTCGGCAAGCGAGCCGGCCGGCGAGCGGACGCGTGCGATGCGCGCGGCGTCCGTCCGGCGCCAAGGCGAGTTCGTCGACCTGGAGCTGGTGGCGGAGGGCTTCCTCCGGGGCCTGGCGCGCGGCATCGCGGGCGCGCTGGCCGAGGTGGGGCTCGGGCGCAGGCCCCCGCAGTGGGTGGGCGAGGTGCTCGCGCTGCGCGATCGGCGCGCCGCGGCCAAGACCGCGCCCGCGAGGGGACTGACCCTGATGGAAGTGATCTACGAGTAGTGAGGAATTGACGAAGCAGAAAACCTGGACGGCCAGGAAGGAAGACCTTAAAGGCGAGTGGTACGTGGTCGACGCCAGTGGCGTGGCCCTCGGCCGCCTCGCCAGCAGTGTCGCGCGCATTCTCAAGGGCAAGCACAAGCCCACCTACACGCCGCACCTGAACACCGGCGATCACGTGATCGTGGTCAATGCGGCCCGCATACTGCTCACCGGTGGCAAGCTGGACGGCAAGACCTACACGCGCTACTCGGGCTACCCCAGTGGACTGCGGGCGCGCACGGTGCGCGAGCAGATGGAGCGCGATCCCACCTTCCCGGTCACCAACGCGGTGCGGGGCATGCTGCAGAACAACACGCTGGGCGCCGACATGCTGAAGCGGCTTCGCGTGTATGCCGGTCCCGAGCACGGCCACGCTGCCCAGGCGCCCAAGGCCTTGCGCTTCGACGCCAAGGGGGAGATCCAGATTGGCTGACAACACCACCCGCGGCACCGGCCGCCGCAAGACCGCCATCGCCCGCGTTCGCCTCACCCCGGGTGAGGGGCGCGTGATGATCAACGAGAAGACGCCCCTGGCCTACCTGGGCCGCCGGATCCTGGAGATGGAGGTCCTGGAGCCCCTCAAGCTCACCGACTCGCTGCGCCGCTTCGACGTCAGCGTCAAGGTCGAGGGCGGGGGGGTGTCGGGCCAGGCCGGAGCGATCGCGCACGGCATCGCCCGCGCCCTGGTCGAATATGACGCCGACAGCCGCCCGGCGCTCAAGAAGGCCGGCCTCCTCACGCGCGACGCGCGCGAGAAGGAGCGCAAGAAGTACGGCCTGAAGCGAGCCCGCAAAGCCCCCCAGTACACGAAGCGCTAGCGAAGTAGGGCGAGGAGACTCCTCCCCGCAACGCGGGGAGGTGCCGTGCGCAGCACGGCGGAGGGGGCTAACCTCCCCGCATGCGCACCCTCGCCGACGCGCTTCGCTGGCGGGCCCTCCGCCATCCGGACCTGCCCGCCACCTGGTTCCAGGGTCGGACCCGCAGCTTCGCCGAGCTCAACGAGTCGACGACGGAGCTCGCCGCCGGCCTCGTGGGGGCTGGCATCAAACCTGGCGATCACGTTTGTGTGCTGGACAAGAACAGCGACCTCTACTACGAGCTGCTGATCGCCGTCACCAAGTGCGGAGCCATCGCGACACCGATCAACTGGCGGCTGACGCCCTCGGAGGTCGCCAAGGTTGCGACCGATGCGCAGTGCGTGCTGATGGTGGCCGGTGAGGAGTTCACGGCGGTGGCCGCCGAAGCCGGCTTCCCGGCCATGAGCTTCGCCCAACTGCCTCGCAAGCCGGGCGCGGCCGATCCGCGCCTGGACGCCGAAAACCGGGTGGCCTGGCAGCTCTACACCTCGGGCACCACGGGGCTGCCCAAGGGCGCCATGCTGACCAACCTCAACCTCACCGGCCTGCTCGGCCTGTTGCTCTTCGAAGTGCCCGAGCTCCGGCAAGGCGGCCGCGGCCTGGTCGCGATGCCGCTGTACCACATCGGCGGCTGCGGCTGGGCGGCGGCGGTGATGGCGACCGGCTCCTGCATGGTCTTCACGCGCGAGGTCATCCCCCAGGAGCTGTTGCAGGTCATCCCCGAGCAGCGCATAGAAGTCGCGTTCCTGGTGCCTGCGGTGCTGCTCTTCATGACGCAGCTGCCGGAATCGCAGACCGCGGACTTCTCGAGCCTCAAGAACATCCTCTACGGCGCGTCTCCGATCACGCCGGCGGTGCTGCGGAAGTCGATCGAGACGTTCAAGTGCCGCTTCACCCAGGTTTACGGGCTGACCGAAACCACAGGCGCGATCACCGCCCTCCAGTTCGAAGACCACCAGGGCGACCGGCTGCTCTCCTGCGGCCGCGCGTCATTCGGCGGCGATTTGAGGATCGTCGACCCCGAGGATCGGGAGGTGCCGCGGGGCGAGCTGGGCGAGATCGTGTACCGCGGCCCCGGCATCATGGTCGGCTATTGGAATCGCCCGCAGGACACCGCCGCCGCGGTCCGGGACGGCTGGTTTCATACCGGCGACGCCGGCACCATGGACGCGGCCGGCTTCATCTACATCAAGGACCGGATCAAGGACATGATCGTGTCCGGCGGGGAGAACATCTACCCGGCCGAGCTGGAGGGCGTTCTGGCGGGCCATCCGGCGGTGGCCGACGTGGCCGTGATCGGGGTGCCGGACGACAAGTGGGGTGAGACCGCCAAGGCGATCGTTGTCAAGAAGCCTGGCAGCGAGCTCAGTGAAGACGAGCTGATCGACTGGTCCCGCGAAAAGCTGGCCGGCTTCAAGCGACCCCGCTCAGTCGATTT
>Ga0209474_10000917_pt1 | contig 30010 bp, 43 predicted proteins | sample GraSoiAngelo_145_FD_185902 | JGI IMG/M metagenome (GOLD analysis project Ga0209474, IMG submission 185902) | Grasslands soil microbial communities from the Angelo Coastal Reserve, California, USA - 14_1009_05_20cm (SPAdes) (version 2) | ecosystem: Environmental > Terrestrial > Soil > Grasslands...
GGCGATCCACTCGTCGCCCGCGATCTTTCCCTCGCCCAGCGTATTGTTTCCGCTCACGTCGATGTTGGGGCCGTAGAGAACGCCGTATCCACCGGCCGTCGTCGTGTCCACGAGCGCGCGGTAATTGAAATAGATGGCTGCCCGCCGCAGCTCGGCGGCCGTCGGGCTGGCGGGATTCGCAAACGACGGCGGCGTCGCCGATTGCAGGCCGCTCTTGCCGAGACCCGCAGTCAGCAGGTCGTCGGTGTTCCCGTCGTACGTGATCGGCGGAACGTTGCCCCTGACGAACGACGGCAGCGTGTTCTGGTCGTTCGATCGGCAGGCGATGGCGAGCAGGGGAAGGCACAGCAAGAGCGCACGTTTCATGACGGCGGCCTCCGGGAGTGCGCACCCTATGGAAGAGGCGGCGACGCGTCAATGTCGGAAAGACGCGAACTCGGCCGCGCCGCGATACAGTTGCCCGAATGAGAAGTCTCGTCGCAATCGTCGTTGCGTGCCTCCTCGCGGCCGCGCTCGGCGCGGGTGCGATGTGGCACTTCGCGCACCGCGAAAAGCCGCTTCCTGACGCGCCCGCGCTGGTCGTCAAGGTGCGGCAGGTCGCGCGCCTGCAGTCGCTCGACGTGTCGCTCTACAAGAAGGTCACGTTCGCTCCGGACCCGCAGGAGACCGGCTCCGTCTGGGGAGACCTATTCGAGTGGGCGAGCTACTCGCTGCGTCCGCCGCGCGGACGCGCCATCGTCTTCGCGGAGGCACATCTCGCGGTCGACCTGGCGAAGCTCGACGCGTCGTCGCTGCGCGTGAGCGGCCGCCGCGTCGAAGCCGTCTTGCCGCCGGTGCAGGTGCAGGTCGAGCTGAAGCCCGCCGAAACGGAGATCATCGGGTCGAATCTCGATTCGAAGCAGACCGCGCAGCTCTTCGAGCTTGCACGCGCGGGTTTCGAACGCGAGGTCGCGGCGGACGAGCGGCTCAAGGCGCAGGCGCGCGCCTCGGCGGAGCAGTCGCTGCGCGCTCTATTCGTCGGACTCGGATTCAGCGAGGTCGACTTCGTGAAGGAGCTCCCGCCGCTCGTTTCGCGCGGCTGAACGGCAGGCTCAAGCGTCGAGTCTGGCGAGCTCCTCCGGTGTATCCGCATCCAGGAACGGGCGCTCGTCGTCCCAGTCGATGAACGTCGTCCGCACCGAATCGAGAAGGCGCTTCGGCCCCACGGCTGATCGCGCGAGCAGGGCCGTAGCGGCGGCAAGGCATGGCTCGCGCCGATAGATCGCGCACAGCGGCTGGCGCGCACCGCCGTAGACGGGAACGGCTGCGTCGTGCCCTGGAATCGCGGCGAACAGCGCGTCGAGGAGACGCGCATCGGCCGCGAACGGCATGTCGGCGCCGCAGCAGAAAACCAGATCGTTCGATGCCGACGCGAGGCCTGCCTCGAGACCGCTCAGCGGCGTGTACAGGGGTGATCGATCGAGCACGACGGGAACGCCGAAGATGCCGTAGGCCTCGCGGTGTTTTGCGACCAACAGCACTTCGGCGAACTCGGCCCGCAGCGCGTGCACCACGGTTGCGAGCAGCGGCGCACCGTGAAAGCGCGCGAGCGCTTTGTCGGATCCGAAGCGCTCGCTCCGACCTCCGGCCAGCGCGATGGCGGAAGCCTCCCTCATCTAGACGCGCGACGCGAACAGCCGCTGCAGCGCGGGAGTCGAACGGACCAGGTCGAGCGCCAGCTCGGCATGGCCACGCGCATACCCGTTCCCGATCGTGAGCCGCACGTCCTTGCCGACTCCTTCCGCGCCGAGTGCCGCGGCCGTGAAGCTCGTCGCCATGCTGAAGAACAGCACTTCGCCGCCTTCACGCGCCGCGAGGATGCTCCCCATCTCCGTACCCGGAACGCTCGCGCAGTTCACGACCAGATCGTAGAGGCCGGCCTCGCGGGCGCGCTCGAGCACCTGCAGCGGCTGCGTCGCATCGGCGGCGATGGCAGCGTCAGCCAGGCCCTCGTGCACCAGCATGCGAGGCGTTTCGGCGCGGTAATCGAGCGCCGTGACGTGCGCTCCGCTCTTGCGGGCCTGGGCGCAGGCCAGAGACCCGCTCTTCCCGGCGCCGATGACGAGCACGCGTTGCCCCGCTTTTACCAGACGAGAAACCCACGCGGGAGCGCCGCAGACGTCGAGGACGGCGAGCGCAACGGTCTCGGGGAGATCGTCGGGAAGGCGCGCCCACAGCCCCGTCGCGAACAGGATGGCGCGGCCTCGCACGTCCAGACGTTCCGACCGCGGCTGGACGCGCGCGATCTCCTCGAGGAGTAGCGGCGTGAGCGTGAGGGAGACGAGCGTCGCGATTCGATCGCCCGGGCGCATCTGCGAAGCAGCCGGATGCTCCGACCCCACCTCGGCGATGCGGCCGATGAGCATTCCGCCGGAGCCGGTGACCGGGTTGTGCATCTTCCCGCGCGCGCGCACGATCTCCGTCACGCGAGCGGCGATTCGAGCCGCGTCGCCGCCCGCCTCCTGCGCCAGTTGGCGGAAGCTCGCCGCGTCGATGTTGAGCCGCTCCACTTCGACCGACAGCTCGTCCGGCCCGAGCGGCAGGCGCGGATCGAGGACCTCGGCCTGCTGCGGCAGCACCCCGCGGGGGCGCACGACGCGCCGCAGGCCGTAGGGGTCACCCATTCTGATCCCCTTGCGGAGGTGTCCTCGCAGGCAGCGGCCGCTGCGGCGCTTGGGGCGAGAGCTGCGGCGCGCCAGGCCCGACTTGCGTCGGCGGCCGGGGCGCGGGAGCGTCCTCCGCCATCTTCGGTTGCAGGAAGAGACGGATCAGATCGATCGGCACCGGGAAGATGGTGGTCGACGCTTTCTCGGCGCTGATCTCGACGAGCGTCTGCAGGTATCGCAACTGCAGCGCGGCCGGGTGCGCGTCGATGACGTCCGCGGCCATCCCCAGCTTCTCGGCCGCCTGGTACTCGCCCTCGGCAGCGATGACCTTGGCGCGCCGCTCGCGCTCCGCCTCAGCCTGCCGGGCCATCGCGCGCTGCATCTCCGCCGGCAGGTCGATCGCCTTCACCTCGACGGCCGTGACCTTGATGCCCCAGGGCTCGGTGTGCAGGTCGAGAACCTGCTGCAGCTCCTTGTTGATCTTCTCGCGCTGCGCCAGGAGGTCGTCGAGATCCAGCTTTCCCAACGTGCTGCGCAGCGTGGTCTGCGCGAGTTGGGAGGTGGCGTAGAGGAAGTTCTCCACCTGGATGACTGCACGTTCGGCGTCGATGACGCGGAAGTAGATGACCGCGCTCACCTTGAGGCTCACGTTGTCACGCGTGATCACGTCCTGCGGAGGAACGTCGCGTGTCACGACGCGCAGGTCGACCTTCACCATGCGATCCACGCCGGGCACGATCCAGTTCAGCCCAGCGCGCTTCACCTCGGCGAACCGTCCGAGGCGGAAGATGACTCCGGACTCGTACTCCTGGATGACGCGCAGCCCGGAGATGAACCACAGGCCGGCGGGAACGACGAAGAACCAGAACGGGCTCACGTTGCCTCCTTGAGCTGCGGCTCGAGTGGCGCGACGTCCACCGAAAGCCCGCGCACGCCGACCACCCGCACGCGCGCCCCTTCGGGGATCTCGGTCTGCGCTCGCGCCGACCAGAGCTCGCCGTGGACGAGGACGCGTCCCGCGGCGGGGCCGATCGCCTCGCGCACCTCACCCACTTCGCCGAGCAGGCCCGGCGCGCCAGCACGCAGCGGCTGGGCGGCGCTGCTGGTGAACTTCCATACGAGCGTGGCGCTGATCAGCCCGAGCGCCGCACCCACGGGGATGACGACACGCCATCCGAGGCCGAAATCCGGGTCGGCCCAGAAGCCACGCCCCGTGTGTCCGATGAGGAGGAGCGACCCGATCACGATGCAGACGATGCCAGCTCCGATGAACCAGCCGTGCCCGCCCATGTACATCTCGGCCACGAGCAGCCCGACGCCGATGATGCAAAGCGCCAGCGCTCCGATGTTCACGGGCAGCATCTGGAAGGCGACTCCGGCGATGACGAGACAGATCGCGCCGACGACGCCCGGCACGATCGTTCCCGGGTGGAACAGCTCGAGCAGAATACCGATCACGCCCAGCATGGCGATCAGATAGGCGATCTGCGGATCTGCCAGCGCGTGCAGCACGCGGTCGCGGACCGTCCACTCCACCGGCCGCAACTCGGCGCCGGCCGTCTTGAGGCGCCGCGTCTCTCCGCCGATCTGCACCTTCTGCCCGTCGATCTTCCGCAGGAGCTCGGGAATGTCCTCCGCGACGAAATCGACGACCTTCTCACGCAGCGCTTCGGAAGCGGTGATCGAGACGCTCTCGCGCACCGCCTTCTCGGCCCAGTCGACGTTGCGCGAGCGGCGCTCCGCGATGCCGTGGATGAACGCGGCCGTGTCGTTCTCGATCTTCTTCACCATCGTCTCCACTTCGGAGCTCTTGTCGCCGCTTCCCCCGCCGATGCCCACCGGATGGGCCGCCCCGATGTTGCTCGACGGCGCCATCGCGGCGATGTGCGCCGCCAGCGTGATGAACACCCCCGCCGACCCGGCGCGCGCGCCGGGAGGTCCCACCCAGACCACCACGGGCACTTTGGCGGACAGCTCGGCCTGGACGATGTCGCGCGTCGCCGCGAGCAGGCCGCCGGGGGTGTCCATGCGAATGAGGAGCGCCTCGGCTCCCTGTGCCTCGGCATCGCGGATCGCGTCGATGAGGTAGCGCGCCGAGCCGGGATCGACGGAACCGGACAGCTCCGCGTAGGCGACGAACGAAGCGGCGGCAAGCGCGGCGATCATCGCTTGCGCTCCAGGCCGAGTTTCGACATGACGCGCTGCAGGTCTTCCCACACCTTCGACTTCTCCTGGGGGCTGCGCAAAAGGTACGCGGGATGGAACGTCGGCATCACCGGGATGCCCTCGTATTCGCGCCACTGCCCGCGCAGGCGCGTGATCGGCGTCTGGTCGCGCAGCAGCGCCTGGGCGGCGAACTTCCCCAGGGTCACGATCACCTCGGGCTTCACTGCGGCGAGCTGCGCCTTGAGGAAGGGTTCGCACGAGGCCAGCTCGTCCGCCTCCGGATTGCGGTTGTTGGGCGGCCTGCACTTGACCGTGTTGCAGATGTAGACGGCCTCGCGGCGCAGCCCCATCGCCTCGATCATTTTGGTGAGCAGCTGCCCGGCCTTTCCCACGAACGGCTCGCCTTTCAGGTCCTCGTCCTCGCCCGGCGCCTCGCCCACGAACATGAGCCGCGCGTTCGGGCTCCCCACCCCGAAGACGATCGTGTGGCGGCCCTTGTGCAGCTTGCACAGCGTGCATTCGCCCATCTGCTCTCGAACGGCATCGAGCGACAGGACCGGCAGCGAGGCCGGCTTGTCGCTCGGGCGAGGCGGCGTTTTCTGCGGCATTGCAATCGGCTCGGGCGAGCTGCGCATCGGCGCCTGGGCGGCGACGAAGAGCGTCCCGCCCTCCTCCGCCCAGGTCAGGTACGCCCTCAGCTCCGCGACCGTCGCGGCGAGCTCCTCCTGGAGGTTCTCCACTCCCCAACTATAAACGGAACCGCTCCTCAGGCGAGGCGCGCGCGCACCCGATCCCAGATACCGTGGGCGACGGAGAGCTTGGTGCCGGACAGCTCGGCTCGGCCTCCGTCGCGATCGAGGACCACGACGCGGTTCGCGCCCGAGCCGAAACTTCCGGCCGGGCCGGACACGTCGTTCGCGACGATCAGGTCGAGGTTCTTGCGCTGCAGCTTCTCGCGCGCGTGCTCCTCGACGCGTTCCGTCTCCGCGGCGAAACCGACCAGGAGCGGGCGCTGCGCGGCGCTCGCGTACCGCGCACCGAGCGATGCGAGGATGTCCGGAGTGCGCACGAGCTCGAGCGTCTCGGGCCCGTCCTTCTTCTTCACCTTTTGCGGTGCCTTGGCGGCGGGGCGCTGATCCGCGACCGCCGCGGCCATGATCACGACGCGAGCACCGTCGAGCGATTCGTCGACGGCTTGCTGCAACTCCTGGGCGGTGGCGATGCGCCGCACCCGGACGCCTGCCGGGGGCGCGACTGCCGTCGGCCCGGCGATGAGCGTCACGTCCGCGCCGCGGTCGCGCGCCGCCTCGGCCAGCGCGAAGCCCATCCGTCCGCTCGACGGATTGCTGAGGAACCGCACCGGGTCGAGCGGCTCGCGGGTCGGCCCCGCGGTGACCAGGACCGGAACGCCGGCGAGATCGCGCGGAGAGAGCGACCGCGCTGCCGCCTCGACGATCTCCGGCGGTTCCGACAGCCTGCCCGGGCCGGAATGCGTCCGCTCCGCCATCTCGCCGACGGCGGGGCCGACGAGGCGCGCGCCGCGCTCCTGCAGGACGCGGACGTTCTCGGCCGTCGCGGGGCTCGCCCACATGCGCTCGTTCATGGCCGGCGCGAGCAGCCAGCGCGACGGATCGATCGCGAGCAGCGTGGCCGTGACCACGTCGTCGGCGAGACCGGCGCGCAGGCGGGCCATCAGATCGGCCGTGGCGGGCGCGACGATGGCCAGCTCGGCCCAGTCCGCCAGCGCGATGTGCCCCGCGGCCAGCTCCTGCTGCGCGTCGAACAGATCGGTCGAGGCGGGACTCCCGGTGAGCGCCTGGAACGTGAGGGGGCTGACGAAGCGCTGTGCCGCGGGCGTCAGCGCCACGCGCACCTGCGCGTTCGCCTTGCCGCACAGCCGGGCGACCTCGCAGGCCTTGTACGCAGCGATTCCGCCGCCGACGCAGAGGAGGATTTTTCGGCCCTGGAGCGCGTCCACGGCGCGAATGATGCTCCCGAAGCGACTCGACCGGAAGTTCTGGTAGGTTCGTCCGTGCCGTGCCGCACCGCAAGCCCGCCTCGCCCGGTCTGCTGGCCGCGCAAACCGCGCGCCGCGTGGCCATCCTGGCGCTCTACTGGGGACCGGTGATCTTCCTTCTCGCGACGGCCGTGCTCGTCGTCGGCTTGTGGAAGGGAATGAATCTCGGCGGGCTCATGTACCTCGCCGTCGTGCTGCTCGCCGTCTTCGGCGTGGCGTCGGGGTGGTTCCTGCAGCGGCGCCTCGGCGAGATCTCCAACGCGCTGGAACGCGCGCAGCGCACCAGCACGGTGGGGCTCCTCACGGCGGGGTTCGCCCACGAGATGAAGAACGCGCTCACGGTGATCCTCGGGTTCGCCGAGCTGGCGCGCACCTCGGGCGAGAAGGCCGGAACGGACGCCAAGGTGATGCGGCACCTGCGCGAGGTCGAGAACGAGACACGCCGCACGGTCGCGCAGCTGCAGAGCTTCATGAGCTACTCGAGCGGCGAGCGCGGCGCCCGCATCGCGCGCGACGTGAACGAGCTGGTGCGCGACGCGCTCTCGATGGTGCGGCCAATGGCGCGCATCAAGGAGCTGCGGCTCGAGGAATCGTCCGGCGAGCCGCCGCGCGTCGTCTGCGACCCGTTCGCCATCCGGCAGCTGCTGCTCAACCTGCTCCTCAACGCTCTCGATTTCGCGCGCACGCGCATCCAGATCACCACGCGCGCCGTCGACAGCCAGGCCGAAGTGGTGGTCGCCGACGACGGACCGGGCGTTCCGCCGGGGGACCGCGAGCGCATCTTCCAGCGGTTCGTGACCACGCGTCCGGGCGGCAACGGACTCGGGCTGTCCACCTCCCGCGAGATTGCCGAAGCGCACGGAGGGACGCTGTCGCTCGTCAACACGGATTCCGGCGCTACCTTCGCTGTCCGCCTGCCCGCCGCGTCGTAGCCCCCGCTGTTCGCTGCACGCCATTGTCGCGGCCGTACCGCTCCCGGAACGGACGCGGAAGAAGTACGCATGCGCGCCAATGGAAACGACCGCGCAGCGTCGCCGGGCGGTGCATGTCGGACTGGTCCTCATCGGCTGCGCCGCCGCGCTCGCCGCGCTGTGGCTCGCGCGCGAGATTCTGCTGCTCGGTTTTCTGGGCGTCCTCATCGCGGTGGTGTTCTCGTTTCCGGTCGGCTGGTTGTCCCGCGTCGTTCCGCGCGGGGTGGCCGTCCTGCTCGTGCTCGTCGCGCTCGTCGGCGCGGGCATCGGGATAGCGGCGCTGGCCGCTCCCACGTTGCAGCGGGAAGTCGATGAGCTGCGCGAGCGCGGCCCGCAGGCCGTCAAGGCGTTCCAGGGATGGCTCCGCCGCGTGCAATCGAGCGCCGGCGGCACGGGCGGTGGGCAGCAGGGCTCCGCGGGTCAGAAGGCGCCTGAAGTGGCCGCGAAGGTCGGCGAGAAGGCAGTCCCGGCGCTGCTTGCGGTGGTCTCGGGCATCACCGCGGTCGTGCTCGTCATCGTTCTCGGCGCGTTCCTCGTGTACCAGCCCGACGTCTATCGGCGCGGTGTGCGGCTGCTGGTGCCACCCAAGCACGAGGCAAGGTTCGACGAGGCGTGGCGGCGGGTCGGCGAGGGGCTGCGCAAGTGGGTGGGCGGGATCATCATCTCGATGACCTTGATGGGCACGTTGGCAGGGCTCGGGCTGGCGCTCGTCGGAATCAAGGAATGGCTGCTTCTCGGCGTGCTCACGTTCCTCGGGACATTCGTGCCGTACGTGGGCGCGATCGCCAGCGCCGTTCCGGGTCTGCTCGCCGGGCTCGCGGAGTCGCCGCGGCATTTGTTGCTCGCGGCGGCGGTGTACGTCGGCGTCCACCTCGTCGAGGGCTACCTCGTCCAGCCCCTCGTCATGCGACGAGCGGTCGAGATCCGGCCGGCGCTCTTGCTCTTCGGGCAAGGCGTGTTAGGCGCGGTGTTCGGCCTCATGGGAACGATCGTGGCGACGCCGCTGCTCGTCTGCGCGCAGATCCTGACGGAGTACCTCTGGGTGGAGCGCCGCCTGGGCAAGGACCCGGACCATCCCGAGAAGGGTTGACCTCCCAAGTACCCGCCCGCGCGACATTTTTTCGCTCCGCAGTCCGCATCGGCTTCGCATACACTCGCGCGTCCGATGCGCCTCCTCGCCGCCGCACTGCTCGCCTGCGCCGCTTGCACCGGCGACCCGGCGGCGCCGCATCTGGCGCGCGGGAACGTCCTCGTGAACAACGGGAAGCGCGAGGAGGCCGTCGCGGAGTACCGGGAAGCAGCTCGGCTGTCGCCGAAGAGCGCGCTCGCGCGCGAGCGGCTGGGGGACGTCCTCTACGATCTGGGGCGCAAGGAGGAGGCGCTATCCGCTTATCGGGATGCCACTGCGCGCGACAGGTTCGGGTTTACCGCCCGCATCGGCGCCGCCCGCGTTCTGGCGGACCTCGGAAACGTGAGCGAGGCGCGCGACGAGCTGACGACCGCGCTGCGCAGCAATCCCACGAACCTGTATCTCCTGCTCTCGCGCGGGAACCTGAACCAGCGCGCGGGTGACGGGAAGGCCGCGCTCCGCGACTACGAGACCGCCGTCCATCTCGAGTCGCGCAACGTGCCCGCGCTGTTCCAGTACGGCGGGGCTTTGCTGCAGGACGGCCAGGTCGAGGAGGCGGGGCGCACCTTCGACCGGCTCGTCGACGTCGCGCCCGACGCGCCGGAGGGTTGGTTCGGGCGCGCGAGGTGGCTCGCCCGGCGCGACGACGCGGCGGGCGCAGCGCGCGCGCTCGCGGCAGCCAACCAGCGCGTCGACGCCGAGGCGAAAAGGCGCCTCGCCGAGCAGGGTCTTCAGGGCGAGGCGCTGGAACGAGCAGCCAGCGAAACGGCGCGCAAGTCGCGAGCACAGATGGAGGCGGATCCGGCGTTCGCGGCATTCGCGGGCGATGCGGAGTTTCGCCGGGCGGCGGGGTTCGCGGCGCGGTGAATGCACAAGGCGCCTCGGTCAGCTGACCGACTGTTGACGGCACTGCGCGCAGGTAATGTGCGCGCGTGCTCTCTTTACGCGCCGCACTGGCCGCCGCGACGTCGGTGGTCGCGTGCTCGACGGTCCCGGTTTCGCAATCCGGCTCGCCGCCGGTGCCGGCACCCGCAGGCGCTCCCGCGCAGCGCGACGACCTCGAGACCGCGGCGCGCGCGGTCGCGCTCGCGCCGGACGATGCGGCGATGCAGTACCGTTGGGGCGCGGCTCTCGTCGCCGCGGGGCGTGCGGCGGAGGCATTGGCGCCGCTCTCCTTCGCCGTCGAGCTGTCGCCGCGGCAGATCGGGTTTCGACTCGCACTCGCCACGGCACTCTCGCAGACAGGAGATGGAGCCGGTGCGCTGAAGAGCCTGCGCGACGTCTCGCGGCTGTCGCCTTCTCGAGCGGAAGCGGAACGCGCCGTTCGCCTGGCGCGCGCGCTCACCGATCCCTTTCGTGGCCTGCTCGCGGAGCAGCGGGCCGCGTTGGCATCCTCCCTCGCGAGCCTCGAAGGTGAAAATCCGGGCAGGGCGCTGGATGAAGCCGACGCCCTCGTCTCGCGGTTTCCATTGCTTCCGGCGGGGCACCTGATCGCGGCGCTCGCCGCCCATCGACTGGGTGATGCGGAGCGTGCCGTCGCCGAGTTGAACGAGGCAGCCGCGCTCGGACCTGCGCTTCCGCAGCCGCACCGATACCTCGCCGAGCTCCTCTTGCGGGACCGTCCCGACCGAGCCGCCGACGAATACCGCGCCGCGGTCGAGCGCAATCCTCTCGATGTCGAGGCGCTCGGGAGGCTCGGCTTGCTGCAGTTGGATCGCCTGAGCCGCCCGGCCGCGGCGGTTGACGCGTTGGAGCGTGCCGCCGCCTTGAGTCCGGATGACGTCGCACTCCAGGCGCTCACCCTTCGCGCTCAATTCATGGCGGGCTTTCCGGCGGCCGCGCGCCAGCGACTCTCCGCGGTGTCAGCCGACCATAGAGGCGACGCAGGGGCGCTGCTTCGGTTTGCCTACGCGCTCCACGAACAGAGAGGTCGCGCTCCCCCGCGGGAACGCGACCTCCTGACGCAATGCATCGAACAACTCCTCGAGGCCGTGGCAGCGACCGACCCCGACGACGGGACAGCGGCGCACCTCCGAAAGGTGCTCGATGCAGGGTAAGGTGCGAATTTCGCGGTGGATCTCGGCGAGTCGCGCACCGCGTTGTCCACTCCGTCCGCCACACGCGCCTTGGCCCACCGTGCTGGCCTTGCCTCGCTTCCCTCATCCGGTACGATGCTCGGGTGAGCGACGCCGATCAGCCGCGCGACGGGCCGAAACCGGCCTCCGATTCCGCGTCGGCGGGTCCCTCCGCAGCTCCGCCACGTCCCGCGACCCCCGCGGTCACACGCCGGCCGACGGGACCTTCGCAACCTGCTGCCGCTCCAGCGAATTCTGGCGCCGCCGTATCGCGGCCCGGGAATCCCGCGACGCCGCCGGCACGACCTGCAGTGACTCCCCCGCCCGGAGCAGGCCCCGGGCGAAGTGCCTCACCGGGCACGGATAATCCGTTCACCTCTCCGTCGGTCCGACCGGCCGCGCGTACGCCACCGGTACGGACGACGCCTGTTCCGCCAGGGAACGGGTCTTCTGCGCCGGCGCGTCCCGTAGGAACGCCGCCGCCTCGTCCCCCGACGACTGCTTCACCTCCAGCTTCGCCCGTTCGAGCGATTCCATCGCCTGCAGCGCCAGGCTCGAGCGCGGCGGCAGCGCGTGCGGCCGGTGCTCCGGCTCGCGCCACGCCCTCCGCGGCGGGACCACCCCCCGGCGGCCGGACTCCGCCAGCGGCGCTTGCAGCGCCTGCGCGTCCCGGTGCAGCTCCCTCACCATCGACGGCTGCGCTGGCTGGAGGGGCGCAGCGCACGGGTAATGGCGTCGGAGCTGCCTCACCTGGCCGACGTTCGCAGGCGCCTGTCGCGGTGGGGTCAGCGGCCATTGCGACTCCGGCAACGATCGTGCGTCCCGCACCGGGAACCGCTCCGGTACTCGCGCCCCCTCCGCCCGCTTCCGCCAGACCGGTCGTCGTGCCCGCACCAGCGATTGCGCCACCGCCACCTCCTCCCGGTGCTGCTGCCCCGCGCTCGATGGCAGCCGGAGCGGTAGCGGCACAACCGCTCAGGGGACCACCGCCTGCCCGGCCGCCCAGCGGACAAGCCACCGCGCGCCCCGTTGGAGGGCAGCAGCAAATGCCCGGCGCTGGTGCGTCAACGCCAATGCGGCCGCAGGGAACTCCGGCGCGACCGGCATCTGGCGGCGAACCCCGGCCGCCACCCGTGCAGCAGCCGCCGACGCCGCCACCCACTGCCGCGGCGGCAAGGGCGTTGTCAGCTCCAGGCGCGGCTGCGCCACCTCGCGGCTCGCCGCCCCCTTCACCAAGCACCGCGCGGCCGGCGCCGCGTCCGACAACGGGCGGAGCCGTTCGGGTGATGACGCCGATCTCCGCGCCATCGGTGCCCCCGGTGCACGCTCGAGCGGCTCACGCCAAGACGCCCGCCCCCGCGCGAACGAACCAGGCGGCGTCGCGCGACGTGGGGCACGCACCGGCGGACGATCTGCCGCCGGGTGAAGCTCCTCCCCACCAGGAGCAACCCGCTCCGCAGGAAGAGGAACGCGTCGAGGAGCCGCCCAAGCCCAAGGGCCCATCGCTCACCCGCCGGGTGCTCCTCTGGATGTTCGCGGGGCCCAAAAAACGTTCCGCTGCCGCGAATCGGACACGTACGCCTCACGCGAGCTGGCGCCGGTCCGCGCTCTACTGTTATGGCCTCATCGTGGCGGCGACGCTGGCTGGCCAGCTCTACTCGGCGAACCCTCTCGGGGTGTACGTGAAGATCCAGCGCGTCGATTTGCCGGTATCGACGCTCGTCCTGGTCCGCAACGACTCCCGTTTCCCCTGGAAGCACGTGCGGATCCGCCTGAACGGTGTCTACACGCATACGCACGAGCAGATCGGCCCCGGAGAAAGCGTGCCGCTCGATCTGGACAAAGCCTTCGCGATCACCGACGGTGCAGGCAGGGTGCTTCGCCGTCCCGCCAAGAACCTGGCCATCGAGTCGTTCTCGCTCGCCTGCGATCGAGGGCATTACGAGACGGAGCTCCGGTGATGAGCAGCTGCGCGCCCAGCAAGGTGCTGGTCGTGGATGACGATCCCGAAATCGTGACGTTCCTCTCCACCTTGCTCGAGCTGGAAGGCATCGAGTCGAGCGTCGCCACCAGCGCCGCCGCCGCGCTCGAGCAAGTCCAGCAGACGCGCCCCGACCTGGTGCTGCTGGACATCGCCATGCCGGATCGCGACGGCATCGTCGTATCCGCTCGCCCGGGGAAGGACGTGGTCGAGCGCGCGCTCGCCGCCGGCGCGGAAGAGTTCATCCGCAAGCCGTTCGAGAACGCGGAGCTGATCTCCCGCATCCGCGTCCGTCTGGCGAACGCACCGGCTTAGGCCGGCGCCCTCGGCCCGCGCCGAAGCCCTACTTCTCTTCCGCCGGCTCTTTCTTCTGCTTCTTCTGCTTCGGCGGCTTCTTCTCCGCCGTCTCGGACGAGCCCTGATCGCCACCGCCCTTTGCGGCTTTCACCTTGGCAGGCTTCTTCTCCGCCTGGGCCGCCTTCTTGTCGGCCTTCTTCTCCGGCTCGGCGGGCTTCTCCTCCGCGGCGCTCTTCTCGACCAGCTCGAGGATGGCCATCGGCGCGTTGTCGCCGACGCGGTTCTGCACGTGCACGATGCGCGTGTAGCCGCCCGGGCGCGTCTTGAAGCGCGGCGCGATCGTCTCGAACAGCTTCGCCAGCGCCGCCTGATCGCGCACGGTGCGGTGGACGTTGCGCCGCGCCGTCAGCGTACCTTCGCGCGCCTTGGTGATGATCTTCTCCACCACCCGGCGCGCTTCCTTTGCCTTCGCCGTCGTGGTCCGGATGCTCTCGCTCAGGATCACGCTGCGCACCAAGTTGTCGAGGAGCGCGCGGCGGTGGCTGGTGTTCCGGCTCAGCTTGCGGCCGGTGTTCATGTGGCGCGACATCGTCCCGTCTCCTCGAATCGAATCTCTACTGCTTGAGCATCGGTGCGGGCGCGGTGGGCGCCTTGGGCGGCCAGTTGTCCAGCTTCATCCCCAAAGAGAGCCCCATCTCGGCGAGGATCTCCTTGATCTCCTTCAGCGACTTGCGGCCGAAGTTCTTCGTCTTGAGCATCTCGGCCTCGGTCTTCTGCACCAGGTCGCCGATGGTCTTGATGTTCGCATTCTGCAGGCAGTTCGCCGAGCGCACCGACAGCTCGAGCTCGTCGACCGAGCGGAAGAGGTTCTCGTTGAGCTTCTCCTCCGCCTTGACGGGCGTCTCGATCGGCGCGGGCTCCTGCGTCTCGTCGAAGTTGATGAAGATCGAGAGCTGCTCCTTCACGATCTTCGCCCCGTAGGCGACCGCGTCGGAGGGAGACACGCTGCCGTTCGTCCAGACCTCGAGCGCGAGGCGGTCGTAGTCCGTCACCTGGCCGACGCGCGCGTTGGTCACCTGGTAGTTCACCTTCTTGATCGGGCTGAAGAGCGAATCGACCGGGATTACGCCGATGGGTGCGCCGAGCACTTTGTTGCGCTCCGCCGGGACGTAACCGCGGCCGCGCCGCGCCGTCATCTCCATGCGGACCCGCCCGCCCTCGCTGATGGTGAACAGGTGATGGCCCGGGTTCAGCACCTCGACGTCCTGGTCGACGACGATGTCGCCGGCCTTCACTTCCTTCGGACCCTCGACCTCGATGCGGATCGTCTTCTCCTCCTGCGAGTGCATGCGCAGGAGCACTTCCTTGAGGTTGAGGATGATGTCGGTCACGTCCTCGGCGACGTTCGCGATGGTGGTGAACTCGTGCTCCACCCCCTCGACACGGATCGAGGTGATCGCCGCGCCCTGCAAGGACGAGAGGAGCACGCGCCGCAGCGCGTTCCCCAGCGTGATGCCGAACCCGCGCTCGAGCGGCTCGGCGATGAACTTGCCATACGTGTCGGTGAGGGACTCCTGGTCGACGGACAAGCCGCGAGGCTTGATCAGGTCGCGCCAGTTCTTCATCATCAAAGCGTCTGCCACTGTTGCTTCTCCTTTGCGGCGCCGCCCTGCTCCCGGGACATTCCGGGCTCCATCGGATCGTCCGCCGCGTGACTGCTTGCTGCCGCCTTACTTCGAATAGAGCTCGACGATGAGCTGCTCCTGGATGGGCATGGTGATGTCGTCGCGCGAAGGCTGCGCCTTCACCGTCCCGCGGAAGGCTCCCTTGTCCAGGTCGAGCCACGCTGGGATGCCTCGGCGCTCGACCGCCTCCAGCGCCTCGTTGATGCGCACCACCTTGTGGCTCTTTTCCTTTACGGCGACGATGTCGCCGACCTTCACCTGGAAGCTGGGGATGTTGACCTTGCGGTCGTTCACGCGGAAGTGCCCGTGGCGCACGAGCTGGCGCGCTTCGGCGCGCGTGTCGGCGAACCCGAGCCGGAAGACGACGTTGTCGAGACGCTGCTCGAGGAACTGGAGCAGGTTCTCGCCGGTCTTGCCCTTCGCCGCGGAGCCGCGCGCGTAGTAGCCGCGGAACTGCGTCTCGAGAAGTCCGTAGAGCCGCTTCACCTTCTGCTTCTCGCGCAACTGCACGCCGTACTCGGAAAACTTGGCGCGGCCCTGGCCGTGCTGGCCGGGCGGATACGGGCGGCGCTCGATGCCGCACTTGTCCGTGTAGCAGCGGTCGCCCTTCAGGTACATCTTGAGATTTTCGCGCCGGCAGATGCGGCAAGAGCTTTGCGTATAGCGAGCCATCTTCTCTTCGTCCTTACACGCGGCGGCGCTTGGGCGGCCGGCAACCGTTGTGCGGGATGGGGGTGATGTCGCGGATGAGCGAGACCTTGAGACCAGCGGCGGCGAGAGCGCGCAGCGCCGACTCGCGGCCTGCGCCCGGACCCTTCACCAGCACGCTCACGTTCTTGAGGCCGTACTCCATGGCCTTGGCGGCGGCGTCGCCCGCGGCGACCTGCGCGGCGAACGGCGTCGACTTGCGCGAGCCCTTGAAGCCGCGCGCTCCGGCCGACGACCAGCTCAGCACGTTCCCGCTCACGTCGGTGATGGTGATGATCGTGTTGTTGAACGTGCTCTGGATGTAGACGATCCCCGTCTGCACGTTCTTCTTGGTCTTCTTCTTCGCCTTCTTCGGCGTCGGCGCCGGGGATCCGGCGGCGCCGGCGGGCGCGGGAGTCGTTCCTGGCTTCTGCTCTTCGGCCATGGTGTGCTCAGGTCCTCTCGAAAACCGCTACGCCTTCGGCGCAGGAGCGGCGGCCACGGCGCGGCGGACGATGCCGCGCTTCGGGCCCTTGCGGGTGCGGGCGTTGGTGTGGGTGCGCTGGCCGCGCACGGGCAATCCCTTGCGGTGGCGCAGGCCGCGGTAGCAGCCGAGGTCCATGAGCCGCTTGATGTTGAGGCTCACTTCGCGGCGCAGGTCGCCTTCCACCTTGTAGTTCTGCTCCAGCGTCTCGCGGATGCGGTGGACCTCGTCATCGGTCAGGTCCTTGGTCCGCCTGGTCGGATCGATCTGCGCCAGCGAGCAGACGCGCCTCGCGCTCGTGGTTCCGATCCCGTACACGTACGTGAGCGAGATCTGGATCTGTTTCTCGCGCGGAAGGTCGACTCCCGAAATACGCGCCATGCGTTACCCCTGCCTCTGCTTGTGGCGCGGGTTCGCGGAGCAGATCACGCGCACCACGCCCTTGCGGCGGATCACCTTGCACTTCACGCAGATCTTCCTGACCGAAGCACGAACCTTCACGGCTTCCTCCCGCCGCAACCTGAACAACTCAACCGAATCGCGTCCTTCCCGCGGCCGCACCCCCGACTGCCGCAAATAGGCGGCTGGGGCCAACCCGGCCAAAAGGGACGCGGGGTGATAACAACTGAGCCGCGCTGTGTCAAGGAAGCGCGCCACGATGCCTCGGCCGCGGGAACGGCCGGCGCCGAGGCTCTCTACCCGGCTTCCTTGTGACGGGTCGCCACCTTGACCCAAGTGCAGCGGCGCGGTCCCGTGAACGACGCGAGCCAGACGACCATCGATTTCGACAGCAGGCCGGGACGCACGTCCACGAAGCTGTCGCCGGGTTGGAGCACGGCGACGGGTCCGGGTCCGACGCAGCTGTCCTTCGGCTTGTTGCGCGCCGCGACCGCATCGCCAACCAGCAGCGGATGCGCGGCTTTGCTCGTCACCACCGCGCGAACCCTGTCCTTGACCTTCTCGACCGTCGCGGCCAACCCCGCCCCGCCTGCGAGCTGCGCCGGATCGATTTTGTCGGCGTGAAGTGACAGCGTCTGCGGCTCGTCGCTGCCCTGCACCGTATACGTGACGCTCAGCTCGTCGACGTCGGCCGGCTCGGCCCAGATCGGGAGCAGCGGGCCTGGGACGACGAACTGGCGGAACTCGCACGAGACCGGCTTCTCCTGCTGGCTTCCCTTTTCCCACTTCATGCCCGGCGGGCCGTAACGGAGCGAGCTGATCGCGCAGGCGCTCTCGCGGCCAGAGGGGAGAAGGAACAGAGTCCCCCACGGGAGCAGGTACGCGTGCGCGGCGGCGACGAGCGCGGCGGCAACCGTGATCATGGCCTGGTCAGCACCTCCGGCCCGTTCTCCGTCGCCGCGATGGTGTGCTCGAAGTGGGCCGAGTATTTGCCGTCCTTGGTCACGACGGTCCAGCCGTCGCTCAGCGTCCGCGTCTCGTGAGTGCCGATGTTGATCATCGGCTCCACGGCGAGGACGAGCCCCGTGCGGAGCCGGGGATTCGGCTGACCGCGGCTCCACAGCGCGGGGCCGTAGTTCGGCACCTGCGGGTCCTCGTGCGGCCGCTTGCCGATCCCGTGGCCGACGTAATCGCGCACGATCCCGTAGCCGTGCGGCGCCACGATCGCCTCGACGGCCGCGCCGATGTCCGAGATGCGGTTACCTACCACCATGGCGCGGATTCCCGCTTCGAGGCTCTCGCGCGTCACGTCGAGGAGCTTGCGCGCGTCCGCCGATACCTTCCCGACCGGGACCGTGCGCGCCGAATCGCCGTACCACCCCCGCACCACCGCGCCGTGGTCGAGTTTCACGAGATCGCCGTCCTGCAGCTTCCGCTTCCCGGGGATGCCGTGCACCACCTGGTCGTTGACGGAGATGCAGATGTGCTTGGGGAATCCGTAGAGGTCCTTGAACGCGCAGTCCGCGCCGCGCCGTTCCGTCTCCCGCTTCGCCGCCTGGTCGAGCTCCTCGAGGGTAATGCCCGGCTCGACGAGCTTCTCCAGCTCGTCCAGCACTTCGTAGACGACCATCCCCGCCTCGCGCATGACGGCGATCTCGTCAGCGGTCTTCAGCTCGATGCCCATTACGGCTTCGCGGGCCCCGTGGTCAGGTTGTCGCGCAGCACAGAGAGGATCCGGCCTTCCACTTCGTCGGGATTTCCCACGCCGTCGACGTTTCGCACGACGCCGCGCGCCTTGTAGTAGCCGGTCAACAGCGCTGTCTTGTTTTCGTATTCGGCGAGACGGCGCCGGACGGCGTCGGGCTGATCGTCGGGCCGCTGGACGAGCGGCGTTCCGTCGCGATCGCACACACCCGGCTTCTTCGGCGGATTCGTCCGCAGGTGGTACACGGCGCCGTCGACGGGGCAGGTCAACCTGCCGCTCAAGCGATCGACGAGCGTATCGACCGGCACGTCCAACGAGATGACGTAGTCGATCTTGCGTCCGCGCCTTGCCAGCATCTCGTCCAGCGCGGTCGCCTGCGCGACGGTGCGCGGATAGCCGTCGAGGAGAAAGCCGCGCCGCGCTTCCGGCTTCTGCAGCGCTTCGTCGACGATGCCGTTCACCACGTCGTCGGGCACGAGCTGACCCGCATCCATCAGCCGCTTCGCTTTCTTTCCGAGGGGAGTCCCCTCGGCGACGGCGCGGCGGAGGGTGTCTCCGGTGGAGAGCTGCGGGATGGTGAACCTTTTGGCCAACCGCTGCGCCTGCGTGCCTTTCCCCGCTCCCGGGGGACCGAGGAAGATGAGGTTGAGCACGATCCTGCCCTCGGCGCGCGGTCTATGCGGCAGCGGGCGCGCCCGTTACGTCGCGACGCCCGCGGATGCGCGGACCCCGCGGGCCGGTGAAGCCCTCGTAGTGCCGCGTGATGAGGTGGCTCTCGATCTGCTGGACGGTGTCGAGCGCAACGCCGACGACGATGAGGAGCGCGGTGCCGCCGAACTGGAACGGCACGTTGTACTTGGTAATGAGGATGGACGGCAGCACGCAGACGGCGGAGATGTAGATCGCGCCGCCGAAGGTGATGCGCGACAGTACGTGGTCGATGTAGTCCGCGGTCTTCTTGCCGGGGCGGATGCCCGGGATGTAGCCGCCGTACTTCTTGAGATTATCCGCGACGTCGACCGGATTGAAGGTCACCGCCGTGTAGAAGTAGGTGAAGAAGACGATACCGATGACGTAGAGGCCGTCGTAGATCCAGCCGCCGCGCTGCATCGCGTCCGCGAATCCCTTGAATGCGGGCAGCCAGGTGGCGAGCGTAGCCGGGAAGAGCAGGATCGAGCTGGCGAAGATCGGCGGGATGACGCCGCTCATGTTGACCTTCAGCGGCAAGTGGGTGCTCTGCCCGCTGAAGGTCTGCTTCCCCACCACGCGTTTGGCGTAGTGCACGGGAATCTTGCGGTAGGCGCGCTCGACGTACGTGATGACGGCGACGGTCACGAGCATGACCGCGGCAAGGATGAGGAGGTCGACGTCCGATCCTTCCGCCTTGTCCTGGAACGTAGTCCAGGTCTGCAGCCCGGCCTGCGGAATGCGGGCCACGATGCCGGCGAAGATGATGAGCGAGATCCCGTTGCCGATCCCGCGCTCGGTGATCTGCTCCCCGAGCCACATGATGAACGCCGTGCCCGCGGTCAGCGTGATGACCGTCAGGATGCGGAAGCCCCAACCCTTCGCGTCGTCGGGAACGACGCTCTCGGCGCCCGCGCGTACCGACTCGAGGTACCGGGCGATGCCGAAGCCCTGCACGATGGAGAGAAGGATGGTGCCGTAGCGCGTGTACTGCGTGATCTTGCGCCGACCCATCTCTCCTTCCTTGGAGAGCTTCTCGAGCTGAGGCACGACCACGGTGAGGAGCTGCAGGATGATGCTCGCGCTGACGTACGGCATGATGCCGAGCGCGAAGATGGAGAGCTGCTCGAGCGCGCCACCGGTGAAGAGGTTGAACAGGTTCAAGAACCCGCCGCTGGTCTCGATCGCCTTCTTCATCACCACCCGGTTGACGCCGGGCAGCGTGACGAAGACGCCGATGCGGTAGACGGCCAGCAGGCCGAGCGTGAACGCGAGCCGCTTGCGCAGCTCCTGGACCCGGAACAGGTTGCCGAAGGCGTTGGCGAACGACATTTGCCCTCTACATTGGCGGGGACACCATCTCGATGATGTCCCCCATTTTCCTAAGTCTACTAGAACGCTGGAACGACCGCGCCTTAAAAAAAGAGGCCTCGCCGCGCGGCAGCTACCGTAGCGGCGCCTTCGGGTTCTTTGCGGCCTCTGCCGCCTTCTCCTCGGCCTTGCGCTGCTGCGGCGTCTTGCGCGGCGGCGCCGCGATGAGCTCGATGGTGCCGCCCGCCTTCTCGATCTTCTCGCGCGCCGACGCGCTCACCTTGTGCGCCCGCACGGTGATCGGCTTCGTTAGCTCGCCGTCTCCGAGAATCTTCAGGCCGTCGCGGTGGTCCTTCAGCCTGCCGGAAGCAACCAGCGATTCGAGCGTCACTGGCTCGTTCGTCTCGAGGCGCTGCAGATCGCTCACGTTGACGACGGCGTACTCGACGCGAAACGGATTCGAGAAGCCGCGCTTCGGGACGCGGCGCTGGATGGGCATCTGCCCGCCCTCGAATCCGATGAAGTTCATGTTGCCCGTGCGGGCCTTCTGTCCCTTGCCGCCGCGGCCAGCCGTCTTGCCGGTGCCGCTGGCCTGGCCACGCCCGACCCTCTTCCGCTCCTTCACTCCGCCGCCTCGTGGGGGAGTCAACCTGCTCAGCTCGTTCATGGTGTTCCTTCTAACGCAGCGTTTCGCTGCCCGTCGCCGTTCCCTTCGCCGCGTCCCGCTGTTTCTTGGCGCGGGATCTCCGGCCGAACGGCTGGAAGGCGTCGGACGTCTCCTGCACAGAGACCAGGTAGGCGACCTTCGCGACCATTCCGCGGATGGCGGGCGTGTCCTCGAGGACGCGCTCGCGGCCGACTCTCGTCAGCCCGAGGCCGCGCACCGTGGCGCGGTGGTCTTCGGGGTGGCCGCTCAGGCCTCGGACGAGCTTCACGCGTAGTGCCATGTCAGGCTCCCTGCTGGGGACGGATCTCCTCCAGCTCCTTGCCGCGCAGGCGCGCCATCTGTTCCGGACTGCGCAGCCGCCGCAGACCATCGAGTGCCGCCTTCACGACGTTGTGCGGGTTCCGCGACCCCTGCGACTTGGTGAGGATGTTCCGGATTCCCACCGCCTCGAGCACGGCGCGGACCGACCCGCCGGCGATCACGCCGGTTCCTTCGCCCGCCGGCTTGAGCAGGACACGGCCCGAACCGAAGTGACCGATCACTTCGTGCGGGATCGTGTTCCCCGCGAGCGGTACCTTGAACAGGTTTTTCTTCGCCTGCTCGCCGCCCTTGCGGATCGCCTCCGGCACTTCGTTGGCCTTTCCAAGGCCGGCGCCGACGTGGCCCTGCCCGTCGCCGACGACGACGAGCGCGGAGAAGCTGAACCGCCGGCCGCCCTTCACGACTTTCGCGACCCGGTTGATGTGCACCACCCGGTCGTTCAGCTCGGGCAGGTCGTTCGGATTGATCGGTACCGCCATTCTCTCTCCTTAGAACTTCAAACCGGCTTCGCGGGCGCCGTCGGCGACCGCCGCGATGCGGCCGTGATAGTTGAACCCGTTGCGGTCGAACACGACCGCGCCGATCTGCGCCGCCTGGCACTTCTTCGCGACGAGCTTTCCCACTTCCTTCGCCAGGTCGCGCTTCTTGCCCTTCCCGTCCTTCAGCTCGGGCGAGAGCGTCGAGGCGGCGGCGAGCGTCTTCCCCGTCACGTCGTCGATCACCTGCGCGTAGATGTGGTTGAGGCTCCGGTAGACGGAGAGCCGCGGACGCTCGGCGCTTCCCGACACCTTGAATCGGATGCGCTCCTTGCGGCGCTGTCGTAGCTCGCGCTTCTTTTCGATGACCGAGTCGCTCATCACGCTGCCCCTGTCTTGCCCTGCTTGCGGCGGATCGTTTCCTCCGCGTACTTGATGCCCTTCCCCTTGTACGGCTCGGGCGGGCGCACCTTGCGGATCTGCGCCGCCGTCAGGCCGACCAGGTGCTTGTCTGCGCCGCGCACGGTGAGACGGTTCGCCTTGGCATCGTACTCGGCGCTGATCCCTTCGGGCAGCGGGAACACCACCGGGTGGGAGAACCCCAGCGCCATGTGGATCTCCTTCCCGCGCAGCTCGGCCTTGTAGCCGACGCCGGAGATATCCAGCGAGCGCGAGAAGCCCTGCGTGACGCCCTGGATCATGTTGGCGACCAACGTGCGCGACAGCCCGTGCAGCTGGCGCGAGCGGCGCGAATCATTCGGCCGGTCGACGCGCACCTGCCCATCCGCGACCGTGATTTTCATCTCTCGGTCGAGCTTCTGCGCGACCTTCCCCTTCGGCCCCTCGACCTGGACCAGGCCGGGCTGCGCGTTGACCTTCACCTTCTCGGGAATCTTGATGGGGAGCTTTCCGATGCGGGACATGTCGCTCTCCTACCAGACCGTGGCGAGCAACTCGCCACCCAGGCGCTGCTTGCGCGCCTCACGGTCGACCATCACGCCCCGCGACGTGGACAGCACGGCGATGCCCAGCCCGTTCATCACCGGCGGGATGTCCTGGTACGAGACGTAGCGGCGCAAGCCCGGCTTCGACTGCCGCTTGATCTCGCTGATCGCGGGCCTCTTCTCGCCGTCGTACTTGAGGACGACGTTCAGCACGCCTTGCTTGGCATCTTCGCGGAGCGACACCTCGCGCACGAAGCCCTCGTCGCGCAGCACCTCGCAGATGCGCTGCTTGATCTTGCTGGCAGGCACGTCGATCTGCTCGAGCCCGGCGCGCTGCGCGTTGCGGATCCTCGTCAAAAGGTCCGCGATTGGATCGGTCATGCTCATCGTCGTTTCCTCCGGCTGGCCGTACCCGCTCAACGGGCGCGCCAGCTCGTGCTTTCTCCGCAGCTACCAGCTGCTCTTGATCACTCCGGTGATTTCGCCCCGCAGCGCGCGGTTGCGGAAGCAGATGCGGCACATCTCGAACTTGTTCAGGAAGGCGCGGCTGCGGCCGCAGATGGGGCAGCGGTGGTAGGCCCGCACCTTGAACTTCGCCTTGCGCTTCGCCTGGGCAATCTTGGACAGCTTGGCCATTTCAATCCTCTAGGCGCGGAACGGCATGCCCATGTGGCGGAGCAGCGCGCGGCCTTCCTCGTCGTTTTTCGCTGTCGTCACGATGGTGACGTTCATCCCTTTGATCTTCTCGATCTTGTCGTAGTTGATCTCCGGGAAGATGATCTGCTCGCGGATGCCGAGCGTGTAGTTGCCCTTCCCGTCGAACGACTTCGCCGATACGCCCTTGAAGTCGCGCACGCGGGGCAGCGCGACGTTCACCAGCCGGTCGAAGAACTCGTACATCCGGTCCTTGCGCAGCGTGACCATGCACCCGATGGGCTGGTTCTCGCGCAGCTTGAAGTTCGCGATGCTCTTGCGCGAGCGCGTCACCACCGCCTTCTGGCCACTGATCGCCATCAGCTGCTCCTCGGCCTGCTCGATCAACTTGTTGTTGTTGATCGCCTCGCCAAGGCCCATGTTGACGACGATCTTCTCGATCTTCGGCACCTGCATCGGATTCTTGTAGCCGAAGTCCTTCATCAGCTGCGGCACGACCTGGCCCTTGTACGCCTCGAAGACGCGCGCCGGCATCTCGCCCTTGGCGTGCGCCTTCCCCTGCGCGGCCTGGATGGTCGCGGGCGCCTTCTTCTCCTTGCCACCCTTCTTGGCCTTCTTCTCACCATCGCCTTTCGGAGTGGGCGGACCTTCGCCCTTGGCGTGCTTCTTGTCGGGCTTCTCGTCTTTGGTCTTCTTGTCGTCTGCCATGGGAAGTCCTTACTGGTCGATTTGCGCGCCGCTCCGCTTCGCGACGCGCACGCGCTTTCCGTTCTCCAGAAGCTTCGTCCCGATGCGGGTCGGCTTCTTCGATTCCGGATCGACGAGCGCCAGGTTGGAGAGGTGGATGGATCCGTTCGTCTCCACGATCCCGCCCTGCGGCTGCGCGGGATTGCGGCCGCGCTTGTAGTGGCGCTTGAAGATCATCAGCTTCTCCACCACCGCCCGCTGCCTGTCGTGGTCGATGTCCAGCACCTTGCCCGTCTTGCCCTTCTCGCGTCCCGTGAGGACGTAGACCACGTCACCCTTCTTGATGCGCGTCGCGCGCTGCATGGCTAGAGCACCTCCGGCGCGAGCGAGATGATCTTCATGAACTTCTTTCCCCGGAGCTCGCGGGCCACCGGACCGAAGATGCGCGTCCCGATCGGCTCGCCGTCCTTGCTGACCATCACCGCGCTGTTGTTGTCGAACTTGATGTAGCTGCCGTCCGGCCGCTTCACCTCGCGCTTGGTGCGCACGATGACCGCGCGGGCGACGTCGCCCTTCTTCACCTTGCTGTTCACCACCGCCTCCTTGATGGAGACGACGATGACGTCGCCGATGGTGGCGTAGCGCCGCTTGGTGCCGCCCAGCACCTTGATGCAAGCCACCTTCTTGGCGCCGGAATTGTCCGCCACGTCCAGCACCGTCTGCATCTGGATCACGGCCTGGCTCCTTCTGACGTCCCGGGTTCGACGATCTCGGCGCGCGCGACAATCTCCGAGACGCGCCAGCGCTTGTCCTTGGACAGCGGCCGCGTCTCGGTGATGCGCACCTTGTCGCCGATCCTGCAGGCGTTCTCTTCGTCGTGCGCCTTGTACTTGTTCTTCTCCGTCATGTACTTGCCGTAGCGGCCGTGCTTCATGCGCCGCTCGACCACGACCACGACGGTCTTCATCATCTTGTTCGACACGACGGTGCCGATGCGCGACTTCGGGCGCCCGCGCGCAGCCTGCGTCTGATCGTTCTGGACGTTCTCGGACATGGCTTAACCCTTCTTCTCCAGAGGCGTAGCCTGCGCGGCGGCAGTTGCCTTCTGCTTCTGGTTGAGCACCGTCAGGACGCGCGCGAGATCGCGCCGCTGCTTGCCCAGGTCGGCGCTGGAGTCGAGCGTCCCCGCGGCCTGGCGGATCCGCAGGTTGAAGACGTTCTCCCGCAGCTCCGCTGCCTTGCGGGTCAGCTCCTCGACGGGAAGGTCTTTGAGGTCGGCGGCCTTCATTTCTCTACGCTCCCAGCTCCGCCGAGCGGCGCACGAGCTTCGTCGGCAGCGGCAGCTTGTGCGAGGCGAGCGACATCGCCTTCTTCGCGATCTCCTCGGTCACGCCTTCCATCTCGTAGAGGATGCGACCCATCTTCACGACGGCGTGCCACTCCTCCACGTTCCCCTTGCCGTGGCCCATGCGCGTCTCGGCGGGCTTCTTGGTGACCGGCTTGTCGGGAAACACCCGGATCCAGACCTTGCCGCCGCGCTTGATGAAGCGGGTCATCGCGATGCGGCCCGCCTCGATCTGGCGCGCCGTGAGCCGCCCCGACTCGAGGACCTTCAGGCCGTAGTCGCCGAAGGCCAGATCGCCCCCGCGATAGGCCTTGCCCCTGTGGCGGCCCTTCTGCTGCTTGCGAAACTTGGTGCGTGCGGGCTGAAGCATCGGTCCTCTCTCCTCACTGCACGGGCGTCGGCGTGGCAGCCGAGGGGCGCGCCGGCGCCGGCCGCGTCGGACGCTGCGGCTGCATGAGCTTCTCGGTCGCGCCCTCGGGCAGAACCTCGCCGCGGAAGATCCACACCTTGCAGCCGATCTTTCCGTATGTCGTGCGCGCCTCGGCGAATCCGTAGTCGATGTCGGCGCGCAGCGTGTGCAACGGCACGCGTCCTTCGCGGTACCATTCGTAGCGCGCCATCTCCGCTCCGCCCAGGCGGCCCGAGCAGGCCACGCGGATACCCTTCGCGCCGAACTTCTGCGCCGTCTGGATGGCCTTCTTCATGGCGCGGCGGAAGGCGATGCGCCGCTCGAGCTGTGTGGTGATGTTCTCGGCGACGAGCTGCGCGTCGGTTTCGGCCTTGCGCACCTCGACGATGTTGAGGAACACCTCGTTCTGCGTGAACTGCTGCAGCTCCTTCTTGATCTGCTCGATGCCCGCGCCGCGCTTGCCGATGACGATCCCCGGCCGCGCCGTGTGCACGTTCACCTTCACCTTGTTGGCGGCGCGCTCGATCTCGACCCTGCTGATGCCGGCCTGACCGAGCTTCTTCTTCACGTACTCGCGCAGCTTGATGTCCTCGTGCAGCCAGCGCGCGTAGTTCTTCTCCTCGTACCACTTGGAGTCCCACGAGCGGATGACGCCGAGACGGAAGCCGATCGGATTGACCTTCTGACCCATGTTCTCTCCTAGGCCTTCGCCTGCGCCGCGGCCTTGCGCCTGTGGGGCTTCTTCTTCCGCTCGGGGGCCTCGTCGCCCACCACCACGAAGATGTGGCTCGTCTTCTTCAGCACCTTGAACGCGCGGCCCATCGCGCGCGGCATGAAGCGCCGCAGCGACGGTCCTTGCCCGACCTGCAGCTCCTTGACGAAGAGCTGATCGACGTCGAGCTGACCCTTGGTGGCCTGATCCGCGTTCGCCACCGCGCTGCGGAGGAGCTTCGCCACGGGCAGCGCGGCGCGCTTCTCCACGTACGCGAGCTGCGCGAGGGCCGCGGCCACCTTCTTGCCGCGGATCAGGTCCGCCACCACGCGCACTTTGCGCGGCGTGATGCGGAGGTATTTGAGCTCGGCTCTCGCTTCCATCTCGTTCCTCACTTCTGCGCGGGCGCGGCTGGCGCGGCGGCGGGCGCCGGAGCTCCGGGGGTGGGCGGCGGCGCGCCGGGAGCGCCGGGCTTGACGGCTTTCTTGTCGCCGGTGTGCCCGTGGAAGGTGCGCGTCGGGGCGAACTCGCCCAGTTTGTGCCCCACCATGTTCTCGGTGACGAACACCGGGATGAACTTGCGCCCGTTGTGCACCGCGAAGGTGTGGCCGACGAGCTCCGGGACGATGGTCGAGCGCCGCGACCACGTCTTCACGACCTTCTTCTGGTTCGAGCGGTTCATCTCCTCGACCTTCTTGATCACGTGCCGGTCGATGAACGGCCCTTTCTTGATGCTGCGTCCCATCAGCGAACTCCCTTGTCGCGGCGCTTGATGATGAACTTCGTGGTGCGCTTGTTCACCCGCGTCTTGTACCCCTTGGTGGGCTTGCCCCAGGGTGAGACCGGGTGCGGGTTGCCCTGGCCGCTCTTCCCTTCGCCGCCGCCGTGCGGATGATCGACGGGGTTCATCGCCAGGCCGCGCACCGTGGGCCGCCAGCCCTTCCAGCGGTTCCGGCCGGCTTTGCCGATGCGCACGATCTCGTGCTCGGTGTTCCCGAGCTGTCCGACGGTGGCGCGGCACTCGAGCAGCACCTCGCGCACTTCGGTCGAGGGCATGCGGATCTGCGCGTACTTGCCTTCTTTCGCCATCAATTGACCGAACGACCCCGCGCTGCGGATGAGCTGAGCGCCACGACCGCGCTTCAGCTCGACGTTGTGGATCACCGTGCCGAGCGGGATTGCGTGGAGCGGCAGCGCGTTGCCCGGCCGGATGTCGACGTTCTCGCCCGACTGCAGCACGTCGCCGACGTTCACGCCGACGGGCCAGAGGATGTAGCGCTTCTCGCCGTCGGTGTAGTGGAGCAGCGCGATGCGCGCCGACCGGTTCGGGTCGTACTCGATCCCCGCCACTTTGGCCGGAACGCCGTCCTTGTCGCGCCTCCAGTCGATGATCCGGACGCGCTGCTTGTGCCCGCCGCCGCGATGCCGCGTCGTCATGCGGCCGTACACGTTGCGGCCGCCCGTCGAGGTGAGCGGCAGCGTCAGCTTTTTCTCGGGGCGCGACTTGGTGATCTCGCCGAAATCGGGCGAGGTCATCAGGCGGCGGCCGGGGCTGGTCGGCTTGTAGCTCTTGAGCGGCATCGCTTACTTCCCCTCGAAGATGGAGATGGCGTCGCCCTCCTTGAGGGTGACGATCGCCTTCTTCCAGTTGGGCCTCATCCCTTCCGAGCGGCCGATGCGCCGGCGCTTGCCGCGCACGATGGCGGTCTTCACGCCGGTGACCTTCACCTTGAAGAGCGCCTCGACGGCCTGCTTCACCTCCGTCTTGCTGGCGCGCATGTCGATCTCGAACGCGAACTTGTTCTCGCGGTCGCGCATGCGATCGAGCTTCTCGGTGTCGAGCGGGCGCTTGATGACGTCGAAGCGGTTCACGAGAGTGCCCCCTCGAGCGCCTTCGCGCCCGCTTGCGTCAGCACCAGCGCCTGGTGCCGGAGGATGTCGTAGACGTTCGCGCCCGCGGCGGGAAGGAACTGGAACTTCTTCGCATTGCGGATCGACTTGAAGAGCGCTTCGTTCGGCTGATCGATGACGAGCGCGCTTTGCAGGCCGAGCTTCTCGAACGCCTGCACCGCCGCCTTCGTCGATGGCTTCTCCGGCGTCCACTTGTCGAGAATGAAGAGCGCCTTGTCGGCGTTGCGGCGCGAGATGGCAGCCCGCAGCGCGGCTTTCCGCACCTTCTTCGGCACGTGGTACTCGTAATCGCGCGGCTTGGGACCCATCGCCTTGCCGCCGCCCACCCACTGCGAGGCGCGGATCGATCCCTGGCGCGCGCGCCCGGTGCCCTTCTGCCGCCACGGCTTCTTGCCGCCACCCGAGACGAGCGAGCGGTTCTTCACCGCGTGCGTTCCCGCGCGGCGCGAGGCGAGCTGCGCCTTGACGGTCTCGTAGAAGAGCGCCTCGGCGTTGTCTAGCGACGCGTTCACCACCGCGTCGGCCAGCTCGATGGTGCCGACCTGATGCCTGTCGAGGTCGATGACGGGAAACGTCGCCATGGCTAGCTCTTGATCTCCACGTCGACGCCCGCGCTCAGGTCGAGCTTCATGAGCGCGTCGAGCGTCTGTTGCGTGGGCTCGAGGATGTCGAGGAGGCGCTTGTGCGTGCGGATCTCGAACTGCTCGCGCGACTTCTTGTCCACGTGCGGGGAGCGCAGCACGGTGAACTTGTTGATGCGCGTCGGCAGCGGGATGGGACCCACTACCTTCGCGCCGGTGCGCTTCGCCGTCTCGACGATCTCGCCGGCCGACTGATCGAGCAGCTTGTAGTCGTACGCCTTCAGCCGGATCCGGATCTTCTGGGTCGCCATCCAAAAACCTCTTCTCAAAGAGCGAAGCGCGCGCGGCGGGTTACCGCCCGCCGCGCGCTTTCACCACGATTGCCTTACGCGAGCACCTGCGTCACCACTCCAGCGCCGACGGTGCGGCCGCCCTCGCGGATGGCGAAGCGCAGCTCGCGGTCCATGGCGATGGGCATCATCAGCTCGACTTCCATCTCGATGTTGTCGCCCGGCATCACCATCTCGGTCCCGGCCGGCAGCTTCACCGTGCCCGTCACGTCGGTGGTGCGGAAGTAGAACTGCGGGCGGTATCCGTTGAGGAATGGGGTGTGGCGGCCGCCCTCGTCCTTGGTGAGCACGTACACGTTGCACTTGAACTTGGTGTGCGGCGTCACCGATCCCGGCTTGGCGAGCACCTGGCCGCGCTCGATCTCGTCGCGCTTCGTGCCGCGGAGCAGGCAGCCGACGTTGTCGCCCGCGACGCCCTCGTCGAGCAGCTTGCGGAACGACTCGACGCCGGTCACGACCGTCTTGGTGGTCGGACGCAGGCCGACGATCTCCACTTCCTCACCAACCTTGATCTTGCCGCGCTCGATGCGGCCCGTCGCGACGGTTCCACGGCCGGCGATCGAGAACACGTCCTCGACGGGCATCAGGAACGGCTTGTCCGTCTCGCGCACCGGCTCGGGGATGTAGCTATCCATCGCGTCCATCAGCTTGATGATGGACTGCATCCCCTGCTCTCCCTGGTCGCCCTGCAGCGCCTTCATGGCGGCGCCGCGG
>Ga0209474_10000918_pt1 | contig 29985 bp, 30 predicted proteins | sample GraSoiAngelo_145_FD_185902 | JGI IMG/M metagenome (GOLD analysis project Ga0209474, IMG submission 185902) | Grasslands soil microbial communities from the Angelo Coastal Reserve, California, USA - 14_1009_05_20cm (SPAdes) (version 2) | ecosystem: Environmental > Terrestrial > Soil > Grasslands...
GTTCTGCCAATTTCCTGGGAGCAGATCAACGACGTCTGGTACGACTATGTGAAGGGTCACAATCCTTACGAATATTTCGGCATCTACGACGTCGTCCGGCTCGACACGTTCTGGCTCGACAAGGCGTAAGCCAAAGGCCCGCGATCCATAGGTCCCGGCGGGAGGCCGGGACCCATCTCGGTGACGCCGCTCCGGCCGGCGGAAGACCCTCAGGCTACTCCGGCGAAAGCCGGGACCCACCCATCCGCGTCCCAGCCACCTGAAGAGTGGGTCCCGGCTTTCGCCGGGACCGCGGCTGAGATAGTGATAAGGGGCACCCACGGAACTCAACCGGGAGAATGAATATGCAGCTCGGCGCGCTGATCCCGTTTGGCGACATCGGCGGCGACCCGGCCGTCTTGCGTGAGTACGCGCAAGCGGCCGAGACGACCGGCTATCATTTCATCGAGGCGCCCGACCACGTGCTTGGTCAGAAGCCGGCCGGTGCATCAGCGGGTGAGCGCGTCGCGGACGGCCTCTATCACGATCCGTTCGTGCTGTTCGGCTATCTCGCCGGCATCACGCCAAACCTCTGCTTTTCAACCGGCGTCCTGATCCTGCCGCAGCGGCAGACCGTGCTCGTCGCCAAGCAGGCCGCGTGTCTCGACGTGCTGTGCGGGGGACGTTTCCGGCTCGGCATCGGCGTCGGCTGGAACGAGGTCGAGTTCACCGGACTCAATGAGAATTTCCACGATCGCGGCCGCCGCTCCGAGGAGCAGGTGCAGGTCATGCAGAAGCTGTGGGCCGAGCCGCACGTCAAGCTCAAGGGGCGTTGGCACACGATCGAGGATGCCGGGATCAACCCTCGCCCGGCTTCCGGGAAGGTGCCGGTGTGGTTCGGTGGCCACCACGAGCGCACGCTCGAGCGCATTGCCAAATTCGGCGATGGCTGGATGCCCAATGCCTATCCACCGGATCAGAGCGCGCTCGATGTTTTCGGTCAGCTCCGCCGCCAGACCGAGCAGGCCGGCCGCGATCCCGCCCAGCTCGGCATCGAGGTGTGGGTCTCGATGGGTTCTGGCAACGAAGCGGAGTGGGCAAAGGAGGCGCGCTTCTGGAAACAGGCCGGCGCCTCGCATCTCTGCCTGACGACGACCTTCGACCGCCGTCACCACAAGCGCATCTCGGGCCATACCCTTTCTGATCATATCGGAGCGTTGCGCCGCTACCACGCGGCAGTCGCCGACGCGCTGTAGTGCTGGCATCCAGGTGACGCCGGAACAGATCCTCGAATACCCGGCGCGGGTGCTGAGCGAACCACAGCGCCGGGCCTATTTCGAAACCGGGTTTCTTGCCGCCCCAGGCCTGATCCCGGACGCATGGCTGCGCCGTCTCAACGAGCTGTCCGATGCGTTTTTGGCGGAGAGCCGGGGCGTTGTCGCCTCCAACGAGGTCTTCGATCTCGGCGCCGAGCACTCGCCGCAACGGCCGCATGTGCGCCGGCTGCGAGCGTTGGTCGACCGGCATCCCGATTTTTGGGGCTTCGCCGCGGAATCCGTGCTGGCCGATATCGCCGCCGACCTCGTCGGCCCAGACGTCAAATTCCACAGTAGCAAGCTCAACTACAAATGGCCCGGATCGGGCGAGATCGTCAAATGGCATCAGGACATTCCGGCTTGGCCGCACACCAATTACAGCCCGGTCACCCTGGGGGTATATCTGGACGATGTGCCGGGCGAGCAGGGGCCGTTGACCTGCATCCCGGGCAGCCATCGTGGCCCGATTTTCGTGCATCACGACGACCACGGCGCCTGGACCGGCTCGATCCGCGACGATGACATTGCCCGGCTCGATTTGGGTGCTTCGGTTGATCTGACCGGGCCCGCCGGGACCTTGATCGCGATCAATTGTCGAACCGCGCACGCTTCACGCGCCAACGCAACCGAGCGGGTCCGGCCGGTTGCGCTGTTCGTGTACAGCTCGGCCGACGCTTTTCCGTGGATGCCGGCACCGACCCCGACCACCCATACGGGTGAAATTGTCCGCGGCGTCCCGGCCGCGTTGGCCCATCTCGACCCAACACCCTGCCCGGTGCCGCCCGACTGGAGCCGCGAGGGCTACGGATCGATCTTCACCGCCCAGCGAGAGGAAGACTGAGCGGTCGCTCGGCTCAACCAGCCGAGCCGAACAACTCTTGCGCCAGCACGTCGCGCACCGTTTCGAGATCAAGGCGGTGCGCCGCAATCAGTTCGGCATTGTCGGCGACGATCGTGTCGATGTCTCCGATCAGCGCCAGCCGCTTGTAAAGATCGGGGATGTCGATCCCGATGCTCTCGCCGATCAGCTCCATGAAGTTGACCAGCTCGAACGAAACCTCCGGCTGGTACCGGATCAGCTCGCGATGACAGGCGTGAAAGATCGATGCAAAAGTCGTGACGCCGGCTTCGGCGGCGGCGCGGAATTCGTGTTCGCGCAACTCTGCTTTGAACTCAGGCAGCACCGAGAGGTGGCTTGCCTGCGTGCTGAGGACCGGGACATCGAGTTCGACCACCTCGAGCCCCGGAATGGCCCGCAGGATCTTCTTGATCGCGATCATGATGCCGGGAACCGCCGACCGCTCCTGCAATGCGACCCGCTTCGGCACCGGATGCACGAACAACTGCCGCAGATTGTCCAGGCGCTCGGCGAAGAACTCCGCGATCGGCGCCAGTTCGAACGGCATTGTTCCGAATGATTCTTGATAGGCCGGCAGCGCCACCTCGCCGAGCTGTATCTGGCAGCTTGGGCACCAGGTGACGACCCGTGTCGCACCGGGCCGCCCGAGACGCTCGATCGTGTTGTACGAGACCCGCCCGGCGGTCTTCGCATCGCCGCGCTTGAATTGCTGGATGCCGCAACAGGCGGCGGTGCCGCCCATCACCTCGTACGATACTTCGAGCCGGTCGAGAACTTCGAGCACGAGCAGCGCGATATGTGGCGTCTTGATCACATTGCAGCCGGTGTAGAAAACGATGTCTGGCGTCCGCTCGTACTCGGCGGCGGCGCGCAGCGGCGGCGCGACGCGCTCAAGCACCTCGGGCGCCAGTTGCAGCCGCGAGATTACCCGGGTGCTGCGCGCCATGCTCGTGAAGTATTGCTGGGCGCCGCGCCGCACGGAGGCCTCGCCGGCCCTGGCCTTGGCCGCTATGCGCGCCATATTGACCAGGAAGCGCGGGTTGACACCGTACTCGCAGGCCGGGATGCATTTGCCGCTGTTGGTGCAAACCTGGGCCCAGCGTTCGGCTTCGGGTGTTCCCGCCCCGCCGCCGATCAGGTCGATAAGGCCGGTGACGATCGCCGGCGCATTCGCTCCGTTGCTGCCGGTGTCGATCCCCGCCGGCTCGATCATCGGGCAGGCGGTGACGCATTTTCCGCACCGGGTGCAGGCGTCGAGATTGGCCTCGACGCGCCCATGTAGGGCCTCAAGGAAGGAAGGGCCGCCCGCTTCCGCCGTCATGCCGTGATCTCCGCCATGCGCCGGTTTAAGATAATCGCGCCCTAACGGTTCTGCCAGTTGGGTTTGCGCCGCTCGGCGAAAGCGCGGGGGCCTTCGATGTAGTCCTGGCTTTCGAGATTGGCCTTGACCGCCGGATAGGTTGTTGTCATCGCCGCCTGCAAGGTCGGCTCGTCGAGGCTGCGATAGACCGACTGCTTGGAGGCGCGGATCGCCATCGGCGAGCATTCGAGGATCTGCGCCGCCCAGCGTTTTGCCGCTTCGAGCGTCTGCCCCGGAGGCACCACCTCGTTGACAAAGCCGAGCTCCTTGCCCTCGGCGGCCGAGACGCGCCGTCCGGTCAGGATCATGCCGAGCGCTTGCTTTTGCGGGATCATGCGCGGCAGGCGATGGACGCCGCTGCCGGCGATCAAGCCGACCCGGGGCTCCGGCAACGCGAAAACGGCATTCTCGGCGGCGATGATGATGTCGCAGGCCAAAGCCGTCTCGAACCCGCCGCCCATCGCCACCCCGTTGACCGCCGCGATCAGCGGCTTGTCGAGATCGAAGCGCTGCGACAGCCCGGCAAACCCGGTCGCCGGGCGCGGCCCGCGCTTGCCGGCGGCCTGCACCTTCAAATCGTTGCCGGCCGAGAAGGCGCGTTCGCCGGCCCCGGTGATGATGCCGACCCACAACTCGGGATCGGCAGCGAACTCGTTCCACATCCGGTCGAATTCCCAATGCGCCTCGCTGTGCAGCGCGTTCATGACCTCGGGCCGGTTGATCGTGACAATGCGCAGCCGCCCTTCATCGGCGACGGTGCAGAAGCGGTATTCGGTCATGGCTGGCCTCGCGGGCGGATGAGACATCGACGATGCCCGGCTGCGTGACCGCCGGCAAGGCCAGTTGCGAGGGTGCATGCGCTCGGGCACAGTCGCGTGCAAGCCGGAGGAGGGGAGGGCACCGATGAAGCTCAGCACCGACCGTATTCTGACGACCCATGTCGGCAGCCTGCCGCGCCCGCCCGACCTCCTGGCGATGCTCAAGGCGCGTGAAGCCGGCCACGGCTTTGACGAAGCAGCATTCGAGGCGCGTATCGCCGCTGCGGTGCGCGACATCGTCGAGAAGCAGGTGGCCTGCGGCATCGACAGTGTTTGCGATGGCGAGCAAAGCAAGATCTCCTACACCTTCTACGTGCGCCACCGTCTTGCCGGCATCGGCGCGTTCCGCGGCGCCGAAGTCGACAAGCCACCGCAGACCGGCGCCCATCGCGACCTTCTCGATCATGCCGATGCCGCCGAGCGGCTGATCCAGGCGCGCGGCGGTACCTCGTGGTTCGCCCGCGAGGCAGTGCCATGCTGCATCGGGCCGGTGGCTTACCGCGATCGCCATCCGCTCGACGCGGATTTGAAGAACCTCACCGCTGCGTGCGCCGCCGCGCACGCCGGCGAAGCCTTCATGAATGCCGCCTCGCCGGGCGTCCTGACCAAATTCGTGCCCGACACCTACTACAAGAACGAAGACGCCTATGTCGAAGCGCTGGCTGACGCGCTGCAGCAGGAATACGAGGCGATTGCGGGCGCCGGTTTCGTGTTGCAGATCGATGCGCCCGATCTCGGCTCGGCGCGGCACAACCAGTATCAGCAGCTGTCCGACGAGGAGTTCCTGCGCATCGCCGAGCGCAACATCGCCGCCGTCAACCATGCGACACGCACCATCCCGCCGGAAGCGATGCGCCTGCACATCTGCTGGGGTAATTACGAGGGCCCGCACACGCATGATATCCCGCTCGCCAAGGTGTTCGACACCTGCATGCGGGCGCGGCCGCAGGCATTGCTTTTCGAGGCGGCCAATCCGCGCCACGCGCATGAATGGGAGGACCTGAAGTCAGCCAAGATCCCCGACGACAAGGTGCTGATGCCCGGCTGCATCGATTCGACGACCAATTTTGTCGAGCACCCGCGGCTGATCGCGCAGCGCATCGGCTATTACGCCGACATCGTCGGGCGCGAGCGGGTCATTGCCGGCACCGATTGCGGCTTTGCGACCTTTGCGGCGCAGCAGAATCCTGTCGTGCCGTCAGTCGTCTGGGCCAAGCTCAAGGCGCTCGCCGAAGGCGCGGCGATCGCCACCGATCGGCTATGGGGCAGAGCCGCGTAGAATGGGCTGAGCGCAGCGAAGCCCATCAACAAAATTTACAATGAGACAGTGAGACAACAAGATTACGCGCTCGACTGAACCTCACCGCCTCGCTGTCTCATTGTGGATATTTACGGCTTCCGCGGGCCAATGCCACAGAGAGCATAGGCTACGCGTCCGCCTCCTGCCGCAGCCAGTCTCGGAACGCCTTGACCTTGGCGCGTTCGAGCGCACCCGGCGCGGTGACGATGTAGTAGGCGAACAGGTCGGGCAGCGCCAATGAGAACAGCCGCACGAGCCGCCCGGCCGCGATATCGGCGGCGGCGATCGTGCTGGTCGCGAGCACCACGCCATGCCCGGCGATCGCCGCGTCGAGCGCGAGATAGCTGGCGTTGTACGTGATTCCCGAGGTGCCGCTGAAGCCGCTGACGCCGGCTGCCTTCAGCCACATCGGCCAGCTCGGCGCCAAGGGATCGCGGTCGACCGCCTGGTCGTGGATCAGCGCATGCCGCCGCAGATCGTCCGGCGTGCGCAAGGACGGTCCGGTTTCAAGAAGGTGTGGGCTGCACGCCGGAAACACCTCGTTCTTCATCAGCGGCTCGACATGCAGCCCGGGATAACGGCCGCTGCCATAGCGGATCGCGATGTCGAAATCGCCGTCGGTCAGATCGACGACATTGTCGGTCGCGGAAAGCCGCACATCGATTTCCGGCCAGCGCTCCTGGAACCGGTGCAGCCGCACGACGAGCCACTTCGCGGCGAACGACGGGGAGGCGGTAACCGTCAAGGTTCCGGTATCATTATGCGCTCGCAGCCGCCGCACCGAGGCCTGGATCCCGGCAAACGCGTCCGATAGGCCTGGCAACAGCACTTTGGCCGAAGCCGTCAGCTCGACAGCACGGTTGAGCCGCCGAAACAGCTGGACCCCAAGATCCTCTTCAAGCGCGTGGATCTGATGGCTGATCGCGGCTGGCGTGACGCTGAGCTCCTCGGCCGCCTTGCTGAAGCTCTTCAGCCGAGCGGCCGCTTCGAACGCCCGCAAGGCGCTGAGCGGCGGCAGGTGGCCATTCATTTCGGATGAGCTTTCCTAAAGCGTCGCTGAAAACTTCTCGTTTGTAGAATGGTGCTGTGAAGCTCAATTTCAACGCAACAGGCTGGCCGGTCGATACCGATACAGGCCAAGCCGTTTTAGGAGAGTTCACATGACTGCCATGCATTTCCCACAACGCCGCTCCTCGGCAGCTGCCGTATCTCGGCATCGCACGGCGCTCGACGATCTCGGCGATGCGGCGCACTCGTTTATTGCGACGCTGCGTCTTTGGCGTCGCCGGATGCGCGAACGCGATCAGCTCGGTCGCCTGGACGACCGCATGCTGAAGGATATCGGCATCACCCGCGCCGAGGCATTGCGGCTCAGCGACAAGCCGTTCTGGAAGGAGTAATGCGCGAGCCCACGAATTCGGTTAATTTCGAGCAAACCAGGAGGAGCACCGCGATGAGCACCCCCGATCGTCTGCCTTATGTCGAAGCCGAACTGAACTACATCGTGCCGATGCCGGAGCGGCCGCGCTATTACGCCTATGAGCCGGGTCCCGGCGACCCGCCGCCGAACATGGTGCATGAGCCGCACCGGATGCATATCCACGATATGCGGCCGATTTCGCACGAGATCGGGCTCGACACGCAGGGTTTCGCCCTCGTCGAGCAGCGCAGTGCGGTCCGCGATTTCTGGGACGATGACGAGGTGCGCCAGGTCTACTATCCCGAGGCCGAGCGCTTTATTGCCGACGTCCTCGGCGCCAGCCGCGTCTTCATCTTCGACCACGTCCAGCGCCGCCGCGTCGATGGTGTCGATCGCCGCCAAGCCGGCATGCCGCGCCAGCCCGCGACCCGCGTGCATGTCGATCACACGGCCCGCTCAGGCCCGCAGCGCGTGCGCGATCTGCTGGGTGAGGATGCCGAGGAATTGCTGCGCGGCCGGGTACAGGTCGTCAATTTGTGGCGGCCGATCCTGCCGGAGCCATTGCGCGACTCGCCGCTCGCGGTGTGCGACGCGCGCAGCGTCGATTTCGCCGATCTGGTGCCGTCCGATCTGGTCTACCGCGACCGTGTCGGTGAGACCTATTCGGTCAAGCACAATCCGGCGCATCGCTGGTACTACGTGCCGGAGATGCGGCGCGACGAGGCGTTGCTGCTGAAATGCTGCGACACCAAGACCGACCGCGCACGGTTCATGCCGCATACCGGCTTCACCGACCCGACGACCCCGCCCGACGCGCCGCCGCGCGAGAGCATCGAGCTGCGCTCGCTGGTGTTCCACCCGGCGTAAAAAGAGCACCGTACAAGAAGAACCCCTCGCCCACCCGGGCGAGGGGCTTTTTGTTTTTGTTTGCCCCGCTAATGCCGCCCTCCCACACCGCCTCCTGGATCCTCCCCCGCTTGCGGGGGGGGGGACCATGCGAAGCATGGTGGAGGGGGCATAGAACTCCACGAAACGCACCCGCTATCGAAGCTTGATTCTGCCCCCTCCGGCTCGCTTTGCTCGCCACCTCCCCCGCCGGGCGGAGGAGGAGCCGCCGTCCCGCTCCCGGAATAATGGCTTTTGTACAAAGTCGACCGCGGGGCAGGCAAGACGATCGGACCCTAAACCGGCCAGCATCCGTTAGGCCGGGTATGACCCTATCGCGCCCGCTTCCGTTCGGGCCGCTCGACCGGCGGACCACGCACCTCTGCATCGACATGCAGAATCTGTTCGCCGAGCACACGCCCTGGCACACGCCGTGGATGAAGCGGGTATTGCCGGCGGTCGTCGAGATCGCGGAACGGCATCGCGAGCAGACGATCTTCACTCGCTTTATCCCGGCGCGTCATCGCGACGAATTGCCGGGCAGCTGGCGGCGCTACTATCGGCGCTGGTCCGAGCTGACGCTCGAGCGGATCGACAGCCGCCTGTTGGAGCTGGTGCCGCCATTGGCCCGCCTCGTGCCGCCCGCCGCCGTGATCGACAAACGCGTTTACTCGCCGTTCACCGAACCGTCTCTGCTCAGGCTGTTGCGCGACCGCGGCGTCGAGAGTCTGGTCATTACCGGGGCCGAGACCGATGTCTGCGTCCTCGCGGCAGTGCTCGACGCGGTCGATCTCGGCTACCGGGTCGTTCTGGCGGCGGATGCGCTGTGCAGCTCATCGGACGAAACCCACGATGCGCTGATGACGCTTTACCGCGAACGCTTCTCGGAGCAGATCGAGACAGCGGAAACCGCTTCTATCCTCGCCGCTTGGACATTGTGAGCGCTGTTACATCGCCCGCGCCATGCGGGTGGCGCGCCGTTTTGCGTATGCCGCCGCGCTCGGCCCCGGGAGAGGCGGCACATCCGGAAGCCGCTCGTTCTTGCGCGGCAATTCCCAATCCCACTCGTCGCCGCCCATCTGGTAGTACTGCTGGCTCTGCGACGGGTTGCGGTTGACCAGCGGTCGCGCATAAAGCGGATGCGTCAGGCTGCGGATCTCGTGCTCGATTGCGAACAGCGTCTCGTTGCTGTCGAGATCGACGATGTTTTCCCAACGGTACTGATAGGCGTTGCTCTCCTCGGTCAGCAGCTCGCGCTTCTTCAGCTCCTTGTAAGGACCGGAGAAGTCGCGGACATAGACCTGAATGTGATGGCCGTCATAGGCCGGGATCTTGCGCTCGGTTTCGCGGAACCGGAGCTCCTGCTGATGGCCGACGCTGATGCGAGCGGTGCGGCCCGAGCCGTTGCCCTCCAGCTTGGTCTGCGCGCCGAACAGCTTCTTGTAGAATTTCTCGATGCCCTTGGCGGTCCCGGCCGGCACATCGAATTCGAGATAGGGCATGCCGAGATTGATCGCGCCAAACCGCTCGACATCCGGGCTATGCATATTGAACCGGTTGCCCCACGGGCAGGTCACCGCGACGTAATCATTGTTCTCGGCAACTTTGAATTTGGTGCCGGCGAGCTGCTTCTTGACCCCGTCGAGCCGCTTCAACAACGCCTGGCGGTCGGGCGTTACCAGCCCGATCGCGCCGCGCAACACCCAGGGGTCGCCGGTCGGCAGGTGAAACTGGCTCTTGCCGACATTGATCCACATATTGGCGAGCCCGGTGTTCATATACGGGTCGCGCGTCAGCCAGAGCCCGCTGATGTAGAACAGCGTTCACTTCGACTGATCCGGGATCTGCAGGTTGACGTGTTCGAGCATGACGATGTTGCCGAGATCCTCGGCGGTGCGGTCATAATGCTGTGCCACAAGTTCCTCCCTTGATCAGTGTCATTGCGAGGAGCAAAGCGACGGCGAGTGACAATTAGCGGGATATTGCTTCGCTTCGTTCGCAATGACAGTCAGTTGAAACTCACCATTTGTTCCTAAGCTCGCGGAGCTTCAGAAACACGGTTTTCTGATCGGGGTTGTCGGGCAGATCCGGAAAGGCCTCGCGCAGGCGGCGGATCACGCTCGGACTGGTCAGCCGGAAAAAGGTGTTGATCTCCTTTTCCAGGCTCAGCGTCGTGACCAGCGCCTTTGTCGTATCCTGCCGTTCCATCTTCGGCAGCATCGCCCGCGCGCTTGCATTGTCCGGTTCGCGATCGAGTGTGAACGCGAGATTGCGCGCGATGTAGTCATGCCCGGGATAGATCAGCGTCTCGTCCGGCAGCTTCGAAAGCTGCGCCGCGAAGGTGTTGTACAGCTCGTTCGGATGGCCGCCATTATGGCAGTTGCCGGCGCCGGCATTGAACAGCGTGTCGCCGCAGAACAGGGCGGCTCGGTCGCCATGCGCCAGGACGCAGATATGCGACATCGTATGACCCGGCGTGTCGAGGCATTCGAGCTCGACGGTCTTGCCGATCTTGATCACGTCGCCCGCCTTTAGGCCGCGGTCGATGCCCTCGATCTGGTCCTTGGCCCCGGCATGCGCCAGCAATTTGGCATGGGTCGCGGCGATGACCTGGTCGTTGCCGCCGGTATGGTCGCGATGATGGTGCGTGTTGAGCACCTGCGTGATGTTCCAGCCCTTCGCCTTGGCGGCGGCGAGGCATTTCTGGTGATCGAGCGGGTCGATCGCGAGTGCCTCGCCGGTTTCGGAACAGGCGATCAGGTAATTGAAGTTGCGCCCGGAATTGGCGGTCCAGATCTGTTCGACAATCATCGCTCGCTCCCGGCGTGTTAAGCCGATCCAGTATAGGGCCAGGGCGGGCGCCCCGCCATCCCGGGCGCGACGGTCAGGTCTGCTTGAAAAGCCGCGTCGCGTTGCCCCAGAAGAGCTTTTCTCGTGTCTCGGGCTTGAGGCTCGCCCAGGCCAGAACGTTGTCGACCGAGTCGGGGAACTGGCACTCCGAATGCGGATAGTCCGAGGCGTACATCAACACGCCGTCGCCGAGAAAATCGGTGACGGTGCTGAACATGTCCTCGCCTTCCGATCGCTCGATGCTGCAGAAAAACCGGCCGCTCGACAGGTATTCGCTCGGCTTCATCCTGAGCTGGGCGGTCGAGCCGACATAGGCGTACTGCTCGTCCATGCGGCGGCCCCAGAACGGCAGCCAGCCGAACCCGCATTCGAGGACGCCCACGCGCAAGCCGGGATAACGGTCGAGGATGCCGCCGCCGATGAACGAGGCGACAAAGCGCATCGCCCCCCACGGATGCGACACCAGCCGGCCGATGAAGATGTTGTCCCAGACGTCGCGGTACCCCGGGTAGTAGGGCGGGTTCCAGGTCGAGCTGTGGTGCACGATCGGGAGATCGTGATCGGCCGCGGCGCGCCAGATCGGTTCGAGATCGGGGTGATCGGCAGGGATGTGCTGGCCGAGCGACGGCTGGACCGCCACCGCCCAATCCGAATTGCCCCATTCGCGGATTTCCCTAACCGCCGCCTCGACATCGCGCGCCGGAGCCCTGATCAAACCCTTCAGCCGGTTCGGGAACTGGCCGCAGAAATCCGCCATGTGCCGGTGGTAGGCGCGGCTCAGGCCTACTTCGAGCGATGAATCGTCCAGTCCGACCAGGCTGACCCAGGAGCTCGGGATCAGGAAATGAACGTCGGTCCCCTCATCGTCCATATCGGCGACCCGGTTGACGGCGTTGTCGTCCTGCACCCCGGGACGTGGCAATTTGCTGCCGCGCCAGTTCGACTCGCGGCCGCTGTGGTCCTCGCGCGGCGCCGCCTCGCCGAGAATGCGCCGGTAGTATTTCGTTGCGACGCGATAATTGTGGCCGTCGCCGGAATGCTCGGCCGATTGCCGGATCGGCACGCGGTATGACCCCAGTTCCGCAAGCCGCGGCCGGAAATCCGGATCCACATACCGCTCCAGAACCTCGGCGGCGGGCAGAACATGCGTGTCGGAATCATAGACCCGGAACCCGTTCTTCATGCGCGGCCCTCCTCCCGTTCGATATTCCCCTTGATCGGGTTTGTCCGTCAGCGGCAGTGCGGCGCCCGTTAGGCCGGGATTAGCATGGCGAACATTCGGCGAGCAAGGCAGGGCGATTCGGCCCCTCGATCACTATCAATCCGTAGCAACGTTAACCCAATTAAGCCCCAGGGATTGTGGCCGATGCTGCGAAAACTTGTCGCCGGACGCCCGATCCGCTATCAAATCGTCATATTCGCGCGTTAATGCGGGCAATAGGGGCGACAGGAACGGAAGGTCTTGCGGTGACGGCCTTGCTCGATAGCTGCCCGGCCTTGGTGCTGAACGCGGATTTCCGGCCGCTCAGCTATTTCCCGTTGTCGCTGTGGTCTTGGCAGGACGCGGTCAAGGCGGTGTTTCTCGACCGTGTCAACATCATCGACCATTACGATGCGGTGGTGCGCAGCCCCTCCTTCGAGATGCGCCTGCCGAGCGTCATCGCGCTGAAGGAATACGTGCACGCGGCGCGGCACCCCGCGTTCACGCGGTTCAACGTGTTCCTGCGCGACCGCTTCACCTGCCAGTATTGCAGCCGGCCGCATTCGTCGCACGATCTGACCTTCGACCACGTGGTCCCGCGCTCGCGCGGCGGGCGGACCCTGTGGACCAACGTCGTGACCGCCTGCGCCAGCTGCAACCTCTTAAAGGGCAACCGACTGCCGCAGCAGACGGGAATGTACCCGCGCCACCGGCCCGTCCAGCCGACCACCTACATGCTGCAGGAGAACGGGCGTGCCTTCCCGCCCAACTACCTGCACGAGAGCTGGCGCGACTATCTCTACTGGGATACCGAGCTGGATCCGAGCTAGCTGGTCATTCCGGGGCGCCGCGTAGCGGCAAGCCCGGAATCCATGAACACGGGCCTCTGGAATATGGATTCCGGGCTCCGCCTTTCGGCGGCCCCGGAATGACGAATGGGAACGTGCCGCCACGGCCTAATGGGTGACGAGGCCGCACTCGACCGTGTCTGCTATGGCTCACGCTCGCCGGCGCTCTACCGTTCGAGGGTCGTCGACATCGAGCTCGATGATATCGCTCGGAGAGGGCGTCAAGGTCATCAGCGTCACCCCGTCCGATGAGTGAAAGCGGTGCCAGGCACCTTGCGGATTAACGGCGATCGCGCCGGCACGAAGCGCATAAGATTGGGGCCCGTCCTCGCCGACGATTTCCAGCGTCGCAGCGCCGTCGAGGATGTGAATCAGCTCCTCGCTTGGCAGATGGCGTTCCCAATGCCCTTTCCCGGCAAATTTGGTGACGAACAAACCGCCGTCGCGATAAGCCGCCAATCGGGCGCCGCTGCCTTTGCGGTCCGCCATCGTCGATTGCGGCGTCCGCTCGCGGAACATCGTCAGCTTCGCGAGTTCCGCGTTGAGATCGATAATACTGGGCGATCCGGTTCTTACGATTTTCTCCGGCTCTGCCGTCCGAGGGTCGTCGACATCGAACTCGATGTGGTCGCCCGGAAGGGTCGCGCTCCAGGTCGTCCCGCCCTCCACGGAGCGGAAGCGGTGCCACGCACCCCGCGGAACGATCGCGATCATTCCGGCGCCAACGAAGAAGGATTTGGCCGGCCCGTCGTCGCAGACAACGTCCGGGGTCTTCGTGCCGTCGAGAACGTGAACCAACTCGTCCTCGGGATGCTCTTCCCAATGACTTGTCCCCGCATTTTTACCGGCGAAGAGGATGCCGTCGCGATACGGACCCAGCAGCGTCGCGCTGCCGCGTCGCTCCGCCCTCTTTGTTAGCGGCGTCAGTCCACGGAACATGGTCAGCTTGGCGAGTTCGGCGTTCAGATCAACGATGGTCGGGAGGCTAGCCATTGCTCTCTCCATCTTTTGATGGGGCTGCACCGTGATGAGTCATGGTAGCGCCACAATTTATTTGCAGTGATCTTCATTTTTGGGGATCACTGGAACGTTTTCGTAGCGCTCACGGGAGCGTGTCATGGCTGCTCTCGACGGATTGGCGATTGCGGGGCCGGAGCTGCGGCATCAGCGGGCGGCGCGTCCGCCGCTATCCGGTCGCGAGGCGATGGACTGGGACGATGTCCGCGTGTTCCTCGCTGTCGCCCGGGGAGGCTCGATGCGCGCCGCCGGGCGGGCGCTCGGCCTCAGCCAACCGACCATCGCCCGCCGACTGGCCGCGTTCGAGGCCGGTTTTGGCGGACAGCCCTTGTTCGACCGCCTGCCCGAGGGGGTCCGCCTCAACACTGCCGGTGAGCAGCTGCTCGCGACGGCCGAAGACGCCGAGCAGGCGATGCTGACGCTTGAGCGCCGGCGCGGCGGCCGCGCCGGTGTTTAGGGGCACGGTGCGGGTCGCGACCGGCGAGTGTGCCGCCGGTTTTTTGGCTCGCTGCCTGTCGGGAGGAACGACAGCGCCACTGCCCTCCGGCATCACCTTGGAGTTGCTTCAGTCAGTGCCGCCGGCGAACCTCACGCGGCGTGAGGCCGATATGGCCTTGCGTCATCAGCCGCCCGAAAGCGGCGACTATTACGTCGCAAAACTCGGTACCTTCGCCGTCGCGCTGTACCGCCGCCGCGGCGCGGATACCGCTGCGTGGGTAGCCTATACCGAAGAGCAGGCGCAAGGGCAGTCGCATGAGCCCGCCCGCTGGGTCGAGCGGCAGATCGAAGCGACCGGGAATGCCGGTGGCGCTGCGCGCCTCAACGCTGCTGATGCATGTCGAGGCAATCCGCGCCGGTACCGGCCGCGGCGTCATCCCTTGCTATATCGGCGACGGACATCCGCTCCTCGAGCGGCTGACCCCGCCGATCCCCGAGCTTGCCGCCACCTATTGGATGATCGTCCACCGCGATCTGCGCCGCACCCCATGCGTGCGCGCGGTCATCGACTGGACGAAGGCGCTGTTCGCCGAGCAGCGCGACCTACTCGCTGGCGTCACCTGAGCAGGAGCCTGCGGAAATCGTCCGCCGGCTCTCCCGCCGATGCTTCAGTGCGTTACGAGCCTGCGCTCGACGGCGGCCGCCTTCATCGCCTTCTGCAATTTCTCGAAGGCGCGCACCTCGATCTGCCGCACCCGTTCGCGCGAGATGCCGTATTGCTGCGACAGATCCTCGAGCGTCGTCGGGTTTTCCTGTAACCGCCGCTCGGTCAGAATGTGGCGCTCGCGATCGTTGAGGTGGGTCATCGCCTTTTCGAGCAGATCGCGCCGCAGCCCAAGCTCTTGCCGCTCGCCGAGCTTGGTTTCCTGGCTCTCGCTCTCGTCGACCAGCCAATCCTGCCACTCGCCCTCGCTGTCGCTGCGCAGCGGCGCGTTCAGCGAGTGGTCGGGGCTGGCGAGCCGGCGGTTCATGCTGACGACATCAGCCTCGGGCACATCGAGCTCGGTCGCGATCTTCTTCAGGTTTTCCGGCGACAGGTCGCCTTCCTCCATCGCCTGCAGCTGACCCTTGAGCTTCCGCAGGTTGAAGAACAGCTTTTTCTGCGCCGCGGTCGTTCCCATTTTGACCAGCGACCACGAGTGCAGGATGTATTCCTGGATCGCGGCGCGGATCCACCACATCGCGTAAGTCGCGAGGCGAAAGCCGCGATCGGGGTCGAACCTTTTGACCGCCTGCATCATGCCGACATTGCCCTCGGAGATCAGCTCCGAGAGTGGTAGGCCATAGCCGCGGTATCCCATCGCGATCTTGGCGACGAGACGCAGATGGCTGGTGACCAGCCGATGCGCTGCTTCGGGGTCTTCGCGCTCTTTCCAGCGCTTGGCGAGCATGTACTCCTCTTCCGGCTCCAACATCGGAAACTTGCGGATCTCCTGGAGATACCGCGTCAGGTTTCCTTCGCCGGACAGAGACGGGACCGAAAGACTGGCCATTTTAATCTGTATTGCTCCGATGGGGGTGCCAGAGTGGCGAACGCCGGGACTGGCCGGGCGATCCATGCGGCATCACGCCGCGACGTATTCCCGGCCGGAAACCCTACTGATATAGTCGGTTTTTGTCCAGTTTAAAGTAGCTCTAAATTTAATTTAAGCTCGGCCATGTCGGCCGGCAGCGGGCTCTCGAAGGTGAGCTTTTCGCCGGTCGCGGGATGGGTGAACCCGAGCAGTCGCGCATGCAAAGCTTGGCGCGGAAAGGCCGAAATCGCGGCGCCGGCCGGGCCGAGCCGCGCTACCGCCCGCCCGCCGCGCGTGCCGTAGACCGGATCGCCGATCAGCGGATGGCCGCTATGCGCCAGATGCACCCGGATCTGATGAGTGCGCCCGGTCAAAAGCCGGCACTCGATCAAAGCTGCGTGATTATCGAAACGGCGCTCGACGCGGTAGCGGGTCACCGCCGGCCTGCCGCGACCGATCGCGACGACCGCCATCTTCTTGCGGTTGCTTGGGCTGCGGCCGATATTGCCGGTGATCTCGCCGGCGGTGGGCACCGGCACGCCCCACACAAAGGCGCCGTAGGCACGCTCGATCCGGCGCCCCGCGAAATCGCGCGACAAGGCGCGATGGGCGGGCTCGGTCTTGGCAACGACGAGGAGCCCGCTCGTGTCCTTGTCGAGACGATGCACGATGCCCGGCCGGCGCACTCCGCCGATCCCGGCGAGGCTGGCACCGCAATGCGCCAGCAGCGCGTTAACCAGGGTGCCCTCTGGATTGCCCGGCGCGGGATGCACCACCAGGCCGGCCGGCTTGTCGATGACGATCAGGTGCTCGTCCTCGAAACGGATCGCCAGCGGCATCGGCTGCGCCACCGGGACCGGATCAGCCGGCTCGGGCAGCAGAATGATAAAATGCTGGCCCGCCTGGACCCGCTGCGCCGGGTCGCGCTGCAACACGCCTTCAGAGGCGACAGCGCCCGCCAGGATCAGTTGCTTGAACCGGGTGCGCGACAGCTCCGGCAAATGGCGCTGCAATGTCCGGTCGAGGCGCTGCCCGGCATCTTCGGCGGCGCCGCGGATTTCGGCGCGGCGCTCCCCGCTAGAATGCTCATTGGCCGGGTCATCCGGCATGACCGGTGTCGCCAAGTGAGTCCCGTCCTATGCGCGCCCTGAAGATCGCCGTTATCGTTATGGGGCTGATGCTGGTCGTCGGCACGGTCGTGCTGATCGGCGCGATCGCCGCGCGGGTTTCGCACAATCCTCCGGTCCCGGCAACGCCGCCGGCCTTTGTCGCGCATCCGATCGATCTGCCATCAGGCGCGCGGATCGAGGCGATGACGGCCGGCCCGGATCGGCTGATTATCGATCTGCTGTTGGCCGACGGCACGCGGCAGCTCCTTATCCTTGATCTCGCCACCGGAGAACGGTTGGGGACAATCCCGCTCCGCATAGCGCCATAGTCCGGCCGATTCGGCGGGGTTCCCGGCGAATACTCCGCTAAAGCCTACACGCCCGGTGGGTTTCCTGCGCCTGTTTCCCGCCGATTTCTTGCACTTTATCCGATACTTGATACGGCGGAGGGCGGGCATCTTGAAAGCAGCTGGCATTGCCCCGAACTTTTCGCCGGTTTTCGCCGTTGGCGGTTTCGGCACGCAATTATCGACGATCAGGAATCGCACAAACCCCGCTCGGTTCGATGATCGCTCTCGCCTCCTCGCCAGCCCAGCCAAAGCCAGCCCAGCCAAAGACTGTTGCCGATCCGCCCGCGCCAGCGGCCGGAAGGTTGCGATCGCGTTTGCCCTGTACTGCCCGAAGCTCAATCGGTTGGCGGCCTTTCTGGTGCCGCCCTTTTTTACGCCTGCGGGGGTGACCGGAAATGGGAAAAAAGAACAATGGTGACAGCGTCGCGGCCCGGCTCGCTATGGTGCGCGATGCGATCGCGGAAGATAATGCGCCGCCGCAGGTCCAGCACCAGGACCGGCCTCGCCTGCGCACCTTGGGCCCGGTATCCGACCTCGAACGTCACCTGCCGTCCGAGTGGTGGCGCACCCTGTTCAACTCGCTCTATCTCGAAACCGACGGCGATATCGTCGAGAACGACCGCAACACAGAACAGGAAGTCGATCTCCTAATCCGCAGCGCCGCTCTGGAAAAGAACGACCGTTTACTCGATCTGTGCTGCGGACAAGGCCGGCATTCGCTGGAGCTGGCGCGCCGCGGCTTTCCGCATGTTACCGGGCTCGACCGCTCGCGCTACTTGATCCGGCTCGCCCGTAAGCGCGCCCGGCAGCGCAACTTGCAAATCTCCTTCCATGAAGGCGATGCCCGCCGTTTCCGGCTCGGCGAGGGCGAATTTCATTGCGTCTGCATCCTCGGCAACTCGTTCGGCTATTTCGATCGGCCGGAAGACGATCTGGCGGTGCTCGAAGCGGTAAAGCGCGCCCTCGCCTCGGGCGGCGTCCTGGTGATGGATCTGATGGATGGCGAGTGGATGCGCTCGCATTTCGAGCCGCGCTCCTGGGAGTGGGTCGATCAGAACCATTTTGTCTGCCGCGAGCGCGGCCTCGCCGAAGACGGCGACCGGCTGATCAGCCGCGAGGTTGTGGTGCACGCCGAGCGTGGCGTTATCGCCGATCAGTTTTATGCCGAGCGGCTTTATTCCAAGCAGCGGATGGAAGCGCTGATGCAGCGCGCCGGCTTCGGCAATCTCCGCTTTCATTCGGTCGCCGCGCCGGATTCCGCGCGCAACCAGGATCTCGGGATGGTCGAGCATCGGCTGTTCCTGACCGCCGAGGCGCCGCGGCGGATCCAGGGGCTGGCGCGCCGCGCCGTGCCGTTCCCGGAGGTCACCGTCATCCTCGGCGATCCGCGGCTGCCCGATCCGGTCAAACGCGACGGCCGCTTCAACGACGAAGACGCCGAGACAGTGGCGCGGCTCAAGACGGCGCTCGTGGAGTTGCCGGAGTACCGCTTCCGCTATCTCGATAATCACGCGACCTTGCTGGCCGATTTGCGGGCGGGCCGGCCGCATTTCGTGCTGAACCTGTGCGACGAGGGCTTCAACAACGACGCCTTCCTAGAAATGCATGTCCCGGCAATGCTCGAGATGTTCGACATTCCGTACAGCGGGGCGGGGCCGGCCTGTCTTGGGCTGTGCTACAATAAAGCGCTGGTGCGGGGAATCGCCGAAGCGATCGATGTGCCGGTGCCGGCAGAGACTTATTTCAATTCCGATGATCTCGCCGCGACGATCCCGTCGGGCGTGTTCCCGGCGCTGATCAAGCCCAATTACGGCGACTCCTCGATCGGCATCACCCAGCATGCGGTCGTGCACACTTGGGAAGAAGCGATTGCTTATCTGAACAATCTTCGCCAGCAATTGCCGGGCGCGCCGATCCTGATCCAGGAGTTTCTGACCGGACCCGAATACAGCATTGGCATCATCGGCAATCCCGGCGCGAACTGCCGCGTATTACCGGTGCTGGAAGTCGATTACTCGCGGCTCAACCCGGAGCTGCCGCGGCTGTTGACCTATGAATCGAAATGGATCCCCGATTCGCCTTATTGGTCGCAGATAGGCTACCGGGAAGCGCGCCTCGACGAAGACACACGGCGTAAAATGATCGATTACGCCAATATTCTGTTCGAGCGGCTCGGCTGTCGCGATTACGCCCGGTTCGACTTCCGGGCCGATGCGTCGGGCGAAGTGAAACTGCTCGAGGTCAACCCGAACCCAGGCTGGTGCTGGGACGGCAAGCTCAATCTGATGGCCGAGATGGCCGGGCTGCGCTATGCCGACCTCTTGCGGCTGCTTCTCGAAGCAGCGCAGGAGCGGGTGGCGGCGCAGCGTCCGGGGTTGGTGATCCCGCTCGCCGAGAACAGCGCTGTGCGGGCCGCCGGCGACTGATTGTCTCGAAAAGCCGGTGTGTAAAAACGCCCCGGCCCCGCATTGCGGGGCCGGGGTCGTCAGTCAGTGTACCGAGACTTCGAAGGTCCGCTTAGAACGAGAACGAACGGCTCATGAAGTGCGAGCCCATCACGGACCTCGGCTTCGCAATGGCGGCCACGCGCACCGGCTTGCGGGCGCGGATCACCTTCTTGGTCCTCACTGCGCGACGCACCCGGGCGATGCCGGTTTTCGCGGCTCTCGCCAAAGCGGTCGTGCGGGCCGGCTTGGCGCGGCGGACCATCTTCCGGACCGGCCGCTTGTGCGCCGCGGTGCGCGTCCGAGCCATGCTGCGCTTAGCGACCGTGCCGCGCCGCGCTGTCGTGCGACGCTTCGCGATCGTGCTGCGCCGCGCCGTTGTGCGACGCTTTGCGGCCATGCTGCGCTTGGCAGTCGTGGTGCGCTTGGCAGCCGTCTTACGGGCCGGCTTGGCGCGCCGGATCGTCTTCCGTGCCGTCGTCTTCGCACGGACGACGCGTCGCTTCCGGGAAGGGCTCTTCTTCGCGGTTCGCTTCCGCGACGTGCTCGACTTGCTCAACATAACAACCTACCCACCTCAGTTGAAGGTGGGCAGACCCTCGCTACTTTGGGTTAACACAGTGTAAATCGCGTTTGAAAATTAAATCGACTTCTCGATTACCCCTTATCCGTTGCAAAAATGCCGCTAGTTCGGCTTGGGAATTTGTGCGCGACAACACGGGCTGTGTCGCATCTAACTCAGCGTCGATTTCCCGCTGCGCCGTGTGGTCTCAAACCCGACCAATGCGGGCGACCTGCGATATGCTTTTCGGGCGAATCCCCCAGCAAAACTGCGGCTGAAGTTGGGAACCGAGTCGCGTGTTCCGGCGCTGAATCGGCGCTTTGCGCGGCGGTTTCGATGCTCCGCATTTCCCGCTTGCAATCGAGCGATCCTCGCGTATCTATGCGCGCGTTGACGCACTCGCACGTGCCTATGGCCCATGGTGGTTATGCAACGACGTAACGCGTCCTTTTTGGCAGTCCGGCTTGATGCCGGGTCCCGAGAGGGAGGTCGATATGGTTGCAATCCCGATCAGGGCCGTCGCGCCCTGCTCTGACGCCGTTCTGCGCGGCACCCGTCTGCGCGGGCGGGGCAGCCGGGCCACCGATCCAAGCAGTTTGAGCTAGCGGAACGCCGCGACACGGCCTTCGGGCCGGGTCGGTTGGCGTTCGGTTGCGTCCTCGATCTGATCATCGAGGGCTGTCCTCTGCGATAGCAGGGGAATTCGGCATTGCCGATGTCGTTCCGAGAACCGCTGGCGCTCAGCTGCTTTGGAAGGGTTGCCTAAGGCATGAACAACAAGACCGCCAACCAAAAAATTGCCCGTTTCCTGTCGGAAAACGCGCCGGAGACCCCTTGCCTCGTCGTCGATCTCGACATGATCGCCGCAGCCTATGACCTCTTATGCCGTTACTTGTCGATCGCCGGCATCTATTACGCGGTCAAGGCGAACCCGGCGGCCGAGATCGTTGCGATGCTGGCGCGGAAGGGCTCCAATTTCGATGTCGCGAGCCCCGCGGAGATCGCGCTGTGCCTTGGCAATGGCGCGACACCCGACCGGCTGTCCTTCGGCAACACCATCAAAAAAGAGCGGGATATCGCGTTCGCCTATCAGGCCGGGATCCGCCTTTTTGCCTTCGACAGCGAGGCCGAGCTCGAAAAGCTTGCGCGCCAAGCAGCCGGCGCGCGGGTCTTCTGCCGCATCCTGGTCTCTTGCGAGGGCGCGGATTGGCCGTTGTCGCGCAAATTCGGCTGCACGCCGGAGATGGCGGTGACGCTGTTGCGCAAGGCGCGCGAGTTCGGTCTCGATCCGTACGGCGTTTCGTTCCACGTCGGCTCGCAGCAGACCGATCTCGGCCAATGGGACGGCGCGATCGGCACCGCCGCGCAGATGTTCACTTTGCTGGCCGAGGCCGATATCAATCTGCGCATGGTCAATATCGGCGGCGGATTTCCGGCGCGCTACCGCGGTCCGGTTTCGACCGTCGAACAATACGCGCGGGCGGTTACCGCGGCACTCACTCGGCATTTTGGCAACCACCTGCCAGAGATCATCATCGAGCCGGGCCGCTCCCTGGTCGGTGACGCCGGGCTGATCCAGAGCGAAGTCGTGCTGATCGCCGACAAGGGCGATGGTGGCAAGCGCTGGGTCTATCTCGATGTCGGCAAGTTCAACGGATTGGCCGAGACGATCGGCGAAAGCATCAAATACCGCATCGAAGTGCCTGGGCGCCGCGGGCCCTCGGGTCCGGTAATCCTGGCCGGCCCCACCTGCGACAGTGCTGACATTCTTTACGAGCAGACCGAGTACCAGCTGCCGCTCGGGCTCGCCGTCGGTGATAAGATCGAGATCCTCGCGGCTGGCGCCTATACCGCGAGCTATGCATCGGTCGGCTTCAACGGTTTTCCGCCGCTGCGCACCTATTGCATTTGAGCTAGCGGATCTCGGCGTCGGTCGCGATCGGCGCGCTCGCCACCTCCTGCACCAGCTTGCGCAGCATCGCATCGGCGAAGCTGTCAAAACTCTTGGCGACCGCCACAAATGCGGAGGGGCCGCCCACGACGTTGCTGCGGTAATACTCGTCGAGCCAGGGTTCCTCACTCAGAATCGCCAGGCCGTTGATCGTGATGCCCTTGCTGACCAGCGCGTCGCGGGCGGTGACCGGCGGCACCCCGAAATTGGCCATGCCATCGCCGGAAATATCGATGACCCGGTGCCCGGCCGGCTCGGGCAGGTGATCGAACGCGGCGGCAGCGGCGAGCAGGGCAGAGCCGATCGCGGTCAGCCCGTTGGAGGTGCGCTGCGTCGCCCGCACCGAGGCGGCAAAAGCGGCCGCGCCCGCGCGGTTGGCGATGCGTGTCCAGCCGACGGTGATCGCGATCTTATCGGGATCCGACCACTCGAGAACCAGCGCCTCGATGCCGCCCGGCACGGCCGCGATCGCGTCGACCAGGAGCGGTGTCTCGAAGGCACGCGCGATGCCTTCATGCTGCAGGTGATAGCGCTGGGACGAGACGCTTTCGGAAACGTCGATCGCCAGCACCAGCGCCAGCGTCGCCGCCCGCGCCGGCGGGACGAGCATCAGCGGCAGAAGAGCGGCCGCCAACGCCCCGAATCGCCAGCGGCTCAACCATCGGCGGTCGCGGCGTACCGGCCAGTGCCGTGCAGAAGCCGCATCGGTCACAATGGCGCAAATCCTGACCTTGGCGGCAACAGCGCCGCAGCACTCGCATCACCTTAGCGGGGGTAGACGGCCGGAGCTATAAGCGGCTCGCGCCCCGCCAAAAATCGAGGCAGGCGCCGATAAAAGGGGGAATCATGAAGATTGTGTTTGTTGCCGGTATCGCGTTCGCCGCCCTTTTTGGCCTCGCCGCCTCGCCCGGCTGGGCCGCCGCCAAACCTGCTCACGCCCACGCCACAACCGCGAAATCGGCGCCGTCCTGTGCCGCGCTCGCATTCCGCCCGGTGCCGGCCGGCGCTTCGGACGGGGAGCAGAGCGCCGGCATGTACCGCTCGCGTTTCGCGCGCCTCGAATTGCGCGCCAGTGTCCAGAACGGCGCGCCGGCCAATTATTACATGATGGCCGGCGGCACCCGCCTTGCGGCGGCCCAGAACGTTCCCGTGTCGGCCGGAAATTGTGCAACCGAGAAGAAAATGCCGACGCCGCAGGCAGCGGCGGATTCCTGCACCGGCGACCGGTTTACGGTGGTCGTGTCGCACGCCGACGACAAGCGTTACGCGCTGCTCTACGCCGCGACCGGCGGCGGCTGGAAATTCTGCAGCGCCGGTACATTTTGACGAGCTTCTGACGAGCGGGAGCTGGTCCGGGAGCGAGGTCCGGAAAGATCCGGCAATCCCGGCCCGGATCGGCGCCTGCTGCCGCGGGCGCCCGGACCTGCGTGGTGACTAACAAAAATCATGCCAAGGCCGTAGAGCGATCGGCCCCGCAATGGCCGTAAGAATACTGAACATCCCAGCGATGGCGTTGACACTGCGGTCGACATCCTGCAACAACTCGCCCCGCGTTCGGCATTCGGCGGCAGAGCGGCTCGGCTTGACCCGGGCGGTCCTGACAGCGGAGCGAATATGCCCCGAACGCCGTCTTTAGAACGAACGAAAGCGGGATTGCGTGGCCCGGTCGGGGCGCTCACTTTCCTTGCGGGTCATGGGAACGGGAATTTTCCAGAATGAGAACACCAGCCGAGGCAGGAAGGCCGGCCGTATCGCGGCGGGCTGACCCGGCGCCGGCCAAAGAGGGGCGGGGGCGGACTCGCCCCAAGCCCAGCGCCGTCTCAACGCCGCCGATGGCGGACGGCGAGGTGCAGCCGGTCGCGGTGACCGCGGTCCGGATGGTCGCGGTCGATGAGGGGCTGTACGCGCTGCGGATCGGCGAAATCGGCGGGGACGCAGGTGCGATCTCCGGCATGGAGTTTCCGGTAGCACAGGTCGCCACGCCGTTCGCCGAGGACGGCAACGGGCCCGAAATCGTCGCTTCCTTCCCGCGACGCGGACCGTGGCTTGGCCGCGAGGGCGGGACCGTGATCATCCGCTCGCCGGCTGGAGGCGGTCATGTGATCGTCACCGCGTATGGCCCCGCGGAGCAATCGGCAGTCCCGCTGGCCCTTGATCTCCGACGGCTCGATGGCCCGGTTGCCGGGATCGAGAAGGCTGCGGCCGCTGCCGCCGCTACGAGCGGCGGTAGCGTGTCGGCGGAGAGCCAGACCCGCGAGGTTCCGACCGAAATCCTGCTGCACATCGAACGTGCCGGCGACCGGCTGTTTCCGGGGCGCGGCTGGGTCGGGGCGTTGGGCCGCAAGCTGCAGATCGAGGCGTTCAGCATCCGTCCTCTCGAGGCGATCGCGCCGGCCGACATCGAATTCAAGGGCTTCCTGCCGCGGGGCGGCGAAACCCAATGGGTACAGGGCGGCGCGTTGTGCGGCACGCGCGGCCGCCGGCTGCCGTTGATCGGGTTTGCCGTGCGACTGGGGTCGCATCTGTCGGGCCGGTTCGACGTGATCTATCAGGGCTCGTTCTTCACCGAGGGGATCTCCACGCCGCACCGCAACGGCCAGCCCTGCCGCGCCGCCGCGCCGGACGATCCGTTGGAAGCGATCAATGTGCGCATCCTCGAGCGGGCGACGGAGCACGAAAGACCGCCGGCGGCGGACTGAACCGGCCAGCGCCTTAACCGGGGTTCGCCAAAACTCGATCATTATCGTCATCCCGAGAGCGATGAATTTCCTGTTCGTCCATCAGTATTTTCCGGGTCAATACGTCCACCTCGTGCGCCATCTCCAGGAAGCCGGGCACAATGTGATTTTTGTCACCCAGCGCCGCGGCCGCGAGCTTCCCGGAGTCCGCATACTCGAATACCTGCCATTGCCGCCCTCGGGCGCGATCCCGCCTCATCTGCAGGAGGTGGAGATGGGGGTGATGAACGGCCTCGCGGTGGCCCGGCTTTGCGAAGGCTTGAAGCGTGAGGGCTTCACCCCCGATGTGATGATCGGTCACTGCGGCTGGGGCGAGGTTTTGTTTGTCAAGGACGTGTGGCCGTCGGTGCCGCTGCTCGGATATTTCGAATTTTTCTACCGCGTCGCCGGCTCCGACATGGATTTTGATCCCGAGTTTCCGCCGGCCTCCGATGATCCGATGCGTATCCGGGTGCGCAACACGATCAATCTGTTGAGCCTCAATGCCGCGGATTGGGGGCAGACGCCGACGGAATGGCAGCGCGCCCAATACCCCGAGATCCATCGCAGCCGGATCAGTGTCGTCCACGAGGGGATCGACACCGATCTTGTTCATCCCGAACCGACCGCCCGGCTGTGGTTGCGCGGTGGCGTGTCGTTTGCGTCCGGCGATGAGATCGTCACCTACAGTGCGCGCAATCTGGAGCCTTATCGCGGGTTTCACATTTTCGTGCGGGCATTGGCCAAGGTGCTCGAGCGGCGGCCGAACGCGCGCGCCATCATCGTCGGCAGTGACGGCGTGAGTTATGGCCGGCTTCCCGACCAGGCGGCGAACTGGCGCGAATATATGCTTAACGAACTCGAGGGGCGGCTCGATATGCGCCGCGTTCACTTTGTCGGCTGGCTGACTTACCAGCAATATCTCGCCGTGTTGCAGCTCTCCTCGGTGCATGTGTACCTGACCTATCCGTTCGTGCTGTCATGGTCGCTACTGGAGGCTATGGCGGCGGGTTGCCTGGTGATCGGTTCGCGCACGCCGCCGGTTGAAGAAGCGATCGACGGGATCAGCAACGGTTATCTCGTCGACTTCTTCGATGTCGACGGGATTGCCGACCGGATCTGCTCGGTCCTGCACAAACCCACGGCTTCCGCCGCGGTGCGGGCAAAAGCTCGCGAGCATGTACTCGCGCATTATGATCTGAAGAGGGTGTGTCTGCCGGCCCATCTGGAATTGATCCGTCGGCTGACCGGTGAGCCCCCGGTGCCGCGCCGGCGACCGCGGCGCGCGGCCGCGATGCGTCAAGCTGTCCCTGTGTGATGATGTCGGATCAAGCCTCCGAGGGTGAATCCGCCGGCGATCCCGCATCCAAGACAGCCCGATACGCGGTGCCGAACGCCATTGCGAGACTAATCAGTCTGGATCCCGGTCTTTTCGCATTCAGCGTTACCGGCGTTGCTCCCTGGCGCGGAGCCGAGAGGGGCCTTGCGCTGCCGGCGGTTCATGTCTGCCCGTTTCACGCCGTCTCGGACAGCGCGGTCGAAATCACCAATGGAACAGGCAGGCCCGGAGCGTGGCTGGGCGGGCGAGCCGACACCTTGTTTGTGCGCTCGCCGCCCGAAGGCGGCACCGCTTTGGTCACTGCCTATCTCGCACGCGATCCGTCGGGCCCGGCGCTTGCCTTGTCAATCCGGCGTCTCGATCGGCCGACGGACGCGCCCGGAACTACGCCGGCGGAGGTCCCAATCACGACGGTACCGCTGGCGACGCCAGTGGTTGCCGTGCGTCCGCAGGAGGAGGTTGGTCTCGAAATCCTGCTGCACATTCGGGGGCGGGGTGATGTGTACTTTTTCGAACCGGGTTGGGCCGGCCGGGTGGGAGCCGGATCATGGGTCGAAGCCTTCGCGATCCTGCCGCAGCACGCTCTGGCCGCATCGGTGATCGAATACAAGGGCCTGTCGGCCAGCGGCGTCGAAACCGGATGGCTCCCCAGCGGCTCGCGCTGCGGTACCAGCGGCAGGAGCACGCCGCTCCTCGGCTTCGCGGTGCGGCAGAAGGCCGGCATCGCCGGAGCCCGGTTTGATTGCAAGTATTCCGGCTATTTCCAATCCGGCGTGATCTCAGGCCCCGTGCGTAACGGTGCCCCGTGCCTGTCGACCGTCGCCAACGATCCGCTCGAAGGCCTGCAGCTGCGGATCATCGATCGATCGGCCGGACGATAAACGGCGTCCGCGGTGCGACGTCTTGGCATCGCCGCCGGGGGTTTGTTGACGAAATCGTGAACGACGAACTACAGTCCGCCGCCACCTCCGAAGCACTTTGCGACCGTGGAGTTCTCAGGTGAGTTATTTGCCTCCATTTGCCTTCGTCAAACATAAGTACAAGATAACGGCAAATGCCGACCGCGATCGCACTGCCTTATTGTATCGCGATCTTATAGACATCGTGAAGTTGCTGTTGCGCGGCGTCACGATCGACGAGAAATGGTACCTCGCGCAATACCCCGACGTGGCGGAAGCAATCGAAGGCGGGATGTTCAAGTCGGCCAAGCATCACTTCGTCGAAAACGGCTATTTCGAAGGCCGCCGGTCGGCGCAATTCGAGGTGGACGAGGAGTGGTACCTGACAACTTATCCCGATGTCGCCGATGGCATCGAGGCCGGTAACATCGTCAGCGCGACCGAGCACTTCCTCAGCAACGGTTACGCCGAGGGCCGTTTACCCTCCGAATACTGAGTCGGCCTCCTTAGAGGCGGCTCTGGCATCGAATCAGACGAGGATATTGCGCTGACGCAATTCCTCGACCAGCCGCTCGGACAAGGCTTCGACGTTAGCGTCGGTTGTCGTCAGGCGAACTTCCGGCGCTTCGGGCGGCTCGTAAGGCGAGTCGATCCCGGTGAAATTCGGGATCGCGCCGGCGCGAGCTTTGGCATAGAGGCCCTTGGGGTCGCGGCGCATGCATTCCTCGATCGGCGTGTCGATGAATACCTCGATGAACGGGTGCGGTGCGGCGACGTCGCGGGCCATCTGACGATCGGCGCGGAACGGTGAAATAAAGGCGCAGATCGCGACGAGCCCCGCTTCGCTCATCAGCCTGGCCGCTTCCGCGACGCGCCGGATATTCTCGACCCGGTCGATGTCGGTAAAGCCGAGGTCACGGTTCAACCCGTGCCGGACGTTGTCGCCGTCGAGCAGCATCGTGTGGCAGCCGAGCGCGATCAGCTTCTGCTCGACCCGATTGGCGATAGTCGACTTGCCGGCACCCGATAATCCGGTAAACCACAGGATGGCTGATTGCTGCCCTTTCAGCTCGGCGCGTTGCCGTGGCGTTACGGCCGAGTCCTGCCAGTGGATGTTGCTGGCCCGTCGCAGCGCAAACGCGATCATCCCGGCCGCCGCGGTCTCCTGCGTAAACCGGTCAATCAGGATAAAGCCGCCGGTGTCGCGGCTGGCCGCATAGGAATCGAACGCGATCGGTGTCGCGGTCGAGATGTTGCAGAAGCCGATCTCGTTGCTGCCTAACGCGCGCGCCGCGAGATGGGCACCGCTATCGACATCGATGCGGTATTTCAGCGCCGTCACGGTTGCCGCCACCGTGCGCGTTCCGAGCTTCAGCCAATAAGACCGGCCTGGTATCAGCCCTTCCTCTTTCATCCAGACTAGGGTGGCGGCGAATTGGTCGGCGAACTCGGCGCGCGCTTGCGGTGACACCAGCAGGTCGCCGCGCGAGATGTCGATCTCGTCTTCCAAGGTCAGCGTCACCGCGTCGCCGGTCGCGGCGCGCTGCAGCCGACCGTCAAAGGTCACGATCTCCTTGACCCGCGATTGGCGCCCCGATCCCATCACGACGACCGGGTCGCCGGGCGCGACCGAGCCGGCCGCCACGGTGCCGGAGAAGCCGCGGAAGTCCAGATCCGGGCGGTTTATCCACTGTACCGGGAAGCGGAACGGGCGCTCGCCTGCGTCATCCTCGATCTCGATCGTTTCGAGATATTCTAGGAGGCTCGGGCCCTCGTACCACGGCATGTTTGGGGAGCGTGCGGTAATATTGTGGCCTTCGCGGGCGGAGATCGGGATGATCACCAGCGAGGCAAAACCGAGCTCGGCAGCGACGCCGCGATAATCTTCGGCTATGCGGTCGAACACCGCGCGGTCATAGCCGACGAGATCGAGCTTGTTCACCGCGAGCACGACATGACGGATACCGAGCAGCGAGCAAACCAGCGAATGTCGCCGGGTTTGCGTCAGGATGCCCTTGCGAGCATCGACCAGCAGCACCGCCAGATCCGCGGTTGAGGCGCCGGTCACCATATTACGGGTGTACTGCTCGTGGCCCGGCGTGTCGGCGACGATGAATGAGCGGCGCGGCGTCGCGAAGAACCGGTAGGCGACGTCGATCGTGATGCGTTGCTGGCGCTCGTCTTCCAGCCCGTCGAGCAGCAGCGAAAAATCGATGTCGCCGCCGGTCGTGCCAAACCGTCGCGATTCCCGCTCCAGCGCCTCCATCTGGTCTGCCAGCACCAGCTCGGCGTTGAACAACAACCGGCCGATCAGCGTCGATTTACCGTCATCGACCGAGCCGCAGGTCAGAAAGCGCAATAGGCTGCGCTGGGCCGCGACCGGCCGCGCGATAGCGTCGTCGGGCATCAGAAATAGCCCTCGCGCTTTTTGCGCTCCATCGACGCCTCGGAATCGCTGTCGATCAGCCGGCCCTGCCGTTCCGAGCGGCTTGCCTGGCGCAATTCGGCGACGATCTCGCCGACCGTCGCGGCCTCCGACTCGATCGCTCCGCTCAGCGGATAACAGCCGAGCGTCCGGAACCGGACGTGGCGCAACTCAGGGGTCTCGCCCGGCTCCAGCGGCAACCGGTCGTCGTCGACCATGATCCACACCCCGCCGCGTTGCACCACTGGGCGCGGCTTGGCGAAGTACAACGGCACCACCTCGATCCCTTCGGCCTCGATGTATTGCCACACATCGAGCTCCGTC
>Ga0209474_10000919_pt1 | contig 29933 bp, 31 predicted proteins | sample GraSoiAngelo_145_FD_185902 | JGI IMG/M metagenome (GOLD analysis project Ga0209474, IMG submission 185902) | Grasslands soil microbial communities from the Angelo Coastal Reserve, California, USA - 14_1009_05_20cm (SPAdes) (version 2) | ecosystem: Environmental > Terrestrial > Soil > Grasslands...
GTCGAGCTCCGGCTTGCGCCACAGTCGCAGGTTCGCATCGCCGGCCCGCAACAGCGCCAGCGGCGCGTACGGAGTCGCCGGGAATTGATCGGCGACCTGCCGGAAGTCGTGCGCCGCCTGCACCCGATCGCCCGTCTGGAAGGAGCACTCCGCGAGGTTGTACTTCACCTCGGCCAGGTCGGGATCAGTGGGGCTGAGCTCGTAGCTCAGCCGCCGGAACGAGATCAGCGCCTTGCCGAAGTCTCCGCGGTGAAACTGTGCCCGCGCCCGGGCCAGCTCCGCCACGGGATCCGGGGCGGGCTGGATCCGCGGTCCGTGGTGGCACGCCGCCGCCGCGGCCAGGCCCATCACCAGGACGTGACGCATGGTCCTCATGGCTGTTTGGGCGGGGCCGGCGACGGGGCGTCCGCCTTTCCCAACGCATTGATCTTGTCCTGTGCGCGCTGCGTGAGTGTGTCCCCCGGTGTACCGCCCGAGAGCGCCTGCTGATAGCTCTCGAGCGCGCCTGCCACGTCGCCCTGCGCGAGCTTCACGTCCCCGAGTCCCAGAAACGCCCCCCGCACCACCTCGGCCGGCGCGCCCGGCGCCGTCGCCCGACGGAACCAGTCCTCTGCTTCGGCGGGCTTGCCCGCGGCGACCAGCCGTTGCCCCTCGACCAGCGCGCACAGCCCCAGCCCCTCGCGCGCGCCCTCGGCGACCGCCGGGTCGCGCTGGCGCCGGATGACGCCTTCGAACACCGGCACCGCCGTGCTGCAGGCGCGCGCGCGCACGGCGGCCATGCCGTACACGAACAGCAGCGAGTCGGTCATGCGCGGATCACCCGCCGCGGCGGCGGCGCCCGGCAGCAGGGCCATGGCACCCGCGGTGTCGCCGCGATCGGCGGCGTCCAGCGCCGCGAGCCGGGCGTAGCGGCCCAGCGGCCGCGTCGGCGCCACCGCGTGCAGCCCCGCGAGCCCGCGCGCGGCGTCGCTGCGGTCGTTCGCCCCGAGCGCGGCCCTGGCGCTGCGCTCGAGCCCGTCGGCGGCTTCGCCGGCGCGCGAACGGTCTCCCTCGCCCAGGGCGATGTAGGCGTTCACCGCCGTCGCGTAGTCGCCCACGTGCAGCGCGGCCGCCCCCAGCTTGGCCTCGAGGTCCGCATCTCCGGGGTGCGCCTTCAGGCCCAGCTGATACTCGGCCAGCGCGTCACGGTAGGCGCCGCCGCCGTACCAGCGGTCGCCGAGCTCCTCGTGGTCCGCGGCGCTGGGCTGGCATGCGAGCGCCACGGCGATCCCGACAGCTGCCCAGCGGCTCACCGCGGCGTCTTCCGTCCGCCGCGCCCTCCGGCGCCGTCCGGGCCCCCGTCTCCCGATCGCGCGGGCGGCGGATCGGTGTCCGACGCCGTCGCGCCCGCGGGAACCTGGGTCGCGCTGTCGTTGCGGGCCAGCATGGCGAGGTAGGCTTCCACCCGGGGGTCTTCGGGCCGGCGCTCGCGGCAGTCTTCCCACACGGACCGGGCCGCGAGGCCGTCCCCCGCAAGATAACAGGCGAGGCCCAGCATCGCGGCGGCGTCCAGATAGTTGGGACGCGCCCGTACGATGATCTCAAAGTGCTCCCGTGCGTCCAAGGCGCGTCCCGCCTCGAGCAGCATGCGTCCCAGCTTATACCGCAGGTCGTGAAAGGCGGGTCCCAGCGCGAGCGCCGCCTGATACTGGTCGATCGCGGTCGCCAGGCCTCCCGACTCGAGGTAGGCGTCTCCCAGGCGGGCGTGGTGGTTCGCCAGCTTGGCGGCCACGTGGGCCGGAAACCCCTGTCGTGGCACGCCGCCCACCTGCGCCGCACGCCGGAACGCGGCATCGGCCTCCGCTTCGCGCCCCAGCTCGTTCAGAACGAGGGCCCGGTGCACCAGCGCCTCGACGTAGTGCGGGTTCAACGCGAGCGCACGGTCCAGCTGTGCCAGCGCCGGGTCCTGCTGGCCCACCAGCGAGTACGACAGCCCGAGCAGGTGGTGCGCGTCGGCAAATGCCCGGCCCGTCGCGATCACCTCTTCCAGTAGGTGAATCGCGCCGTAGTAATCCTGGAGCTGAAATCGCTCCCGGGCCTGCTCCACGAGATGCTCAGGACTGACGTCCATGAACCCCCTCGTACCAGCGGACGAAGAGTCGAATCCCTTCCTCGATGCCGACCTTGGGCCGGAACCCGAGCTCCCGGCCGGCGCGCCGCAGGTCGGCGTCCGTGAGCCGCACGTCCCCCGGCTGGTCGCCGTGGCGCTCGATCCGCACCTCGCGGCCGAGCGTGCGCGCGATGAGCTCGATCAGCCGGTCGAGCCGCACCCGGGCGCCTCCGCCGATGTTGATCGGCTCGGCGATCCCCCCGGAGCGGGCACGCTCGGTCCAGGCCATAGCCGCCAGGACCCCATCGACGCAATCCGTAATATAGGTGTAGTCCCGCTCGCTCGACCCATCGCCGTGCATGCGCACCGGCTGGCCGCGGGCGATCAGGTCCGTGAACCGGTGGATGGCCAGGTCGGGGCGCTGGCGGGGGCCGTATACCGTGAAGAACCGCAGGCAGGCGATCTGCATGCCGTACAGGTGCGCGAAGGCGTGCGCCATCAGCTCGCCGGCGCGCTTGCTCGCGGCGTACGGGGAGATCGGCGCGGCGGCGGGGGCCTCCTCGCTGAACGGGGCGGGCGTCGTGTCGCCGTATACCGACGACGACGACCCGAACACCACCCGCCGGATCCCGGCGCGGCGGGCCGCCTCGAACACGCGGACCGTCCCGGTCACGTTCGTCTCGCTGTAGGACGCCGGGTCTTCGAGCGATGGGCGCACGCCCGGACGGGCCGCGAGGTGCACCACCACCGACACGCCGTCCAGCGGCAGCGGATCGCGCACAATGTCGGCCTCGACGAAACGGAATCCCTTGCCACGCCGCAGCGTTTCGAGGTTCCGCTCCTTCACCGCGCGAGCGTAGAACGGGTCGAAGTTGTCGAGGGCTACGACCTCGTCACCACGCGCCACCAGGGCTTCGGCCACGTGCGAGGCGATGAACCCGGCCGCGCCCGTGACGAGCACCCGTGGGCTCATCCCACGATCCCGCGGAAGTACTCTATCGTGCGCCGCAGGCCGTCCTCGAGCGACACCCGCGGCTCCCAGTCGAGGGTCTCGCGCGCGTGTCGGATGTCGGGCTGGCGCACCTTCGGGTCGTCGGTGGGGAGCGGCTGCTCGACGATCGCGCTGCGGCTGCCGGTGAGCCGCAGCACGAGCTCGGCAAGCTGGCGCACGGTGAACTCGTTCGGGTTGCCGATGTTCGTCGGATCCGACCCGCCGCGCTCGAACAACCGGACGATCCCATCGATCAGGTCGTCCACGTAGCAGAACGAGCGGGTCTGCGACCCGTCGCCGTACACGGTGAGCGGATCGCCCTTGATCGCCTGCACGATGAAGTTCGACACCACCCGGCCGTCCTTGGGGCGCATGCGTGGCCCGTACGTGTTGAAGATGCGGACGATGCGCGTATCGAGCGTGTGGTACCGATGATACGCCATGGTCATCGCCTCGGCAAAGCGCTTGGCCTCGTCGTACACGCCGCGCGGACCGACCGGGTTCACGTTCCCCCAGTAGCTCTCGGGCTGGGGATGCACGAGCGGATCGCCGTACACTTCGGAGGTGGACGCGAGCAGGAAGCGAGCACCCTTGGCCCGCGACAGGCCGAGCGCCTTGTGGGTTCCGAGCGAGCCGACTTTGAGCGTCTGGATGGGATAGTCGAGGTAGTCGACCGGGCTCGCCGGGCTGGCGAAGTGGAGCACGCCGTCGAGAGGACCCTGGACCTCGACGAAGTTCGCGACATCGTGCAGGACGAACTGAAAGCTGGGATGCTTGCGGAGGTGGGCGATGTTGGCAGGGTTACCGGTGAGGAAATTGTCCATTCCCACGACGCGGTGATCTTCTGTCAGCAACCGGTCGCACAGGTGCGACCCGAGAAACCCCGCGGCCCCGGTTACGAGGACGCGCATGCGACTGGACGGCCGATGCTCTCGTACACGAACCCGAGGCGCGCGAGGCGCTGCGGGTCGTACAGGTTCCGTCCATCCACGATCAGGGGCCGCGACAACGCCTGCTTGATCCGCCCGAAATCGGGGTTCCGATACTCGAGCCACTCGGTCACGATGACGAGCGCCGCCGCGCCCTCGAGCGCCTCGTAGGCGGTGCTCGCGTAGGTCACACGGTCGCCGAGGTGCTGGCGCGCGGTGTCCATGGCGGCGGGGTCGTGCGCGCGCACGCGTGCCCCCGCCTCGAGCAGCTGCTCGACGAGCACCAGCGCCGGGCTCTCCCGCACATCGTCGGTCTCGGCCTTGAAGGCGAGCCCCCACACCCCCACCGTGACGTTGCGCAGCTTGCCGCCGAAGTGGCGGGCCAGTTTCTCGTACAGCACCCGCTTCTGGCGCTCGTTGGCCGTTTCCACCGCGTCGAGCACGTCGAGCGACACGCCGCAGTCCTGCGCGGTGCGGATCAGCGCCTTCACGTCCTTGGGGAAGCACGATCCACCGTACCCCGGACCCGGGAACAGGAACGCCGGCCCGATGCGCCGATCGGACCCGATGCCTTTCCGGACCAGGGTAACGTCGGCTCCCACCGCGTCGCACAACCGGGCGATCTGGTTCATGAACGAGATGCGCGTGGCGAGCATCGCGTTGGCCGCGTACTTCGTCATCTCGGCCGACGCGAGGTCCATGAAAATGATGGGATTGCCCGTACGGACGAAGGGCGCGTACAGCTCCCCGATCACCTGCGCCGCCTCCTGGGAGTCCACCCCGACGATGACGCGGTCCGGCTTCATGAAGTCCTCGACGGCCGCGCCTTCTTTCAGGAACTCGGGGTTGGCGCACACTTGAAACGCAGTCTTCGTTTGCGCAGCGATCGCCGCCCGCACCTTCTGGGCGGTGCCGACCGGAACGGTGCTCTTGGTGACCACCAGCTTCGGCCGGTTCATGTGGCGGCCGATGGTGGTGGCGACGTCGAGCACGTGCGTCAGGTCCGCGGAGCCGTCCTCGTCGGGCGGCGTGCCCACGGCAATGAAGATCACGTCGGAGCGCTCGATGGCGGCGCCGACGTCGGTCGTGAACTGGAGGCGTCCGTCGCGCTGGTTGCGCGTCACCAGCGGCTCGAGCCCCGGCTCGTAGATCGGCAGGCGATTGTGACGCAGCGCCTCGATTTTCGCGGCGTCCAAGTCGGCGCCGACGACGTCGTTTCCCGTCTCCGCCAGGCAAGCCCCGGCGACGAGGCCCACGTACCCCGTTCCTACCACGGCTACGTTCACCGCTCCTCCCCCCGCCGCCGCTGGCGCGCCAGCGCGTTGCGTGTGTCCACCACCAGCCGCGCGCTGCGCGCCACCAGTGCGTAGTCGACGTCCGAGTGGTCCGTGACGATCACCACGCAATCCGCGGCGGCGAGCGTCTCCGCCGTGAGCGGCGTGGAGACCAGGTCGATATCCTCGTCGCGCAGCTTGCGCACGTGCGGATCGTGATACCGGACCGCCGCCCCGCGTTGCTGCAGCAGACGGATCACGTCGAGCGCCGGGCTTTCGCGGATATCGTCGATGTCTTTCTTGTACGCGACGCCGATCACCAGCACGGTGCTGCCCCGGGCGGCGCGCCCCTGCTCGTTGAGACGATCCACCACCCGCCCCACCCAGTACTCCGGCATGGCGGCGTTGATCTCCCCGGCCAGCTCGATGAAGCGGGTACGGTAGTTCAGGGTGCGCATCTTCCAGGCGAGGTAGTGCGGATCGAGCGGGATGCAGTGCCCGCCCACGCCGGGCCCCGGCGTGAATTTCATGAACCCGAACGGCTTGGTCGCGGCCGCTTCGATCACCTCCCACACGTCCACCCCGAGCTTCTCACACACGATCGCCATCTCGTTGACGAGCCCGATGTTCACGCTGCGGAATGTGTTCTCGAGGATCTTCACCAGCTCGGCCGCCTCGGTCGAGGAAACCGAGATGAGCGTCTCGATGGCCGGCTCGTACACCGCCATCGCCACGCGCCGGCAGGTTTCGGTGATTCCCCCCACGATCTTCGGTGTATTGTGGGTGTTCCACTTGCCGTTGCCCGGGTCCACTCGTTCCGGCGAAAACGCGAGAAAGAAATCCTCTCCGACCTTGAGACCCGTTTCCTCGAGCGCGGGGAGCATGAGCTCGCGCGTGGTGCCGGGGTAGGTGGTCGATTCGAGCACGATCAACTGACCGCGCCGCAGGGCCTGTTTGATGGAATTGGTCGCCGCGAGCACGTAGCTCACGTCGGGGTCCTTGGTCTTGGACAGTGGCGTCGGCACGCAGACCGACACGACGTCGGGCTCACGCAGCCGTGCCAGATCGCCCGTCGCTGTGAATTTCCCCGCCTGGGCGAACCGCGCCACGTCGGCGCTCGCCACGTCCTGGACGTGCGAGCGCCCCTGGTTCAGGCCCTCGACCACGCCCCGGCTCACGTCGAACCCGAGCACGCGGAACCCGGCCCGCGCGAACTCCATGGCGAGCGGCAGACCCACGTATCCCAGCCCCACGATCCCGATGACCGCCGTGCGGTCCTGCGTCTTGGCGACCAGCAGGTCGGCCGCGGACGATGCGGTCGCGGTCACAGGTCCACCGGGGCTCCGCTCGCGGCCAGCGAGCGGGACGCCGCCTCCAGCACGCGCACGACACGCACGCCGTCGTCGGCGCCGGCGCGCGGCGGCTCCGCTCCGCGCGCCACGCGCACGAAGTGACTCAGCTCCGCGGCCAGGGGCTCCACGTTGGGGATCTTGGGGATGAAGATGTCGCCCTCCCGGATCGACAGCGCCTCACCGTACGACCCGTACTCCGGTGGACGCTCGACGCCTTTGTCGTAGATGCGGAGCTTCTCGCGCGCCTCCATGTCGTCGAACACCACCATCTTCTTCGCCCCCACGACCGTCAGTTTCCGCTCCTTGTGGGGGTCCAGCCAGGAGAGCTGCACGTGCGCCAGGATGCCGGTCGCGAACTCCATGGTGAGAAATACTACATCTTCCACTCGGGGTTGGAGATAGCTCTTGCCGTGCGCCGCGACGCGCACCGGCGGCTCACCAAGCAAGTACAGTGCCACGGATACGTCGTGCGGACCGAAGCTCCACAGCGCGTTCTCGTCCGCGCGAACCTGACCCAGGTTCACGCGCAGACCATAAAGGTAGTAGAGGCGACCCAGCTCCCCTCCTTGCACCAGGGTGCGCAGCCGCTCGACCGCCGGGTGGAACAACAGCAGGTGACCGGCCAGGACCGGCACCCGGCGCTCGCCCGCCGCGCGGGCGACCGCCTCCGCATCGCTGGTGGTCAAGGCGAACGGCTTCTCCACGAGGCACGGCTTGCCCGCCTCGATACACTGCAGCGCGAAGCGCGCGTGCGTGGCCGCGGGCGCGGCGATGACGACGGCCTCGACCCGGCCGATCAGATCGGCCGCGTCGGCGGTGACGTGCAGCCCTGGGTATTGGCGGCACAGTTGCTCCCGCCGCTTGGCGTCGGTGTCGCACACCGCGGCGAGCTCCCCGTCGGCGAGGCCCGCGGCGGTGCGCACGTGGTTCCTCCCCCACGCGCCGGCCCCGATCACGCCGAGCTTGAGCCGGCTCACCGGTAGAATCCACGAATCGTCTCGATCACGTAATCCAGCTGCTGGTGGGTCAGCTCGGGGAACACCGGAAGCGACAGCACCTCCGCGCAGGCCCGCTCCGCCTGGGGCAGCCGGCCCGCTGTGTAGCCCAGATGTGCGAAACAATTCTGGAGGTGGAGCGGCACCGGATAGTAGATCGCGCTGCCGATGCCCTTGGCCTTGAGGTGCGCCTGCAGCTCGTCGCGGCGCTCGACGCGTACCGTGTATTGATGATAGATGTGCTCGTTCGCCCGGTCCACGGCGGGAACCTGCACGCCCGCCACGTCGCTCAGGCCCTTGTCGTAGTACGCCGCGTGGTCGCGGCGCCGTGCCGACCAGGACGCGAGGTGCGGCAGCTTGGCGAGCAGCACGGCGGCCTGCAGCGTGTCGAGCCGCGAGTTGGTGCCCACCTCGTCGTGGTGGTACTGTTTGGCCCCGCCGTGCAGCCGCAGCTTGCGCAACCGCTCCGCCAGCGCGTCGTCGGAGGTGACCATCATGCCACCGTCGCCCCAGGCGCCCAGGTTCTTGCTGGGGAAGAAGGAATAGCCCGTCGCCCAGCCCAGTTCGCCCGCCATGCGCCAGTGTCCCTCGATGCGGCGCCGCGCCCCGATCGCCTGCGCGGCGTCCTCGATGACGCGGACCCCTCGAGCGCGCGCCGGCGGCAGCAACCGTTCCAGGGCGGCCATCTGGCCGTACAAGTGGACCGGCATAAGGGCTCGGGTCCGGGGCGTGATCGCCGCCTCCACGGCGGCGGGATCGATGTTGAACGTCCCCGGCTCGATGTCCACGAACACGGGCGTCCCACCGGCGTTGTGGATGGTGCCGGCGGTGGCGAAGAACGTGAACGGGGTGGTGATCACCTCGTCCCCGGGTTTCAGGTCGAGCGCCTTGAGGGGCAGCAGCAGCGCGTCGGTCCCGCTGGCGCACGCGATGCCGTGCGTCGCGTGGGCCAGCCCGGCGATGGCGGTCTCGAGCCGCGGGACGCTCGGGCCCATCACGAATTGCTGGGACTCGATCACCGCCTGAATCGCGGGCAGGACGTCGTCCTTGATCGCGCGGTACTGCGCCACCAGATCGAGCAGCGGCACGTTCACGACGTGGGTGTCCGCACGGAGGGCCACGACGCTAACCCACCCGGCTGGGTTGGGTGATCATCCGCAGGTTGCCGTTCGTCTCCTGGTAGCGTGAGCCACACACGGGGCACGCCGTCTGGCCCGACGTCACGAACAGACGCTCGCCGCACTGGCACATCCAGCCGACGCGGCGGGCGGGCACGCCCACCATGAGCGCGTACGCCGGAACGTCGGAGGTCACCACGGCGCCCGCGCCGATGAACGCGTACTCGCCGAGCGTGACGCCGCACACGATCGTCGCGTTGGCGCCGATGGACGAGCCGCGCTTCACGAGGGTGGGGCGGTACTCGTGCTTGCGGGGCACGTGGCTGCGGGGGTTCATGACGTTCGTGAACACGCAGGACGGCCCGCAAAACACGTCGTCCTCGAGGGTGACGCCCTCGTAGATCGACACGTTGTTCTGGATCTTCACGTTGTTCCCGATGCGCGTGCCGGCCATCACCACGACGTTCTGCCCGAGGCTGCAACGCTCACCGATGACGGCGCCGGGCATGACATGGCAGAAATGCCAGATCTTGGTATCCTTGCCGATCCGGGCGCCCGCGTCGACGTAGCTCGATTCGTGGACGAAGTAGTCCGCCATCTAGCCGATCACCTTCACCTCGAGCTCGAGCTCGACGCCGGTTTTCTTGGCGACGGTCTTGCGCACGTGCTCGATGACCTTGAGCACCTCGCTGGCGGTGGCGTTGCCCGTATTGACGATGTAGTTCGCGTGCAGGGGCGAGACCTGGGTGCCGCCGAGCGTGAAGCCCTTCAGGCCGGCCTCATCGATGAGCATCCCCGCCGTGCGGGGGCCCCCCGGGTTCTTGAACACCGATCCGCAGCACGGCTGGTCGAACGGCGTCCCGGCCTTGCGCCAGCGGAACAGGCGCGCCTGCACGTCCTTGAGCTTCGCCGGTGGCTCCTCGATCAGCGCCAGCTTCGCCTCCAGCACGACCACCGCCCCGAGGTTGGACGAGCGGTATTTGAACGAGATCTGCTTGCGCGGCACCTGCTTGATCTTGCCCTTCGCGTCCATGACCGTCGCCTCGGTCAGCACCTCGGCGAACTCCGCTCCGTGCGCGCCGGCGTTCATGTACACGCCACCGCCCACCGTTCCCGGGATGCCGATGAAGCGCTCCACGCCCGAGAATCCCGCCTCCGCCGTGCGGCGCGCGAGCAGCGGCGTGGCGAGGCCAGCACCGACGATCGCCGTGGCCCCCTTCATCTCGAAGCGATCGAGCCCCTTCCCGATGCGAATCACCACGCCCGGGAAGCCGGCATCTTTGACGAGCACGTTCGATCCCAGCCCCAGGGCGAGCCACGGCAGCCCACGCTCCTGCGCCAGGTCGAGCGCCTTGGCGACGTCGTCCGGGTCAGCCGGCATGACGAAGTAGCGCGCCGGGCCGCCCAACCGGTAGGTGGTATAGCGCCCCAGGGGCTCGTTCTCGAGCACCCGGCCCCGGAACTTGACCTTGGCGGGCGCGGGCGCCGCCGCGGCGACCGGCTTGCCGCCTTTGGCGCCCTTCGCCGTCGCTTTGGCTACGCCCGCACGGCCGGCGGGGGGCTTGGCTCCTGCGCCTTTGCGCCCGCCAGCGGCTGCTTTTCGGCCGTCGTTCTTTCGTGCCATTCTTGGAGACTCCTCACGCTGCCCGTTCGGCTGCGCAGAGCGATGATCGCGTCGCAGGCGGCACTCGCCGCCGACATCGTCGTCGTATACGGCACGCGGTGCATCAGCGCCGCACGCCGGATCGCGTAGTCGTCCGCCTGCGTGAACTTCCCGAGGGGCGTATTGATCAGCAGGTGCGCCTCGCCCGACACGATCAAGTCGATCGCGTTGGGCCGCCCCTCGTGCACTTTGGCCACGCGCTCGGCCGGCACCCCCCGGGCCCGCAGGTACCGCGCGGTGCCCTCGGTGGCCACGATGCGGAAGCCCATCTCGTGGAACCGCCGCACGATCGGCAACACCGTGGGCTTGTCCGAATCGTTCACGGTCACGAAGATCGCGCCCGTCGACGGCAGGCTGCCGTCGGCCGCGATCTGCGCCTTGGCGAACGCCATCCCGAAGCTGTCCGCCAGCCCCATCACTTCCCCCGTGGAGCGCATCTCCGGGCCCAGGATGGTATCCACCCCGGGGAGCTTGGTGAAGGGGAAGACGGCTTCCTTGACCGCCACCCCGGGGAGCGGAAGGTCATCGGGAACGCCCAGTTCGTCCAGGGTGTGCCCCACCATGACGGCGGCCGCGAGCTTGGCGAGCGACACCCCCGTCGCTTTGCTCACGAAGGGGACGGTGCGCGAGGCCCGCGGGTTGACCTCGAGCACGTAGACGACCCCGTCCTTGATGGCATACTGGACGTTGATGAGCCCCACCACGCCGAGCGCCTGGGCGAAGGCCTGGGTGTAGCGGCGCATCTCCTCCACCTGGCGGTCCCCGATGAGATACGGCGGGAGCACGCACGCCGAGTCCCCCGAATGCACGCCGGCGTCCTCGATGTGCTGCATCACGCCGCCGATCACACAGCGCCGGCCGTCGGCGATCGCGTCCACGTCCCCCTCGAACGCGTCCTCGAGGAAGCGGTCGATGAGCACCGGGTGCTCCGGCGCCACACGCGCCGCCTTGTCGAAATAGGCCCGGAGCGAGCCTTCGTCGTACACGATTTCCATGGCGCGTCCGCCCAGCACGTACGACGGGCGCACCAGCACCGGGTAGCCGATCCGCCGCGCCGCGGCCACCGCGTCGTCCACGGAGCGGGCGGTGCCGTTGGCGGGCTGGGTGACGCCGAGCCGCCGGGCGAGCGCCTCGAACCGCTCGCGATCTTCCGCGATGTCGATGGAGTCGGGCGGCGTCCCGAGGATCGGAACGCCGGCCGCTTCGAGCGGCTTGGTGAGGCGCAGCGGCGTCTGGCCGCCCAGCTGGACGACGACGCCCTTGGGACGCTCCCAGCGCACGATCTCCAGCACGTCCTCGAGCGTCAGCGGCTCGAAGTACAGCTTGTCCGAGATGTCGAAGTCGGTCGACACCGTTTCCGGGTTCGAGTTGATCATGATGGTCTTGAAGCCCAGCTCGCGAAAGGCCAGGCCGGCCCGGACGCAGCAGTAGTCGAACTCGACCCCCTGTCCGATGCGGTTGGGCCCGCTCCCCAGGATCACGATCCCCTGCGCGCCAAGCGGCTCCGACTCGTTCTCGTCGTCGTACGAGCTGTAGAGGTACGGCGTGCGCGAGGGAAACTCACCGGCACACGTGTCGACCGTCTTGTACGCGGGGTGCACGCCCCAGCGCCAGCGGGCCTCGCGGATCGCCTGCTCGGTGGTGGCGCGGAGCGCGGCGAGCTGGTGGTCGGAAAACCCCATGCGCTTCATGCGTCGCAGGTCGGCGGCGCCCGGTTGAGGCAGCGCCACGAACTCACGCTCTGCGGCCAGCAGCTCCACCAGCTGAAACAGGAACCAGGGATCGATGCCCGACGCGACCGCGATGTCGTCGACCGACACGCCGGCGACGAGCGCGCGCTTGATCTGGAAGATGCGCTCCGGGGTGGGCGTGCGCAGCGCGACGCGCAGGTCCTCGGGGCTGTCGCTCGTGAGCCGATCGTCCCCCAGGGTCTGCCCCGCCTCCCAGCCCGATCGGCCGGCCTCGAGCGCCCGGAGGCCCTTCTGGAACGCCTCCTTGAAGGTACGACCGATCGCCATCGCCTCGCCCACGGACTTCATTTGCGTGGTGAGGCGGTAGTCGGCGGTGGGAAACTTCTCGAAGGCGAAGCGCGGCACCTTGACCACCACGTAGTCGAGCACCGGCTCGAACGACGCCGGCGTGGTCCGCGTGATGTCGTTGGGCAGCTCGTCGAGCGTGTATCCCACGGCCAGCTTCGCGCCGATGCGGGCGATCGGGAACCCCGTGGCTTTCGACGCCAGCGCCGACGACCGCGAGACGCGCGGGTTCATCTCGATCACCAGCATTTCTCCGTCCGCCGGGTTCACCGCGAACTGGATGTTGCACCCGCCGGCCTCGACGCCGATCTCGCGGATGATGGCGATCGCCGCGTCGCGCATCCGCTGGTACTCCCGGTCCGTGAGCGTCATCGCGGGGGCGACGGTGATCGAGTCGCCGGTGTGCACGCCCATCGGGTCGATGTTCTCGATGGAGCACACGATCACGACGTTATCGCGACGATCCCGCATGACCTCGAGCTCGAATTCCTTCCATCCGAGCACGCTGCGCTCGATCAGGGTGGTGTGCACGGGCGACAGCTCGAGCGCGCGCTCCACCATCTCCTCGAACTCGGCGCGATTGTACGCGACGCCGCCGCCCGTGCCGCCCAGGGTAAACGACGGCCGCAGAATCGCGGGGTAGCCCGTCTCCGCCACCTCGTCCACCGCTTCGGCCAGGCTGCTCACCGTCTTGCCCACCGGGGTGGCCAGGCCGATCCGCTGCATCGCCGCCGCGAACTCCGCCCGGTCTTCCGCCATCTGAATGGCGCGGGCGTTCGCTCCGATCAGCTCGACGCCGAATCGCTCCAGCGTGCCGTCGCGTACCAGGGCCATCGCCACGTTCAACGCGGTCTGCCCGCCCATGGTAGGCAGCAGCGCGTCGGGCCGCTCGCGCTCGATCACCTTGCGCACCCACTCCGGCGTGACCGGCTCGACGTACGTCCGATCGGCCAGTTCGGGGTCGGTCATGATGGTGGCGGGGTTCGAATTCACCAGCACGACCGCGTAGCCCTCTTCCTTGAGGGCCTTCACCGCCTGCGTCCCCGAATAGTCGAACTCGGCTGCCTGGCCGATCACGATCGGTCCGGAGCCCACCAGCAGGATCCGCCGGAGGTCAGTCCGTTTGGGCATCGACGACCTCCCGCAGCGTATCGTCCAGCGAGTAGCGCGGCGCCCACCCCGTCGCGGCCCGCAGCTTCGTTGCGTCCCCCACCAGGTGGACAATGTCCCCACCGCGCACCAGGTCGGGGTCCGCCTCCGTGAGCGGGTGCACCCCGATCAGTGCGGCGAGCCGGTCGAACAGCCGCTCCAGAGAGATCCCCTCTCCCGACGCCACGTTGTACGTCTCCCCGGCGTGCCCGCGGACGAGCAGCCGGACGTAGGCGTCCACGACGTCCCGCACGTGCAGGAACTCCCGCACCGGCTCGAGGTTGCCGACCTTGACCACGGGCGCGCTGACGCGTTTGGCGAACCGCAGCCGCTCGGCGAAGGCGGGCACGACGAAGCGCGCATCCTGGCCCGGTCCGGTGTGGGCGAAGGCCCGTGCCACCACCACGCGCAGCCCGGCGCGCCGCCACGCTTCGAGCGCCGCCAGCTCCGCCCCGGCCTTGCTGGCCGCATACGGCGACGTCGGGGCGACCGGATCGGTCTCGCGGCGCGCCCGCTGGTCGCCGCAGGCGCCGTACACCTCTCCGGTCGAGACGACGAGGACCACCGGATCCGCACGCCCGACGCGCTTCGCGTCGGCGAGCACCTGGACGACGCGCGCCGTACCGGCGGCGTTCACCGTCCAGGCGAAGCCGGGGTCGCGCGTCGCATCCACACCCGACGATATCGCGGCGAGGTGCACGACGGCATCGTAGGGGAGGCCGACGCTCCGCCGCACCGATTCGGCGTCCGTGAGCTCGAGCGGCAGCCAGCGCACCGCTTCGCGCTCAGCGGGCGTCAGGTCCGCCGCGGGAGCCACCGCCGGCGGGCTCTGCCCCGGCCGCACCGCCCCGTATACCTCGCGCCCGTCGGCGAGCAGCCGCCGCACCAGCCAGCGGCCGACGAATCCGTCGGCACCGGTCACCAGCACCTTCACGACACTCGCTCCAAGTCGGCGTCCACCATCATGCGCACCAGCTCGGCGAAGCTCGTGCGCGGCGCCCACTCGAGCTCGCGCCGCGCCCTGCCCGGATCGGCCTGCAGGGTGTCCACTTCCGCCGGCCGCACGAACCGGGGGTCCACGGTGACGTATTTTTGCCAGTCCAGGCCCACGTGCGAGAAGGCGAGCTCACACAACTCCCGGACCGAGTGCATCTCGCCCGTCCCGATCACATAGTCCCCCGGTCGGGGAGGCTGCAGCATACGCCACATGGCGTCCACGTAGTCGCCCGCGAACCCCCAGTCCCGCCGCGCATCGAGATTGCCGAGACGCAATTCCCGCGCCTTGCCTTTCACGATGCGGGCCACGCCATGCGTCACCTTGCGGGTGACGAACTCGAGGCCGCGCCGGGGAGACTCGTGGTTGAAGAGGATGCCGCTGACGGCGTACAGGCCGTAGGACTCGCGGTAGTTGACGGTGATCCAGTGCCCGTACACCTTGGCCACACCGTAGGGAGAGCGCGGGTAGAAGGGCGTCGTCTCGCGCTGCGGGGTCTCCTGCGCCTTGCCGAACATCTCGGACGAGCTGGCCTGGTAAAACCGCGCCGTCGGATGCGCCAGATGGACCGCCTCGAGCAGGCGCGTGACGCCGAGTGCCGTGAATTCGCCCGTCAGGACCGGCTGGGTCCAAGAGGTGGGGACGAAGCTCTGAGCGGCCAGGTTGTAGACCTCGTCCGGGCGGGCGTCGCGCACCACGGACGTGAGCGAATGCTGGTCCAAGAGATCCGCGGGCACGATGTGGACGCGGTCCAGCAGGTGCCCGATGCGCTCGTAGGAGTCGTGTGACGTGCGGCGCACGACGCCCACGACGTCGTAGCCTTTGGCGAGCAGCAGCTCCGCCAGGTAGGAGCCGTCCTGTCCGGTGATGCCGGTGATCACCGCGGTGCGCCGGGGTTGCCCCGCCGGTTGGCCCGGTTTAGGTTTGGGCTCCGCAGCCTTCCGGGCGACCCCGCCCTGACGGGCGGGGTTATGCTTCTTCGCGCTCATGCTTTGGCGGGACAGGCCTCATGGCTCGAGTTTGTGAGATTTGTGGCAAGGGCCCCATCACAGGGCACAACGTCAGCCACGCGAACAACAAGACGAACCGGCGCTGGTATCCGAACCTGCAGCGCGTGCGGGCCGTAGTGAACGGGACCACGCGGCGGCTGCGCGTCTGCACGCGGTGCCTCAAGGCCAACCGGGTCACCAAGGCGGCGTAATGAAAAGGGGGACCGAGGTCCCCCTTGCCGCTCCCGCCGTTCCCCCACCGCTCCGTCACGCACCCAGCAGTTCGATCCGAGCCACGTCGGCGCCGTCGCCCGCGCGATGGCCCAACTTGATGATGCGCGTGTAGCCGCCCGGGCGTGCCGCGAAGCGCGGCCCCAGATCCTTGAAGAGCCGGTGCGTCACCTCGCGGTCCTTGAGGCGCCGCTCCACGAGGCGGCGGGCGTGCAGATCGCCGCGCCGCGCCAGCGTGATGAGCCGCTCGGCGTAGGGACGCAGCTCCTTCGCCTTGGCCTCGGTGGTCACGACCTTGTCGTGCCGGAACAGGCTGGTCGCCATGTTCGCGAGCATCGCCTTCTTATGGCTCGCCGTGCGCGACAGCTGGCGGCCCTTGGCGCGGTGCCGCATTACTCCAGGTCTCCCTCCGTCGCCTGCGCCTGCGGCGCGACGCCGGGATCCACCACCTTGAGCTCGTCCGCGGCCTCCTCGAACTTCATGCCGAAGTTGAGGCCTTCGCGGCGCAGCAGCTCGGCGATCTCGCCCAGCGCCTTCTCGCCCACGTTCTTGACCTTGAGCAGATCCTCTTCGCGGTACTGCACCAGGTCGGCCAGGGTGCGGATGTTGGAGTTCTTGAGCGAATTGACCGAGCGGACGGAGAGCCCGACGTCGTCGATCGAGCGCCCCAGCACCTCGCGCAACCGGCTGGTCGCGGCGCCGCCGTTCCCGGCCGGCTGGGCCGCCACCATGGGCACCTTGCCGAAGTCGACGAAGAAGCGGAAGTGCTCCTGGGCGAGCGCGGCCGCGTACGCGACGGCGTCCTCGGGGGAGATGGTGCCGTTGGTCTCGACCGTCAGCGTGAGCCGGTCGTAATCGGTGCGCTGCCCGACGCGCGTCTCCGCCACCGTGAAGTTGGCGCGCCGCACGGGATTGTAGATCGAGTCCACGCGCACGACGTCGACGGGCATGGTGCGGTCGACCGGGTGCTGCTCCGCCTCGACGTAGCCCCTGCCCTTGTTCACGTACAGCTCACCCCCGATGTCGCGGTCGTCCTGGACCGTGAACAGCAGCTGATCGGGATTGACGATGGTGACCCCGCTGTGCGCTTCGATATCCCGCGCGTAGACCGGGCCGGCTTTGTCGTGCTTGATGTGCATCACCGCTTCGTCCACGTCCGGCGAGAGGACGATGGTGAGCTGCTTCAACCGCTGGATGATCTGGTGCACATCCTCGACCACACCGGGAATCGTCTGGTGCTCGTGCACCACCCCGTCGAGCCGGAAGGCCCAGACGGCCGCGCCGCGCAACGACGAGAGCAGCATGCGGCGCAGCGAGTTGCCGAGGGTGTAGCCGTAGCCCCGCTCCAGCGGCTGGAGCCGGAACTCGGCGGCGTTGGGGTTGTCTTCCCGCTTGGTCATCTCGACCAGGTGCGGACGGACCAACCCAGTCACATCGAGAGTCGTCATCACTTGGAATAGAGCTCGACGATTAACTGTTCTTGCGCGGCGATCGGGATGGCGTCGCGGGTCGGCCGCTCGGTCATCTTGCCGGTCGCCTTGTCGGTATCGACGTGAATCCAGGTCACGGGCTGCTGCCGGCCGAACTGCTCGAGCGCGTGCTTGACCTGCACCAGCTCGCGGCTCGCCTCGGCGAGCTTCACTTCGTCCCCCGGGCGCACCCGGTAGGAAGGGATGTCGACCGTGCGGGTGTTCACCTGCACGTGGCGGTGCCGCACCAGCTGGCGCGCCTGCCGGCGGGACACGGCGAAGCCCATCCGGTACACGAGATTGTCGAGCCGGCTTTCGAGCGCGACGAGCAGGGCCTCACCGGTCACGCCCGGCTCCTTCAGCACGGCGTCGAAGATGTTGCGGAACTGGCGCTCCGAGAGCCCGTAGATGCGCTTCACCTTCTGCTTCTCGCGCAGCTGGCGCTGATAGTCGGACGCCTTGCGGCGCCGTCCCGACGACTGGCCGTGCTGGCCCGGCGCGTACGGCCGCCGCTCGACCGCGCATTTTTCCGTGAGGCAGCGCGTGCCCTTGAGAAACAGCTTGGTGCCCTCGCGGCGGCACAGCTTGCAGGCGGGGCCGGTGTAGCGTGCCATGGCTCAGACCCGCCGTTTCTTGGGCGGGCGGCACCCGTTGTGGGGAATCGGGGTCACATCGCGGATCGAGCGGATCTGGAGGCCCGCGGTGGCGAGCGCCTGGATCGCGGACTCGCGGCCCGAGCCGGGGCCTTGCACGCGCACGTGCACGCGCCGCACGCCCAGGTTCATCGCTTCGCGAGCCGCCTGCTCCGCCGCCACGGTGGCGGCAAATGGGGTCGACTTCTTCGAGCCCTGGAACCCGGCCTTGCCCGAGGATCCCCAGGTGAGGGCGTTCCCCTGCATGTCGGTGATCGTGATGAGCGTGTTGTTGAACGTCGCCGTGATGTGGGCGATGCCTTCGGCCTCGACCACCTTTTTGGCGCGCTTCGCGCCCGCCGCCTTGGCTTGTGCCATTTACTTTTTCAGGAGGGGCTTCTTCTTGCCCGCAATCGCGCGCCGCGGCCCCTTCTTGGTGCGCGCGTTGGTGTGCGTGCGCTGGCCGCGCACCGGCAAGTTCTTGCGATGCCGCGACCCGCGATACGTCCCGATGTCCATCAGCCGCTTGATGTTCATCGCGACCTCGGTGCGCAGCGCGCCTTCCACTTTGTAGTCCCGCTCGATCACCTGCCGCAACCGCGCCACCTCGGCGTCCCGCAGATCGCGCACCCGGGCGTCCGCGTTCACCCCCGTCTCCGCGAGGATCTTCTTCGCGTTGTTGGGGCCGATGCCGTAGATGTACGGGAGAGCGTACTGGATTTTCTTGTCGCGCGGCAGATCCACGCCCGCAATGCGTGCCATGTGCTACCCCTGCCGCTGCTTGTGTTTGGGACTGCGCTTGCAGATCACGCGGATCACGCCCCGCCGCTTGATCACCTTACAGTGTTCGCAGATTGGTTTGACGCTGGTCCGAACCTTCAAGCGGCACGCTCCGGAGAAAAAAAATCCAGTTCAGTCACGAACTATAGACGGGGTCGTAAGTTCGCGCAAGGGGCGCGATTACGGCGCACTCCGCAACTCCGTCAGCAGCCACGCCGGCCCCGGCTTTCGAAACCGCAGAAAAATCGTCTCGCGCCGCTCGTCGCTCGTCCCCGCCACCACGTAGCGCCGATCGAGCTCGGCGTAGCCATGCCCCGGCTCCACCTCTCGCACCGCCCCGACCGCGACCGCCCGCTCCACCACTCGCTGCAGGTGCCGGCGCAGCAGCTCGGCCGCCTGGGCGCGCTCGAGCGGCGCCGACGGATCCGCCCCGGGAATCTGGAGCACGAGCCTAGGGCTTTGCCCGACAATCGCTTGCACGTCGTGAGCGAGCCACGCCCGCCGCACCCGCTCGGCCGCTCGCGCGAGCGAGTCCTGCGGCGAGGCGGCCGCGGTCACGCCGGACGTCGCGATCACGAGCACCGTCAACACCCGGCCGGTCATAGGCTCTCCACCAGCCGCTGGTACACCCCGCTCGGGTCCCCGGCCCCGGTCACGTGCCTCCCCACCACGAGATGGGTCGCGCCCAGGCGCACCGCGTCGGCCGGGGTGACGGTACGCCGCTGATCGGCGGTCGAGTCGCCCGGCCCCCGAATCCCCGGGACCACGATCCAGAGGTCCGGGCCCAGGGCCGCTCGCAGCAGCGCCAGCTCCCGACCCGAGGCGACCACCCCACGCAACCGTGCCTCTACCGCGAGCCGCGCCAGGCGCTCCGCCTCGAACCCCAGGTCCGGGACGCCGCGGCCGAGCACGCGCTCCACCTCCGCGGTGTCGTGCGAGGTGAGGATCGTGACGCCGACGAGCGCAACGTTGCCCGCTGCACCGCTGGCGGCGGCGAGCATCGCGGGTCCGCCGAGCGTGTGCACCGTGGCCATGGCGACTCCCTGTTCGGCCGCCGCGGCCACGGCCTCCGCGACGACGCTGGGAATGTCGTGCCACTTGAGGTCGAGAAATACGCGCACCCCACGGGCGATGAACTCACGCACGATCGCCGGCCCTTCCCTGGTGTAGAGGACGGGGCCGATCTTGGCCCAGCGCAGCCCAGGGAGGCGAGCCGCGAGCGCCAGCGCCTCGCGTCCGCCCGGCAGGTCGAAGGCGACGATCAGCTCAGCCACGCGCGAGCTCCCGGGCGATGCGCTCCGGTACGCGCGGATCGGCGAGGGCGGCCGTGCCGATCGCGACCAGCGAAGCGCCCGCCGCGAGATACTCGCGCGCGTCGCCGGCGGTGCGGATCCCGCCGACGCCGATCACGGGGATCGCCACCTTCTCGCGCACGCGCCGCGTCGCCAGCACGCCGATCGGCAGAAGGGCCGGCCCGCTCACACCGCCCGAGCCGTTGCCGAGGCGGCGGTCGAGCATGCCCGGGACGGTGTTCACCAGCGTCACGGCGTCCGCCCCCTCGTCCCGCGCTACTTCGGCCATCGCGGCGATGTCCGGCAGCGCGGGGGAAAGCTTGACCGCGAGCGGGCGGGTCGCGACCGCGCGGCAGCGCCGCACCAGGGAGCGTAGACCGTCGGCGGTCGCGCCGAACTCGAGCCCGCCGGCACTGGTGTTGGGACAGGATGCGTTGATCTCGAACGCGGTCACCACGGGCAGGTCGGTGAGCCCCGCGATCACGCGAGCGTAGTCGTCGAGCGTAGCGCCGGCGACGTTGACCAGGACGCGGGCGCGCCGCAGCGTCGTCGCCAGCCAGGGAAGGTCGTGGGCGCGCACGGCGTCGAGACCCGGATTGGCGAGGCCCACGGCGTTGAGCATGCCGCCCGCGAATTCGGCGACCCGCGGCGCCGCATGGCCACGCCTCGCGTCCGGCGTCACGGCCTTGGTCACGATACCGCCCAGGGCGTCCAGGTCGATGACGCCGCACACCTCGCGGCCAAAGCCGGCGGTGCCGGAGGCGAGGAGAACGGGATTTTGAAACGAGACGCCGAACAGCTCGACCGGCGTCACCGGCCGCCCGCCGGGGCCACGACCGCGACCTTGCGCTCGAATTCGAGCAGGTACGCCACGATCCCCTCGGCGACCGCACTGGCGAGTTTGTGCTGGCCCAGGCTCGAGGCGAGGAACGCGCCGTCGGTGCGGTTCGTGGCGAAGCCGGTCTCGACGAGAATGGCGGGTCGGCGGGCGGTCGTGAGCACCATGAACGCCGCCTGCTGCACTCCGTGATCGCCGCCCGGATGCACCTTCGCGACGGAGTCCTGCACCAGAACCGCCAGCTGCGCGGATTCGCGCAGATATTCGTTGAGCTGCAGGTCGCGCAGGATGAAGCCGAGCGGGCCCGTCGCGCCGCTCGGCGCGCCGGTCTCGAACCGGATGACCTCGTTTTCCATCTTGGCCACCCGCTCCTGATCCTCGGTCTTCGCGTCCGAGAGAAAGTAGGTCTCGGCCCCGCTGGCCCGGTCTGCACTCCGTCCCGCGGGCATGGAGTTCACGTGGATGCTGACGAACAGATCGCACTCCGCCTTGCAGAGCGCGCCGCGATCCGCCAGGTCGATGAGGGTGTCGGTCGAGCGGGTGAGCTGCACCGCGATGGCCCGACGGATCAGCTCGGCCCGCAGCAGGCGCGCGATGGCGAGGGTGATGTCTTTCTCGACGAGGCCGTCGGGGAAATACCGTCCCGGGTTTCCCGGATCCACGCCCCCATGCCCCGGATCGATCACGACGAGGTGGTGCAACCGCAACCCGGTGAGGGGGTTGGGCGCGGCTGCGCGCACCGTCCCGGCCGCGGGAGTGGCGGCCGGCCGCGCGGCAGCCACGGGCCCGGCCACCGGCAGCTCCTCGAGCCGGAGCGGGAGGGGGTCCCAGCGGTAGCGCGGGCTCAGCGCACGCGGCACGCAGTCGGCGAGCCAGCTGAGCGGGAGGAACAGGCTGTCGCGCGCCATGTACGGCTCTCCCACGAGCGCGTACACGACGCCGCCGGCGCGCACGAACGGGGCTCCCAGCTGGAACACGAACACCGCTCCGCCCAGTCCGACGGTCGCGCGCGGTCCGTCGAGGGCCACCGTCAATTCGAGCGGCGCCGCGAGCCGCGCTGCCGCGACCGCCGCCTGACCGCGCTCCGTCGTCACCGGAACGCTCGTCTGCCCGCGCGGCGTGGCGATGACGACCGCCTGCGGCGGGGTCGCCAGCGCGACCAGCAGCAAGACGATCATCACGTGCGTTTGCCCTTGATGCCGCGCGCCAGCTCGCGCTCCGCCACCCGCTTCTTCAGATCCTCGCGCTTGTCGTGCAGCTTCTTGGCCTTCGCGAGCGCGATCGCGATCTTGGCCGTGCCGTTCTTGAAGTACAGCTCGAGTGGGACGAGCGTGAGTCCCTTGCGGCTGGTGCCGCCGATGAGCTTGCGGATTTCGTGCGCGTGGAGCAGCAGCTTGCGGGAGCGGGCGGGCGGCGGATTGTTGTAGCTCCCGGGAAGGTAGGCCGAGATGCTCATGCCCTCGAGCCACACCTCGCCGTTGCGGACATGGGCGTACGCCTCTCCCAGGCTGGCCTTACCGGCTCGCAGCGACTTGACTTCCGTTCCCGTGAGCACGAGGCCGGCCTCCCAGCTCTCCAGGAGGTGGTAGTCATGTCGCGCCCGCGGGTTGCGGGCGATTGAGACTTTGTCCACTCGGGCCAGCGCAAGATAGAAACCGCGGTAGAAGCGGTCAAGCCAAGAGTTGACTTGGGGTTATACCGCGCCTTAGATTCGCCGTTCCGCAGCCGCCGAAGTGGTGGAACTGGTAGACGCGCTGGCTTCAGGAGCCAGTGGGCGCAAGCCCGTGGGGGTTCGAGTCCCCCCTTCGGCATGACGGCTAGTATCTCGGCAGTGTCGGATCCACGTTCACCGCCCACGCATCGATCCCGCCGCGCAGGCTGCGCACCCGCGAGAAACCCGCCGCCTTCAGGATCTCGAGCGCCTTGAGCGAGCGTGCCCCGTGATGGCAGTGGGTCACGATCTCGCGGTGACCGTCCAGCTCCGCGAGGCGGGTCGGCAGCTCGGAGATCGGAATCAGCACGGCGCCGTCGATGCGGGCAATCTCGTACTCGTGCGGCTCGCGCACGTCGACCACGAGCAGATCGGGGTTTTTGTCCCATTCCTGTTTCAAGTCCTGCGCCGTGATCTCCGCGCCGTCGTACGACGGCTCGGCCCCGATGCCGCAGAACGCCTCGTAGTCGATCAGCCCGGTGATGGTCGGGTGGGTCCCGCACACCGGGCAGTCCGGATCCTTCGCGAGCTTGAGCTCGCGGAATTGCAGCTTGAGGGCGTCGAACAGGACGAGGCGCCCGATCAACGGCTCACCCACGCCCAGAATCAGCTTGATGGCCTCCATCGCCTGAATGGACCCGATGATCCCGGGCAGGACGCCGAGCACACCGCCTTCCGCGCAGGACGGCACGAGCCCCGGCGGCGGCGGCTCCGAGTAGAGGCAGCGGTAACAGGGGCCCTGTGTCGCGTAAAACACGGAGGCCTGGCCTTCGAAGCGGAAGATCGATCCGTACACGTTGGGCTTGCCGAGTAGCACGCACGCGTCGTTCACGAGGTAGCGCGTCGGGAAGTTGTCCGTCCCGTCCGCGACGATGTCGAAGTCGCGAATGATGTCGAGCGCATTGTCCGCCGTCAGCCGCGTCTCGAACGGCTCCACGCGTACATTGGGATTCAAGTCGTGGATACGCTGCTTGGCGGACTCGAGCTTTGATACGCCGACGGTGGACGTCCCGTGCAACACCTGGCGTTGGAGATTGGTCTTGTCGACGACGTCGAAATCGACGATGCCCAGGGTGCCGACGCCCGCGGCGGCGAGATACAGCGCGGCCGGCGACCCCAGCCCGCCCGCGCCCACGAGCAGCACGCGCGCGGCCTTGAGCTTCTTTTGTCCCTCGACGCCCACATCCGGAAGGATGAGGTGACGCGAATACCGCAGGATTTCTTCGTGGGAGAGCTTCGGAAGGGGCGCAGCATGCTGCGCCCCTACGCCAACGGCGGTTGCTCCCCCCGCGATACTCGGAATGATCGACACGGTGTCTCCCGCCTTCACCGGCGTGTCGCGCTGCGCCAGCTGCCGGATGTCGCGATCGTTCACGTACACGTTCACGAAGCTGCGCAGGCGGCCATCCTCCGCAAACAGGTGCCGTTTGAGCCCCGCGTGCTCGCCCGCGAGCCGCTCCAGCAGCTCGCCGACGTTTCCGCCTTCCAGCTCGAGCGCGTCGCGGCCGCCGACGTAGGAGCGCAGCGGCGTGGGAATCAATACCGTGACTGCCATACGGCCTTCCGTTCCTCGATGGTGATGGACTCCTCGGCAAACGCCCCGCGATCGTCCGCGAGGACCCAGCTCTTCGGGTCGCCGGCGCGCCCGGCGCCGACCCCAACGATGACGTACGAGAGCCACGGCCACGCATGGTCGCGATCGAACGCGGACGGTGCCGGCGGGTGGTCGGGATGGGAATGGTACACCCCGATCACCTCGAGCCCGTCGCGATCGAGGCGCTCCTGCGCGCGCCGGAACGAGAGCGGGTCGATCAGGTAGCGGTTGCGCGCCGAGTCGGTCCGCTGGTTGGCCAGGGGGACGAGCTGCAGCGCGACCTTGCGGTCGCCCTCGACCGCGCCGCCGATCAGGCCGCACGCCTCGGCCGGGTAGTCCGCCTCGCCGTGACGACGGATCGCCGCCAGCTGCCGGGGGTCGAGCACCAGGCTCATCGACGCTCCCCCGCGAGGCGCCCCTGCTCGCTCACGTAGCGGTCTCCCGAATCGGGAGCGAGAACGACTATCACGGCGGTGGAGGGCGGTGGAGGGCGGTGGAGGGCGGTGAAAAGCCGCTCCGCCGCTACGATCGCCGCGCCAGTCGACCACCCCACGAACAGTCCCGCCTCCCTCGCCAAGCGTCGCACCGCGTCCTCTGCTTCCTCTGTCGCCACGAACTCCGTCCGGCTCGACAGCACCGGGTCGTAAATCCCCGGGACGATCGCGCTCGCCAGATGCTTCAGCCCCTCCAGCCCATGGAACGGGCCGTCCGGCTGGACCGCGATCAGCTCCACTGCCGAGTTCAACTCTCGCAAACGCCGGCCGGTTCCCATGAGCGTCCCGGTCGTTCCCAGCCCCGCCACCAGGTGGGTGATGCGGCCGCCGGTCTGGCGCCAGATCTCCTCGGCCGTCGTGAGGGCGTGCGCCCGCGGATTGGCCGGATGGTTGTATTGATCGGCGTACCAGTAACGCTCCGGGTGCGCGGCTGCGAGCTGCCGTGCCCGGCGGATCGCCCCGTCCGACCCGTCGAGCGGGTCGGTGAAGACCACCTCGGCGCCATAGGCCTCCAGCAGCGCCTTCCGCTCCGCGCTCGCGTTCGCGGGCACGCACATCGTGACTCCGATCCCTGCCGCGGCTCCCAGCATCGCGTAGGCGATGGCCGTGTTCCCGCTGGACGAGTCCAGCAGCCGCTTGCCGGGCAACTCACCCCGCGCAAGGCCGTCGCGCAGAATGAACAGCGCAGGTCGGTCCTTCACCGAGCCGCCGGGGTTGAACCACTCGGCCTTGAGCAAGAAGCGCGGGAGGGCGCGGGAGGGCGCGACAGGAATCAGCGGCGTGTTGCCGACCAGATTCCAAAGCGCCGGCTCGGAAAACGCCTCCCGCGCCTTGCCGCGCCATTCCGCGGCCTTCCCCGCTGTCGTCATTCTGATCCCTTCGCGATCGGCGCGCCGACCAGATTCCCCCATTCCGTCCAGGAGCCGTCGTAGTTGCGCACCTTCTTCACGCCGAGCAGGTACTTGAGGGCGAACCACGTATGGCTCGACCGCTCACCGATGCGGCAGTAGGCGATCACTTCGTTCTTCCCGTCGACCACCTTGGCGCCCTTGTAGAGCTGCACCAGCTCGTCGTACGGCTTGAACGTGCCATCGGTCGCGACCGCCTTGCTCCAGGGAACGTTCTTGGCGCCGGGGATGTGCCCCGCGCGCTGTGCCGTCTCCGTCATCCCCGGAGGCGCGACGATGTCGCCCACGAACTCGGGGCTGGACCGTACGTCGACCAGGGCGGTCTGCTTGCCCTTCAGTGCCTTCTCGACATCGGGACGCTTGGCGCGGATCGCGGCGTTCACCTTCTTGGGAACGGGGTAGCTGGTGGCGCGAACGCTCGCCCGATCCGTCACGAGGGGCCGTCCCTCCGCCACCCACTTCGCCCGTCCACCGTTCATCAGCTTGACGGCGGTGTGTCCGTACAGCTGCAGCAGCCAGAACGCGAACGCCGCGAACCAGTTGTTGTTGTCACCGTACAGCACGACGGTCGTCTTGGGCGTCACGCCCGCCTCGGACAGCAGCTTCGCGAACGCCTTCTTGTCCGGAATGTCGCGGCGCACGGGATCGTTGAGCTGCGACTGCCAGTTCCAGCCGACCGCGCCGGCGATGTGCCCCGAGTCGTACGCCGTGGTGTCCACGTCGACTTCGATCAGGCGAACAGCGGGGTCCGCGCGACGCCCCACCACCCAGTCGGTGGAAACGAGCACGTCGGGATGTGCGTAAGCCACGCTTGCCTCCAATCGGTTTAAACCCGACAACGCCAGTCGGGTTTCAGTTCAAAAAAAACGAACGGGAAGGCGGGACTAGTTCCCGGCCAGGACCCCGGCGATGTGATAAAGCTGCGGCTCGTCGTGCGTCAGGTCCGCCAGGGAAATGCCGGCCAACAGATCGTTGATCCGTTGTTCCAGCATTCGCCACACGGGCCGGATGCTGCACGACGCCTCCGGACTACATCGCTGAGGATCGACGGGATGGAGATCGCAGTTGACTTCGAAGGTGACGTGCTCCGAGGCCTCGATCACGTCTTTGACCGAGATGGCCTGCGGCTCACGGGCGAGGTGGTAGCCGCCTTTGGCACCGCGTACCGAATCGACCAGCCCGGCGCGCCGCAGGCGCAGCAGGATCTGCTCGACGTAGTCGTGCGGCAACCGCTCCTGCTCGGCGAGCTCGCGCGCCGCGACCGGGCCCTGCCCCGCGCGCTTCGCGAGGTTGAGGGAGACGATCAGCCCGTATTCGGCCCAAGTGGTGACGCGCATGGGTGTAATATAGGGCGGCACCCCCGCCCAGCCCAACCCCGCCCCGGACGGTAGAGGACGGCAAGGGACGGTAGAGGGCGGTGGAGGGCGTAAGCACCTCCCCTACCGTCCTCTACTGCCTGCTACCGCCCTCTACCGCCGCCCGATCCTCGGACTCACACTCCCGCCCACCTGCACCGCGAAGACGTTCTCGCCGGAGTTGCGCTGCAACCACAGGAGCCGCCCGTTGACGTTCCACATCAGCGGCCCGCCATAAAAGTCCGCCCCCAATCCGCCGTGGGCTCCCTGCGCGATGCCCCGGTCCGAGCCCTGGGAGTAGACGCCGCCCAACAGAAAGCCCGCCTCGGCGTACAGCCGTCCCCACGCCGGACGAACGGAGGCCTCGTAGCCCGGAGCGAAGAGAATGGCATTCTCCTCGCACCCGGTGGGCGGGCACCCGGCCGTGATCTTCAGGGGAGCGAAGTCGATCTCGAGTCCGAGGGTGCCCGCCTTCTTGGTCTCCCGGCGAAATCGTGCACCGACGAACGGGGCACGCGCGCGCAGCGCGCCCGAGACCGGGATCAGGAAGCTCGCCGCCGGCCCCACGGTTCCTTCGAGAAACGCGCCCTTGCGAACGGCGCCGAACGCAATGGACGCATGCGCCACCGCTTCGAGCGCCTGGATCTGGCTCCCCGGTACCTCGAGGAACCGCCCCGCGATGCTCGCGACCGCGGCGTCGCCGACGTTCACGCGCACTCCCAGTCCGAACGCGAGCCCCAGCTGGCTGGTGGCGGACTGAGTGGCGGAACAGGGGATGATGGAAAGGACGCAAAGCGAGTCGACCTCGGTGACTCGCGCGAGGCCGAGGGCCGTCAGCGCGAAGGGCGCGACGACACCACGGGTGCCCACCGGATAGTAGTAGGAGTCGAGCGTAAACAGGGTCAGGCGCCGGATGCCCTTGTCGGTCGAGAGGTCGCTATAGCGTGCGATCGAGACGCCGGTCTCGCCGTCGTCGCCGGTGATGAGGGCGGCCGATCCGCCGAGCGCCGAGAAGGTGTGGCTCGCGCCGGACGCATCGTCCAAGGCAAGCGACGAGTAGGTCGGACCGATGCGGAGCCGCCGCTGCGCGTGGGCGGAGGATGCGCCGGCGAGCCACAGCGCGGCGATGAGCCAGCAGGTTGTACGCATGCGGAACGGATAACGCGCGAGAGGGGCCGGATTCGGTGACTCGAATCACGACCCCCCGCGTGACGGCGCTTACTTGACGACCAGTCCGACGATAATCCCCGCGACGTTCAGGCGCACGAGCCACGACCAGAAGGTCGCCTTGAGCAGCGGCCGCACTTTGTCATACCACACACCGCTGCCGAGCGTCGAGAGGGCGATGGTGCACGACCAGACCATCGTCGCGAACTCCATCCCCGCCAGGGGGCCGCCGCCCTTGGCCCACAGGCCGGACTTGAGCTGATGATAGAACCACGCCAGCAGCACGCCGAAGACCAGTGCCAGCGCACCAGACTTCAGCATGGCCGGCAACATCATCTCCTTTTGCGCCTCGGGCGTGGGCGGCATCGTGCCGAAGGCGTGCATTTCCGGACCGGTGAACACCTTCCCCCACATGACGTAGTCTGCGAAGAACGCGCCGACGCCTGCGATCAGCCCAGCGACGATCCAATGCATACGTGCTCCTCCGGAAAGAGAGTGTGCACTGCAGACGGCCGTCCCCGGCTACGTGCGCTGCCCCGGCACTCCCAGCTCGGTCATGGCGAGGAGATCGAGCACCTCGTCGAGATCTTTGCCCTTGAGCACGCCCTTCTCCATCACCAACTGGCGCACGGTGACGTTCTTCGCCACCGCTTCCTTGGCGAGCTGGGCGGCCTCGGCATAGCCGATTTTCGGGGCCAGGGCGGTCACGAGGGCGGGGCTGCGCTCGAGCCAGTGCGCACACTGCGCGCCGTCGGCCTCGATCCCGGCCACACAGCGCTCGGCCAGCACCACCGACGCGTTCGTGAGGATCCGCATCGAGAACAGGAGGTTGTGGGCGATCACGGGCATCATCACGTTGAGCTCGAGCTGGCCCGCCTCCGCCGCGGCCGCGACGGCCAGGTCGTTTCCGAGCACCTGAGGGATTCACCTTGCCCGGCATGATGCTGGATCCGGGCTGCACCGGCGGCAGCGTGATCTCGGCGAGCCCGGTCCGCGGTCCGGACGCGAGCAGCCGCAGGTCGCTCGCGATCTTACCGAGGTCGATCGCGTACGTGCGCAGCGCTCCGGAGCATGCGGCCGCATCCCCCAGCGACTGCATCAGCTGCACCCTGTCCTTCCCCTCGCGCAGGTCGAGCCCGGTGATCGCCCGCAGGTGCTTCACCATCAGGCCCGGATATGCGGGCTCGGCGTTCAGCCCCGTGCCGACGGCGGTGCCGCCGATCCCGAGGTCACGCAGGGCGTCCGCCGCCTGCGCGACACGGTCGCGGTTGCGCTCGATGGTGTGCCCGTAGGCGCTGAATTCCTGACCGAGCCGGATCGGCGTCGCATCCTGCAGGTGCGTCCGCCCGGACTTGAGAATCCCGTCGAACGCCCGGCCCTTGGCGAGGAAGGCGGCGGCGAGCCCGCTCAGGGCCTCGAGCAGCGCCGGGAGCTCCGCCAGCGCCGCCAGCCGGATAGCGGTCGGGATCACGTCGTTCGTGGACTGGGCCATGTTGGGATGTGTCGGTGTGTACGTGCCGCGCGCGCCGCCGAGCAGCTCGTTCGCACGGTTGGCGAGCACCTCGTTACCGTTCATGTTGTGCGAGGTGCCGGCCCCGGCCTGGTAGGGGTCCACGACGAACTGGTCGCGGTGGCGGCCGGACAGAATCTCGTCCGCGGCCCGCACGATTGCGTCGGCGAGCTTGGGATCGAGGCGTCTGGTCTCCTTGTGCGTCAGCGCGGCGGCCTTCTTGATGCGGATGACGGCGTCGACGAAGGACGCGAGCGGCGCGAGCTGGGAGATGGGAAAGTTGCGGCGGGCACGCTCGGTCTGGACGCCGTACAGCGCGTCGGCCGGCACCGGCAGCTCGCCCAGCGGATCACGCTCGATACGGGTCGCGCTC
>Ga0209474_10000921_pt1 | contig 29862 bp, 23 predicted proteins | sample GraSoiAngelo_145_FD_185902 | JGI IMG/M metagenome (GOLD analysis project Ga0209474, IMG submission 185902) | Grasslands soil microbial communities from the Angelo Coastal Reserve, California, USA - 14_1009_05_20cm (SPAdes) (version 2) | ecosystem: Environmental > Terrestrial > Soil > Grasslands...
GGAATTCGGCGACGAGTGGGGCAATAAATGGATGTTTCACTACCGCTGGGCGCGCGAGGTCGACCAGATCAGCTCCGCCGGCCGGCTCGCGCGAATGCGTGCGCCCAATGCGCGTGAGCAGGAGCACGATGTATTGGCCGGAAAAATTCGGACCCGCATGGTCGACCGGGTTTGGTTCGTCGGCTCCAACCCGGTGACCGCCCCGCAGATCGAAGCCGGTTTCCTCGATATGCTCGCTCTCTTGGACCGCCATCTCTCGACACGCCCCTACCTGTTCGGCGGCCGCCCGGCTTTCGGCGATTTCGGCCTGTGGGGACAGATTTACGAGATGTGGACCGATCCCACCGCGGGCGCGCTCATCGGCGGTGGCGCGCCGCATGTGCTGGACTGGGTGCATCGCATGCTCTGGCCGAAGGCGGAAGGCATTTTCGAAACCTGGCCCGCGCTAGCACCCACCCTGATGCCAATTCTCACGACGCAAGTCGGGCAGCAATTCATGCCCTGGACATGCGCCAACGAAAAGGCGCTTGCCGAGCAGCGGGAAGAATTCACCCTCACGCTTGCTGACAAGCTCTGGACCCAGAAGCCGCAAAAATATCATGCGCGTTCGCTCGGCATGCTGCGTGCCAAATACGCCGCCGTTGCGGACAAGGCCGCGCTTGATCCGGTGCTGGAAGCCGCGGGCTGCCTGGCCGGATTGCGCAACTGAAATAAGCAAAGGGGACGACGCGCATGGAAGTACCGAAATACAATAACGCGCTGATCGTCGGTGCCGGCGAGGGCCTGAGCGCATCGCTGGCTCGGCTGTTCGCCCGCCAAGGCCTTCGCGTTGCGCTGGCTGCGCGCGAAATCGAAAAGCTTGGCGCCCTGTGTGCGGAGACCGGCGCCCGCGCCTTTGCCTGCGATGCCACCGACGCCGATGAGGTCGATCGGTTGTTCGGCCTGGTCGAGCGCGAAGTCGGCACGCCCGACGTGGTGGTCTACAATGCCAGCGCGCGGGCGCGCGGCGCGTTTACCGATCTGGTCGCCGCCGAGGTGGCGCAGGCAATCGCGGTGAGCGCGTTCGGGGGCTTTCTGGTGGCGCAGCAGGCGGTGAAGCGCATGCTACCCGATAAGCACGGCGCGATGCTGTTCACGGGCGCTTCGGCGAGCGTCAAGGGCTATGCGCAATCGGCGCCGTTCGCGATGGGCAAGTTTGCGCTGCGAGGTCTTGCTCAAAGCATGGCGCGCGAATTATCCCCGCAGGGCATTCATGTCGCGCATTTCGTGATTGACGGCGGCATTCGCAGCTCAGCGCGGAGCGAGCCCGCTGATCGGCCGGATTCGATGCTCGATCCCGATGCCATTGCCTTAAGCTACTGGAACGTGCTGCAACAGCCGCGCAGCGCCTGGACCTGGGAAATTGAGCTGCGGCCCTGGGTCGAGAGGTTCTGAAGAAAACGTCATTCCGGGATGGTGCGTTAGCACCATCCCGGAATGACGGAAAAAACAAATGGGGGAATTACGACACATGACCGAAATCACCGTCGATACCGGTACCAGCGAATTGCTGTGTGCGATCCGAGATCGGGTTGCCGTGATCACGCTCAACCGGCCCGAAGTCCGCAATGCGCTCTCAGACGATTTGACGCCGGCGCTGCGCAGCATGATCAAGAGCTGCGGCGACAATCCCGAGGTCGGCGCGCTACTGATAACGGGCGCCGGCACCGCCTTCTGCGCCGGCGGCAACGTCAAAGGCATGGGCAGCCATCGCGAAAAGAAGAAGCTCGAAATGTCCTATGAGGAGAAGGTCGCCGACCTGCAGGAACGTCAGCGCCTTCTCACCGGCGCGCTGATCTCGGTACGCAAGCCCACCATCGCGGCGCTGCCCGGCCCGGCCGTCGGCGCGGGACTGGCTATCGCGATGGCCTGCGACATCCGCATCGCGGCGCAGTCGGCGTTTGTTTCCACCGGCTATCTGCGGGTCGGCTTAAGCGGCGACTATGGCATCGCGTGGCTGTTGACGCGACTGGTGGGCACCGCGCGGGCACGCGAGCTGATGTTCACCACCGAGAAGGTCGATGCCGCCAGATGCGAAGCGATCGGCATCGTCAACCGCGTGGTCCCCGATGCGAGCTTGCAGGAAGAGGCTTTTGCGCTTGCCAAATCGATGGCCGACGGGCCGGCCATCGCGATGCGCTATATGAAGGATAATCTCGATGAAGCCCTGCTGGTCGATTTCGCCACCGCCCGCGATCATGAAGCTGAGCGCCTGGTCCGCACCACCATGACCGCCGATCACCGTGAGGCGGTGCAGGCCTTTATCGAAAAGCGCAAGGCGGTATTCAGCGGGAAATAACTGTTCAGTTCGCCAGAGCCGCGCTCGACGTGAAGCTTTGCGCGGCAAGCCTCCAACTGACACAGGGAATTGCCTCCGGCGCAAGCTCGATATGCTTTTCGAACCGCAATAGCTTCCAGTCGTCAGGATGACGGGTAAAGGAAAAACCGGCTTTGCGGGCAAGCGCAATCATGGCCTCGTTGGAGCGCAAGGTATCGCCGAACAGGCCCGACGCGCCGAGAGCTGCGGCGCGGCATTGCAGATTGCTCAGCAACGCCGCACCGATACCCTGGCCCTGCCAGCGGTCATCGATCGACAGGCCGAACTCGAAACTATCGATATCGTCGTCAAATCCATAGCGGGCTTCGCCGACGATGGTCTCGATGCCATCGATCGTCATGGTCGCAATCACGCTAAACCGGTTCGCCTCGCCGATATGGATGAAGTGCTCCAGTATGGTTTGCGGCAGCTCGCTGACCGCGCCCAGGAAGCGGTTGTAGCGGGAGCGGGTTGTGAGCGAGCGGAAGTAGTTCTGGAGCAGCTGCGCATCGCGCGGCTCGACAAAGCGCACCGTGACGGACTTGCCGTCGCGCAGCCGCAGGATGTCCGAATGTTGCCGCAGATCGTCGAGGCGAAGCGCGGTCATGGCTGGGCTCCAGTCGTTTGGAAACATTGCCGGCGTCGTCAACTGGCGGCGCCGGCTATGGGGTGGACTCAGGCTCGCCAGAACGGCTTTTCGGCTTCGCGAACGACGTCGCTCCAGGACAGGCCGACATCATGCAGTTCGCGGTCGGTCCAGCGCGCCAGCTCGCGCCGCTGCAGGTAGCGCTGGCGCCAGATATGCAGCGTTTCCCGGATCTGGGCGAGAAGGCTGGGGCCATGAGCATTTATCATCGATTCATGTGTGAAGCTGGACATTTTGGCCTCCTAAAGCTAAGCTATGGGCGCTAATATCTGCTTGGCTTCGCCCTTCTACAAACGACATTTTGTACCACTTCGCATGACATAAATTCATGAATATGCCACCCCGAAAATGACCGCCAGACTACCCTCGCTAAATGGATTGCGCGCCTTCGAGGCCGCGGCCCGGCACTTGAGCTTCACCACCGCGGCCTCCGAATTGAACGTCACGCAGACCGCGATCAGCCACCAGATCCGGCGGCTCGAGGAAGAACTCGGGGTCCGCCTCTTCGTCCGCCAAAACCGCGCGCTGGCGTTGACGCCGCAGGCCAAGGATTATCTGCCGGGTGTCCGCGCCGCGTTCAACGATCTGCGGCTCGCCACCGATCGGCTGTTGCGAAGGGACGACGGTCATGTGTTGACGGTGTCCACGCTGGCCTCTCTGGCCGCCAAGTGGCTGTTGCCCCGGCTTTCCAATTTCCAGGAAACCAATCCCGGAATTGACGTGCACATCACCACATCGACCAGCCTGGTCGATTTCAGGAGCGGCGATGTCGATGCCGCGATCCGCTATGGCCGCGGCAACTGGCCTGGGTTGCGCGCTGACTGGCTGATGGCCGACGAACTGTTTCCGGTGTGTAGTCCGGCGCTGCTCAAGGCCGACAAGCCGCTGCGCTGCCCGGAAGATCTTGCCCACTGGACGCTGCTGCATAGTAGCGGCGGCTATGACGATGACTGGCGACTCTGGCTCACCGCCGCTGGGCTGCCCACGGATATCTCGAAGCAACCCGGATTGAGCTTCGATCTGATTTTCATGACGGTGCAGGCGGCGATCGACGGCATCGGGGTTGCAATGGGCCGGACGTCCTATGTCGAGGCTGATATCGCCAAGGGCCGGCTAGTGGTCCCGTTCAAGATAGCCCTGCCGGCGGACGCGGGCTTTTACCTGGTCTCGCCCGAGGCGAAAACGGATTCGCCCAAGCTGGCGGCTTTTCGGCAATGGCTGAAAGCCTCGACACAGAACAAAACCTGAAAAACACGCGCACTCAAGCGCATCATCCCAACCGATTGTTGTTTTCCGGTTGGTCGCGCCGCGCAGCCGTGGCACATTGGCGCAAACACGCCAACTAACGTTTCGGGCGGCGAGAAGTATTTCCGCACCGGCTACTTCGAACGGGGAGAGACGCGCCATGTCCGAAGCATCATTGACACAACCCCCGCAGATCAAATCCCGTCTCGGCGCAATCCTGCGCGCGACCAGCGGCAATTTCCTCGAACAGTTCGATTTTTTTCTGTTCGGCTTCTACGCCAGCGCCATCTCCAAGGCCTTCTTTCCGCCTGGCAACGAAACCACGGCGCTGCTCCTGACGTTTACGACATTCTGGCTCGGCGCCCTGATGCGCCCGGTGGGCGCTATCGTGCTCGGGGCCTACATCGATCGGATCGGCCGACGCCAGGGCTTGATCGTGACATTGGCGATCATGGCCATGGGAACGGTCTTCATCGCCGTTTGCCCGAGCTATGCGACCATCGGCATCGCAGCGCCGATCTTCGTGCTGGTGGGAAGGTTGCTTCAGGGCTTTTCCGCAGGCGTCGAGCTCGGCGGTGTCTCGGTTTACCTGTTCGAGATTTCAACCCCCGGCAACAAGGGCTTCTACACCTCCTTCCAGTCGGCAAGCCAGCAGGTAGCAATCTTCGCCGCCGCTATCATCGGCTTTGCGCTTAGCGAATCGATGGGCGCTGATACCATCGCTGCCTGGGGCTGGCGGATTCCATTCTTCATCGGCTGCCTTATCATTCCCTTCATTTTCGTCTTGCGCCGCACGCTGGAGGAAACACCGGTGTTCCTGGCAATGAAGAGACATCCGACAGCATCGGAGGTCTTCAGTTCGGCCGCGCTCAACTGGAAGATCATTTTGCTGGGCATGCTGATGGTCGCGATGACCACCGTGACCTTCTATTTCGTCACGGTTTACACCCCGACTTTCGGCAAGACGGTGCTGAAGCTGACCACGCGCGATGCATTGCTGGTGACCTTGTGCGTCGCCATCACCAACTTCATCTGGCTGCCGGTCGGCGGCGCGATCTCCGACCGTATCGGCCGCAGACCGGTGCTGCTTGCGATTGCCGGACTATCGCTGGTCACGGCATACCCGATGCTCTCCTGGCTGGTGGTCGAACCAACCTTCCCCAAGATGCTGATCGTCGAGTTGGCCTTCTCGTTCTATTTCGGCGTCTACAACGGCGCGATGGTGGCGGCGCTGACCGAGGTCGTACCTGCCCATGTGCGCACGACCTGCTTCTCCCTGGCGTTCAGCCTTGCGGCGGCATTGTTCGGTACGTTTACGCCGCTTGCAGCGACCTGGCTGATCGACAGCACCGGCGACAAGGCGGCGCCGGGGTTCTGGCTGATGTTCGCCGCCGCCAGCGGCATCGTCGCCACTCTGGCGATCTTCCGTCACGGCGAAACCATCGAGGCGCGCGCCGCCGTCGCCGCATAGTCCGGAGCCAACGCAAGACGGCATGGTGGACTTCACCCGTAAATACGACGTGCTGGTGATCGGCGGCGGCAATGCCGCGCTATGCGCTGCGATCAGCGCGCGGCGAACTGGCGCCCAGGTGCTGGTGCTGGAAGGCGCCCCGAAATTTTATCGGGGCGGCAACACCCGCCACACCCGAAACATGCGCTGTGCGCATGATGCCGCGACCGACATCCTGACCGGGCCCTATACCGAGCAGGAATTCTGGGAAGACCTGCTGCGGGTCACCGAGGGCCAGACCGACGAGGAGTTGGCGCGCTATATGATCGCTGAGTCCAAGCAGATTCTGGGCTGGATCGCAGAACAGGGGGTGCGCTGGCAGCCATCGCTCGGCGGCACGCTCAGCCTTGGGCGCACCAACTCGTTCTTTCTCGGCGGCGGCAGGGCGATGCTGAATGCGCTCTATCTGACCGCCGAACAGCTCGGCGTGGAAATTCTATATGACGCCGAAGTGGTCGACCTCGAGATCGACCGCGGCATGTTTCTCTCGGCCAGCATGGAGCAGGCTGGCGCTGTCACTACGGTCCGCGCCTCCGCGCTGGTCGCGGCCGCAGGCGGGTTCGAGGCCAATATCGAATGGCTGAAGCAGTACTGGGGAGACGCCGCCGACAACTTCCTGATCCGTGGCACGCCCTATAATCGCGGCTCGATCCTCAAGATGCTGCTGGCATCGGGCGTGCAGGAGGTGGGCGATCCCACTCAATGCCACGCCGTCGCGATCGACGCCCGCGCCCCGAAGTTCGACGGCGGCATTATCACGCGGCACGATTCTGTGGTGTTCGGGATCGTGGTCAATAACCGCGCCTTGCGTTTCTACGACGAAGGCGAAGACATTTGGCCGAAGCGCTATGCGATCTGGGGCCGCCTCGTCGCCGCCCAACCGGACCAGATCGCCTACATCATTTTTGACGCGAGCTCGCGCAACAGCTTCATGCCTACCTTGTTCCCGCCAATCGAAGCCGGTTCGATCGGCGGCTTGGCCTCCAAATGCGATCTCGATCCCAACGTGCTCGAAAAAACCGTCGCTGACTTCAATGCGGCAGTGTGCTCGGGCACATTCGATGCCACCATCCTCGATGATTGCCGCACCGAGGGTTTGACGCCGCCGAAGACGCATTGGGCGCGGCGGATCGAGACGCCGCCCTATTACGCCTATCCAGTGCGGCCCGGCATCACCTTCACCTATCTCGGCACCCGCGTGAACAAGCAGGCGCGCATGGTGATGAAGGACGGCAAGCCCGCCGCAAATATGTTCGCCGCCGGCGAGATCATGGCCGGCAATGTGCTCGGCCAAGGCTACGCGGCCGGCGTTGGAATGACCATCGGCAGTGTGTTCGGACGGATCGCGGGACGGGAAGCGGCGCAACATGCACGGAACTAGCACGCTTGAGGAAGCCGACCGCCTGATGACGGTCTGCAATGCCTGCCGTTATTGCGAGGGACTTTGCGCGGTGTTTCCGGCAATGGAGATGCGGCGCGCGTTCTCCGATGGCGACCTCAATTATCTGGCCAATCTCTGCCACGCTTGCGGTGCCTGCTATACCGACTGTCAGTTCTCGCCGCCGCACGAATTCAACGTCAATGTGCCCCAGACATTTGCCATTCTGCGCGCCGAATCCTGGTCCGCCTATGCCTGGCCGCGCGCTTTCTCCGGCATGTTCGCGCGCAACGGCGTTGCGATCAGCATCGTCGCGGCATTGAGCGTTGCGGGGTTTATCTTCGGCTTCGCCGCGCTCAACGACCCTCAAGCGCTGTTCGGAATCCATAGCGGCCCGGGCGCGTTCTACGCGTTGATGCCGCACAACGCGATGATAGTGCTATTCGGTGCGGCGTTCCTCTACGCGATCGTGGCGCTGGTGATGGGAGTGCGCGGCTTCTGGCGCGACATCGGTGAGCCAGTGGGAATGCTGGACGATGGGGGATCGCTGTGGCAGGCGATGAAAGACGCAGCCAGTCTGCGCTATCTCGATGGCGGCGGTGTCGGTTGCGTCAATGAGGACGAGCGCCCGACCGATCGGCGCAAGATCTACCACCACCTGACCTTCTATGGTTTTTTGCTGTGCTTCGCCTCGACCTCGGTTGCAACGCTGTATCACTACTTGATCGCGCGCGAGGCGCCCTACCCATGGTGGGACGTGCCGGTGGTGCTGGGTACGATCGGCGGCATCGGGCTTCTGATCGGTCCCGCCGGGTTGCTCGCGGAAAAATCCAGGCGCGATCCGGCGCTGCTGGACCAGAAGCGCACCGGGATGGATGTCGCGTTCATCGTCATGCTGTTTCTGACCAGCCTCACCGGCATGGCGCTTTTGGTCTGGCGCGACACTGGCTCAATGGGGCTGTTGTTGGCGCTGCATCTTGGGTTCGTATTCGCGCTGTTCGTCACCATGCCCTACGGCAAGTTCGTGCACGGCATCTATCGCTATGTCGCGCTGGTGCGTTACGCGCGGGAACGGCGGATGCTGGGGAATATTATTTCGGGCAAGGTCGTGGATGACCGGGACGTCTAGTACGAAGACGCGCTTCGCGCTTTTGCCCGGCCATGACGAACATTACAAATCCACCACCACGTAATCGCTCTCAATCGATACCGCGATGGTCTCGGCCATGTAGGGGCCCTTCACCACGCTCGCACCCGGCTCAACGTTGACCGGATAAGCCTTGGCGCGAAAGCGCTTGGGGTCGCAGTAGGACTGGCCGGTGCGGATATCGAATTCCCAGCCATGCCACGGGCAGCGAATAATCTCCCCCAGCCTGGTGTACTCGATCTGCCCGGGATCGGACGATTGAGCGAGCCCGATCAACGGTCCCTCGCACAGCGCCGCGCCCTGATGCGGGCAGCGGTTCAATAGCCCAAAGAACTCGCCGTTGATGTTGAAAACCGCGATCGGCCGCGCATCGATCGTGAGGAATTTTCGCGTGCCCGGCGGCAGTTCATCCACCGGGGCGATGACGTGGCGGGTCATGTCATTTTCCGACGCATCATCTTCTCTGAAATGCTAGGCCAGACCGTAAAGCTTCAATGCGTTATTGAGATAAAAGGCCTCTCGGTTGGCCTCGCTGGCACCGGGGGGGAGCACGCGCGACGGTTCGTCATAATCCCAGTGCGGGTAGTCGGTCGCGAATAACAGTTTGTCCCAGCCGACCCACTCGATCACCTGAAACAGGTGGTCGCGCCGTTCAGGATCTTCCATCGGTTGCGTGGTCCAATAGATGTGCTCGCGGATGTATTCCGATGGCGGGCGTTTGACGTGCGGCACCTCGCTACGCAGCCGTTCCCAGTTCTTGTCGAGCCGCCACGACAGCGAGGGCGCCCAACCAAAACCAGCCTCGATCATGATCATCTTGAGCTTGGGGTGACGCTCGAACACGCCTTCCAGCACCATGCTTGCAAGCGCGGTCTGCTGGCATTGCGAGTGCCCGACCATTTCCTCGATGTAAAAGCTCGGCCAGCCCGAAGCCGTGATCGGATTGCCGCCAAAGCCAAAGGCATGCACGCCGACCGGAAGCCCGGCCTCCTCGGCGGCCTGGTAGATCGGCCAGTAGCGACGCTGCCCGAGCGGCTCAACATTTCGGCTCAACAGCAGAACCTGCACGAAATTCTTGTCACCGGCGCGCTTGCGGATTTCGGCAGCCGCCGCCGGGCCGTCCTCGTTGGCGACCACAATGGAGCCCTTCAGGCGGCTGTCCTTGCCGGTCCATTCCGCGATCTGCCAGTCATTGATCGCCGTTGCCAACGCAGCGCTTAAATCCTGGTTGCGAATGCCCTGGCCGGTATTGAGCGGACACAGCACGCCCAACACCACGTTGTTGGGATCGAGATGCTGCTGCTGCATGAATGACAGCGACGATCCTTGCTGGCCGCCATCGGGCGGATAGGCGTCGCGGCGCGATGCGTTCGGCTGCGCCTTCGGGTAAGGCGGACCGTCCATCATGCCCTGGTAGGGATGCTTGCCGTATGTCTCGAGATGGGAGTGCCAGCGCTTCGCGAGATACGGAAACAGCTCCTGCGGCGTCTTGCGGGCCGGGTGGATGTCGCAATCGGCGATCGCGGCCTTTGCCTGAGCGGATGAACCGGGCTCCGGTTTGGAACGGAACTGCACGTTCATGCTGTCGTCTCCTTGACCATCGGCAACATCAGCCGGCTGTAGGTCGCGTAGGGATTATCGATCATGATCTTGCGCACAAGATCGGATGAAATCCCCTCGGGTAGCGCCGCATCGCCGTCGAATTGCCAGTGCGGGTAATCTGTAGAGAATAAGAGCAATTCATCCGATTGCATATGGTCGAACAGGCGATTTAACGTCTCGGGATCCGGCGGCGCATCGATCGGCTGCAGGGAGAAGCGAATATTGCTGCGCACAATTTCCAGCGGCGCGCGATCCACCCAAGGCGTTTCCATGCGGATGCCGCGCCAGAACTTATGCAGTCGCCAAAGATAGGCCGGCAGCCACGTGAAGCCGGATTCCAGCATCACCATCTTGAGATTTGGATGCCGCGCGAACACGCCTTCCACAATCAGGCTGGTCAGCTGCGTCTGGAAAGCCTGCGCCTGCGCGACATAGTCTTCGATGTGATAGGAGCCCCAACCCACTGACGTAGGCGGGTTGTGATAATTGCTGCCGGCGTGGACGCCGATCGGCAAGCCCAGCCGCTCCGCGGCTGCGTATATCGGCCAATAGGCGCGTTTACCGAGCGGCATGTCGCCCATGACGAGCATCAGCACCTGAACGAAACGCTTGTCCTGCGCGCAGCGCTCAATCTCCGCGACCGATTTCTCCACGCTCTGCACCGGTATCACGATCGAGCCGCGCAGCCGGCTATCCCTGTCCAGCCATTCCTTTACCAACCAGTCGTTCAGCGCACCGCAGAACGCGTCCGCCATGTCCTCGGAGAAAACCATTTGCACCCCGAACAGCGGATTGCAGATGGCGTAGCTGACGCCGAATGGGTCGAGCGCCTGCGCCTTCATGTCTGCCAGGCTTGATCCCGGTTTGCCCTTTGCGGGCCGCCAGTCCGGCCGAGACGAAATCGGCGAGTTGGGGGGATATGATTGAGATATGAGATCGGTCATGCCGCGCGTGGTTACCTGATCGCGCCAGTAATCATTCAGATACGGCAACAGGCTGGTCAGATGAGGAACGGCAGGATGCACATCGCAATCCACGCCGCCTTTTATCGTCGAGGTCATGACCTCAGGTTTCCTCGTTTCGCGGCGGCTTTATCTCACCGCTTCATCGCAGAACTGGCAGCATATGGCGCGTGTGCTTCGCCGTCTATCGGCTGGACCCGGCGATCCCGAGTCGGCACCCATGCAATGTTGTGCTAGGAATTCCGAAAATCGCAGGGGGTTCAAATGCAGAATCTGAGAATGGCGCTCGTCGTCAGCGTGATGGCGCTATCTGGACCGCTTTCCGCGCAGCAGCCGCCGGCCGCCTCAGCGCCGCCGGATTTTTCAAAGGTCGAGATCAAGATCACTGGTCTTGGCGATAACGTCCACATGTTGGAAGGTCAGGGTGGAAATATCACGGTGGCGGTGGCGAAGGACGGGATCATCATGGTGGATGGCGAATACGCGCCGCTGCATGACAAGATCAAGGCCGCCATCGCGACCTTCTCCAAGCTGCCAATCAAATACCTGATCAACACGCACTATCATGCCGATCACACCGGCGGAAACGAGCCATTCGGCAATGACGGCGTAATTATCGTCGCCCAGGAAAACGTGCGGAACCGTCTGGAGGCCGGAAGCACCAATGGCCTGACCGGCGCCAAAACACCGCCCGCGCCCAAAGCGGCGCTACCGTCCGACACCTACACGAATTTTTCGAAAATCAGGTTGTCCGGCCGCGTCGCCGACCTCAAGCATATCGCCAATGCGCATACCGACGGCGATACTTATGTCTGGTTCAAGACCGCCAATGTATTGGCGACAGGCGACACCTTCACGAACGGTCGTTATCCCAACATCGATTTTGCCAATGGCGGAAACATCGACGGCATGATCGCGGCGGCCGATGCCTATCTCAAGCTGACCAACGCCAAGACCAAAATCGTGCCGGGGCATGGGCCGCTCGCCGACAAGGCGGCGCTCTCGGCGTATCGCACCATGATGGTCACCGCACGTCAGCGGATGCAGTTGCTTGTGAAAGCAGGAAAAAGCGAGGACGATGTAGTGGCGGCGAAACCTTTTACCGATCTCGACGCCAAATGGGCGCCGACCGAACTCGCCAGCAAGAACTTCATCCGCGTGGTCTATCACTCGCTCGCCGACAAGCCGGCTCGCAAGCCTTTATTCAAACGCCTGCTGCGGAAGAGTTGAGAGCCGATGCAAAACCTCGTTCCGATCGCGCGACAAATCGCCGCCAAACTGATCGAACGGCGGCAGACGATCGCGGTCGCGGAGTCCTCGACCGGTGGATTGATCTCGGCCGCGCTGCTGGCGGTCCCCGGCGCGTCCGCCTACTTTCTTGGAGGCGCGGTGGTGTATACGCGCGAGGCGCGACGAACCCTGATGGACATTCCCGATGAGGCGATGAAGGGAATCCGTTCCGCATCGGAAGAATATGCGAAGCTGCTGGCGAGCCAGATCCGCCAACGCTTTTCCACCGATTGGGGCCTGTCGGAGACCGGCGCGACCGGGCCGACCGGCAATCGTTACGGCGACGCCGCCGGCCATAGCTGCATGGCGGTTGCAGGGCTTGAGCAGTTTGTCACCACGCTAGAAACCGGCAGCGCCGACCGGCTGGCGAACATGCATGTGTTTGCCGCTACAGCGCTCAACCTTCTGCTCGAGACTGTATCGCGTTGACATTTGTCCGGCTTGGCTCGCGTTTACGCCGCTGCCAGCTTCTTCGGCGGGAAACGGCCATAGAACGTCTCGCCCTTTGCCGCCATGTCGATCAGAAGTTTCGGCGGGCTGAAACGCAAGCCGTATTTCGCTTCCAATTTGTGGCACAGCTCGACAAACTTCTTGGTCCCCATAAAGTCGATGTAGGACAAGGTACCGCCGGTGAACGGCGCGAACCCAAAACCGAGGATTGAGCCGACATCGGCTTCGCGCATATCGGTAATGACGTGATCCTCGACGGTGCGAGCGGCCTCCACCGCCTGCACCACGAGGAAACGTTGCTTCAGCTCTTCGATGTCGAGCGTGTCGGGGTCGAGATGCTTCGGCTGCAAGCCGGTCAAGGCGGGCCACAGGCTCTTCTGGCCTTTGCCCTTCTCGGGATAGTCGTAAAAACCTTTGCCGTTCTTGCGACCGAAGCGGCCCTGCTTCTCGACCATTTCCACCAAAAGCTTCTTTTGGCTTTGGTCGATCGCGTTGGCGCCAAGATCGGCCTCGGCCGCTTTCATGATCTTGAGCACGAGATCGAGCGCCACTTCATCCGATAGCGAGAGCGGCCCGACCGGCATACCCGCCATTTTCGCGGTGTTCTCGATCATCGCCGGCGGCACGCCTTCCATCAGCATTTCCAGGCCTTCGGCAGTGAAGCGCAGCACGCAGCGATTAGCAAAAAAGCCGCGGGAGTCATTGACCACGATCGGTGTCTTGCCGATGACGCGGACGTAATCGAGCGCGGTGGCAAGCGCGACGTCGCCGGTGTTCTTGCCGACGATGATTTCCACCAGCATCATCTTCTCGACGGGCGAGAAGAAATGAATGCCGATGAACTTGCTCTGGTCCCTGAACTCTTCCGCCAGCGAATTGATCGGCAGCGTTGAAGTGTTGGAAGCAAAGATGGCATCCGGCTTCAAAAGCGGCTGCGCCTTGGCGTAGGTCTCGGCCTTGACCTTGCGATCCTCGAACACGGCTTCAATGATGAGATCGCAATCTTTCAGCACATTATAATCGGCGGTCGCGCTGATGCGCGACAGAATCGCATCGCGATCGGTTTCCTTGGCCCGGCCCTTGGCGATCAAATCGTCGATGACGGATTTGGCGTGAGCCTTGCCCTTATCCGCACTCTCCTGGTCCCGATCGATCAGCACCACGTCAATGCCGGCGCGCGCCGAAACGTAGCCGACGCTGGCGCCCATGAAGCCCGCGCCGATGACGGCCAGTTTCTTCACCTTGGTCGGAGGCACGTTCTGCGGACGCCGTGCGCCTTTGTTCAACTCTTGCATCGACAAGAACAAGCTGCGGATCATCGCCGCAGCTTCCTTGCTGCGCAAAACTTGCGTGAAGTACCGCGATTCGACCCGCAGCGCGGCGTCGATCGGCAGCTGCAATCCTTCGTAAACGCATTGCATGATCGCGCGCGCCGCCGGATAATTATCGTAGGTCTCGCGGCGGAAGATCGCGTTTCCAGCAGGAAACATCATCATGCCGGCTTTGGAATAGACGGGGCCACCTGGCAGCCTGAAGTTCTTGTCGTCCCAAGGCGCAAGCGCCTTGCCGCCGCCCTTGATCCACTCCTTGGCCGATGTGATCAGGTCGGCGGGCGCAACCACGGCATCGATCAGCTTCAGCGCCTTGGCTTTGGTGAGATTGACCGCCTCGCCCTTGAGCAGCAACTGCATCGCGTCCTGCGGTGGCACGATGCGCGGCACGCGCTGGGTGCCGCCGGCACCGGGGAAAAGTCCGACCTTGATTTCCGGCAGGCCCAGCCGGGTCTTGGGATTTTCAGCGGCCACACGGTAATGGCAGGATAACGTGAGCTCAAAACCGCCGCCGAGCGCAAGCCCATTGATCGCGGCTACCCACGGCTTGCCGCTGGTTTCGATATTGCGAAACACCTGAGAGAACCGGCGGCTCTGCTCGAACAGCATCTGGTTGGCTGCAACCTCGCCTTTGGTTTTCAGCTCCGCGGCATATTGCCGGTTCATCCCCTCCAGCATCGACAGATCGGCGCCGGCGCACAGCGCTTCCTTGCCCGAGGTAATGACGACCCCCTTGACGGCGGCATCGGCGGAAGTTTGCTTGACGATTTCCTCGAGTTCACTGACCGAGGTTTCATCGAGCACGTTCATCGAACGGCCCGGCGTGTCCCAGGTCACCAGCACGATGCCGTCCGCGTCGGTCTCAACTTTGAAATTCTTGAAGGCCATGTTATCCGCTCCCGAGTCGAAAAGGTGATGGCGTTGGTGTTTCGTCGCAGCGCCAAGCGCGGCGGAATTTTTCTCTCCTCCCAGGCGGGAGGACAGCAGATCTCACACCCGTTCGATGATGGTTGCAGTGCCCATGCCGCCACCGATGCACAGCGTAATCAACGCGGTCGACTTGTTGGTGCGCTCGAGTTCGTCGAGCACTGTTCCCAATATCATCGCTCCAGTGGCGCCGAGCGGATGGCCGAGCGCGATCGCCCCACCATTGACGTTGATCTTGGCGTTGTCGATGTCAAACGCCTGGATGTAGCGCAACACCACCGAGGCAAACGCCTCGTTCAACTCGAACAGATCGATGTCCGACTTCTTCATGCCCGAGCGCTCGAACAGCTTCTCGGTCACGTCCACCGGACCTGTCAGCATCATCGCGGGCTCGGAACCGATATTGGCGAAGGCGCGGATCTTGGCGCGCGGCTTCAGGCCATGTTTCGCGCCCGCTTCCTTGCTGCCAAGCAGCACCGCGCCGGCGCCGTCGACGATACCGGAGGAATTGCCGGCGTGATGCACGTAGTTGATGCGCTCGATCTCCGGATGCGACTGGATCGCGACCGCGTCGAAGCCGCCCATCTGCCCCATCACGACGAATGAAGGCTGCAACTGGCCGAGCGACTGCATCGTGGTCGTAGGCCGCATGTGCTCGTCCTTGGCGAGAATGGTGAGCCCATTGACATCCTTCACCGGGATCACCGAGTTTTTGAAGCGGCCCTCGTCCCATGCCTTCGCCGCGCGCTGCTGGCTTTGCACGGCGTAAGCATCGACGTCGTCGCGCGAAAATCCGTATTTGGTCGCGATCAGATCGGCCGAGACACCCTGCGGCATGAAATAGGCCGGCACTGCGATCGAGGGATCCATCGGCCAGGCGCCGCCGGAGGCGCCGATCCCGACGCGGCTCATCGATTCGGCGCCACCGCCGATCGTGAGTTCATGCTGGCCGCCCATGATCTGCGCGGCGGCGAAATTCACGGCGTCCAGCCCCGAGGCACAGAACCGGCTGATCTGGATGCCGGGCACGGATTCGCCAAGACCGGCGTTCAGCGCGGCGAAGCGCGCGATATCGGAGCCGGCCTCGCCGACCGGATCGACCACGCCGAGGATGACGTCATCGACGACGCCCTCGCCAAGATTGTTGCGCTCCTTGAGCGCCTTCAGCGGCGCGGTCGCCAGCGCTACCGCGGTCACTTCGTGCAGCGCGCCATCGGATTTGCCGCGGCCGCGTGGCGTGCGAACGTGATCATAGATATATGCCTCAGGCATGACGCCCTCCTGGTATGAGGATCATAATATACAGGCCGGATCGGAAGATGTCGCCGGGTCCGCTGCTGGCTTTTCGAAAATCTAAGTTGCTGGAATTTTCCGATCAGAACGCTTCCGCCGCCAATTCCATTGTAGTCGCGCATCCGCTCTGGATGCGCGCGAGATGCACCGATGTTTCGGGCAGCATTCGTTCCATGAAGAAGCGGCCCGTCACCAGCTTGGTGGTCAGATAAGAAGTCGCAGCGCCGCCTGCAATCTTGTCCTGAGCTACTTTCGCCATCCTCGCCCACATATAGGCGAAGGTTACGAGTCCGAACAACTGCATGTAATCGGTCGCGGCGGCGCCGGCGTTGTCCGGCTTCATCATCGCATTCTGCATCAGCCACGTGGTCGCCTGCTGCAGATGACCGAGCGCCGTGCTCAAAGGTGCGACGTAGGGCTTCATGGCCTCGTCTGCGCCGTGCTCCTTGGCGAAGCCCGCGACCTCGTTGAAGAACGACATCACCGCGCGGCCGCCGTCGCGCGGCAATTTGCGGCCGACCAGATCGAGCGCCTGAATACCGTTGGCGCCCTCGTAGATCATTGCGATCCTCGCATCGCGCACGAACTGCTCCATGCCTTGTTCAGCGATGTAGCCGTGACCGCCATACACCTGCTGCGCCAACACCGCGTTGGAAAACCCGACGTCGGTCAGAACGCCTTTCATCACCGGCGTCATCAGCCCCATGTGATCGTCCGCCTCCTGGCGGTCCTTCGGATCGCTGGAACGGTGGGCGACGTCGCTTTTCAACGCGGTCCACACCACCATGGCGCGTGCCGCCTCGTTGAAGGCGCGGATGGTAAGCAGTGTGCGGCGGACATCGGGATGCACGATGATGGGGTCGGCCGGCTTGTCCGGCGCTTTTGGCCCTGACAACGAGCGGCCCTGCAGACGATCGCGCGCGTAGGCAACCGCGTTCTGGTAGGCCACTTCCGATTGCGCCAATCCTTGTACGGCGACCCCCAGCCGCGCCTCGTTCATCATCACGAACATGCCCTGCATGCCCCTGTTTTCCTCGCCGATCAGCCAACCAGTGGCGCCGTCGTAATTCATCGTGCAGGTGGAATTGCCGTGAATGCCCATCTTGTGTTCGATCGAACCGCTGCTGACGCCGTTGCGCGCGCCCAGCGATCCGTCTGGATTGACCAGTATCTTCGGCACGACGAACAGCGACACGCCCTTGATCCCGGCCGGCGCACCCTCGATCCTGGCGAGCACCAGATGGATGATGTTGTCCGAAAGATCGTGCTCGCCGGACGAGATGAAAATCTTGGTCCCGGTGATCTTGTAGCTGCCATCGCCCTGCTTGACGGCTTTGGTGCGTAGCAGCCCCAGATCCGTGCCGCATTGCGGTTCGGTCAGGTTCATGGTGCCCGTCCATTCTCCGGCCACCATTTTCGGCACGAACATTTTCTTCTGGTCGGGCTTGCCGTGCACGATCAGCGCGGCGGTCGCACCCATGGTCAGGCCACCATACATCGCAAACGCCATATTGGCCGAGCACTGAAATTCAGTGACGGCATGGCTCAGCGTGACCGGCAATCCCTGCCCGCCGTATTCGGTCGGCGCCGACAGGCCGAGCCAGCCGCCCTCGGCGACCTGTTTGAAGGCTTGCTTGAACCCTTTCGGGGTTGTCACGCTGCCATCATCGTGGCGGATGCAGCCTTCGATATCTCCGACGCGATTGAGCGGCTGCAACACTTCTTCGGACAGTTTTGCCGCTTCTGACAGAACCGCTTCCCGCAGGTCCGCGGAGGCATCGCTGAATCCGGGAAGATTGTCGTAGCGGTCGATCTGAAACACATCATTGAGCAGAAAATTGACGTCTTCCACGGGTGCTTTGTAGATCGGCATAGGTGTCCTCTCGGCTGGCCGCCGGTTTCATCTAAGGCAGGTTTTGCAGCGCAGCAATCGGTCAGTTGTCTCGAGACAGAGCCTAGCCCGTTCCGCAATCCCAAGGCAGCTCCGGCAGAGCCATTGCGACAACGTGACCGGCCAAGCCACAGCGCCAAGCCGGCGGCGCGATTTTCCAGGGTTGAGACAACTTTCGAGCCGCCTGATCCGATTCGTTAACGCGTTATTTACCGTAACACGGAAAAGTCCACGGTCAGAGGCAGACGACCTGCGCCGAATTCGATTTGCTCTCTTCAGGGACGCGCGGGGAGGCTGAAGGCGCAGGTGGCGCGCTGAAGTCGAAACCGGACGAAAGCATGAATTCGCGCGTATCGTGGGGTGCTGAGGGCATCGATTCGTCCGTCCGCGAGAGGGCCGAGGCTGCCGCACGACGCGCCGGGATGTCGTTGAACGACTGGCTCAATTCCACTATCGGCGATTCCACCCCTTCCCATTCTCGCCCCGCCCCACCCGACCAACGCCAGATGACGCTGGATCAGCAAAGCCCTGATGTGGCTGACATTCATCAACGGCTGGACTCGATCACCCGCCAGATCGAACAGATCTCGCGTCCGGCGCCGCGCAACGATGCGCCGCGTTCCGAGCAGACCGTTGCAAGCCAACTGAACGACACCATCTTGCGTCTCGAGGCGCGGCTGTCGCAGATTTCCAGCCCAGCGGCAACACAAACTCAGCTTGAGGATAGGCAGCGCCAAACCGAGATGGTCGAGCGCGCGGCTGCCCAAGTGTATCGTACGTCGCCGCCGCTCAGCCCCGCCCCTCTCGGTTTTACAATAGCAGAAATGGTTGCGCGCCAAGGCGAACTTGATCGTCCCGCGCCACAACCGCCAACGCCGAGCAGTCCGCCGCCAAGTCCGCCCGCGATAGCGCCCACCATGCCGGCGGGTCCGGATTTTTCCACGCTCGAGGGCCATCTATTCAAAATCGCCAGCCAGATCGAAGCGCTGCAGCGTCCCGATGGCATCGAGCAATCGATTGCCGCCTTTCGCGTCGAACTGACGGAGATTCGGCAGGCTATCACCGAGGCGATGCCGCGGCGGGCCATCGAATCGATCGAAGACGAAATCCGCTCGCTGTCCCGCCGCATCGAGAACACCCGCCAAAGCGGCATCGATGCGCAGGCGCTCGCCGGGATCGAACGAGCGCTGAGCGAAATTCGTGAAGTGCTTCATTCGCTGAAACCCGCGGAGCAACTGGCGGGCTACGACGAGGCAATCCGCAAGCTTGGCGCCAAGCTCGATCTGATTTTGCGCGCCAACGACGATCCCTCGACTGTCCGGCAGCTCGAAGGCGCCATCGCCGCGCTGCGCGGCATTGTCTCGAATGTTGCCTCCAATGACGCGCTCGCCCGGCTCAGCGCAGACGTCCACACGCTGTCCTCCAAGGTCGACCAGCTTGCCCGGTCCTCTGGCAATAGCGATTCCTTCGCAGTGCTGGAACAGCGCATCGCCGCGCTGACGTCGAAGCTGGAAAGCCGGCCAGGCCCTGAGTCAAGCGAGAGCATTGAGCATCTCGAAAGCGCGCTGCGGTCGCTGTCGGACCGCATTGACCGAATGCCGGTCGGAACCGACAACGCATCGGCTTTCTCCCATCTCGAGCAGCGCGTGTCTTATCTGCTCGAACGGCTTGAAGCCTCGCCCGATCACCGCGCCTCGCTCGACCTCGGACGGGTGGAGGACGGACTGCAGGATATTTTGCGCCATCTGGAAAACCAGCATGCGACGTTTTCGGTGCTGGCGCAGAACAGCCACGGAGGCGCTTATCCTGAGGACACCGGCCTGATCGATGTCGTCAAGCGTGAATTGTCCGACATCCGCTTCAGCCAGACCGAAACCGATCGCCACACCCAGGATTCGCTCGAAGTCGTTCACACTACTCTCGGCCACGTGGTCGACCGGTTGGCCGTGATCGAGGGCGATCTCCGGGGCGCTGGCACCGCCCAGGCCAAGCTGCTGGCCGAGATGCGGCCGCTGTCGCAAGCCGCTGCAGCGCAGGCGCTCGCACCAAGCGTATCCATGGCGCCGCTAGCAAAGCCCGAACTGCCAAATCCTGCCGCGGTACAGCCCCATTTCGCCGCAGCTCCCCGGGACTTCCAGGCAGTGCCATCGTCGACGCAGAATCCAGCAGTGCTGGCGGCCTACGTCATCAGCGAGATTCTGGAGCCGGATTCGGCTCACGCGCGGGGCGCGAGCGAAACGGATCTGCCGCCAGATCACCCGCTCGAGCCGGGCACGCGGCCGACCGCCCGGGCGGCTTCGCCATCCGAACGCATCGCGCTTTCGGAACGCGCCATCAGCGAGATACCCGCTGGGGCGCGCGAGAAAGCCAGCACATCGAGCTTCATTGCCGCCGCCCGGCGTGCCGCCCAAGCCGCGGCGGCAGCTCCCCCTCCTGAAAAAGGTGGCCGCGGCGCGCTCAAGAGCCAGGCGAGCGACAAGGCAGGCTCAACGATCACTTCGAAGATTCGCTCACTGCTGGTCGGTGCGAGCGTGGTCATCATCGTGCTTGGCACGTTCAAGATGGCGATGACACTGCTGGACGTCGGAAGCAGCCCACAATTGCCGCCGATGGAGAGTTCCAGCGGCCTGGAGCCTTCGGCTCAATCGCCCGCCGATGCCGGCGCCCAACCGGCCATCCCGGATGTGGGCCCGGCTTCGATCACTTTGCCGGCGCCGACCGGCCGCCAATCGCTCAATGGCGCCGCGGCGACGGGTTCCGGTAGCGCCGCCTGGGCGGCAATCCCGCAGACAACAACCGCGCCTTCCACGGCGCCTCTATCCGTCGCCGACGTGACTGGCTCGATTCCGCTGCAGCAGACCTCCTCGAGCGACCGCAAACTCAGCCTCGTGCAGGTTCCGCCGAGCGAAAGATTGCCGGATGGGATCGGCGGGCCGGTATTGCGAAGCGCGGCGCTGAAGGGCGATCCAACAGCCGCTTTTGAGGTCGGCCTACGGTTTGCCGAGGGCAAAGGAGTCGCTACAAATTTCGACGAAGCCGCGAAGTGGTATGACCGCGCAGCCCAGGCCGGGGTGGTGCCGGCGATCTTCAGGCTCGGGACGTTCTACGAAAAAGGCCTGAGCGTAACCAAGGACATCGATATCGCGCGGCGCTATTATTTGCAGGCCGCCGATCGCGGAAACGCCAAGGCGATGCACAATCTCGCCGTGCTTGATGCCGACGGCGGGGGCAAGGGCGCCAACTACAGGAGCGCCTCCCAGTGGTTCCGAAAGGCGGCCGATCGCGGCGTCGCGGACAGCCAGTTCAACCTCGGAATTCTCTATGCCCGCGGCATTGGGGTTGAACAGAACCTCGCCGAATCCTTCAAATGGTTCAGCCTCGCGGCAGCCCAGGGCGATGCCGACGCCACGCGCAAACGCGACGATATCGCCAATCGCCTGGACGCCCAATCGCTGGCCGCCGCCCAGCTTGCGATCCAGACCTTCACGGTGGAATCGCAACCCGATGATGCCGTTAAGGTCGCCGGCCCCGCTGGCGGATGGGATAGCGCGCCGGCGCAGGCCAATACAAAGCCTCCCGCCAAGCCGGTTTCGACCAAGCGCGCCTCGGGTTAGTCTGAATTATTCACCACGCCCAAGAACTGCGCGGCAGGCTGAGCTGAAAAAAGCCGTCCTGCGTCGGATTCTTTAGTCCCTCCCCTCCACGATTTCGGTTATGCAGGACGCGGCAGTTGATCCGCGTTCGCTTGTTTTCCGCGCAAACCGTATCCCCTTGCTCAATCAAGAAACCACTGTCGCGAGCGGTCTCGGCCAGCTCCCGGCTAAATTCCAAAAGCAGGCGCGCGTGCAGCTCTACCTCCCGATCGCCGATATACCGGTCAATGTCTTCCTCATCCTGGCGATGGGCGCCGCGGTGGGTTTCGTGTCGGGCATGTTCGGCATCGGCGGCGGATTTCTGATGACCCCGCTGTTGATCTTTATTGGCATTGCGCCGGCGGTCGCGGTCGCTTCGGTGGCGAGCCACATCGCGGCTTCGTCGTTTTCCGGCGCCTTGAGCTATTGGCGCCGCCGCGCCATCGATCCGGCGCTTGCGCTGGTACTGCTAAGCGGCGGCATCATCGGCACGGCGCTCGGCGTCTGGACCTTTACGTTGCTGCGATCGCTCGGGCAGCTCGACCTGATGATCGCGCTATCCTACGTCGCGCTGTTGACGACCGTCGGCGGGTTGATGTTCTGGGAAGGCCTACGCTCGATCCTGCGCTTGCGCCGCGGCGTGACCGTGCCGATGCGCCGCTCCGGCAGCCACGGCTGGATCCATGGCCTGCCGCTGAAGATGCGCTTCAAGCGGTCCAAGATCTATTTGTCGGTGATCCCGATCGTCGCTGTTGGCGTCATGATCGGCTTCATCGGGGCCGTGATGGGGATCGGCGGCGCCTTTATCCTGGTCCCGATCATGATCTACCTGTTGCGGGTGCCGACCTCCACCGTGATTGGCACCTCGATGGTGCTGACGCTGGTCACCATGCTCTTTGCCACCATGCTGCACGCCGTCACCAACCATCTGGTCGATGCGGTGCTGGCGCTGATTCTGATGGTGGGCGGGGTGACCGGCGCGCAGTTTGGCGCCCGCGCCGGTCAGAAGATTCGCGGCGAACATCTGCGGCTGCTGCTGGGGTTACTGATTCTCGCGGTCGGAATCCGCTTTGCGGTCGAACTTGGTCTGCGCCCCGATGATCTCTTCACGATCCGCGAAACCGGAGGCGGCGGATGATCGGGCGCGCCTCACTGGGAACTCTAGGCGCTGTGCTGGTGCTGGCCACGGCCTTGGCTGTGCCACAGGCCCGGGCGGAGCGGTTGATCGTCTCCGTCTCGAATCACCGCGTGACGGTGACGCCAAACTATTCGGGCGAAGAGCTCGTGCTGTTCGGCTCGGTCGAAAGGGATGCGTCCACACCCGCCAACCGTAGTGCTTACGATCTCGTCGTCACCGTCTCCGGGCCTCGCGCCGACATGGTGACGCGCCGCAAGGAGCGCAAATTCGGGATCTGGATCAACACCGATTACCGGCAGTTTCTGCAAGTGCCGAGCTACCTCGCGCTGTTTGCCAACCGGCCGTTCGACGCCATCGCTCCGCCCGAAGTGGAGCGTCGGCAGCAGCTCGGCCTTAATAATGTGCTGCTGACCCAGCGTGTCGGGCCCGACTATGCCGATGTCGTGCCGAACGATCCGTTCCGCAGCGCCTTTGTGCGGTTGCGCTCCGAACATGGGCTGTATCGCGAAGATACTTCGGCCGTGACATTCCTGACGCCAACGCTGTTTCGTACCGGGATTCCGCTTCCCGCCGCGGTGCCGATCGGCACCTATAACGTCGAGATCAAGCTGTTTTCCAATGGCGCGCTGGTGACGCGGGCTGAAACCGCGTTTGAGATCGTCAAAGTAGGTTTCGAACAGTTCGTCGCAACCACCGCCCGCCAGGAAGGCCTGGTTTACGGTTTGGTCACTGCACTGATGGCACTGATGACCGGCTGGATGGCCTCTATCGTGTTTCGCAAGGACTAACGTGTCTGCGATGTGTTGAGAGGCTGGGCGAGCTCAAGTTCAAGCTTCAATGGCAGCGGGACGCGGCGATGGTGTGCAGCCTGACATCGCCGAGCACGTGCACCAGGAATGTCAGGGTCTGGAATATCCTTGAAAATGCCTCGTCACGAATGCTGAGACCACCGGTATAGGCGCCGAATGCCGGCATTATGGCGCGCTCGCCGTCGCAGGCGAAACATCGCCGTTCCATCGAACGCCCGCGTGTCGATATGCGCGCCTTCGGATGCAGATGACCGGCGATTTCGCCAGATACCCCGGTCGGCTCGTGGCGAAACACAATGGGCCCGACAGCAACCTCATGAGCCACGACGCCACCCAGAGAGGTCGGGAGCGCCGGATCGTGATTGCCCGATATCCAGAGCCAGTCCCGACCCGCCTGCATCGCCGCGATAGCGTCACGGTCCGCTACGGAGAGCCGGTCATGCGCGTCGCGGTCATGAAAACTGTCGCCTAGCGCAATCACCACCCGAGGATCGTGCCGCGCGATCACAACCCCAAGACGGCCGAGCGTGTCCACGGTATCGTAGGGCGGCAACAGCACGCCGCGCGCGGCAAAACTCGAGCCTTTTTCCAGATGCAGGTCGGAGACCACAAGCAGGCCTTGGTCTTCCCAGAACAACGCGCCGAACAGGTCGGCGATGAAGCTCACGCCCGCAACATCTAGGCTACCCGCGCCCGCAGCAGGAGGCTTGTCGTGCGAGGATTGCGCGCGCGCCGCCATGGTTATCCAGTCGCCTCTTTCACCAGTTCCTGGGCGGCCTCCGCCAGCAACTCGTCCGAAGCTTCGCCATAAACCGACTCACGGCCGATTTCCAGCATCACCGGCACCGCAAGCGGTGAAACCCGGTCGAGTTCCCTGTGGATGATTCGTCCCTTGATCCGCAGCAGCATATCACTGAGTCTGCGAATATCGAGCAGGCCGGTAGCCGCATCGGCGCGGGCGGCACGCAGCAGCACGTGATCCGCCTGGTGCTTGCGCAGCACATCGTAGATCAAATCGGTCGAGAACAGCACCTGACGGCGGGTTTTTTCCTCGCCTGTGAATCGCCGCGCGATCAACCCGGAAATGATAGCGCACGTGCGGAAGGTGCGTTTCATCATCGCGGATTCCGCAAGCCATGCTTCGAGATCGTCGCCCAGCATGTCGGGATCGAACAGCAAATCGAGATTCAATTTTCCTTGGCGGACCATGAATGACAGATCGCCGAGACCCCATACGGCAAGCGCATACTCATTGGCAACGAAGCCGAGCGGCCGGGCGCGGGCGCGCTCCAGCCGTCTCGTCAGCAACATGCCAAGCGTCTGGTGCGCGAGCCGGCCCTCGAACGGATAACAGATGAGGTAGTGCTTGTCGGCGCGCGGAAAGGTTTCCACCAGCAGCTCGCGCACGCCGGGGACCTGCGAAACATCGCGTTGCAGCGACAGCCAGTCGCGCGCCTGCTCCGGCAAGGCGCTCCAGGCCCGGCTGTCGTCGAGCAATTTGCGGACCCGCTCGGCGAGGTAAGTCGAAAGCGGAAACTTGCCTCCCATGTAGGATGGCACCTTCGCGTCCTTGTCGTTGGCGCGCGAGACATAGACGTGGTCTTCCGCGAGCGCTTCGTAGCGCACGACCTCGCCGGCAAACACAAACGTGTCGCCGATCACCAGTCCCTCGATAAAAGCTTCTTCGATCTCGCCAAGCATGCGGCCGCCGCGCCCCAAGGCGCCGGTCGATCCCGAACCGCCGCCGCGCGAGCGAACCAGGCGCACCTTGAGCATGGTGTCTTCGACAATGGTGCCGACGTTGAGCCGATAGCTTTGCCGCACGCGAGGATTGGCGACACGCCAGCGTCCCGTCTTGTCCTGCTTGATACGGGCGAAACGCTCGTAGGTTTTCAGCGCGTAGCCGCCGGTAGCGACGAAATCGACCACATCATCGAAATCGGATCGCGAAAGACCCGAATAGGGCGCGGCGGTCAGCACTTCGCGATAAAGCTGATCGGAGACGAATGGCTCACCGCAGGCGCGCCCAAGGACGTGCTGCCCCAGCACATCCAGCGCGCCGGTGCGCAGCGGCGGGGTATCCTGGGCGTTTTCGCCGACGGCGTCGATCGCAACGCGGCATTCCAGCACCTCGAAGCGATTGGCCGGTACCAGCACCGCGCGCGAGGGTTCATCGAGGCGGTGATTGGCGCGGCCGATCCTCTGCATCAGCCGCGAGGCGCCTTTCGGCGCACCGATATTGATGACCAGATCGACATCGCCCCAGTCGACGCCAAGATCGAGCGAGGAGGTGCACACCACACCGCGCAGCCTTCCGCTCGCCATCGCGTCTTCCACTTTGCGGCGCTGTGCGACGTCCAGCGAGCCATGATGCAGCGCGATTGCCAATCCGTCGTCGTTCATGCGCCACAGATCCTGGAACAGCATCTCGGCCTGGCTGCGGGTGTTGACGAACACCAGCGTGGTCTTGTTGCGCTTGATCAGATCGTAGATTTCGCCGAGCGCGTGGCGCGCGCTGTGACCCGCCCATGGCAACCGCTCGCGGGTGTCAAGCATCTCAACGATCGGGGCCGCAGCGCCGTCCGCTACCACAAGGTCGGCGGCTTCGCAGACCCCGTCCCGCTGCGGCACCAGAAAGCGCGCCAGGGATTCCGGCTGCGCGACGGTAGCCGACAGCCCGATCGAGCGCATTTGAGGCGCTAGTTGCCACAGCCGCGCCAGCCCAAGCGACAGCAAATCGCCTCGCTTGGAAGTCACCAGCGCATGTAACTCATCCAGCACGATCCGCCGCAGCGAGGAGAACAGGAACGGCGCGTCGTCGGACGACAGCAACAACGCCAGTTGCTCCGGAGTGGTGAGCAGAATGTCTGGCGGGTAGCGGCGCTGGCGCTGGCGTCGCGAGACCGGCGTGTCGCCGGTGCGGGTCTCGACCTTGATCGGCAGACCTATCTCGGAAACAGGGGTTTCCAGATTTCGCGCAATGTCGATGGCGAGCGCCTTCAAGGGGGAGATGTAGAGCGTGTGCAGGCCGCGGCTGCGCTGCAGGCCACGTCCGGTGGAGATGATGTTCGGACGCGAAGATTGCGTCGTCTCGCCTCCTGCCGCATGCGCAGCGTGTGGGGAGAGATGCGCAGATGGAGCCTTGGGCGAGGACGCGCTCAGTTCGACAAGCGTCGGCAGGAATCCGGCCAATGTCTTGCCGGCTCCGGTCGGGGCAATCAGCAGCGCGGAACGGTCTTCACGCGACTTCGCCAGCAGCTCAAGCTGGTGTTCGCGCGGACTCCATCCGCGCCCGGCGAACCATCGGCGGAAACGGTCTGGCAGCAGCGCGGCGCTCTCGGCCGGAGAAGCGGTGATGATGCGGGGCGGCACGGCAAAACAGGTAAGCCGTTGCGGCGGTTTCGTCGAGGGCCGACAGCGGACGAATGTCGTCCACTGCCGCGATCATCGTCAATTACTCTGTGACCGGCCTGTCGGAAATATCCCAGTCCTTGCCGTTGAAGATCGAGATGTAGAGCGTCTTCATCGGTGTATAGTCATCAGGCGTATAGCTGTAGGTGATGCCATCGAGAAAATACGGCGAGTGAAAGCCCGTCAGCGTGGTCGCCTGCTTCAATACATTGGCGCGCGTCAGCTCGTCGCCACAGCGGCGCAGGATCTCAGCCATCGTCGCCACCTGGCCATAGCCCGCGAATGCAATGGTATTGTCTGGATCGACATTGGGCAGATATTTCTTCCGTAACTCCTCGAACGCCATCACGTCGGGATCCTTCTCCCAGCGCGCCACGCCGACTTCCTTGGCGTAGCGGATGGCGACGATCCCGGTGGCGTTCTCAAAGCCAGCGGCGTTGAGAATCGAGCGGCCGGTCGAGCCTGCCGAGAGCAACTGCAACGGTTTCCATCCGAGCTCGGCTACTTTACGGATTGATTGCGATGAAGCCTTGCCGGTGCTGATGTTGTAGAAAACATCCGCGCCAGACTTGGACAGATTGATAAGCTGGGAATCGATGGTCGGATCGGTGAGATCGTAAGTCTGCTCCATGATCACCTTGGCGCCGCCGCCGGCATCCGCCAGCACCTGTTTGAACGGCCCGAGAAAATCGCGGCCGAAATCGTCGTTCTGGTAGAGAATCCCCACCTTGGCGTTCGGCTTCACGCTGACGACATGCTTGGCGAGAATTCGTGCTTCGGTCGGATAGAGAGGTAATCCCGCCATGGTCCATTTGTGATTCTTCGGATCGTTCCATTTCGATGCGCCGGTGTTGAGCAGAAGCTGCGGCACGCCTTTGGAGTTGAGATATTTATGCACGGCGGTCTGCGGCGCGGTGCCGAGCGAGCCGAACAATGCCAACACCTCCTCCTGCTCCACAAGCCGCCGCGTCGCTTCAACGCACTTCGGCGCGCTATAGGCATCGTCCATGGTGAAGAATTTGACGTTGCGGCCATTGATGCCGCCCTTTTCATTCAGCATTTGGAAATACGCCTCGCCGACCCGACCAAGCACGCCGTACAGCGAACCCGGGCCGCTGTGCGGCACTGTTTGTCCCACCTTGATCTCAGTGTCGCTCGCGCCGGGATCGTATTTCTTTTCCGCCGCCTTGACCGATGTGGCGGATGCGAGGACGGTAGCGATGGCGGTAGCGCAGAACTCGCGCCTCGACTGATTGTTTTTCATTGTTTTCTCCATGAGCAGCAATTGATCCACATTCCCGGCGCGCTCGGCAACAGCAAAATTACGATTTTTTGGATCAATGACGCCGCGCTTTTCAAGCATCCCTTCACTTGGTGGAACACGGCGAGCGCAACGAGACCTGGGGCTGGCGCGTTATCTTCATTCCGCGCGGAGGAATGTTCCAGACGCGACAGCTTGAGACCGGCCTCTCCAATTGACGCGCGCACGTGAGCAGCGCCATGGGCGTAGCGCAGCCCCTCGCCGAGAATGACATCCTCGCCGTCATGGGTTTCCACCGTGAACGCCAACATGCCGCCCGGCACAAGTACCCGCTTCACCTCGCGCAGCACCGGGGCGAGGTCGGCGAGATAGACCATCGCGTCAGCAGCGAGAACGAGATCGGCGCTGGCTTCGGGCCGGTCCCGCAAGCCTTCCAGCATGTCGCTGACCTGAAGCTGCGCGTAAAGTCCGCTTGATCTCGCCTTCTCGATCATGCGCGGCGACAAATCGATGCCGACGAAATGATCGACTCCTTTGGCGAATGCGCTCGCCGCAAGCCCGGTACCGCAACCAAGATCGATAGCACGCTTGAAAAAGGCCGGCTTGCGGACCTCGTTGCAGGCAGCCACCACCGCCTTGAACAGCAGCGCGGGGCCGCGATAGTCGAGATCGTCGATCAACGCCGACTCGAATTTTGGCGCGTATTGATCGAACAGCGCGCGCACATAGGCCGGCGGCATGGCCGAGAGCCTCTCGGCGCCGAGCAGCATCAGCCGCAGGCTTGCGCCGTGCCGGTCGTCGGGATCGGCCACTTGCGCTTCCCGAAACGCCGCGATCGCCGGAGCGCGCTCGCCGAGCTGTTCGCGAATTTCGCCGAGCGTAAACCAGGCGGAGGCAAACGTCGGAGCAAGCTCGGTCGCCTGCAGCAACAGATCGGCGGCGGCCACAAGGTCGCCTTTGAGCTGTAGATCGCGCGCAAAATCGAACCGGCGGTCGGCAACCAGATCGCCGGAAGACAGAAACAAGCGTGCGGGCATCTACGGAACCTATTCTAGGCTTCACTGGGCAAGACTCGAACAGGCCTCGCGGCGGACTATATAGCCAAGATGCGTCCGCAAGACATCCTGATCCCGGTTGCTGCCGGATTGTGCTGCAAGCCCGGCGGCTTCCATATCGATCCGGTACGGCCGGTCGAGCGCGCCGTGATCACCCACGGCCACTCCGACCACGCCCGATCAGGCCATGGCGCGGTGCTGGCCACCCAAGAGACGCTGGACATGATGCGCCTGCGTTATGGCGATAACTTCGCCGGCACTACGCAGGCCATTGCGTATGGCGAGGAGTTGCGGCTCGACGGCGTCACCATCAAATTTCACCCGGCCGGGCATGTGCTGGGTTCGGCCCAGATCGCAGTCTCCTGTAAAGACACCTGCATCGTCGCCTCAGGCGACTACAAAAACGCGCCTGACCCGACTTGCCCCGCGTTCGAACTCGTGCCGTGCGATGTGTTCATTACCGAGGCCACCTTCGGTCTGCCGGTATTTCGCCATGGTGATGCGGCGGATGAGATCAAAAAGCTTTTG